>OICD01000479.1_pt1 | contig 23014 bp, 24 predicted proteins | sample 1581161 | NCBI WGS metagenome assembly OICD01 (sample SAMEA3882546, study PRJEB24775) | human gut metagenome | biome: human-associated habitat; feature: intestine environment; material: feces | place: Netherlands | collected 2009/2010 | reverse complement strand
CTGGAGCTGCTGCCGTCGGTCGAGGTGGAGAAATACCGTGGGCGGACGAAATTTGCCGCCGCGTACTGGGGTGGATGAAGCGCTTTCACGTCGAACCGTACGTTGAGGAGACGCACACGGGGCTGGTGCGGCACATCGTCGTCCGCGTCAACCGAAAGGGCGAGGCGATGGCGGTGCTGGTCATCAACGGCAGTGAAATTCCGCACGAGGGGGAGCTGGTTGCGTCCTTGAAAGCGGCGGGGGCGGTCAGCGTCATTTTGAACGAAAACCGCGAGCGCACGAACGTCATCATGGGTCGGCACTTCCATACCCTCTACGGCTGTGATACGCTGACGGACGAACTGTGCGGATTACGCTTTGAAATCAGCCCGGCGGCGTTCTTTCAAGTTAATCCGGCGCAGACGGAAGTGCTGTACCAGACGGCGCTGGATTTTGCCGAGCTGACGGGCGACGAACGCCTATGCGACGTGTATTGCGGCGCAGGCACGATTACGCTGATGATGGCGCGCCACTGCCGGGAGGCGCTGGGCATCGAGATTGTTCCGCAGGCGATTGAAAACGCGAAGGAGAACGCCGTCCGCAACGGCATCGAAAACGTGAATTTCCGCTGCGGCGCGGCGGAGACGCTGCTGCCGAAGCTGGTGGCGGAGGGCTTGCGCCCGGACGTGATTGTGATCGACCCGCCGCGCAAGGGCGTTGAACCCGCCGTGATTGACGCGATTGCGCAAGCTGCCCCGAAGCGCGTGGTGTATGTGAGCTGCAACGTTGCCACGCAGGCACGCGACGCGGCGCTGTTTGTGGAGAAGGGGTACAGGGTGCAGAAGGTGCAGAGCGTCGATATGTTCTGCTGGACGAGCGGGGTGGAAACTGTTATGTCATTGGTCCAACAAAATCCGGATGATATCGTCAAGGTCGGCATCGACGCAGACGAGCTCGCCGTCACCAAGGCCGAAAGCAAGGCGACCTATGGCGAGATTCAGGCGCGCGTGAAGGAACAGACCGGCCTGAACGTCACGCCGCTGTACATCGCGCAGGTGAAAAGAAAGCATGGGATTATCGAGCGCGAATGCTACAACAAAGCAAAGTCCGAGAGCGCAAAGATGCTGATCTGCCCGACAGATAAGGAAAAGGCGATTGAAGATGCGCTGAGGTTCTTTGGGATGATTGCGTAAAGATTTCAAACCGGATCGGTCGGGGAATACTACCCGCTCGATCCGGTTTAATAAATTGAACCGATGTAAATCTGAGCCAGAAACGAATCCGATGGATTGATAGGACGTCGTTCTATGTCATTTTTTCATCGTGACAAATTTCTTGTTGACAAAATGGAGATTTCATGTTATACTGCCATCAGCGAAAAGGATTTTAAAGGTCCATACCTGTTATTTATCGTCCATGACAAATAGAGGTGAACCCATGAAGTTAGGCGAACTGGCAACCGTCCGAAGCGGGCTGGTTTTATCCAGAAAACAGGCGTGCAAAGGCGCCCCCGTCAAGATGCGGTATCCCCTACTGAGCTTTCGCGCCATCCACTCAAACGGATACATCGGCATGGAACAGCTGGATGGTTTTGACGCCGCGGAGCAGTTATCGCCGGAGTACCTGACACAGGTAGGCGACGTCATCATCCGCCTGACCTCGCCGTACACTGCTGTTCTCATCGACGAAGCATCCGCCGGCATGGTCGTTTCATCAAACTTCGTCATCATCCGTGTTGATCGAAACAGGCTCCTGCCCGGATATCTGGTCTGGCTGATCAACACGCCGAAGATCAGGAAAGCCATTTATGAAAACACCAGCAGCAACATGCTGGGCGCCATCAACGCCAAATTCTTCTCCGAATTTGAAATCCCCCCGCTGTCCATCCTCCAGCAGCAGAAAATCGCCGAACTGTATCTGCTGGCGAAAAAGGAGACGGCGCTGCTTCGCCAGTTGTCGGCAGAGAAGGAGCGCTACTACGATCTGCTGATCCGCAATGTACATTCGACCATGAAATGAGGTATGCACCATGACGACCCGCAACGATATCGAACGCGTTCTCTGGAAGGCCTGCGACAGCTTCCGGGGAAAAATCGACAGTTCCCGCTACAAGGACTACATCCTTTCCATGCTGTTCGTGAAATACCTGAGCGACGTCACCCTCGAAAGACGCGCCCTGTACATGGAGCAGTACGACGGTGACGAACGGCGCGTCGAGCGCGCCATGAGCCGGGAGCGGTTCTCCCTCGACAGGGAATCCACCTTCGATTATCTGCACGAAAACCGCACGGATACAGAGATCGGCCAGAAGATCAACGTCGCCCTTTCCCACATCGAGGATCACAACAGTGGAAAGTTGCGCAACGTGTTCCGCGCCATCGACTTCAACTCCCAGGTTGACTTCGGCGACGTCAAGGAAAAGAACGCGACACTCCGCAACCTGCTGGAAGACTTCCACGACCTGGATCTTCGTCCCGGTCAGCTCGGCTCCGCGGACATCATCGGAGACGCCTATGAGTACATGATCGCCAACTTTGCCTCCGACGCAGGCAAAAAAGGCGGCGAGTTCTTCACGCCAAGCCAGGTATCCGAGCTGGTGGCCTCGCTCGTCAAGCCGCAGGAAAACGACCGCATCTACGACCCCACCTGCGGAAGCGGCGGCCTGCTGCTCAAAGCTTACAAAAAGGTGCCCAGCGGCAAGGTTGCCGTCTATGGTCAGGAGCTGAACGCCCAGACCTGGGCGCTCTGCACGATGAACATGTTCCTCCACGGCGTGGATGACGCCCGCATTTGGCAGGGCGACACGCTCTCCAATCCGCAGAACCTCGAGGACGACAAGCTCATGAAGTTCCAGGTGGTGGTCGCCAACCCTCCGTTCAGCCTGGACAAATGGGACAGCGGCTTCCTCTCGAAGGCCGGTCCGGATGAAAAAGGAAAGAAGCCGGAGAAAATGACCGCCTCTCTGGACGAGCATCATCGGTTTGACTGGGGCGTTCCGCCCTCCTCCAAGGGCGACTATGCCTTCGTGCTCCACATGCTTAACAGTCTGGATGCGGAGAACGGGCGCATGGCGGTTGTTCTCCCCCATGGTGTGCTCTTCCGCGGCGCCAGCGAAGGAAAGATTCGCAGGCAACTGATTGAAATGAACCTGCTGGACGCGGTCATCGGCCTGCCCGCGAACCTGTTCTACGGCACGGGTATCCCCGCCTGCATTCTGGTGTTCAAAAAGGGCCGCACCCGCGACGACGTCTTGTTCATCGACGCCTCCGGCGAGGGCAATTACGAAAAGGGCAAGAACCAGAATCTCCTGCGGGACAGCGATATTGCCCGCATCGTCAGCACCTACGAGGCGCGCGAGGCCAAGGTGGACAAGTACAGCTACCGCGCCTCCCGCGCTGAGATCCGTGAGAACGACTACAACCTGAACATCCCCCGGTATGTGGATACCTTTGAGGAGGAGGAGCTGGTGGACATCGACGAGGTGAAACGGAATATCGCCAGCATCGAGGCAGAGCTTTCGCAGGTGCAGGCGCAGATGGCGAAGTATATGAAGGAGCTGGGGCTATGAACAACGAGATTGCGCGTTACAGCGAAGAAACCTTTGAAAGCATCAAGCACGTCAATGAGTATGGCAATGAATTCTGGTATGCAAGGGAGCTACAATCCATACTTGAATATACGGAATGGCGGAATTTCCAGAAACTCATTGAAAAAGCTCAAACAGCCTGCGAAAACAGCGGCATAGCTGTGGATGAATGTTTTGTTGAGGTCAACAAAACATCGCCCATGCCGAACGGTGGTGTTAAGCTGATTGATGACTACATTCTCTCCCGCTATGCCTGCTACCTGATCGTTATGAATGGCGACCCGCGCAAGGAGGTCATTGCAGTTGGACAGACCTACTTCGCCGTAAAGACGCGCCAGCAGGAGTTGATCGACCACTACGATGAGCTGTCCGAGGATCAGAAGCGGCTTGCCATCCGCAAAGAAATGAAAGCGCACAACAAGTCCCTGGCCGAAGCGGCGCAAAAGGCTGGCGTTATCAAGTCCTATGATTTCGCCATTTTCCAGAATTACGGCTATCAAGGACTGTACGGAGGCCTCGGCGCAAAAGAAATCCACGCTCGTAAAGGTCTCAAGGAAAACGAACAGATTCTTGATCACATGGGCAGCACCGAGCTGGCTGCTAACCTGTTCCGCGCTACGCAGACAGACGAAAAGCTGCGCCGCGAGAATATTCGGGGCAAGGAAAAGGCCAATCAAACCCACTATGAGGTCGGCAGGAAGGTCAGACAGACCATCGCCGAGCTGGGCGGCACCATGCCGGAAGACCTGCCGACGCCGGAAAAGAGCATCAGGCAGATTGAGAGCGAGCAGAAGAAGCGTCTAAAAGGATAAAAAGTAAGCATGTATTGCGCAAATGCAGACATAAATGATGTGGCATTTGAAAAAGGTTGAACTGTAAGGAGGAGAATGTGAAAATGACTTTTGAAGAGATTAAGATGAAGTTTGAGCAATGTGCTTCGGTATCCATTGTAAGCGTCAAAGAGATTCAATATGGGAAATGCATTTCCTTGAGCAACGGTGGAATGGTAAACTGTTTCAATTCCGGCAAATACTCAATTCAGGGAAAAGCGCAAGATGAAGTCAAAGCCATTATTGAAGGTACAACAATGTCAACAAATCGGAAGATTTTTGTTGTATATGGTCACGATGAAACTGCGAAACTTCAGCTCGAAGCGTTGCTGAGAAGATGGGATTTAACGCCAATCATTCTCGACCAACAAGCTTCTGCCGGTCAAACGATCATCGAAAAGCTTGAAGAGTATTCCAAAGATGTAGGGTATGCAATTGTATTGGCGACCCCGGATGACGAAGGCAAGGCAAAAACTGAATCCTCTTTGAAATCCAGAGTTCGGCAAAATGTCGTTCTGGAACTGGGCATGTTTCTTGCAAAGCTTGGCAGAGAACGCGTCGCTATTCTCTTGAAGGAGGCTCCCGATTTTGAGCGTCCATCTGATATTCAGGGTCTCCTCTACATTCCCTTCCAGAACAAAGTGGATGATGTTTCTCTGAGCTTAATTCGAGAATTGAGCAGGCAAGGGTATACAATTGACACCTCTCGAGTTTAAGCAGGTGATGTTATGACACCCGAAGTTAAAAAACGAATCGAACAAATCCGTCAAGGGATTGTGCCGGAGGGGTATAAGAAGGGTAAGATAGGAATCGTGCCTATCAAATGGAATGAGGTTCCTTTTTCAACCCTTTTTACCAGTACGAGTGAATATACCGATGATTTGAAACAATATCCTCTATACAGCCTGACCATTGAGGATGGAATAACCGCAAAGACAGAGCGATATGAGCGTAGCCACCTTCTAAAGAAGGAGAATTCCTACAAGGTGGTTCGTCCCAACGACTATGCGTATAACCCTATGAACATCCGGTTTGGAGCAGTTGCACGTCACAAAGGAGATATTCCCGTAGCTGTATTTCACTACCGTCCATGAAAGTGACCTTGTTTTCATGGATAGCTTCTTGACCTATGGCCCGATGATTACCTACTACAACAAAGTCTCAACAGGTTCGTTGGTTGAAAAGCAGCGCGTTCATTTTTCTGATTTCCTAGAGTTTTCTCTTGCATTACCTCCGTTAGAGGAACGCAAAAAGATTGCCGAAATCCTCTCCACGCAGGACAAGGCAATCGAACTGCAAGGGCGCAAAATCGAGGAGCTGAAAAGGTTCAAAAAGGGCTATCTGGAAAAGATGTTCCCGAAGAAGGGCCAGAAGGTGCCGGAAAAGAGGTTCCCCGGCTTTACGGACGATTGGGAACAGCGTAAGTTGACTGAGTTTGTTGAGTTCTTTTCAGGATTAACTTATACGCCTAATGATGTTCAGGAAAATGGAACCCTTGTGCTTCGTTCATCAAATGTAAGCAACGGCGAGGTTGTCGATGCAGATAATGTCTATGTGAATCCGCAAGTTGTTAATTCTGAGAATGTTAAAGTCGGCGATATAGTTGTTGTTGTTCGTAATGGCTCTCGTTCACTCATCGGAAAACACGCACAAATTAAGACTTTTATGCCCAACACGGTAATCGGAGCGTTTATGACTGGTATTCGTTCAGAATGTCCAAAGTTTACAAATGCTTTGCTCAATACTTCAAGATTTGAAGAAGAAATCGCAATGAATATGGGAGCAACAATCAACCAAATCACGGGATATATGTTTTCCAAAATGGAATTCAAAGTGCCATGTTTGGATGAACAAAAGGAAATAGGCGAATATTTTGAAAATCTCGACCACCTTATCACCCTTCATCAGCGTAAGCTGGATGAAATGAAAAAACAGAAAAAAGCCCTGATGCAGCTTCTGCTGACGGGGATTGTGAGGGTAAGGCTATGAATCAAAAGGAAATACAAGAACACCTCACCAAAGAAGCGCTGAAACGCATCGTCGATAACAGCCCGAATTACACCGAGCAGATCAAACAGAATTTGAAAAACATCATCGACGCAGGAAACACACCGGAAGAGATCCTTCAAGCAACATTGCTTTACTTTGCAGCCCTGCATTTGAGCTAAGCGAGGCAGCCCCCTGCCCCGCTCTTCCTGCATATATGCCCCTTTGCGAAAGGAGACCCCTTCATGGACAAAAACGCCTATCTGGAAATCAACGCAAGCCAGCGCCCCGCCCTTGCGCTGTTTGAGGCCATGGGCTACACCTACATTTCCCCGGCGGATTGCGACAAGCAGCGCGGCAGCCGGTATCACGTGCTGCTCCGGGACATCCTGCGCGGTCAGCTCCGTAGACTCAACCGCTATGTCTATGCGGGTGCGGAAAACGAGTTCTCCGCCGCCAACATCGAGCGCGCCATGGAGGATCTGAACGAACCGCTGACGGACGGCCTCGTGCGCACCAGCGAGAAGATTTATGACGCGCTGCTGCTGGGCAAAAGCTATCCGGAGACCGTCGGCGACGGCAAAATGCTCAGCTTTAACCTCCGGTATATCGACTGGGACAACCCGCAGAACAACGTGTTCCACGTCACGGAGGAGTTCGCCGTGGACAGCCAGGACAGGCAGCACAACGCCCGCCCGGACATCGTGCTGTTCATCAATGGCATTCCCTTTGCCGTCATCGAGTGCAAGGCCCCGCATATCCCCGTGGAAGAGGCCGTCGGGCAGATGATCCGCAACCAGCAGGCGGCGTATATCCCGCATCTCTTCAAATTTGCGCAGCTCGTCGTGGCGACCAACAAGAACGCCGTCAAATACGCGACAGCCGGCACGCCCAAAAAGTTCTGGAGCGTCTGGAAGGAGCAGGATGACGAATGGCTGCAAACCCGGCTGAAAGCGCTCGTCCCGGATCGAATGCCCACTGAACAGGACAGGAATATCGTCTCGCTGTTCAGCCCCGAGCGCGTGTACGAGCTGATTCGCTATTTCATTCTCTTCGACGCCAACGTGAAGAAGGTCTGCCGCTATCAGCAGTTCTTCGCCGTCCGGGAAATCATGAAGACCATCGCCGAAAGCGACGAGCACGGCAACCGCCGGAGCGGCGTCATCTGGCATACGCAGGGCAGCGGCAAGAGCCTGAGCATGGTCATGCTGGCGAAGTATATCCTGATGGAGCTGAAGGACTGCCATCCCCGCGTGGTCATCGTCACGGACCGCAAGGAGCTGGACGCGCAGATTGCCGCCACCTTCGCCCATACCCGGCTGACTCCCGCCCGCGCGACGAGCGGACGCCATCTGGTGGAGCTGGTAAACAGCGCCCGGGCGGACGTCATCACCAGTATCATCAACAAGTTCAACACCGTCGAGCGGCAGGAGGTCAAAAACCCCTCCCGCGACATCTTCGTGCTCGTGGACGAAAGCCACCGCTCCAACTACGGCCTCATGGCGACCCGGATGCGCAGCGTATTCCCCAACGCCTGCTACATCGGCTTCACCGGCACGCCGCTGATGAAAAGCGAAAAGAACACCATGGCCCGGTTCGGCAGGCTGATTCACAAGTACACCATCCGGGACGGCGTGGAGGATGGCGCGATTGTCCCCCTGATCTATGAAGGGCGCTTTGTCGAGCAAAAGGTGGACGAAGAAAATATCGACCTCTGGTTTAAGCAAACCACCCGCCGCCTGACGGAGGCGCAGCGGGAGGATCTGCGCAAAAAGTGGAGCAGCATTCGTCGCCTAACCTCCACCGACGCGCGCATCAAGCGCATCGCGCTGGACATCAGCGAGCACTTCATCGAGGGCTATAAGGATACCGGCTTCAAGGCCATGCTCGCGACCAACTACAAGCGCGACGCGATCCGCTATCTGCAGTGCTTTGAGCAGTTCGGTGACCTGAGCTGCGCCGTCGTCATCTCGCCGCCCGACATGCGCGAAGGCGTCGACGACGCCGACGAGGGTGCGGACGATCTAGTCGTCTCCTTCTGGAACAAGATGATGCAGCAGTACGGGGATGCCGACCGCTACGAGGAAGCCATCAAGAACAGGTTCTGCGATGGTGAAATCGACATTCTGATCGTGTGCAGCAAGCTGCTCACCGGCTTCGACGCGCCGCTGTGTCAGGTGCTCTACATCGACAAGGAGCTCAAGGAGCACGGCCTTTTGCAGGCCATCGCGAGGACAAACCGCCTGCACGAGGGCAAGGACTACGGCCTGATAGTCGATTACCGCGGTCTGATTGAAAAGCTCGACACCGCCATGGACATGTACAGTGGCGCTGGTCTGGAGAACTTCGACGGCGGCGATCTGAAGGGCGTCGTGGTCGATGTGATGTCTGCCATCGGGAATCTCCGCAGCGCCTATACGCAGCTGGTAGAGCTCTTTGCCCCGGTGGGTAGCATCAGCGATGCGGAAGCCGTCGAGGTGTTCCTCGCCGATGACAAGATGCGTCAGGATTTCTATACTCTGCTCTGTGCCTTCGGCCGGGCACTGCATTTGGTGTTGAATGCGGAGCAGGCATACAACGCGCTGAGCAAGGAGGAACGGCAGAAGTATCAGGACACGTTCATCTTCTTTTCAAAGGTTCGCCGCAGCGTCAAGCTCCAGTACTGCGACGCCATCGACAACGCAGAGTATGAACCGCTGATGCAGAATCTGCTCGACACGCACCTGTCTGTCGCCGGGCTGAAGAAGATCACAAGCCCCATCGACATTCTGAACAAGGACGACTTTGAAAAGGAGCTTGAGGAGCTGGGCTCGCTGCGGTCAAAAGCTGATGCGATAGCCAGCCGGATGACCCGAAGCATCAGCGAGAAGCGCGACGAGAATCCCGCCTATTATGACAGCTTCTCCAAGCGGATCAGGGACGCCCTTGCGCTCTACAAGGAAAAGGTCATCTCCGAAGCCGAATACCTTGCCAAGATGCGCACCATCATGGGGGATTACCACGCCGGCAGGAGCACCGTCAGCTATCCGGAGCGCATCAAGAATAATGTTCACGCACAGGCCTTTTTCGGTGTGCTGACCGCACTCTTTGACGAGGTGGAGGACGAACGGATTACACCCGATTTCGTTGCAGAGGTTTCCGAGGAGATCACAAAAATCGTCGCCTCCCACAGTCAGGTGGACTGGACGAACAACAAGACCATCCACGACCGCATTTCACAGGACATCGACGATCTGTTCTACAAATACGAAAAGGAGCATGGTCTGAAGCTCTCGTTCGATCTCATCGACAAGATCATCGACAATGTCAAGACTGTTGCCCTGCGGAGGTTCTGAGCGATGGACATCACCTGCCAACGAACCATAACCGCCGATGGGTGCGAAATCCTATACAGTCTTGAAAGAAAGCAGGTCAAAAACCTCAATCTGCGGGTGCGGAAGGATGGCAGCGTGTGGGTTTCAGCAGATCCGGGCGTCCCCTGCGGGGAAATCGACGCCTTTGTTGTCAGCAAGGCCCCGTATATTCAAAAGGCCCTTGACCACTTCCATGAGATGGCGCAATACAGGCCTCAGCCGAAGCAGTACGTCAGTGGCGAGGCATTCAACATTCTGGGTCGAGGTCTGCGCCTGCAGGTCACACAGGCCGCAAAGGATTCCATTTCAGCGGACGGCGTCTACATCCATCTAGGTGTTCGGGATCTCCACGATATCGAAAGGAAGCGGCGCGTCGTCAACAGATTTCTGGGCCAGCAGTGCAGAACGGTATTTGGCGACGTGATGGATGCGCTGTATCCGTCGTTTCAAAAATACGGCGTGCAGAAGCCTTCTCTGAGAATCCGGGACATGGAAACGCGCTGGGGCTCCTGTCTGGCGAAGAAGGGAATCATCACACTGAACAAGCGTCTCCTCGAAGCACCAAGGCACTGCATTGAATATGTCGTCATGCACGAGCTTTGCCATCTGGTTCACCCCAACCACTCCAGGCAGTTTTATGCCTTTCTCACGATGCTGATGCCGGACTGGAAGGAACGGAAGCAGTATCTGGACAAGACCGCAGCCTATTGGCTCTGATCACGCCAATAGGCTGCGGTCTTTTGCATATGCTACCTCACGTACAGCCACACATTGTTGTATGCATACTCTCTCGCATCTTCTTCACTGGAGCGCGTAAAGTACTCTCGTTCTGCTTCGGACGATGTGAATTCTTCCCGCCACGCTCTCGCCGCCCGGTAATAATCATTCGTCAAGACCAGTTCACTGTCCCAGTCTATTATCTGCACCACATCATGCTGGAAGCAATGTTTCAGTTCATATTGTCAATGATTATTTTTTAATTACAATACTGGTAAATCCGCTCAGATGCCTGTGAATATCAACGAATCTTTCTATGACAACACATGCCAGATTATTAGGTTATACGGAACCGGAGCTCGCCTTACCCCAAGTTATCAACACCACATTGTCCCCTTACCTGCATTCTGCCAGGTGAAACGCAGTCTTGTCAAGGTTCAGCACCATCAGTTTCCAACTAGCAGTGAATTATAAAGCTCTCATCTCTATTCTCATTTTCTATCACGGAATGGCCTTCCTTTTCCTCGCATGCTCATCTGTTTCTTGAACAGCCTGGACTTCTGCAACATGCTTCTGAATGCCCGAACTTCTTCCTCTGTGATCTTCTCCTCCGGGATCTGCATCTGGGCACAGAGTTGCTTCAAAAGCACCGTCGTTTCATCCTTTTGATCAAGTATCGAGTGCATCAGCACCTTGATTCCATCCTGTGTAGGCGTTGTTTCATCTGCCGTAGTGGTGTCCTTGCGATGATTCTCCCGGATGGTTTTCGTGATCTCATCCATATCCTCATGAATGATATACGAAAAGTAATCCGTCTCATTGATTTGCGCCACCTCAAGCGTGCGCATATAAACATCCATCTCATCAGGCGCATATTCCTTCATGACCTTCTGGCGCGCCACTTCCAGTACCGTGTTCATATCCTGAATTCGCATATCCGCGATGCGATCTACGACGATCTCGATGTCTGCCATCAGCTGGCGGAATCTGGGGTGCGTCATCATTTCACAGAGCAAGCGGTTATTGATCTTCCCGCTGCGCAGCAGCTCCAATACTTCATCACTCAGATGCAGGGACGCCACGTCCACATCTGAGTGATTTTTTTGTTCTGTCAAGCCCAGGAGATAATCGGTGGATACGCCATAGAACTTTGCCAGCTTCTGAATGGCGTAGTGATTGATGTCGCCGCAATCCTCGTTCTCATATTTGCCAAGTGCAGACTTCGATAAGCCGGTCTGCTCCGCCAGCTGTTCCAGCGTCAGCTTCTTATCGATCACACGAAGGTCCTTCAGACGCTCGGCCATTGTCAGTTGAACGTACATTTTCCAGCCTCCATAACCAGTTTCAACCCTATCATACCATATTTCCATAAGCGTGGAAAGACAAGGGTTTTTGCGGGTTTTCCATCGTTTCGGACATAGGCCAAAGCATGGGGTTTGTCAGGTATACTGTCTGCGTTCCACAGAACACAGAACCTTGACAACCCATCCCGAAGCCCTTTGCCCGATATACCGCCATGACCTTCCGGTTCCCCCCGCGTCCCCCTGGCAAGCACCTTCCCCGGAAGCAAGCGCCTCTTCAGGACTGACTGTGAGCCAAACAAGGTTTCTAGCCGGGAACAGGCAAGGGACACCCATACAATAGAATTCCAAATAAGAAGCATAACCTTTACTCTAAAAAACTGAAAGAGAGGTACATTATGAGAAGTACGCCACCTACCAGTGCATGCTCCGAGCACGCGAGGCCCTGACGCAATGCTTTGGGCGCACTGTGCCGGATGCCGTCATAGACGAGGTGTTCCGAAACGGCGATGCGGACATCGGGCGCGACTATGTGGATACCATTCGAGAGGTCGCTGTGGGTTATGCGGCTGAGATCATGCGCAGGTTGCGCGAACACGAATACGACCCGCAGACCATGCGGCTGTGGATCGTGGGCGGCGGCGGATGCCTGCTGCGCCACTTCGGCGAGTTTGACCGTGACCGCGTGACCATCATCGACAACATACACGCCAACGCCGAGGGTTATGAATACCTTGCGGAGCGGCGCCTCAGGCGCGAGGGTATTGCCGGATGAGCCAGATGCTCCGCACCACCCTCCGGCTTGATCTGGACAAGCCTGCCAGCGCAAATGCTGTCGCTCTGCTGCGTCAGCTTCATGCAGAGCGCGGCTTGTCCTACAGCGCGCTGATCGTTCCGGCGGTCAATGCTTATTATGGCAAGCCAACCGTGGATGAAGGCTTGCGGGAGACGATTCGCTCAATCGTCCGGGAGGAGCTGGCAGTTGCGCCTGTTCAGCTTGGAGATTTGCTGCAAGCCCTGAAAACCGCCGTTCCTGCATCTCCCTTTGCTCACGATGATGAGCCGGACGAAAATGATCTCGATGATGCGCTGGACAGCTTCGGCTGCTGATGCTCTTTGGTGTTCATGCGCACCGCATTCTTGAATCAATCCTCCTGTCGCCCTACTTCCACGACACCAGAACGCACCACCGTGCACCAACCCCGCAAAGCAGGAAGCCATGCCGTCAAAAGCATGGCTTCCTGTCTTTGAGCCGGGTGCAGGGCGGCAGCGCCTGCCGGGTGTGCAGAGGGCAGCGCCCCTTGCCCGGAATCCAGAGGCGGAGCGCTCTGGCCCACGGCACTTTGCTGGATTCCGCAGGAAGATAGAAAGTGTCATAATGGGTAGTTACACTTTCGCAGAAAGTGCCGCGCCCCCGTCACCCCGTGCCCCAAACGAACCATCATCACACCCACGAAAGAAAGGAGGTGCTTCCATGGCAAGAAACGATGGCGTGGATCGCACCACTGTGCGCAACCAGCCCCGAACGGAGAGCAACATTGCAGACGCCGAAGCTCACAACGAGCGACAGAAAGCCTGCTACCGGAACGAGGATATCGTCCCCGAACGCAGTCATCTGAACATCCACTTCAAGGAGCCTTCCGGCAGCTATCAGGAGATGTTCCGGCAGATGGAGCAGGACGGCACCATCTCTACCCGGGGTCTCAAGCAGGACGCCGTCCATTATGGCGAGCTGGTTTTCGATGTCAACTCCGCGTATTTCCACAATCACGGCGGCTACGAGTTTGCACAGGCGTTCTACGCCGAGGCATACCGGGCTGCCGTCGATATTGTCGGCGGCGAGCAGTACATTCTCTCCGCCGTCATGCATGCCGACGAACGCAACCAGGGCATGAGCAAAGCCCTCGGCTACGACGTATGGCGCTACCATCTTCATGTGGTCTATGTGCCCGTCGTCGAAAAGCAGATTCTGTGGTCGAAGCGCTGCAAGGACCCGGCGCTGGTCGGCACCGTCAAGGAGACCATCATGCAGGTCAGCCACAGCAAGAAGTGGCAGTCCCGGCCTGTACTGGATGAATTCGGAGAGCCCTTGCGCACGAAAACAGGCAAGATTGTCCTGAAGAAATCCTACAGCGTTTTGCAGGATCAGTACCACGACGCCATGTTCGCGGCAGACTACACCGACGTGGAGCGCGGTGAACGCGGCAGCACGGAAGAGCACCTGACCACCGTGCAGTTCAAGGTCATGAAGGAGCAGAAAGCCCTCGATGCGATTATGGCGCAGCAGCAAAGCGTGGAGCAAGCCGTGCATCTGGCGCAAGCGAATCGGGAAGAGGCTGAGCATGAAGTCGAAGCCGCAAAAAGGAAGATAGATGCACTTGCGAAGAGCGACAAAGAGGTTAAAGCATTCGTACAAAGCCTGGGTTCCGCAGACGAGCTTCTGCCCGACACCGGGATGCTGGAAACCGCCAGGAGCTACCGCGAAAACAAGGTTCTCCCGGTCATCAAAAAGCTCGTCCGCAAGCTGAGAGAGGTCTATGCCCTGCTGGTCAACGCGCGCCAGAAGAACAACGATATGCACAGAGAAACCGCATACTGGAAGCGAAAAGCAGAACCCAATGAGCTCATGCAGGAGAAAGTTTCCAAACTAGACAGGCTGACCCGCACGCTCGGCTCGGATGAAATTGACAGGCTGCTGTCCCAGCGCAGCGCCCATGAACATAGCTGGCGCAAAGCATGGGATAACGAACGATGACCCTCAAAGTTTTCTTAACCGACAAATACAAGGAAGTGAATGATACGAGAATTTTCGATACCCTCAAAGCCCGCATAACCGTCCCGCAGGCAGCTGCATATTACGGCGTCAGGATCGGGCAAAACGGCATGTGCCGCTGTCCGTTCCATTCGGACAAGACGCCCTCCATGAAGATCAACGAAACTTACTATTATTGCTTCGGCTGTCACAGCACCGGCGACGTGATCGACTTCACCGCCAGACTGTTCAATTTGTCTCCCCTCGATGCAGCGCGCAAGCTGGCATTGGATTTCGGCATCGACCCCAACACGCCGGTATCCGCTGCCGTTGCGTTTCCCCGTATCCGGCAGGAGGAATCCCAGCGGGAACGGGAAGGGCGCTGCGCCTCCGTGCTGATCGAATATGAACGGCTCCTGAAAAATCGTCAGCAACGATTTGTGCCCGTTCAGCCCTAGGAGGAATGGGACGACCGCTTCGTATCCGCCAGCCATGCGCTGCCGCAGGTGTCCTATCTGATCGACTGCCTGTACGATGCAGACAGCGTTATCTGCAAAGACACCGCCGACTCCCTGATTGATGACAATACCCTCCGCAGCATCGAGCGTTGGAACACTGCCCACAGAGAGGAGGCGGAGGCACATGACGAAGCTTTTGCGGCCTGACCAGTTCCCGCCCTGGTACGACGGGCAAAGCATCAACGAGGCGGCGTTCTGTCGGGAGTTCCTGGCTTCGCACAAGCTGCTCTATACCGAGAACAGCTTCTTCACGTCGGAAGGACGCATGACCGACGAAGCGCCACTTAAGACTGAAATCTATCAGATCATCGAACCGTATGCGTCCACCAGCGTTCCAAAGAAGATATCCAACATCATCGAGCTTCTGAAAATCACGGCACACATCGACGACTTCCCGCCACGGACCGACCGGATTCACGTGGCGAATGGCACGCTGTTTCTGGATGGCTCATTCTCCACAGCTAAGGACAGAATCGTGCGCAGCCGTTTTCCGGTGGCCTACAATCCCCCTGCACCCAGCCCAGAAACGTGGCTGGGCTTTCTTCATGGCCTTCTGTATGAAGATGACATTCCCACCCTACAGGAATACATCGGCTACTGCCTGATCCCCAGCAACAAGGGACAGCGCATGATGGTCATCAAGGGCAGCGGCGGCGAGGGCAAGTCGCAGATCGGCACCGTTCTGTCCCATCTGTTTGGCTGCAACGCCAAGGACGGCAGCGTGGGCAAGGTGTCCGAAAACCGCTTTGCCCGCGCCGATCTGGAGCACATCCATTTGCTGATCGACGATGACATGCGCATGGAAGCTCTTCGGCAAACCAACTACGTCAAGTCGCTGGTCACCGCGCAGGGACGCATGGATCTGGAAAAGAAGGGCAAGCAGAGCTATCAGGGCTGGATGTTCGCCCGGCTGCTGGCGTTTTCCAACGGCGACCTGCAATCCCTCTACGACCGCAGCAACGGCTTCTATCGCCGCCAGCTGATTCTGACCACCAGGGAGCGCCAGCCAGATCGCGTGGATGACCCCGACATCGCGGAGAAAATGTGCTGCGAGCTGGAAGGCATCTTTCTCTGGGCCTTTGAAGGGCTGCAGCGTCTGGTGGCGAATCATTTCCGCTTCACCGAAAGCGCCCGCTCCCGTTCCAACCGGGAAGCGGTTAAGCAGGATGCCAACAATGTGCTGCTCTTTATGGAGGCCGGGGACTACATCCGGCTCACGCCCGAAGTGAAGGTTGGCTCGCAGGAGCTTTATGAAATCTACACCGTATGGTGCCGGGAGAACGGCTTCTCGCCGCTCAAAAACCGGAGCTTTTCGGAATTCCTGGTCGCCAACCAGAAGAAGTACCACATCGAGCACTCCAACAACCTGACGAACTTCGTCGGCCGCCGCGTGTGGGGCTTTACCGGCATTAAGCCTGTGCTAAGGCTCCCGCTCAGAACGGCAGACGGATGGCAGCGCGATTGCCCGGATGATAACCCGTTTATTTGAAATTCCCTATAAGTGAGAATTTCCGCGATTCTCTGTGTACATACGTACACACATACAAAGGGATTGTACACATGTACGTATGTACGCAGTGGATTCGCATATCTGCAGGAACAAGAAAGGAACACTGAACCTCTATGCACCCACCACCGATCAACCCTTTATTGGAGGAATCATGGCTTTGCTCAAAAGAACGCCTGAACAGAACGCCGCCTTTGAGCGGTGCGTCGGCTTTCTTGCCGAAATGATCGAAAAGTACAGCGGGAAGGTGGAGTTTCCCGTTCTTCCCGCTGACAGCAAAACGAGTTGGGACAGTTTATCCAATCCATCATCTCAAACAAATTCAGAAGAACCATTGACAAATGATATGGCTGCATAATAAAATGCAGTTGGGACAAAATACACGAACAGTTACTGCACGATTGACAGGCGGTGCACCATGCTTCAGAATCATCCTGCTCCTGAGAGTCGCACGCTGCCCCAACATATCACCGACGAGCACAACGGCCTGAGCTGCACCCTTCACGGCGATTATTACTTTCCGGATCTGGAGCTTCCGGAGCAGCAGCCCATCGGCAAATGGGGCCGGCTGCACCTCCGGCACCTGGAATCGAACCATCCGGGTCATTTCCAAAGGCTTCTGCTCACGGGAGCACTGAATGCCTATCTGCACACTGTCGATGAGCAGGCCAGCGAGCGTGTCGATGTTCTCATGAAGGGATATGCCCAAAGCTGGGGCATCACCGAAGTCCTGAAGGCTGAAGATCCCATAAAGTGGGTCGGGCTCATGAATCTGGCGCGCGCCGAAGCGGAGCACAACGTGATGACCGAAATCATCTGCACCTGAACCCCCTTCCTTCACCAGCTCGCAGCCAACCGGGCCGGGGAAGGCTTCCATAAACCGCACGAGGAGGAATTCCCATGTCCAGAGAAAAGCAGACGCCCGCGTCCATCCGTTCCAGCGCGGCGGAGGTGTTGACCTATGTCGCCTCCACGGGCGACCCGCAGGGCAGCATCGAAATACGCTACGAGGACGAAAACATCTGGCTGACGCAAAAGACAATGGCGCAGCTGTATGACGTCAGTGTGCCTACCATCAATGAGCATATCAAGAAAATCTTTGCCGACAGCGAGCTGCAGGAGAGCTCAGTTATTCGGAAATTCCGAATAACTGCCTCTGACGGCAAAAGCTATTCCACCAACCATTACGCGCTTCAAATGATCATCGCGGTCGGCTTCAAGGTCAATTCCGAGCGCGCCGTTCAGTTCCGCAAATGGGTCAATCAGATCGCAACGCAGTACACCATTCGCGGCTGGGTCATGGACGACGAAAGGCTCAAGCAGGGCACCTATCTGACCGACAAATACTTTGAGGAACAGCTGGAGCGCATCCGGGAGATCCGTGCCAGCGCGCGCAAGTTCTATCAGAAGATCACCGACCTGTATGCCACTGCTATCGACTACGACCGTACTTCCGCCGCCACGAAACGCTTCTATGCCACGGTGCAGAACAAGATGCGCTTCGCCGTGCACGGGCACACCGCCGCCGAGCTCATCATGGAGCGCGCCGACCACACGAAGGATCACATGGGTCTGACCACCTGGCAGGACGCGCCGGACGGCAAGATCAAAAAGTCCGACGTGTCCATCGCCAAGAACTACCTCACCGAAGACGAGCTTGGGCAGCTGAACCGGATGGTCACCTCCTATCTGGACTTCGCCGAGAACATGGCCCAGCGCCACATTCCGCTGACCATGCAGGACTGGGAAACCCGCCTGAACCGCTTCATTGAAATGTTCGAGTACGGTCTTCTCAGGGATGCGGGCAGGGTGTCTGCAGAAACCGAATTTGAGAAGTACCGCGTCATTCAGGACCGCGAGTTCCTGTCCGACTACGACAGGTTCCTCCTTGAGCTTGAGGAACACGCCGACGCGGCAAAGGCTGGACCGCAGGAGGAAAAGCCATGAAGCGAATGAAATGCTACATCTATACCCGCGTCTCCACCTCCATGCAGGTGGACGGCTACAGCCTGGACGCGCAGAAGGACAAGCTGCGCAAGTACGCGGAGTTCCAGAACATGCTCGTCGCCGGGGAATACTGCGACGAGGGCAAGTCCGGCAAAAACATCGAGGGCCGCCCGGAGTTCCTGCGCATGCTGCGGGACATCGAATCCGGCAAGGACGGCGTCTCCTTCGTGCTGGTGTTCAAGCTCTCCCGCTTCGGCCGCAACGCCGCGGACGTGCTGACCTCCCTGCAACGGATGCAGGACTTCGGCGTCAACCTCATCTGCGTGGAGGACGGCATTGATTCCTCCAAGGACAGCGGCAAGCTGATGATTTCCGTTCTCTCCGCTGTCGCCGAGATCGAGCGCGAGAATATCCTTGTCCAGACGATGGAGGGCCGCAGGCAGAAGGCCCGCGAGGGCAAATGGAACGGCGGCTTCGCGCCCTACGGCTACAAGCTTGTGGACGGGCACCTGCAGATTGCCGAGGAAGAGGCCGAGGTCATCCGCATCATCTATGACAAGTACATCCACACCACCATGGGCACCGCCAGAATCGCAAACTGGCTCAACGAGCACGGATACAGCAAGGTCTGCCGTCACAACAACAAGCGGGAAGCCTTCACGGGTTCCTTCCTCATCGGCGTGCTTGACAATCCCGTGTACTGCGGCAAGCTGGCCTACGGGCGCAGGCATAACGAAAAAATCCCCGGCACCCGCAACCAGTACCACATCGTCAAGCAGAAGGACTATACGCTCTACGACGGCATTCACGAGCCCATCATCTCCGAGGAGGACTGGCAGCTCGCGCAGAAGCAGCGCCAGCAGACCAACAAGCGCCAGCTCAAGACGCACAGCCTCGACCACGAGCACGTCCTGTCCGGGCTGCTCAAGTGCCCCGTCTGCGGCGGCGGCATGTACGGCAACGTGAACCGCAAGAAGAAGGGCGACGGCACCTACTACCGCGACTACTTCTACTACGCCTGCAAGCATCGCCTGCATGTGGACGGCAAGCGCTGCGACTATCATCACCAATGGGGCGAGGAAATCATCGACGGCGCTGTGGAGGAAATCATCCACAAGCTGGTCAACACGCCCGCCTTTGAGCAGGGTATCCGGGAGAAGCTCGGCGGCAAGCTGGACACCGCCGAGCTCGACACGGAGATGGAGACCCTGCGCAAGCAGCTCCGTCAGCTCACGGGCACCAAGGACAGGCTGGGCGAGCAGATCGACGCGCTCGATTTCGACGACCCGCATTACACCCGCAAGGCGCAGGACCTGCAGGAGCGGCAGAACAGGGTCTACGACCAGATCGCCTCCATCGAGGTCAGCATCGCCGAGGTGCAGACCCGCATGGACAACATCCGCCAGCGCCGGATTTCCACCGACAACGTCTATCAGTTCCTGCTCTACTTCGACAAGCTGTACGACCAGTTCACCGATCTGGAGAAAAAGACCTTCATGAACAGCTTCATCGAGCGCGTGGAGATTTACCCGGAGCGTCGGAGCGACGGACGCATCATAAAGCGCATCGAGTTCCGTTTTCCCGTGTATTTTAACGGCTCGAAAATCACTGGACTTGGTTGGGACGAAACGGATATGTCGGAGAATGTGATGGTATTGGCTAAACTGTAAGCGTACACAAGGATAACGAGAATACAAATATGAGGGAAAAAGCAGTGAACAACGAAATGAAAGCCCACAGCAAATCATTAGCGGAAGCGGCGCAGATGCCGGAAGATTTGCCGATCCCGGAAAAGAGTATCAGGCAGATTGGAAGCGAGCAGAAGAAACGATTGAGCGGAAAGTAAAAGTGAAAAATCCTCTTGAAATGGCAGCATAAAAATAAGCAGAGAACGTCGAAAAACGATGGCTCTCTGCTTATTTTGTTATTCCAGCCCTTTCAGCCTCTCCACTGACATCACATGCAGCCCCAGCAGCTCCCTGTCGTTAAAAGAATACAGCTCGATGAGCTTGCCGATCTGCTGATTATAATAGTACAGCTCGCAGGGCGTGTGGAGATTCACGTTCAGTTTCAGGAAAACGAAGTATTCGCTGGAAACGTCGAGGATGCGGATGTCAAACAACGTGTGCTCCAGCGTGGCAATCTGCGCGAAAATGTCGGGCAGGACGGCGGGCGCTTCGAGGGGAGTGCCGTTTCCATCCGTGACGGCGACGGAAACGAGGCGGTTGAGGACTTTGTTCTGCGCACGGTCGATGTAGGCGTCAAAGCATTCGCTGGGGACGTAGTAGACGGTGGCTTCGTCAGCGGTGAAAGGGTCGCAGGAATGGATGCGGCGTTTGCTGGCGAGCAGGTAGTTCACGGGTTCTTCGACGTCGGATGAATCATAATGGCGGGGCGTCTGCACCTGTACCTGCACGAGGGCTTCCGAAAGGTCGAAGTCGTCTTCGTGGAAGGAAAGAAGGTCGCTAACGGCTACAAAAATCAGCCCGAGAAAGAGCAGAAGGATAAGGAAAATAGAAATTCGGTGAGGATTGGACATATACACCTCCGATGAAACAGATTGGCGATATGCTCTATGATAGCATAGATGCTGGGAAAATGCAAATAAACCGAGGCCACGGCCGCCCAAATCGACAGTGACCTCGGTTTCATCTACCCTTACTTCTTAAAATTCTCCCACCGCTCACGGAAATAGTGCGCGGCCATCTTCGGCTTGCGGTCGCGGGTGAAAAGCCCCTTGCGGTTGCCGCCGGCGCGCATCGGGCCTTGCTGCGTGCCGAAATCCGCGAAGTTCCACGGCGTTTCGCCGACGACGAAGGGACGCTCGTCCAGGCAGGCGTTGATGGTCTTGTAGTAATCCACCTGGAATTCCTCGGTGAACATTTCCGTGCCGTGCATCCCCGCGATGGTGTCCGCGCCGTACTCCGAGAGGATGGTGGGCTTGTTGACCGTCGCCCAGTAATCCATCTCCATGCGCATGGCGAAAGCAGCGGCTTCCAAATCGCCGGAAAGGTTGTACCAGCCGTAATAGCGATTGATGCACACAACATCCATCGACGGAATGGTGATGTCGCGCGTGTAGTCGTTCTGGCAGCCGACGAGCGTCACCGGGCGGTTCTGCGGGTCAAGCTGATGCGCCAAGAGGTACAGCGGATGCCAATAGTCGTAGGCGGACTGCGGATGCGCATCTGTGTTCGGCTCGTTGCCCAAGCTCCACAGGACGATGCAGGGGTGATTCTTGTCGCGGGCAATCATGTCCGTCAGCACCTGGGCGTGATAATCGGCGGGCGCCCAGCGATAGGGGTCTTTGCCGCCTTCGCCGATGCCGACGGCGGGCGTTTCGGCGATCACGACGATGCCCTCGCGGTCGCACAGGGACAGCATTTCCTCAGAATAGGGATAATGGCTGGTGCGGAATGCGTTGGCGTGCAGCCAGTGGAAGAGGTTGATGTCCGTCACGTTCAGGCACTGGTCAAGCCCACGCCCGTGGAAGAAGGAATCCTCGTGCTTGCAAGGCCCATGGAAGTGGAAGGGCTTGCCGTTGATGAGGAAGCGGCAGCCATCCACCTTGATTTCGCGGATGCCGAACGGCTGGCTGTACTCATCCTGAGCGAAGCGGACACGCGCGGTGTAGAGGTACGGCACGCCGGGAGCAGGTTCCCAGAGATGCGGATTTGCCACATGCACTTCGCCGGACGCGCCCGTGCCGCTGGCGACGACCTGCCCGTCTGCATCCAGCACATCCAACGTCACGTCACCCTCGCCGTGGGTCGCGACGGTGTAGCGCACTGTGCCATCCATCGACGGAATAAGCGTCACATCGGCAATATAATCCGCAGGGGTGGTGTACAGGCGGACAGGGCGGTTCAACCCGGCATAGTTGAAGAAATCGAAATTCGGCAGGTTGATGCCCTGCTCATGCTGGTGCTGTTTGCCCGCCTCGACGGAGGGGATGCCGGGGTTATCCGAGCCGAAGAACGCCGTGCCGCTCTCGTTGCCGACAGGGAGGGTGTGGTGGCTGATGGTGTTGTCCACCTCGACTTCCAGCAGGGCAGTTTGACCGGGGTGGAGGATGTCGGTCACGTCCGCCTCAAAGGGCAGAAAGCCGCCGCGATGAGTGCAGAGCAGCTGACCATCAAGGAAAACGCGGGCGTTATGGGTGACGGCGTCGAAGCGGAGCATCAGGCGCTGACCTTTGAGCAGAGATGGCACGGTGATGCTGCGGCGATACCACGCCAGACCGACATGACGGCGGAATTCGGGGTCAGCGGACTGGTCATTGTAGGACGCGGGGACAGCGATGGACTGCCACGGCGCGTCGGGCTTGAGACGGAAGTCCCATACGCCGGAGAAGTCAAGGATGGTGCGGGATGCGTTGGATTGCGGTGCGAGCATGGGGAAGCCTCCTTTTTTGCTTGGTATTATAGTGGAAGAAAAAATGCTGCTTGATTTTGATGGGACATGGGGAATCGCGCCTGCGGGCGCGACCAAAGGGCATGAAAACAAACGAAGTTTGCGATCGCCCTTTGGAAACCTTC
>OICD01000470.1_pt1 | contig 23228 bp, 18 predicted proteins | sample 1581161 | NCBI WGS metagenome assembly OICD01 (sample SAMEA3882546, study PRJEB24775) | human gut metagenome | biome: human-associated habitat; feature: intestine environment; material: feces | place: Netherlands | collected 2009/2010 | reverse complement strand
ACTCATGTACGCTATTATCAAAACAGGTGGAAAACAGTATCGTGTCCAGGAAGGCGACAGCATTTTCGTCGAAAAACTGAATGCCGATGTTGATTCCAACGTAGTATTCGACCAGGTATTGGCAGTCGTTAACGACGGTGATGTTAAAGTAGGTACTCCCGTTGTTGAAGGTGCAAAAGTAACTGCAAAAGTATTGGCTCAGGGCAAAGAAAAGAAAGTCCTCGTTTTCAAATACAAAGCAAAATCCAACTACCGTCGTCGTCAGGGCCATCGTCAGCCGTTCACGAAAGTTGCAATCGAAAAGATTGAAGGCTAATGATTACCATTACGATGCATCGCGATAAGAAACATCGCTATACGGGCTTTACCATAAGCGGCCATGCCGATTATGACGAAGCCGGCAGCGATATCGTCTGTGCCGCCGTTTCGGCCTTGTCGCAGACTGCCTTGTTGGGTCTCATGCAGTACGCTTCGCAAGACGTACCGTATGAAGTAAACGATGGCTTCTTATCCGTCCAGGTCCCCAAGCCCTGCGAAGCGTCGCAGATCATCTTAGGGACTATGGTAGCAGGTTTGGAACAAATTGTACGGCAGTATGGAGAATACGTCGTACTCGACTCATAGACGTCAGGAGGTGGACGGAATGTTCAATTTCAACTTACAGCTTTTCGCTCATAAAAAAGGGACAGGCTCCACGCGTAACGGCCGTGATAGCGAATCCAAACGCCTTGGTGTAAAATGCCATGACGGCGTCATCGTTAAAGCCGGCAACATCATCGTTCGCCAGCGTGGTACGCACTTCCATCCGGGCACGAACGTAGGCATCGGCAAAGACGATACCTTGTTCGCAACGGCTGCAGGCAAAGTTGCTTTCGAACGCGCTGGTAAATACAACCGCAAAGTTAGCGTATACCCTGTAGAAGCATAATTCGCTTATAGCATGAAGTTTGTAAAAACTACAAACTGAAAACTAAAAACTCAAAAAGGACTTGCCATTACACGGCAAGTCCTTTTTTATACCAAAAAAAACTTGTCGTCTTCTCAAAATCCTGTATAATAGAGGATGTATGTACTTTGATTAAACTCAAGCGGAGGTGTACGCCATGCGCGTTAGTGTAAATGGAGAAAACCGTGAACTCCACGTCTATGACCGCTCTACGGGAGTAGATTATGCCAAACAGATTCTCTGTTCCCAGGAACAGCTGGTGACGGATATGTACGGTGAATTTGTCCTGACTGAAGAAGAATACAATCATTGGACGGAACTGCTGGCTATCCAGCAGGAATCGGAAGACCTGCTCTTTGAACTGAAAGATGTCCTGGTCAAACAGGAACTGGATGATTACATGTATGAAGAAACGAAATACATGACGACGACCATCGAAACGATCCATATGGAAAATATCTGTATCAAAGAGCTGAAAGAAGCTCTGGAAAAAGGCGATGAAAAATGGCTGACTGAGAACCATTTCGTCAAGACCCTGAAAAACGTAACAAAATAAAGGAAGTCTTATGGTGAAAAAAATATGCTCGTGGATCATCGGCGTCATCCTTACCGTCCTGGTCCTCCTCATCGGTATCTTTGCTTTTTGGTATTTCGGGTCGACGAACTATCATCTCACAGGCGTCCCGGTCCTGAATTATCATCAGGTCAATAATAAATTCAATACCGTGCTGACCATGAAGCCAGCCAATTTTGACGAACAGATGAAATATCTGCACGACAACGACTATCATTCCATTACCTTGGAACAATTCGATGCCTACATGCGCGGCGAAGGCGATTTGCCGGACCGGCCGGTCCTCATCACCTTTGATGACGGCTACGTCGACAATTACGAAGAAGCCTATCCCATCCTGAAGAAATATAACATGCGCGGCACGATATTCCTGATCATCAACCTCATGGATACGCCGGGCTACCTGACCTGGGACCAGGTCAAGGAAATGGCTGCCGACGGCATGGAATTTGGGTCCCATACCATCAGTCATAAACCCCTGACCAGCTTCGACCGGGCCGGAGTCCGTCATGAACTGCAGGACTCGAAAGACATCATCGAAAAAATGACGGGCAAGCCCTGTCATTTCATCGCCTTCCCGGAAGGCAAATATAACGATATGGTCATGGAAGAAACGAGAGGCGCCGGCTACCGCTACGCCTTCACCGTAGATACAGGCCGCGACTTCCCTTGGGACGATCCATACGACTTGGACCGCGTCCCCATGTTTGAAGGCCCTATAAGCTTCAAACACTTCCGGTTCCGCCTGACCTTCAGCGCCTTCAGTGCGCTTCTGTGGAAGACCCATAAATACTTTGAACACATAGAAATGACCAAAGACTTGGCCCAACATATCCCACAGCCGTAAATAAAAGAGCTGTCGCAATCGCGGCAACTCTTTTTTTACGGTTATAATAAATGGCCCCATCGAGGTTGCGTAGGGGCTCGCACGTGGCGAGCCCGCTAGAGAGATTCAACCACAGCCCATCCGCGTATAATGACAGGCTTCTACGAACGACGAGTCACTTTTTTTACAAAAAACGTATAAGAAAATTTTGTATTATAATATATGTTATTTTTCATATAAATATATTTAAAAAATATTAATGATGTTAATATAAATGATGAATTAGTCAGCCGGTGAACCCTGTTGTATGGCTTTATTTCGTATTTTTATATGATATAATGAAGTAACAGTTTTGTCACAATGACAAAGGCTTTCATATGTATAAAATACATATAAATACTTGGAAGGGAGTTGCTTTATTATGAATCGAACATATAAAGTCATTTGGAACAAAGCGAAGCGATGCTACGTCGTCGTCTCGGAAATTACCAGGAATCATCATAAGTCGTCTAGTCACAGTGAACTTGTGAGCACAAATGTACATCGGGGGGGGTATTTAGGTAAGGCGGCCATAGCTGCCGTCGTCGCCAGTCTGCTGACCTTCGGTGGATTGGCCTATTCGCCGGTGTTGGCGGTAGATAATACCGCTGGAACAGGCAAGGGCGTTGCTATTGGGAATGGTAGCAGTGCGCCAAAAGATGAAAATGTAGCCATCGGTAAGGGAGCCGAAATTTCCTATTCTAACGGAGCTAGCAATGCTACGGGAGATATCGTTGTCGGCAATGGGGCCAACATCAACAACTATGCCAGTCAGGGTGGCAGTATTGCTATTGGCAAAAATGCCAAGATAGAAAACATGGCTGGCGGCGGGGAAGCTAGTTTTGCCTTTGGACAGACTACATATAGCGGTGGCTGGTGGTCTTCGTCCAGGATTCCAGCTGACCCGACCAAAGTAATCGGTAGTATTGCTATTGGCGATAATACCTTTGCCCGCACGGGTAGCACGATGATCGGTTCTCACAATTATAAAGGCGACTTGGGTGATACGACGGTCGACAGTGCTTCTACCCGGACCGATGCGCTCAATGTCTATGCGACGACCATCGGCGCCAATAGTTTCAGTAACGGCGCTTTCACGACAAGTACCGGCGTGTACAATATCATTTCCAGTGAGTATAACGGAGGTCGTGCGGCCAATCCGGTAAAAAACTTAGGGGCAACGATTAATGGCGCTTTGAATAGTATTGAATCCAAAACCGCAGATTCTTATTATTCTGGCATAGCTAATACTGTCAGTGGGATTGCAAATCGCACGTTCAATGCTAACGGTTCTCTTATTTATGGTGCTGGGAATGAAATTACGAATTCGTTTACTGATTTAAGCGGTGTACCTGAGGATAGCGGTGCTTCTGCCAAAGAATTTGCCGAAAAATTAAGAACCACCATTAAAGAATCGGAGAGCGGCGGTTCAGCACTGGCCATTGGCGGTGGCAACACCATTGACCGTTCTATCCGTTCACAGGTTATGGGCGTCAATAATACGCTGACCGGAAATTCATACTATAGCGAATATAGTAGTCAATATAATATGATTGATGGCTATAATAATACAGCTTCTAATGTCAATCATGCTTATGTTATTGGTGCCAATAATACCATTCAGGGTAAAAAATTTTCTGATGCGACCAAAGATGGTGTATTAAGTAAGGAAGATTGCGATAAGGCTAAGAAGGACGATAATCTGATTGTCATCGGCGATAACCATACCTTGGCAAATGATGTTACCAATGATATCATCCTTGGTACTACCGATAAGGCATTGACGACCAGTGTTTCCAATGTCGTCATGATTGGCCACAATGCCGATGCACAGAAAGAAGGCGGCGTAGCTCTCGGTGCCGATTCTGTAGCTTCCGTTGATAAGAATGAAGTCGGTTATGATCCGTCGGGAAATGACCACAGCGGAGATACGACTGGCGTTTGGAAGGCGAAAGCTGCTGCTGTTTCCGTTGGCGATTCTTCTAAGAACCTTACTCGTCAGATTACTAACGTCGCAGCCGGTAAGGAAGATACCGATGCGGTTAACGTAGCTCAGCTGAAAAGTGCCCAGATTCATTATTATAGTATGAATCCCAAAAGTGGTGCTGTTACAGGTACTGATAGTAATTATAACAATAATGGAGCTACAGGGGATGATGCTATTGCCATCGGCCCCCTTGCTTCGGCAAAAGGAATACATTCATTAGCGTTGGGATATGGTGCTCAAACAACCCATTCCGATGTTTTAGATGAAAAGAAGAATATGGATGATAATACGGCGGTTGGTTATAACAGTCAGTCTGGCTATCGTTCGACCGCCCTGGGCTATAATAGCAAGGCAACAGGGCGATATGCTGTTACACTGGGTACCGATGCGCTGGCTGATAAAGACAATAGTACAGCCGTTGGCATGAATGCACAGGCTGAAGGAAAGCAGGCAACCGCCTTGGGGTCGCTCGCCAGGGCTAGTGGGGAATCTGCTACTGCTGTAGGTGAAGGTGCAGAAGCTTTGGCCAATTACTCGTCAGCTGTTGGCTTAGGAGCGAAAGTAGATGAAGGGGCGACTAAGGGAACAGCATTGGGATATCAGGCAAAAGTTTTGACCGGTGAAAATAGCATGGCCTTAGGCGCAGGTAGTCAGATCAGTGGAGCAAACAGTATTGCTATAGGTATGAATGCACAGGTTTCCGGTGCAAAATCTGTTGCCATTGGGCAAGGTGCAAAGGTTTCAGTAGAAAATTCCGTTGCCTTGGGCCAAGGTTCGGAAGCTTCGGGAAACTTGAATGATTACAATGTCATGTCTCTTACGATTCCGTATCTTAACACACAATACAGTGTAAAAGGCGGGTATCCAACCGGAATTGTTAGTGTAGGTAATGATAAAGTGGTGCGGACTATTACGAATGTAGCTGCCGGACGTGTTACGTCCGATAGTACGGATGCCGTCAATGGGAGCGAACTTTACGCCGTAGCTGAAGAGGCTGCAAGGCATGCGACTGTTAAAGCGGCTGAAAACGGTCATATTACAGTGAAGGAAGGCAGAAACCAGGGGCAAGGTATCGAATATACGATTGGCCTAAATACGGACGGATTGGCTAAAAGTACGGACGGTTTAACATTTGCTGGTGATGACGGACAGTCAGATAATAGCAAAGTCATATCGAGAAAACTGAATGAACAGCTTAATATTGTCGGAGGAGCGACCGATACCGTTAATGCTGCTAACATTGGTGTTATAAAAACAGCTGATAATACGTTGAATATTCGTCTTGCAAAAGACATTACAGGTCTCACCAGTCTGCAAGCAACAACTGTTACTTCTGGTAACGTGACTGTAGATGGTCAGCATAATGTGATTACAGGTTTGTCTAATACGACCTGGGATAAAACGAAAAATTATTCTCAGTCTACAAAAGCGGCTACGGAAGCGCAGCTCCACGAAGCGATGACACAGGCTGCAGCTGATGCCAATGATACACATATCCAGGCTGGAGATTATGCCGTTGATACTATTACGGACAAGAATGGCCAGTCAGTGCAGGGCGTATCAATGGATGTTGTAGATAAGACGGGAAAAGTTGGCACCGTCCGGATTACGGATGTAGCAAAAGCCAGTGATGTAGGCGATGTCACAAATTTAAATGCAGATATTAAAAATGCTGAAGGTAAAACGACCGTAGTAGATGCTGTCAATCATGTAGATAACAAAGTAGGAAATCTTGACTACAGCAGCACGAAGTACGTTACAAAAGGTGAAGACGTCACGACTTCCATTGGAAAACTTGACAAAGCCATTAAATATGCATCAGAAGCTGCTGGCAAGCATACTATTGTATCAACGAAAGATGCTAATCTTTCTGTTGAAAATATTGCCAAAGAGGGAGAAGCAGCGAATTATCAGATTTCCCTGAATAAAGATCTGAATGTCGATTCAGTTACCGCAGCTAATAAGATTAAAACAAAAGACCTCGAAGTGACAGGTTCCGCTACCATTGGCAAGGTCACCATCAATGCGGATAACAAAGGCACGATTGGTGAATTGACTAACAAGACCTGGGATGCCAAGAACATTACGTCCGGTCAGGCCGCTACGGAAGACCAGCTGCAAGCTGCGACCAAGAACGCCGTCAACTATGATGGTGACGACAGCAAGACCGTTACGCTGCGGAAAGACACGACCATCCAGAATGTAGCCAACACCACGATTGAGGAAGGCTCCAAGAACGCCGTCAATGCCGGGACCGTCTACAAGGAAACGAGAGTCGAAAAAGACGGTACTTTCATCAGACAGGCTAACACGGCTGGCGAAAACATAACGGTTTTGGATCATCAGGTCGCTGCCAACACGGAATCTATTTATAACATCAATAACCGTGTTTCCAACCTCGATAACCGCGTTTCCAACCTCGATAACCGCGTCAACAAAGTCGGTGCCGGTGCGGCCGCTTTGGCAGCGCTTCATCCATTGGATTTTGACCCTGATGATAAGTGGGATTTCGCCGTTGGTTACGGCAACTACCGCAATGCCAACAGTGTCGCTTTCGGCGCTTTCTATCGCCCCAATGAAGACACCATGTTCAGTCTGGGCACGAACTTCGGCAATGGGGAAAACATGTTCAACGCTGGCGTCAGCTTCAAGATTGGCCAGGGTGGCAGTGGCATCACGACGTCGAAAACGGCCATGGCCAAGACGATTTCCAGCCTGAAAGATACGGTCCATAAACAAGATCAGAAGATTGAAGGACTGGAAAATGTAGTGGATACGCAGGATAAGAAGATTGCTGAACTGGAAGCTCTGGTTAAGGAACAGGGTGAAATGATTCGCCAGTACGTCGGCAAGAAATAGAGAGGTATTAATGGCACAGACAACGATTTGTATCCGCGTCGATGCGGATTTGAAAAAAGACTTTGAGAAATTCTGCGACTCCATCGGCATGAGCATGTCGACGGCCGTCAACATCTTCATCAAGAAATCCGTCGGGGAACAACGGATTCCCTTCGAGATTTCCGCTAGGAGCAATACAAAGAAAGCATAAAATAAAAATGGCGCTGTCGCATGAAGATTTCTTCCGTCATGCGAGGCCCCATTTACGTTATAGTTTGTAGCACAGAGTTTGTAGTTTGCAGAGAAAACTTTCAAATTTAAAGCCATCTGCTAACAACTAACTGCTAGCTACTAACAACTTTAAAGGGCTTGTCGTCGTGCGACAAGCCCGCTTTTATTTTGGTATTACGACCGCGTGCCACTCGTCATAAATTCCGGCTGTGCCCAGGATTCACGGCGGGACGACCTTTAACCTCTCAGACCGCCTTTGGCGGCCAGCTCCCCTATAAAGGGAGCCTTGTGCGGCCCGTTGCGAGATTTCATCCCAGCCTTTTCGAGTATAGTGGCGGGCTTTTACGAGCCACGAACCACGAACCACGAGCCACGATTTTTTTCACGAGCCGAGGGTTACTCGAGGCGATGTCGTCAATTTGAATCTGTTGCCGCGCAGCGGCATTTGAATCCGAGGCGGCCTGCGAACTGCGGTCTGCGGGGCCATCAGCCCCTTACTCTATTTTTTCTTTCCAGCAGAGGAAGATTTCGACGGCCAGGGCGGCGAACCAGATGTTTCGGGCCAGGACGTTGATGATACAGTACCAGCCGGATTTCCCCAGGTCGTGGTAACGGCGTATCATGTAGGAGAAATCGACGGGGATGAGGAGAACGGCGATGAGGCACGAGGCGATGGTGTATTCCAGGGCCGCCGGGCCGCCCTGCGAGGCCAGGTGCTGGAGCCAGATGATGAGGCAGATGGGCAGGATGCTGAACAGGCGGAAGTGCAGGTAGCGTTTACGGCTGACCTTGCCTTTGAAATCTAAATGGTTGCGAATGAGTACGCGAATAGGCGCGTCTTCGGCTATGATCAAGAGAAAGACCTCCTTTGATGAATCAGGGATTTTTCTCTAGTGTAGCACGAAAGACGCGCCTATTTCGATAGGACGGGCAAAGTGGCAAAAGCTGGCACGAAATGCCGGAAAAGTCAAAATTCTCCGGACGCTGCCGCTTCCTTGAGAAGGGCCACGTTGTCCGTATCATATTCAATTTGTTCCGACCAGCGGCGCACGGCTTCAGGCAGATTGCCCGTTACGGCAGCGGCAAGGCCGATGAAGTCCGTGTTACGTGCAGCATAGGTGGCGAGGACGTCAGAAGGGACGTCTGCAAAGGACTCGAGCTGCCGGTAAAAGAGATAGTCGTACACGCGCTGATACCGTTTGGCCTGTTCCGGATCCGGAGCTGCGACCTTTTCCGTTGATGCTATCCGGGCCTGTAAGGCTTTTAGACCAGCCGTCCAGGCATCGTCAATCGGTTCGGTCCGGGACAGGACGGCCAGGAGGCGTTCATGGCCTTTTTTCGTCGTGTCGGGCTGATAAACGAGAACCGCCGATGGCGCCGGATAATCCAGGGCATCCAGGAGCTGCGCCAGCGTCCCCAGGGACTGGCCCCTTTCCTCATCATAAAAGGTGAGGGGAGAGGTGCTGCTCAGCAAGAGACCGGCCGCGGCTTCACAGCAGAGCCCGACGCCGCCGAGTTCCCTGGCCTGCCCGTTCCCGTCGGTGATGACCTGGAAGAACCGCGGATGGAGGGCGCAGATATCGCAGAGGATGTCGTCGCCGCTTTCACGGATGAGACGGCATAAGCCATCGGGCCGCAGGAAGGGACAATTCCCGTCGGCAGTGAGACAGAAATGCCAGCCCTCCGGCCCTTCGGCGATGTGCTGGCGGATTGCCTCACCTAAGGGGCCATCGAGGTGCTGATAAACGTCGGCCGTCACGTCGTCGATGTCGATCTCCCAGCCCCGGCAGCACGTATGCTGGCAGGCGCCGGCTTTGCACTGGAAGCGGTCGTAGAAATCAGGAAGGATCATGATTAGAATTCATACGTTGTCCCCGGGTCGACGACCTGGACGGGGATATTGTATTTCGTTTCCGTGAGCTTCTTGTATTCCTGAGGGTCTGCTTCGACAATGGGCCAGGTCTTGTAGTGGACGGGGATGACGAAGCGCGGCTGGATCCAAAGGGCTGCCAGGGCTGCGTCGTCGATGCCCATGGTGAAGTTATCGCCAATAGGCAGGATGGCGCAGTCAATCGGCCCGAAGCGATCGAGGATTTTCATGTCCGAGAAGAGGCCTGTGTCGCCGGCGAAATAAACGCGCTTGCCGCCAAATTCGACGATGACGCCGCATGCCAGCCCTCCGGCAATGCCCGAACCGTGGAACGCCGGTGTCAGGCGTACTTTGCCAAAGGGGAAATCCGCACTGCCGCCGACATGCATGGCATGGGCCTTGCAGCCTGCTTCGCCCGCTTTGCCAGCGACTTCGGCCGTGCTGATGACCGTAGCGTCATTGGCTTTGGCAATGGCTTCGGTATCGCCATAATGGTCGCCGTGGCAGTGAGTGACGATGATGTACTGGCAGTGGATGTCTGTCGGACAGACCTGGGTCCAGGGATTTTCCGTAATGAACGGATCAAACAGGATAGTCGTCACATCATCGGAAAGAGTGAATGCGGAATGACCGTAATAATTGAATTTCATAGTCCTCTGCTCCTTAAAGACAATCAGTCTTTTTCAGTACTGTTCAAACTCCATTTCTTCCATTCTTCGAACCAGCTCTTGACGTGTTCCTGCGGGAGGGAGCCGCAAAAAGTGTTCTTCAAGGTCTTGCGGAGTTCGCCTTCTTTTTCGCCTAACGGATAGACGTCTTTATATTCGTCATAGACGTTCCAGAAGTCGCGCATATGCAGGTTGGCATAGGTTTCACCGTAAATCTTGTAGCACGTGTCGCACAGGGTGATGAAGACGGCTTCGTCGTTGTGCTGGTTGGCGTCGTCGAGGCCGCAGCAGCGCGTATACAGTTTGATTTTGCTGCCGAAGAGTTTGCGAAGGTAATCGTAGACGTCGGAAACCATCTGAGGCTGCAGCTGCAGCAATTTACAGCCGGGAGCGAAATACATGGGATACTGGGCAATGTTATCAAAGTTATCCATAATTGACACCTCTTTCTGAAATCAATAGAAACTTTACCTTTCTATTAAATAATAACTATTATTTATAAGTGTACCATAAAAAGGCCGGAAACGCAATGTTCCTCTTGTACTTCCTGCATAAATCCTGTACAATATCCCTTGGAGAGTGATATAAGTATGCATATCGTAATGGTAGAGCCGGAAATCCCCGGCAATACGGGCAATGTCGCCCGCTTATGCGCAGCCAATCATATTACGCTGCATTTGGTCAAGCCCCTGGGCTTTTCCATCGATGACAAGCATTTGAAACGGGCCGGCCTCGATTACTGGTCGCTCGTCGATGTCCAGATCCATGAAAATTTTCAGGAAGTCCTGGACAAATACAAAGACCACCGTTTTTTCTATTTGACGACCAAATCGGAACAGTGTTACGCCGATATCCAGTTCCAATACGATGATATGCTCGTATTCGGCAAGGAAACGAAAGGCCTTCCGGAAGACCTCCTGAAAGCCAATCCGGAACGCTGCTTCCGCGTACCGATGGTCGAACAGGCGCGCAGCCTGAACCTGTCCAATACCGTCGCTATCGTGTCTTACGAAGCGATGCGCCAGCTCGGCTTCCCGGGTATGGCCAAGAGCGGTATCGGTATCAAGAATCTTTAATTACAGAAATGATGAGGTGTAGAACGTGGAAATTTACGATAAAGCCCATGAATTAGAGGCTGCCATCAAAGAATGTCAGGAATACAAGGACCTCGTCGCAGCCGGTCAGGAACTGGCCAAAGACGAAAAGACCAAGCATCTGGTCCGCGATTTTCTCATGCTCCAGGCCCAGCTGGCCTATGCCCAGTCCATGGGGGACAAGCCGATCCGCAAGAAGATCGACCATTTGAACCAGATGGCCGAACTCATTAAAAACAATCAGACTGCCGTGGAATATTTGAACCATTATAATAAATGGCAGACCATGGCTGGTGAAGTGTTCCAGATTATTCAAAATGCAATGGCAGAAGGAATGAGCATCCTTGATCAATAAATATGCACTGACGACTTTCGTCTCCGAATTAAGTAACTCTGTTCCCATGGAACGGATCCTGCTCGACGAACCCATGAGCGAGCACACGACCTTTGCTGTCGGCGGCCCGGCCGACGTCCTGATCCTGCCGGAATCGGTCAAGGAAATGTCCCTGGCCATCCGGGCAGCACGGCGGCTGGAACTGCCGGTGACGGTCCTCGGCGGCGGCTCCAACGTCCTCGTCCGCGATGGCGGCATCCGGGGCGTCGTCATCCAGTTGAATACGATGACTAAAGTATTGGCCTGCCACGACCGCAAAATCCTGGCCAGTGCCGGTTACATGTTGAAAGATGTCTGCCAGTTTGCCCAGGAAAACAGCCTGACCGGCATCGAATTTGCCTGTGGCATCCCCGGTACCCTGGGCGGCGCCGTCTTCATGAACGCCGGGGCTTACGACGGGGAAATGAGCCATGTCGTATCCCGCGTCCGCACGGTCAACAGCGAAGGCGGTGTCCATACGTATGATGCGCCGAACCTCGGTTTTTCCTATCGCCAGAGCCGCTTCCAGAAATCCCAGGAATTCGTCGTCGAAGTCGAACTGACCTTGCGCAGCGGCGACCCCAAGGAAATCCAGGCCCGTATGGACGATCTCATGAACCGCCGCCGCAGCAAGCAGCCTTTGGAAATGCACAGCGCCGGCAGCACTTTCAAGCGTCCGCCGGGATACTTTGCCGGGACCCTCATCGACCAGACCGGCCTCAAAGGCCTTTCCTGCGGCGATGCCCAGGTCTCGATGAAACACGCCGGCTTCGTCGTCAACACGGGCCACGCGTCGGCACGGGATGTCCTCAACGTCATCCACGAAGTCCAGAAACGCGTCGAAAAAGCACACGGCGTCCACCTGGAACCAGAAGTCCGCATCATCGGCGAGGACTAAAATTTAAATCCATCCGCTAGCCACTAACTACTAGCCACTAACCCCTTAAAAGGAACTGTCGCACCTGTGACAGTTCCTTTTACTATATTGTTTTATCATAAGAATCATGCTATGATGGTATTAGAAAAGTACGTGATACGATTTACGTTATAATACCTATCTTAATGAGAGAAAGCAGGGATTGTCATGGATAAACGAGCTATGTGGAACGAAATGATCGGCGTCATCAAACAAGATGTGACGCCGGCGACGGGGTGTACGGAACCGATTGCCCTGGCCTATGCCGCGGCGACGGCAGCCCGGGAACTGGGCGAACCGGTGCGCTTCGTCGACGGCTGGGTCTCGGCCAACCTGATGAAGAACGGCATGGGCGTCACCGTGCCGGGGACAGGGATGCCAGGCCTTTACATTGCCGCAGCTGTCGGCGCTCTCGGCGGCGATGCCGATGCGGGCTTGCAGGTTCTCAAGGCCTTGACGCCAGACGTCGTCGCCCTGGGCAAACAGTACGTCGCTGACGGCAAGATTACCGTGTCTGTCCGGGAAGATACGCCGCATGTCCTCTATGCCGAAGCCGTCGTCTATGGCGAAAATCACCGCGTCCGCGTCGTCATCACCGATGACCATACGAACATCGTCTTTATCGAAAAAGACGGCAAAGTCCTCCGGGACCAGCGCGTTGACGGGGGCAGCGGCGAAGACCCGAAAATCGCCTTCCTCCATACGCTGACCTTGGCAGATATCGTCGATTTCGCTGAGCAAGTGCCAATCGAAGACCTTGCTTTCCTGAAGGAAGCGGAACGGCTCAACGACCACTTGTCTCAGGAGGGCTTGACCGGGAAATACGGCTTGAAAATCGGTTATACCCTTCAGCAGTTAGTCGAAAAGGGCATCTTAGCAGACGATTTGTCCCATCGCATCCAGATCCGTACCGTCGCCGCGTCTGATGCCCGCATGGGCGGTGCCGCCTTTCCAGCCATGACCAATTCCGGGTCAGGCAATCAGGGTATCGCCGCGACGGAGCCGGTGACAGTCGTCGCCGATTTCCTAGGCGTCACGCCGGAAAAACGGCTGCGGGCCCTGGCCTTGTCCAGTATGGTCGCCATCTATGCTCACGGCTATTTGCCGAAACTGTCAGCCTTCTGTGCCACCGTCACGGCTTCCATGGGAGCCGCTGCGGGGATGGCCTGGTTGCTGGCCGATAACGAACCGCTAGCCGTCATCGAACGGGCCCTGGCCACCATGTCCGGTTCCATCGTTGGCATGGTCTGTGACGGTGCAGCCAACAGCTGTTCCATGAAGGTCTCGGCCTCGGTCCATGCCGCTTATGAAGCAGTCCTCCTGGCCCTCAATGACGTGCGCGTCCAGGGGACGGATGGTTTGGTCGCCCATTCGGTCGAAGAATGTCTGAAGAATGTCGGCCTCCTGGCCTCGCGGGGGATGCAGCAGACCGACGAAGAAGTCCTGCGCATCATGCTCCATAAAAATAAAGACTAGTTTTTTCGGAAAGGGTGTTGCCTCATGGCTAAAAAAGTTCTCATCTTATCTTCCAGTCTCCGTCCGGACAGCAATTCCGAGCAGCTGGCCCGGGAAGCCGGCCGCGGGGCCCTCGAAGCGGGCCACGACGTAGAAGTCCTCAGTCTGGCCGGCCGGGATATCCGCTATTGTGAAGGCTGCATGGCCTGCCACCGCCTGCTCTACTGTCCCATCCAGGACGACGCCAACGACCTCATCAAGAAGGTCCAGGAAGCAGACGCCGTCGTCTTTGCTTCGCCTATCTACTATTATGACATCTGCGGCCAGCTGAAGACCTTCCTCGATAGGACCAATCCGCTCTACGGCCAGCCCTACCGCTTCCGCGACATCTATCTCATCACCGTCTCGGCCGACGACGCACCAGACACGGCGAAACGGGCCCTATCGACCCTCGATGGCTGGATCTGCTGCTTCGACAAAGCCCATTATGCCGGAGGCTTCAACGCCGGCGGCATGAGCGAAGCCAACGCCGTAGGAAATCACCCGAAATGGCTGCAGAAAGCCTATGAATTAGGGAAATCTATCTGATATTTTACCGCCTGTTGACAATAAATTCAGCAGGCGGCTTTGCATTTCTGCGCAATCCATGCTATACTAATCTAGTTACATACAATCTAATATTTGTTAATGAGAGAGAGGACATTAGATGGAACGCAAAGATATTCGTAATATTGCAATTATTGCCCACGTTGACCATGGCAAAACGACACTGGTCGACGCCATGCTCAAACAGAGCCATGTTTTCCGTTCTAACGAAAAAGTAGAAGAACGTGTCATGGACTCTGGAGATATTGAACGTGAACGCGGCATTACAATCTTGTCCAAAAATACATCTGTCATGCACGAAGGCGTCAAGATCAATATCGTCGACACCCCGGGGCATGCTGACTTCGGCGGCGAAGTAGAACGTGTACTGAACATGGTAGACGGCGTACTGCTCCTCGTCGATGCTTTTGAAGGCCCGATGCCGCAGACGAAATACGTTTTGCGTAAGGCTTTGGAACAGAAATTGAAACCGATCGTCGTCATCAACAAAATCGACAAACCCGGTGCCCGCGTCGCTGAAGTCGAAGACGAAGTTCTTGAATTGTTCATGGAACTCGATGCGACAGACGAACAACTCGATTTCCCGGTCGTCTATGCCAACGGCCGCGATGGCATTGCTAAATACTCCATGGACGACGACAGCGATAATCTCGAACCGCTGTTCAAGACCATCATCAAATACTGCCCGTGCCCGAAAGGCGATGCCGAAGGCCCGCTGCAGTTCATGGTCACGACGTTGGACTACGACGATTATGTCGGTAAAATCGCTATCGGCCGTATTGTCCGCGGCAAAATGCATCCGAACCAGAACGTCGTCGTCACCGACGGCGAAGGCCAGCGCAAAGCCAAAATCGGCCGCGTCTATACCTATGAAGGCTTGAAACGAGTCGAACAGGATGAAGCCGCTATGGGCGAAATCGCCTGCATCGTCGGTATTCCGGACCTCAAGATCGGCGAAACCGTTACGGACCCGCAGAATCCGGAAGCCCTGCCGAAAATCAACATCGACGAACCGACGCTGTCCATGATTTTCTACGTCAACGACAGCCCCTTTGCCGGCCAGGAAGGGGAATACGTCACCAGCCGTCATCTCCGCGACCGCTTGTTCCGCGAAGTCCAGACCAACGTATCCCTGCGCGTCGAAGAAACAGACAGCGCCGATGCCTTCAAAGTATCGGGCCGTGGCGAACTCCACATCGCTGTCCTCATCGAAGAAATGCGCCGTCAGGGTTATGAACTCCAGATCGGTAAACCGAGCGTCATCACCAAAGAGATCAACGGTCAGAAATGCGAACCGCTGGAAGCTCTCACCATCGACGTTCCGCCTGAATTCATGGGCGCTGTCATGGAAAAACTCGGTACCCGTAAAGCCGAAATGGTCAACATGACCGATATCTCCGGCTACACCCGCCTGGAATTTATCATCCCGGCCCGTGGCCTCATCGGCTTCCGCAGCGAATTTCTCACAGCTACCAAAGGGAATGGTATCATGTACCACGTCTTCCACGGCTATGCTCCCTGGAAAGGCGAAATCCCGGGCCGTACCCGCGGCAGCTTAGTTGCCTTTGAATCGGGCACGACTACCGGCTACGGCATCTTCAACCTGCAGGACCGCGGCACGATGTTCATCAAACCGGGCGAAGAAATCTACCTCGGCCAGGTCGTCGGTGAAAGCAACCGCGACGTCGATATCGATGTCAACCCGTGCAAGAAGAAACACTTGACCAACACCCGTTCCTCCGCCTCGGACGAAGCACTCCGCCTCACGCCGCCGCAGGAAATGGGCTTGGAAAAATCTTTGGAATGGATCAACGATGACGAACTCGTAGAAGTTACGCCGAAGAGCATCCGTATCCGTAAAGCTATCCTCGACAAACACGACCGCAAAAAAGCAATGCGTCGTTCGCAGCAGTAAAACGTGCCTGCACGTTTTACCGTAGGGGCGACCATAATCGGGCGCCCGCGCGAATCCTGTGCATAACTTGACTGTATAAAAGCAACCTCTCCGCCGCTTTGCGGCACCTCTCCTATTAGGCGAGGCTTTTAAAAGGCTCCCTTAATAGGGGAGCTGTCAGCGAAGCTGACTGAGGGGTTGCTTTTTTCTTTATAAAAAAACTTGACGGATGCGGCACTCCATGCTATACTATCATAGTGCCGTATGGAGCGGTATCGAAGTGGTCATAACGGGGCTGACTCGAAATCAGTTAGGCCGCAAGGTCTCGTGGGTTCGAATCCCACCCGCTCCGCCAAGCGATAAGGGTTGCTGTATGAGGTTTTTTACCATCATGCAGCAATCCTTTTTTCTATGTAGTTTTTAGTTTTTAGTGCGAGGTTATAAATTTAAACCATCTACTACAAACTTCAAACTAGGCACTCTTGACTTAAAGTATACTCCAGGTGATAAAATAGAGATAAACATCATCTTAGGAGGTAATTTTTCATGGAAAAAGCAAAGGTATATTTTACGGACTTCCGCTGTCGTCCGGGCAAGAATAATTTACAGAAACTGCAGAAGCTTTGCAAGAAAGCTGGCATTGAACAGATTAATTTTGAAGGGAAATTCGTTGCCATCAAGATGCATTTCGGTGAATTGGGCTGTTTGGCTTCGCTGCGCCCGCAGTATGTCAAGGCCGTTGCCGATTTGGTCAAGGAATTGGGCGGCCGCCCGTTTTTGACGGACTGCAATACCCTGTATCCGGGCAGCCGCAAGCACGCACTGGAACACTTGGACTGTGCCAACCTCAATGGCTATAACACGGTCACGACGGGCTGTCAGATCATCATCGGCGACGGCCTGCGAGGAACCGATGAAGTCGAAGTGCCGGTCAAGAACGGCGAATACGTTGAAAAAGCGAAAATCGGCCGGGCCATTATGGATGCGGACGTCTTCATCAGCCTGGCTCACTTCAAAGGCCACGAAATGACGGGCTTTGGCGGCGCCATCAAGAATATCGGCATGGGCTGCGGCAGCCGCGCCGGCAAGATGGAACAACATTCGTCGGGCAAACCGAAAGTTGACGAAAGCAAGTGTAAGAACTGTCATCGCTGCGCTCAGGAATGTGGTTCTGACGCCATCACCTATGAAGATAACGTCGCCCACATCCACGAAGACCTGTGCAAAGGCTGCGGCCGCTGCATCGGCGCCTGTGCCTTCGATGCCATCGAAACTGTCGAATGGGATGCCAATGAAAAACTGGACCGCAAGATGGCGGAATACGCCCAGGCCGTCTGCCAGGACCGCCCGTGCTTCCACATCAACCTGGTCATGGACGTTTCGCCGAACTGCGACTGCCATGCTGAAAACGATGCGCCCATCCTGCCGGACATCGGCATGTTCGCTTCCTTCGACCCGGTCGCACTCGACCAGGCTTGCGCTGATGCCTGCATGAAAGCAGCGCCTATGCCCAACAGCCAGTTGTCGGATAACCTGGCCAAACCTGATTGGCACCATCATCATGACCACTTCCTCGACAGCAACCCCAACGTCGATTGGAAGACGACACTGGAACACGCTGAAAAAATCGGCTTAGGCACACGGGAATACGAACTCGTCCGTGTCCGCTGATATATTGGCTTTGTAACGCTATACATATGCTTTAAAAAAGACCTCGCATGATAATGACTATGTCCATGCGAGGTCTTTTTTCAAAGCTGAATTATAAAATTTTCGTATGATAATGTATGAATAAAATAATATTTTATATGATATCTATATTATCTTATTATATAAAAACATTAATCAAATATAAAATCTACAAATCTATTAATAACAATTAGTTTTATGATGTTATATAAATTTTATAAATACATGATATAATATGACTATCTCCACTTGCAATATGAAATGTAATCATAGAACAGTAGAATATGATTTAAATTTTTAAAAATAAACCATGAAAACAGAAAAAATACGGGGGGGTACAAGAAATTTTTAAGATTTCTATCGTTACTCCATCATCCCAGTTATATACAAAAATTGAACAATTTCTGCCTGCGACACAGAAGCGGAAGCTGGCCCATCTTGATTTGATTGATGGCAGTGCGGCTGATGCGGCGTATCGGATCCGGAAAAGTATCCAGGCCGGCCGGGATGCCGTCATTTTGTGGGACCCGATGGCTTCGGCTGTCGCCGCCACGTATCCGCAGCAACGAGTTTTTGTCGTCCAGCCCAGCGTCCTTGATTTGCTGAATTGTGTCCGTCAGGTCCCTAAGGGGATGTCGTGCGGTGTCATCATTCCCTTTTCGCTGCGCGCCTATTATGATGATTTAGAGGTGCAGTTCAAGGCGATGGGGGTCACTTTTTATTGCCTGGCCTCGGATAGCGATGAGCGGGCGATGCAGACCGCCGTCCATCAGGCGGCACTTTCAGGCATCCAGTATGTCGTCGGGAGTACCGGTATCGAAACGTATGCTCGTGGCGAAGGACTGGGCTGGATTCCCTTGCAGCCAGGATGGGGCGGCCTCGTGCGGGCTTTTTTCAAAGCCCTGTGGAGCCTGCGTCAATCCCGGATGGCCCCGGGAAGGACGATTTCACCGCGGTCCGGGATGATGGCCTATTATCATTTGGACGATATCATCGGTACTTCGCCTATGATGCAGCAAGTCAAACGGTTGGCCCGGATTTATGCCGCTACGGAATCGACCATCCTCATTACCGGTGAATCGGGGACGGGAAAAGAAATGATGGCCCAGGCTATCCACAATCTGAGCAGCCGGTGTCACGGGCCGTTCATCGCCATCAACTGTGGGGCCGTCTCAGAAAGCCTCTTAGAGAGTGAACTCTTTGGTTATACCGGCGGTTCCTTTACGGGAGCGCGCCGTGATGGCCGTGAAGGGCTCTTTGAAGCAGCAAATGGGGGAACCTTATTCCTCGACGAAATCGGAGATATGCCGTATAATTTGCAGAACCACTTGCTTCGGGTCTTGCAGGAACGCAGTGTCCGCCGCCTGGGTGCTCACAATGTCATTCCCATCGACGTCCGTATCATTGCCGCGACGAATAAGGATTTAGAACAGGCCGTCCAGGAGCACCACTTCCGGCTGGACCTCTATTACCGCCTGGCCGTCCTGCTCATCCACATGCCGCCCTTGCGCCAGCGCAGAGAGGATGTGGCCGTCCTTGCCCGAACCCTGCTTCAGCGGTTCAATGAACAATACGGTCAGCCTCATGATTTGGGGCAGGACGTCCTCGATTATTTCCAGACCCTTCCTTGGCCGGGAAATGTCCGTCAGCTGGCCAATACCATCGAACGCCTGTCCCTGGTCGTCCGTGAGGAAAAGATTACCTTGCCCGACTTAGCCTGGGTCCTGCCCAATCCGCCCGTCGTGCCGGACAAGAATGTCCGCGACCGGAATCTCAAGGCCATGACGTATGATTACATTGAAAAACTGTACCAAGACGGTAAAAGCGTATCGGATATCGCCAAAGAACTCGGCATCAGCCGCTCGACGATTTACCGGATGCGGCAAAAATATCAAAATAAAAAGGATATGTAGCGCGAAATTAGCGAACATCATGCAAGGTCCCTTTCTTCTATGTTTGAGGTAATGGTTTTTATATTTAAAGCCATCTGCTAACCACTAGCCACTAACCACTAATCACTTAAAAAGCTTGTCGCACATGCGGCAAGCTTTTTTACTATGCCCTGTCTCAGTATAATATTTTTTGCCATAAAACTGTTGCATTTAGCAACAATATGACACTTTTATACGTGTTGCAAAACGAGGCTATAATGGCATAATAGACCCATCTATTTGTAATTCCCTCTATTTGGCACGAATATTTCATATATCTTATTATGAAATATATTCAAAGAGAGGGGCTATCCTATGAATAAAATCTTTAAAGTTATTTGGAGCAAAGCAAGAAATTGTTACGTCGTCGTGTCGGAAATTGCTCATTGCCAAGGAAAAGGGAAAGGGCAAAAAAGAGCAGTCCTTACCTGTTCGTTAGCTGCAGCGCTTACTGTTTTTACCTTGACTGGTGGGATTACAGCAGTACAGGCAGCGCAAACTATTAATATTACAGAAGAAAGTCCAGGAGCGCAAGGCAGCACTAATGAAGGGACATATAGCACTGTCATTGGTCCTGGGGCAAAAAACAAAAGTAATCAGTCCGAGGGTGTTATCGTAATTGGTCATAACGCTATTGTCGACAATAATGGAAGCCCGAAGGATTCCATTGCGATTGGGACTAGTGCTAATGTAGTAGGCGAAAATAATATTGCGATTGGGACTAAAGCGGCTGTTACCAATAATGGTGGCAATAATGCGATTTCTTTAGGCACAGAAGCCACAGCTGAAAAGTCAGAAAGCATTGCTATCGGGATGAAGGCTCATGCGAATAATAATGATGGTATTGCTGCTATTGCTATTGGCAGTGGTTCTCAAGCGCAAAAAGATAAATCCATTGCGATTGGGTATAAGACATTAGCTGAAAACAATGGAGAAAGCGGGGGAATCGCGATTGGCTCAAGCATTGTTGATTCTCAGGGAAATATCATAACCCAAACTAAAGCTGCTCAGGGCAACGATATTGCTTTTGGTGTGGGTGCGCAGACGAATAATAGAAATATGAATGGACATAATGGCGGTGCTATTGCTATTGGTCATCTTTCTTACAGCAATGGGAACCAAGATGTTGCAATCGGTGATAATGCTAAAACTGGTCGACACGAATCAGAAGGGGAAGGCTATGTTGCTATCGGTGCTAATTCCTTCTCTAATGTTGGCCCTGGTGTCGTCGGTTACGATTTCAAAACGAATGGGTCCCATAATATTCAGACTAATGAGGATGCCGCTGCCTGGAAATCGACAAATGGGGCCGTATCTGTAGGTAATGTCAGTGACAGTGATCACACAAAATGGATTACCCGCCAGATTACTGGGGTAGCTGCAGGCTCCAACAATACGGATGCCGTTAACGTAGCTCAGTTGAAAGCGGCTATTGACAGTGTCAAACCTGGTGGCGGATCCGGAACGGGTGGCGATGGCGTCCATTATTATAGTGTCCTTTCTGATGAAACAGGGGATGGTTCTAACTACGACAATAAAGGCGCAAAAGGTAAGAACTCCTTGGCTGCTGGTGTCAGCGCTTCTGCGACGGAAAAAGCAGAAAATGCTGTAGCTATCGGCTATAAAGCTAAGGCAGAAGGCAAGGGTGCTACGGTCATCGGTCAGTATGGCACGGCTACCGGTCGTTATGCTCTGGCATTTGGAGGTCAGCAGACGGATACTTCGTCGGTAGCAGCTAACAATGTGGCCAGTGGGGATAATTCGGTAGCCTTTGGGGAACGGAGTACAGCCAGCGGCAGCAATTCCACGGCTTTCGGGCAGGAAACCAAGGCAACGGAAAAACGGGCCACAGCTTTTGGCCAGCGGACTCAGGCTACCCAGTCCAATGCGACGGCCTTTGGCATCGATACCATCGCTTCCGGGCAGAATGCTACGGCCTTCGGTAATCTGACCCAGGCAACCGAAATTGGGGCGACAGCCTTTGGCAACAAGAACCAGGCTACTGGTCAGTACGCCACAGCTTGGGGCGGCGGAGACAAAGTCGTCACCAATAATGACGGCACCATAAAGAAAGTCGGCACCGTAGCCAGCGGAACTTATGCTACGGCCTTTGGAGAACGGACGGTAGCTAGCGGAGAAAGCGCTACGGCTTTTGGCAGTGATTCCACGGCAGAAGGCAAAAACTCATTGGCTTTTGGTGAGGGAAGCAACGCTTTGGGTGGAAACTCTCTGGCTGGTCTTGGCGGTACGGCTGCAGCCGATGATTCTATCGCGCTTGGCCGCAATGCACAAGCCAGGAGCAAGGATACATTGGCTATCGGAAATGGAGCAAAAGCCCTGACGGGGAAAGACGTTGCCATCGGTTATGGGGCTGAAGCCTCGGGTAACTTAACGGATACATCGACGTATAATTATCCGGCAATAGCCATTGGTGATGGTACTTCCGTGAAAGCTAGTGAATCTGTGGCAATCGGTAAAGCTAATGTGATTGAACGAGCCGACGGAGAAGCAGACCTTGCTGGTGCAAATATTCTCGGCCATAATAATACGGTAAAGGCTTCTGGTGTTGCTGTTATTGGGAATAATAATAGCGTGACGGATCCCCGCAATCATGATGTTATGATTCTCGGTAATCTCGTTACGAAGACCACGGATAATTCCGTGTTTCTGGGAAGCGGATCAGCGTACACTTCAGAAAGTGAATCAACAAAAGGAAAATCGAAAACATATACTAGCGATAGAATTGGCGGTGCGACACTGACGTATGCAGGTGGTGCCGTTACTTCAGGTATTGTGAGTGTTGGTTCTCCAGACGCTACGCGCCGGATTCAAAATGTCGCGCCAGGGTTGCTTACCTCAGCTAGTACGGATGCTGTTAATGGCAGTCAGCTTTATGCTGTTGCTAATGTGGCTGCCAAGAATACGGAAATACTTGGTAAAGGTTTGAAGTTCAAAGGCGATAATGATACGGTTATCACGAAGAAGCTGGACGAACAGCTCAATATCGTCGGCGGAGCTGATGCCAAGAAACTGACAGACAAGAACATTGGCGTTAATAACGTCGGCGGCCAACTGAAAATCCAGCTGGCTAAGGATATTGACCTGACCAAGAGCGGGTCTGTCAAGATGGGTGATACAACCATCAATAACACGGGACTCACCATCCAAGATGGACCATCCATCACTCAGACGCATATTGATGCAGGAAGTAAGACTATTATCAATGTGGCTCCAGGTGAAAATGGTACTGACGCTGTTAATGTAAACCAATTGAATGAAGTGAAAAATGTA
>OICD01000469.1_pt1 | contig 23243 bp, 17 predicted proteins | sample 1581161 | NCBI WGS metagenome assembly OICD01 (sample SAMEA3882546, study PRJEB24775) | human gut metagenome | biome: human-associated habitat; feature: intestine environment; material: feces | place: Netherlands | collected 2009/2010 | reverse complement strand
CCTATGACCCTCTGCTTGTAAGGCAGATGCTCTCCCAGCTGAGCTAAGATTCCATTTCGTTGCTCTCGCAACCGACCTGTTCAGTATACAATGCGTGTCCCACTTTGTCAACACGTTTTTTGATATTTTTGTAAAAATTTTGTATGCAATTAGAACAATAATAGCAAAAAGCAGGAAATTACAGGGCTTTCTTTACACTGATAGCCTTCATGGGGCACATTTCCTGACAACAGAAGCAGGAGATGCAGCCTTTTCTCTTGAATTTCGCCTTGCGATTTTCGATTCTGATGACATGTGCCGGACAGCTTTCCGCACATTTTCCGCATCCCACGCATTTCTCCGGGGTCAGCTGCGGATAGGATTTCAACAGTCGGGAAGCCACGAACATGAAAGGCTTGCGTAAAAATTTCGGCACACCGTTGGTAAAATCTAATTTTATGGTATCCGGCTTCTGAAAAGGAGATAAGCCTTCCGGAACCGGATCTCCCACAAGCGCCAACTCCTTAGGGCGAGCCAGACCTTTTTCCAGTGCCTGACGCAGCATGACGATCTCTGTAGGTTCTAATCCCATAAGTTTTGCGGCGAAGCAGTCCTGGGTATAGAAATCTTTTGCCGCCAGCAGCATATGCAAAGGATGCGAAGTGCCGCCGGTGGGACCGTTACCCTCCATGGCATCAATGGCGTCAATGACGGTGAGATTGGGAGCTACGGTCTGAGCCAGTTCTAAGAGCATGTTGGAGAAATCTTCGATCTCCGGCCAGCGGTAGTGCATCTGGGGCTTTTCCAGACCGGGGATGGTGCCGAAGAGATTCTTGATGCCGCCGGAATAGCCGGTCATGGCATGGGTCTTCAGTTTACAGATATTAATGATATAATCGGCTTCCACGATAGGAGTGATCAGGTGGAAACTGTGATTTTTAAATCCTGCCGGACAATTTACGGTCTGTGCGGAAAAGTCCATGTTGAGTTCAGCACCTTCGCCCAGAGTATCCATGCCGCATACGTGATATACGTGTTTCATGGCTTCGGCATTGTAGAGACCGCCGGAACTTTCCGCAATGGTGATGTGCTGCATGCCCTGCTCTCGCAGCCACCTGATCACAGCTTTTATGACCAGAGGGTGGGTCGTGGCGGGAAAATCCGGGGATTTCGCCATGACGAGATTCGGCTTGATGACGATCTTCATCTCCGGGCGCAAGTCTGCGGCGATGTTCAAAGCCTCCATACTTTTGCAGATGGCGGGATAGATCAGTTCTTCGTTATATTCCGGTACGATGTGTAATGTCTGTATCATAATGACCTCTAAAGTGGTTTATTTTCTATATAGTACATGAATTTACTTGTTTTTTCAATGCTTCCGTGCTATACTACGAAATGTTGTTGAGATTTGATGGAAGAAATCAGAAGCGCATCGCAATGATTTCTTTTTTTGTGCTAAAAAGGAGTATTTTGTGAGTTATTTTTTGGAAAATGAAGAAGTGGAAAAAGTAGAAGAGGTAAAGGAGCAGGACGGTATCGCATCGATCGAGCCGTTGTTGGATAACCGTATCGTCCGTGCGATTCGTGAGATGGGTTTTGAGAAGCTGTCTCCGATCCAGGAGCAGGCGATTCCCTATTTATTACAGGGTGAGGACATTATCGGACAGGCACAGACCGGAACGGGCAAGACTGCTGCATTCGGCATTCCGGCGATCCAGCACATCAATCCGGATGTGAAAAAGTTACAGACCATTATCTTGTGCCCCACCAGAGAACTGGCGATCCAGGCAGCGGAAGAACTGCGGAAGATCGCAAAATACATGCACGGCATTAAGGTGCTGCCGGTCTACGGCGGACAGGATATCAGCCGTCAGATCGCGGGACTGCGGGGCGTGCAGATCATCGTGGGAACCCCGGGACGTGTCATGGACCATATGCGCAGACGCACCATTAAGCTGGATCTGGTGAACATGGTGGTACTGGATGAAGCGGATGAGATGCTCAACATGGGCTTCCGTGAGGATATGGAGCTGATCCTTGGTCAGATCCCCGGAGAGCACCAGACCGCTCTGTTCTCCGCGACCATGCCGAAGCCGATCCTGGAGATCACAGACCGTTTCCAGAACGATGCGAAATTAGTAAAGGTGGCAGCGCAGGAGCTGACCATTCCCCTGGTATCCCAGAAATTCTACCGTGTGAAAAATCAGGACAAGGATGCCGCCTGCGTAAGACTGTTAGAGTATTATCAGCCGAAGCTGACCCTGATCTTTTGTAATACGAAGAAAAAGGTGGACGAGCTGTCGGATTTATTAAAGGAGCAGGGATTCCAGGCGGAAGGACTGCATGGAGATCTGTCCCAGGCGCAGCGTGACGCGGTCATGAAGCGTTTTCGTAACGGTGGAACCAGTATCCTGATCGCTACGGATGTGGCAGCCAGAGGTATTGATGTGGATGATGTGGAAGCTGTCATCAATTACGATATTCCGCAGGATATCGAGTACTATGTGCACCGTATCGGCAGAACCGGTCGTGCCGGCAGAAAGGGCAGATCCTTCACTTTTGCCAATAGCAGGGAGATCTACAAGATCCGCGAGATCGAGAGAGTCTGCCACACCACCATCACGGAGAAAAAGCTTCCCGGTGCTGCGAAGGTGCTGAAAGCGAAAGCAGACAAATATCTGAACAAGGCATGGGAACTGCATGAGCATGAAGACATCGAGCTGATGAAGAGCTTTTTACAGCGGAAGATGGAAGAGGAAGGCTGTGATGCACTGGAGCTGGCAGCTGCCATGCTGAAATTACAGGTCGGTGACAAGGGCGAGGAGATCGCCGCAGATGAATATACAAAGCGTGGCAATCGCTTCGGGGACAGAGGCCGGTCCGGCAGAGACGATGGTGAAGGTCGCAGCTTCGGCAGAGGAGACGGAAGACGGAAGCTTGGCCGTGAAGACGGGGAACGCAGAAGATTCGGCCGCAGTGACAGAGATCGCAGAGACGATGGCAGCACCGGTTTCGGTGAGGACAGAAGACGCCGCAGAGATGAAAACCGTGAGGATGGAAGAAAATGGGGCGGCTGTGACAAAAAGACGGCTGACCGCAAATACTCTGGGGACAGAGCGGAGAGAGAAGCGAAAAAGAGAAAGAAACGGGAAGAGCCGGGCATCGGTAACAGCTTCCCCAAGAGAAAACGATCTTAATTTAATGAGAAAACTTGTAGATTTGCCGCAAAAGCCGCAGTTGTGCTTTTGCGGCAAATCGTGTATAGTTAGGGAAGAATGCATAGGCAATAACAGAAAGGTCTGCGGTATGAAAACACTGAAAAAACAGATACCATATATTTTGCTGGGAGCGACGCTTCTGCTCCTGCTTGGCTTGAATATCATCAGTCAGGATCACTGGCTGGATTCAGATATGGCGGCGGAGATGATCTTTTCCCGGATCCTTTCCGAAGAACACCACATTTTTTCCACGACAAACTGGTATTATTCCACGGAATTCCGCGTGTTGTATACACAGCTGATCATGGGACCGCTGTTTCGCATCTGCAGCAACTGGCATGTGATCCGCACGATCACGAACCTGGTATTTTATGGATTGATGCTGGCTTCCTATTATTATTTTATGAAGCCGTTAAAAGTATCCCGCGGACTTACAGTGTTAAGCTCCTGTCTGCTGCTGTTGCCTTTTTCCGAGACTATGATGACGCATATGCAGATGGGTAATACCTACATGTCCCACGTGATCCTGGTGCTGTGGTTCTTCGGTATGTATCTGCGGTTGTGTAGCGGAGAATATCATGCAAAACGCAAGGTCAGCCTGTGGATATTCTATGTGCTGCTTGCTATCGTCTGTGGAATGTCCGGCGTGCGTTACCTGCTGGCATTGCAGTGTCCTCTGGTACTGACTTCCTTTTTCTATCTGCTGGGCGGTGAGGAATTTCAGAGTTTCCGAGGAGAGATGACAAAGGAGCATTTCCAAACTCTATTTTCTACGGACAGGATGCGGTATTTTCTCTATAGTCTGGCAGGGGCATTTTTCGCAGTCGTGGGATATGGCATCAATGTAGTGTTCATCAGTCACAAATACGTATTCCAGACCTATGGCGCCACGAACTTCATCGCATTGTATCACGGTGTGTTATTTGACCGGATCCAAAATGCGGTGGGGTGTCTGCTGATGCTTTTTGGCTATATTCCGGATAAGGGATTTTTATCCCTGCGGGGTGTTGTGACGATGGCAGCCTTCGTGCTGCTTGGCATCTACGGATACGTTACGGTCAAAAGCGGGAAAATGCAGCGTGTCACGGGATTTCGCAGTCTGATCACACTGTTTTTGAAAGTCAGTTTTGTACTGAATCTGTTTGTGTTTATTTTTACCACCAGTACCATGGTGCCGCGGTATTATATCACGATCTTCATTTTCGCCCTGCCGGTATTGTGTTTTTATCTGGAAGAGGAAAAAATGCCCTTTGACAGATTTGCGGTGGCGGCACTGCTTACTATCTGTCTGATCCTCGGAACGGGGAAAACGGTGATGTCTTTCCTGACGGTGGACAAGAACGAGACGAAGCGTCCAGTGGCGGAATTCCTTGCGGGGAACGGATATGATTTCGGCTTCGCTACTTATAATAATGCCAATATCATCACGGAGCTTACGAATGGTGAAGTGGAGATCGGCAACATCGGAGATCCCGAGCACCTGGAGTATTTCAAGTGGTCTTCGCCTATGAAATATTATGAGGAAGGGTATCATGCCGGGGAGACATTCCTGCTCCTGACGGCGGAGGAGTGTGCGGAATATGCAGAGGCTCCGGCATTAAATCAGGGCGAAAAGGTATATGAGGACGGCAGTTATACCGTCTATGTATTCGACAGCACGGAGGATCTGATGGATTGTGCTGTGGCGAGACAATAATGACAGAGATTTGGCATATTGCAGACGATATTGGCGCCCGGCACTGGCCGCAACGGGACAGAACGGTTTGGGGACTGGCTGGTTGGAGAAGCCGGTGAGACACAGGGATGCCGGTATTTTTTTAAAAATAGCGTCTGCGGAAAGGTTGTAAGTATGAGAATCGGAATGGGATATGACGTACACCGTCTGGTGGAGGGAAGAGACCTCATCATCGGCGGCGTGAAAATACCTTATGAAAAGGGACTTTTGGGACATTCGGATGCGGATGTCCTGCTCCATGCGATCATGGATGCGCTGTTGGGAGCAGCGGCGCTGGGGGACATCGGGAAACATTTCCCGGATACAGATCCCGCGTACAAGGGTATTTCTTCCATAAAATTGCTGGAAAAAGTGGGCGAGCTGCTGGAAGAAAATCATGTGTTTATCGAAAATATCGATGCGACGATCATTGCACAGGCACCGAAGATGCGCCCGCATATCGATACCATGCGGGAAAATATCGCGAAAGCCCTGCTGATCGATGTGGGACAGGTCAATGTGAAGGCTACCACGGAGGAAGGACTGGGATTCACCGGCAGCGGAGAGGGAATCTCCTCTCAGGCAATCTGTCTGGTGACTACGCCGTTTGATCTTACGGCACAGGCGATGCAGGGCGGCTGCGGAAGCTGCAGCGGATGCCCGAAGAGCTGATAATTTCGGAAAATAAGAACTTGACAAATGGGTCGATAGGATATAGACTTTAATTAGAACAAGGTCTGTATACCATCGACCTTTTATAATGTTATGAGTGCAAAAAAGCCAATAGGATTGCATAATTGGCAAGTGCTGGATTAAGAAGGATACAAGGAGGAATGGGAATGTATCAGATGACGGAGACAGAATACAAATTTGCTGAGCTGATCTGGGAGGAGGAACCCATCGGTTCCGGAGAACTGGTAAAACAGTGCGCGGAGAAGTTCGGCTGGAAGAAATCCACTACCTATACGTTTATTAAAAAGCTTTGTGAGAACGGTATTTTCAAAAATGAGAATGCCATAGTATCTTCCGTATTGAATAAGGAGGAATACCACAGAGCCCAGGGGGAGGCTTTCGTGGAGAAGGCTTATGGCGGTTCGCTGCCGAAGATGATCGCAGCATTTATCCAGAGCAAGAAGCTCAGCGCAGCGCAGATCGCTGAGATCGAAGCTATGATAGAGGATTATAAGAGCTGACGGAGGAGATTGGATGAGGGAGATTTTAGAGAAGGTATTAGGGATCGTTTGTAACTTGAGCCTGGTGGGAAGCTATTGCATTTTGCTGGTGCTGGTGGCGAGACTGGTGCTTCGCAGGGCTCCCAGATGGTGTTCTTATCTGTTGTGGGGGATCGTGTTTCTGCGCCTGTGCTGCCCGGCATTTCCGCAGACACAGATCAGCCTGATCCCACAGCGGCTGGTAACGGAACAGACGGTGAGCACCGCACTGACAGCATCCGGAGAAAAAGCAACCTTGGAAAATCCGACTGCGGAAGCAATACAGATTTCAGGCATGACGGAGCAGGCCGATAGTGACGATGGCAGTCAGCCGGAGGCACTTTCGCAGGAGTCCTCTATGGTAACCGGACAGACAGGAATGTCTGCAACGAGCGATCCAACCAAGGAAATGTTTGCAACACACAGCACACAGATGCTGAAAACACTGGCGGGAATCGTGTTACCGTACTTGTGGCTGATCGGGTTTGTTGGGTTTGCCGGTTATCATCTGTTTTCCTATCTGCGGATGTATTACCGTCTGCGTCAGCCGGAAAATGGCGTTCATAAAGTAGAAGAAGGAATTTGTGAGATTAAGAGTGGACACCTTTCTTTTGTCATGGGGATCCTGCATCCGACCATTTATCTGTCGTCGGAGCTTGCCGGGGAGAGCAGAGAGGTAGTGTTGTGCCATGAGAGGGTGCATTTGCAGAGAAGAGACTATCTGATCAAACCGGCAGTGCTTTTTATCTGTTGTGTGCATTGGTTCAATCCCTTGGTGTGGCTGGCATTTTACCTGATGAATATGGACTGTGAGATGTCCTGCGACGAAAAAGTGGTAAAGCTTTTGGGAGAGGAAAGCAAGAAGATCTATTCTTATACACTGCTGGAGGAAGCCAGTGACGGCAGGTGGAGAAAATACCGTGGTGGTACGATCTGTGCGCTGTTATCCTTTGGAGAGGATCATGTGAAGAACAGGATCCGTCATGTGCTGGATTATCGCAAGCCTCCGTTCTGGATCCTCATCGGTGCGGTGGCGGTGATCGCAGCACTCATCATCTGCCTGTGCAGTAATCCGGGAGGAAACCGCAGTGAGGAAAAATTGCCTACGGAAGCTGCGCCGTCTGCCCAGAATGAGCCGGTGGATATCAGTGATACGGAGTATTCCGATGAGGCTGTCTGGACGCAGGAAGAATGGGATATTTATGCTGAAAAGCTGTCGTATGTAACGTTTGAGACACGCTCCGATTTCGCGGAATTTTATTCCCCCGAGCGGATTGAGAGTACTCATTCCTTTGCACAGGAGAAGGGATGGTATGTGAATCACAGAAGGTATGCCGGAAGTCCTGCAAGCTGGGAAATGTTTCAACTCAGCCGTCTGGAGGAGCGACTCGGGTCGGAGGATCACAGATTCTACGAGGATTATAAGGACCCTGTGACGGCAGCAAAGCAGCTCCTTTCGCTGGGAAAGGGAACCGGTGAGGTGACGGAAGTCCTCTACGAGGCGGCAAGACAGTACCAGCTCTATGGCGATGACCGTATGGGAGAAGGATCGGTGGTCAATGTGGAGTATACTTTTGAGAAGGATGGTTCTGTGATCGAGATTCCCATGGTGCTGGCGGAGGAGGAACAGAAGATCTGGCTGTTGTCTACCGGAGATGTGAGTGCGGCATCCGGACAGAAGATCGGTCCGCTCCCGGGAGAGCAGTCCGCCCGGAGAGTCTATGCGGAATACGAAACGTATTCTCCGGAAAATATGCCGGCGGGACAGTATACGGAGTATCTGGAGACGAAGATCGGAAGCTATTCCGGTTCCGGTATTCATATTCAGGTGTCCAGCTGCGGAATCTATGTGATGTATGATCATACCTTCCGGTGTGTGTCTGAGGATGGCATCCCGGGAAATATGGCATCGGCTGCAATCTGTGACCGGACTTACTATAATACTTCCAACGCCTACAATGAAAAGGTGCAGGAGGACAGCAGTATCGGCTGGATGGGCAGCAGGGTATTCTATATGACAGAAGCGGCGGAGCATTTACAGGAGGATGGGAAACCTACACTGTATACGGTGAAGAACTGCAGCCTGGCAGGTGATACCGGATGGGAATTGACCGGGGAAGAAACGGCAGAACCTGTGCTTCCGTTTTCCATGAAAGTACAGAATGGTTTCGTGACGGTCTATAACGGCAACGGAGAACTCTATCAGCAGTATTCTATCGGTGGTCTGGACGCCGGAGCCGACAGACTGGATCAGGTGTCAAGGGACCAGTATGCTGTGAAATGGCGGGAGGATATTTTATCTCATCCCGGTATGGTATGCGATGTGTCCCAGAGAACTTTTTCTGAGACCTATGCGTTGATCGATCTGGATGGAGATGCGGCAGCAGAGCGGATCACACTACAGACAGACGCCTGGAAGAACGTGGAAGGTAACAGCCCGGTGAATTACACCTTCGGGGTGGAAGGCAACAATGTAGACCGCCATGCAAGACTGTTGGACAACAGCATTCTCGCTTACAGTCCGGATGGGGAGCAGATCGTGATCGCACTGTATGAGACCGGAGATGATGCAAAAGCGAGAACCGTATTCTTCACCTACGATGGGGAAAAATTACAGGAGACCGGAAGTCTGCAGGCGGACATCCGACGGTGCCAGTACTGGATCCTGGATGCGGCACCGGAGGGAAAGTGGGTGCTGCTGGAAGAATAAAATATGTCACTGAATGAATACGTGAGGGAAACCTTGGAAAAAGCTGTAATGTAGGAAACTCTAGGGTTGACAAAACCCGTATTTTTGCATATCTTATTTAGTAGGAATTATCATATATGTAGTAAAGGCATGGAGCAGGAAAAGTACTTTTCGGTGGGACGCCAGAGAGAAGCTGTTAGAAGCTGGGAGCGGCTTTCGTCTGAGGAAAAGGAAGTGCGCCTGTGAGCTGATCCGGGGAACAGACATAAGTATCCGGATCCGGTAAGCACCCGTTATGTGCATGGCGTTTTACGCCAGAGTGAAGGGCATTGTCCCTTAAGTAGAGTGGAACCGCGGATAAATTCGTCTCTAAGATGAAGTTTATTCGCGGTATTTTTTTCGAGGTGAGAACATGGGCATCATCAAAAATTTAAAAGAAGAAGTCCGTATTATCAAGGAACGTGATCCTGCGATCCATTCCTCCATGGAGGTTCTTTTGTATCCCAGTTTCAAGGTCATGCTCCATTACAGACTGGCGCATAAGCTGTATCTGAGCGGACATTATTTCTGGGCGCGGTATATCTCCCAGCGGGGCGTGCGCAAGACCGGCATCGAGATCCATCCCGGTGCACAGATCGGCAAAGGATTTTTCATCGATCACGGTAACGGTGTCATCATCGGTGAGACCACCATTATCGGCGACAATGTGACAATGTATCAGGGCGTGACCCTGGGAGGTACCGGCAAGGAGCACGGCAAGCGTCACCCCACCATCGGCAACAACGTCATGATCAGTGCGGGAGCGAAAGTCCTGGGGTCCTTCACCATCGGAGATAATTCGAAGATCGGTGCCGGAAGCGTAGTCTTAAGCGAAGTGCCGCCCGGATCTACGGTGGTAGGTGTGCCGGGACGCGTGGTGAAGCGCAACAACGCAAGCCTTCCCCAGGAGACCATGAACCAGACGGATCTCCCCGATCCGGTGCGTGAGGATATCACGGTATTGCAGCGTGAGAATTCCGAACTGACCAACCGGGTACTGGAAATGGAAGATGAATTAAAGCAGCTGCGCAGGCTGGTGGTAATGAGTGCGGAGACCGGGGAACAGCCCCAATCTGCAGAAAATGACAAGACAGTGTGATAAAATAAAGATATATCATTGCAAAAATCGCAATTAGGAAAGGATAAACAATGAGCATTCAAATCTACAACACCTTAAGCAAGAGAAAAGAAGAATTCAAGCCCTTAGAGCCCGGCAAGGTAAAAATGTATGTCTGCGGACCTACCGTATACAACCTGATCCATATCGGAAATGCCCGCCCTATGATCGTATTTGATACCGTGCGCCGTTACATGGAATACAAGGGATATGAAGTGAACTATGTATCCAACTTCACGGATGTGGACGATAAGATCATCAAAAAAGCTAACGAAGAGGGCGTTGAACCCGGCGTGATCTCTGAGCGTTACATTGCAGAGTGCAAAAAGGACATGGAGGGCATGAACATCAAGCCCGCTACCAAGAACCCCAAGGCTACCGAGGAGATCGGCGGCATGCTGGACATGATCCAGACCCTGATCGATAAGGGACATGCTTATGTTGCTGCAGACGGTACCGTGTATTTCCGTACCAGAAGCTTCAAGGACTACGGCAAGCTGTCTCATAAGAATCTGGACGACTTACAGGGCGGTAACCGTTCTCTGTTAGTCTCCGGTGAGGACCAGAAGGAAGATCCCTTAGATTTCGTACTGTGGAAGCCGAAAAAAGAAGGCGAGCCTTACTGGGATTCCTGCTGGTGCCAGGGACGTCCCGGCTGGCACATCGAGTGCTCCGTCATGAGTAAGCGTTATCTTGGCGAAGAGATCGATATTCATGCCGGCGGAGAGGATCTGATCTTCCCTCATCATGAAAATGAGATCGCACAGTCCGAGGCAGCCAATGACAAGCCTTTTGCAAAATACTGGATGCACAATGCTTTCCTGAACATTGATAACCGCAAGATGTCCAAATCCCTGGGCAATTTCTTTACCGTACGTGAGATCTCCGAAAAATACGATCTGCAGGTACTGCGTTTCTTCATGCTGTCCGCGCATTACAGAAGCCCGCTGAATTTCAGCGCTGACTTAATGGAAGCTGCGAAGAACGGCTATGAGAGAATCGTCACCAGCGTGGACAATCTGAAGTTCTTACTGGACAAGGCAGCAGATACCGAAATGACCGGAGAAGAGAAGAACTTACTCACCGAGGCACAGGGTTTCGAGACCAAGTTCGACGAAGCTATGGATGATGATTTTAACACCGCAGATGCACTGGCAGCTATTTTTGAACTGGTAAAATTCGTGAATTCCAATGCCAAGGCTGAGAGCAGCAAGGCATTCCTGGAAGCATTAAAGCAGGAGATCGTGACCCTGTCCGATATCTGTGGACTGATCGTGGACAAAAAAGCAGAGATGTTAGACAGCGACATTGAGGCACTGATCGAGGAGCGTCAGGCAGCCAGAAAGGCGAAGAACTTCGCAAGAGCCGACGAGATCCGTGATGAACTGTTAGCTAAGGGCATTGTACTGGAAGATACCAGAGAGGGTGTAAAATGGAAGAGAGCATAACCCTTCTTACTAAGATCAAGCAGACCTTCGACTGCGAAGGGCAGGACGTCCGGGCATATTCTCCGCTGACATTAGCCTACATCGGAGACGGGATCTATGAACTGGTGATCCGAAGCATTGTGGTGGAACGTGCCAACCGCTCCGCCAATGACCTGCATAAAAAGACAACACGCTATGTAAAAGCACCGGCGCAGTCCGCCATGATCGAGGCACTGCTTCCGGAGCTGACGGAGGACGAGGAAGCGGTGTACCGCAGAGGACGCAATGCCAAATCCTACACCACGGCGAAAAATGCTTCTGTGGCAGACTACCGCAGAGCTACTGGATTTGAAGCACTGATGGGGTATCTGTACCTGACAGGACAGACAGACCGGATGCTTGAGCTGATCAAAAACGGTATCCGCCTGGCAGGTCTGGAGATCTGAGTGTAATGTAACGCATGTGACAGAAAAGTAATGCATAATGAGAAAGTAATGCATAATGAGAAAGTAATACGTACTAAGAAAGGACAAGCATGGGATATCAGGAATTTACCATAGAGGGCAGAAATGCCGTGATCGAGGCGTATCGTTCGGGCAAACCCATTGACAAGCTGTTCATTTTGGATGGCTGTCAGGACGGTCCGATGATGACCATTAAAAGAGAAGCAAAAAAACATGACACGTTAGTAAAGTATGTGACCAAGGAGCGTCTGGATCAGTTATCCGAGACCGGAAAACATCAGGGCGTCATTGCTTATGCGGCGGCTTATGAGTATGCGGAGGTGGATGACATTCTGGAAGTAGCGAAGAAAAAGGGTGAACCGCCCTTTATTTTCCTGTTGGATAATATTGAAGATCCTCATAATCTGGGAGCTATCATCCGTACTGCCAATCTGGCAGGTGCCCATGGCGTCATCATTCCGAAGAACCGTGCAGCGGGACTGACCGCTACGGTAGCGAGAACCTCCGCCGGAGCACTGAATTATACGCCGGTGGCAAAGGTGACGAATCTGGCGAAGACCATCGAAGACCTGAAAAAGGAAGGTCTGTGGTTCGTGTGTGCGGATATGGGCGGTACTACCATGTACGATCTGAATCTGAAGGGCCCCATCGGTCTGGTAATCGGCAACGAGGGCGAGGGCGTAGGCCGTCTGGTGAAGGAAAAATGCGACATGGTGGCGTCTATTCCCATGAAGGGGGATATCGATTCCCTCAATGCTTCCGTAGCAGCAGGCGTACTGGCTTACGAGATCGTACGTCAGAGACTGCAGGCATAACAGATCGCTGTATCCGGAAACAGGATATCAAAGGAGAAAGAATGACAGAGCGTTTCAAATATGAAGATATGACAGATGAGAAGCTCATCGACCAACTGCGGGAAGGCGACAGGCAGGTGATGGACTACATCTGTGATAAGTATAAAAATCTGGTGCGCAGCAAAGCAAAATCCATGTATATACTGGGCGGAGACAGCGAGGATCTGATCCAGGAGGGGATGATCGGGCTGTTCAAGGCAGTGCGGGATTACGACTGTGGCAGAGACGCCAGCTTTTACACGTTTGCGGATCTGTGTATCAGCAGACAGATGTATACGGCGGTGCAGGCATCGCAGCGGCTGAAGCACACACCGTTGAATACCTATGTCTCCCTGGACAGCCATGGAAGAATGGAAGAGGACAGGGATCCGGAGACACAGACGCTGGCGGAGCTTCTGACGGATAAGACCGGCAGGAATCCGGAGGAACTTTTCCTGGATAAGGAGAGAGTGGCCTATCTGGAGAAAAGGATCGCTACGGAGCTGAGTGAGCTGGAGCGTCAGGTGCTGGATCTCTATATTACGGGAATGAGCTACACACAGATTGCGAAGGTGCTCAGGAGGAGTGAAAAAGCAACAGAAAATGCGTTGACCCGTGCAAAGCAGAAAATCCGCAGCTTTTTAAGCAAAGAATCGAAATTTTAGATTTATTTAATGGATTTTCGCAATCCGTTAGTGGTAACATATTACTATACAGATGCTTACGTGGGAAAGGCGCGGAAATATATGGAAAAATTTAGTGTAAAAAAACCGTTTACAATTCTGGTGATGGTAGTTGCCATCATTATTCTGGGATTTGTAAGTTTATCGGGAATGACAACGGATCTTCTGCCTAAGATGAGTCTGCCGTATTTACTGGTGATCACGACTTATCCGGGAGCGAGTCCGGAGAAAGTGGAGTCCAGTGTGAGCGAACCTGTGGAAAGCGCATTGGGCTCCATTTCCGGTGTAAAGAATGTATACAGTATGTCCTATGAAAACTACGGGATCGTAGAACTGGAATTCGCAGACGGAACGGATATGGATTCCGCCATGGTAAAGGTATCGAGCGCTCTGGACAGTGTAAAATCGGCATTGCCGGAGGAATGCGGTTCTCCGAATATCATGGAGATCAGCATGGATATGATGGCTTCCGTATATCTGGCGGCATCCTATGAGGGTAAGGATATTCAGGAGACCTCGCGGTTTGTCGAGGACACGCTGATCCCCTATCTGGAACGGCAGGAGGGTGTGACCAGTATCTCTGACATCGGAATTGTGGAGAATTCCATCTCTGTGGATCTGAATCAGGATAAGATCGATGTGTTGAACGAGAAAATCCTGGCAAAGACCAATGATGCTTTTGCGGATGCGGTGGATCAGCTGAATGATGCGAAGAAGCAGCTGCTGGAATCGGAGCAGAAGCTGGCAGACAGCACGCAGGAGCTGGTCGACGGACAGAAGGATATCGACGACGGCAGGACGAAGTTAGACGATGCACAGAAGGAACTGGACGAGCAGAAGGAAAAGCTGGAAGATGCCAAGGGCTCTCTGGAGAATCAGAAGAAGGATACCGAGAATAAGCTGGCAACGGCGAGCCAGGCACTGGATCAGCTGAACGCATTGCAGACAGACCTGCTGACGTTGCAGGCGCAGGAGGAATCGCTGAAGGCGACGATCACACAGATAGAAAAATCCCTGAAAGAACAGGGCAAGACCACAAATGATATTCCGAATGTGGTAGACGGATTGGAGAAGATGAGCACATTTCTGACTTCTTCTCAGATGGAAAACATGACAGTACTGGACAGTACAGACGTAAATTCAGCGCTTGCTGCATCCGGTTCCGGTATGAGTCTTCAGAGTCTTGGGATAGATAAAACAACATGGGATGCCCTGACGCCCGAAGGACGAAAAGAACTTTTGCAGAAAACAGCAGCCGGATATCAGACCCAGAAGGAGCTGTTATCCGGGTATGATGACTACGTATCTTCCCTGAACAGCCTTCAGGTCGAGAAAGCCGGCGTGCAGGCAGCAGTATCCACAGCAGAAGCGGAGCTGAAGAAGAGCGGTGTTTCCTATACGGATATTGAAAAGGCGAAAATCGAGGCGGCAGCAGGCTTTGGTGCGGCTTCTGCACAGATCTCTTCCGGACAGAGTGCACTGAATTCCGCCCAGACAACCCTTGACAGCAACAAGGAGAGCCTGGATTCTGCCCAGGATCAGATCACAGAGGGCTGGGATTCTATTGCGGATGCGAAAAAGCAGCTGGCAGACGGCTGGGATCAGTATAATACCTCTCTGGAGAATTTTGAGGCACAGAAGGCAGAGGCACTTCGTAATGCCAATGCAGACCAGCTGGTGAATATGCAGACACTGTCACAGCTGATCTACGCACAGAATTTTGCCATGCCGGCAGGATATCTGGATGATGCGGAGGACAATTCCTGGCTGCTTAAGGTCGGAAGCAATTATGAAAGTGTGGACGAACTGTCCAATATCGTACTTACCAATATTGAAGATATCGGGGATGTACGGTTGTGCGATGTGGCTGACATCACGGTGATCGATAACGCCGATGACAGCTATGCCAGACTGAATGGTCAGAGTGCAGTGGTACTGTCTGTGTTCAAGAGTTCCACAGCGGGAACAAATGAGGTGAGTAAAAATATTGCTGCTGCAATTTCAGAGCTGGAAGAGCAGTATCCCGGACTGTCGGTACTGACACTGATGGATCAGGGCGATTACATAACTATGATCATAAATGGCGTATTGCAGAGCATGATCGTAGGTGCGGCACTGGCAATCCTGATCCTGGCGTTGTTCTTAAAAGATGTAAAACCCACCATCGTTGTAGCTGTCAGCATTCCCCTGTCTGTTCTGACGGCATTGATATTAATGTATTTTACAGGTATTTCACTGAACATGATGTCGTTATCGGGTCTGGCACTCGGAATCGGTATGCTGGTGGATAACTCCATCGTCGTGATCGAGAATATCTATCGTCTGCGGTCTAAGGGAGTCGGTGCGGCGAGAGCAGCGGTACAGGGTACAAAACAGGTGGCAGGTGCGATTATTGCTTCCACCCTGACAACAGTCTGCGTATTCCTGCCGATGGTATTTACCGCAGGAACTGTCCGTGAACTGATGATGCCCATCAGCCTGACGATCATATTTACCCTGGCGGCATCGCTGCTGATCGCTATGACCGTAGTGCCGGCAGCAGGTTCGACCCTGCTTCGTAATTCCAAAGAGAAGAAGCATCCGTTCTTTGACAAGGTGCAGGATATCTATGGAAAAATGCTGGCATTCTGCCTGAAAGTGAAGGTCGTGCCCCTTGCCATTGCCATCGGTCTGCTGGTATACAGTATCTGGGCGGTCATGCGGATGGGTATCGTCATGATCCCGGATATGACATCTAACCAGATTCAGATATCTGTGCAGATGCCGGAGGATACGGATAAGGAAGAATGCTACAAGAGGGCTGACCAGGTGCTGGATGCCATGACGACCATAGATGGCATCGGAGATGTAGGTGCCATGGCAGGTGGAGATACCACCCTGGTGGCTTCTTCTTCCGGTATGTCAGACAGCACCTACGATCAGTTTACATTTTTGGTGCTGACAGAAAATGAGAATGCCGGAAAAGAAGAAGTAAACAGAATCTGCAGGGAGATTGAAGAACGCACAGCGGATATTGACTGTGAACTGACGATATCAACGGGAATGTCTGAGATGAGCACGATGATGGGTTCAGGATTATCTGTTAAGGTATATGGCGATGATCTGGATACCCTGACGAAGATCACGCAGGACATCTGCGATCTGGCTGCTACGATCCCGGGCTATGAAAATATTTCCAACGGGCAGGAAGAGCCGGATCAGGTCATCCGTCTGGTGCTGGATAAAGATGCCGCCATGCGCAAAGGGCTGACGGTTGCCCAGATTTTTTCCGAGCTGAACGGAAAGCTGACGGAGAGTACCGATGCCGCTACTGTGACCATAGACGGCGAGGATATGAAGATCGTCGTAAAGGATGGAAGAGAACCGCTGACCCGTGAGAATCTCCTGGACTATAATTTTGAGATTCAGACTACGGATGATAATGGCAACACTGTCACAGAGGATCATCCGCTGTCTGAGTTCGCCACACTAAAGCTGGAGGAGGGTGTGCAGAGCATCAACCGTGAGAATCAGAGCCGCTACATGACGGTGACAGCCACTGTGGCAGAGGGAAGCAATGCCACCCTTCTGTCCAGAGAATTGCAGCCATTGATCGATGCGTATGAATTGCCGGACGGTTATACTATTGACACTGCCGGAGAATCCGATATGGTCAATCAGATGGTGATCCAGATGAGTAAGGTATTGCTCCTGGGTCTTGCTCTGATCTACCTGGTCATGGTGGCACAGTTCCAGAGCCTGCTCAGTCCGTTTATTGTATTGTTCACGGTACCTCTTGCGTTCACGGGTGGCCTGATAGGATTACTGCTTATGAACGAGCCGCTGTCTGTTATGGGTATGATGGGCTTCGTGGTGCTGCTGGGTACGGTTGTCAACAACGGTATTGTGTTCGTGGATTATGCGAACCAGCTCCGTGTGGGAGGACTGGAACGCAGAGAGGCACTGATCGCTACCGGTAAGACCCGAATGCGCCCGATCCTGATGACGGCGCTGACCACGATTCTGGCAATGGCAAGCCTCCTGTTCGGAGATGACCTCTCCAGCCAGATGTCCAAAGGCATGGCGATCGTAGTGGCGGGAGGACTTGCCTATGCCACACTGATGACACTGTTCATCATCCCTGTCATGTATGATATCCTCTTCAAGAGAAAGCCTCTCCAGGTGGATATCGGCAGTGAGAATCTGGATGACGTACCGGATGATGCGGCGGATTACCTGAAGCGGAAGGAGCAGAAGGACCTGGAGCAGCAGGAAGCGACACAGAAAGACGAGAAAAATCCTAAATAGTTATAAGTGTAGCAAAAAAAGCAAAAAAAGAAAAAATTTGTGTTGACAAATATAGATTGCTTTGTTACAATGAATCACGGTGATTGCGTTAGCAGTCACGTGATGCTGCTGTGGCTCAGTCGGTAGAGCGTCGCATTGGTAGTGCGGAGGTCACGGGTCCGATTCCCGTCAGCAGCTCTTCTTTAAAAAGTATGATCTTAAAAGTTATAGGCTTTTAAGATCATTTTTTTATTTCTCTATTTAACATCTTCCAATAACTGATGAACGGAAATATCCAGCACTTCCGATATATCCAAAATCACTTCCAGTGAAAAAGGCTGGTCACAATTAGGTGCTTCGATTTTGGTAAGGTAACTAATGCTGATACAAACCATATCCGCCAATTGTTCCTGCGTAAGTCCTCTGAGCTTACGGTATTTTTTAATTGTCTGTCCTATGCTCTTATACTCGTAAACGCTCCATATCCGGTACCTTTTCTGTCCTTTGAAAAATTGAGATAATTACCTCAAAACTATTCGAGTCTAAAAAGTTTAGTACTGAACTTTTAGGACTCGCTATCTGGAGGTATAGCATGAAATCTCAAACAAGTTTAGTGGCATCACAGGTTCGCCTGCAGCACTGGGCAGAGCAGATCAAAGACTGCCAGAACCGCCCTGAAGACATGGATGTAAAAACATGGTGCGATCAGAACGGTCTTACCAAAGCTAATTACTACTACCGAGTACGTAAGGTGAGGGAAGCCTGCCTTTCTGTTTGTGAAGATCCCGGAGTATCTTTTGTTGAACTGGAACAGCCCGTTGCATCTGCAAATGATGTAAATGGGACTGGAATCAATTCCTCAGCAGGAGCAGTCATCAAAGGAAGAAATGGTCTTTCCATTGAACTTTACAACACTGCTTCACAGGAACTGATACAGAAGATTCTGGGAGCGTGTGCCTATGCTCAATAATGCCAACGGTTTCAAAAAGATCTACATTGCCACAGGCTATACGGATCTTCGCCGTGGCATGGAAGGACTGGCTGCCATTATCCGGTTCCAATTCAATTTAGACCCGTATGATAAAGATACATTGTTTCTCTTCTGCGGAAAGCGGACGGACCGCATCAAAGGGCTTCTGTGGGAAGGTGACGGCTTCCTGCTTTTGTACAAGCGGCTTTACAGCGGTGCATTCCAGTGGCCACGGTCAGCGGACGAGGCAAAAGAAATCTCGCCGGATCAATACCAGATGCTGATGCAGGGACTTGAGATCATTGCAAAGCGTCCCATCGAGCAGATTGAAAATCCGCCCTGTGCAATGTGACAGCTGTTGTTCAATCTGCTGAAAATAAATTTTCGTTTTCAATGCGATAAAACGTATAAATCACCATTGTCCACAGACATCCATTCCGTTTCCCGGCATGCAGTTCATAACCGGCGGAAACAGTGATGTCCTGTGGATAACAGTATTAAAAATCCAGCAAAAAGCTCTTGGTTCATGGGTTCTTAATACTGTTATCCACCGTCAAAATGACGAATGGCAGACAGTCGCCTGGTGGCGTAAATACGCTGTATCTGCTATAATAGACGAAGAAATCAAAGGAGCGTCTGTTATGGCAATCAAGTATACAGAAGAACAACTGAATAGTGTCGACAAGTCGCTTCTGGTGCAGATGTTTTTGAACCAGCAGGAACAGCTGGAATCTCTGACAGCGGAAATCCATTCCCTGAATGAAAAAATGCAGCTGATGATGGAACAGCTGATTCTTTCCAAGAAAGAACGCTTCGGACGTTCCTCTGAAAAAATGGAGGACTTCAGCCAGATCAGTTTCATGGAAGTGGACGGAAACATTGTATTCTTCAATGAGGCGGAAGCTGTCAGTGATCTGGATGCTCCGGAACCCGATGATCTTGAAGCTGATTCAAATAAAAAGCAGACCAAGACCAAGGGAAAAAAGGAAAAGGACATGTCCGGTTTTGATGTCAATGTCATTCCTCACTACATGACGGAAGAAGAACTGACGGAAAAATTCGGTAAAAACGGTTGGAAACAGCTGCCTGATGCCATATCCAGAAAGTACCATTTCATCCCTGCCAAGATTAAAGTGGATGAACATCATATCGGCGTGTATGCCGGTAAAAAGGATGGAACCATCATCAAGGCAAAACATCCTAAGGGTCTTCTTCATGGCAGTCCGGTATCTGCATCCCTTGCAGCAGCTATCATGAACGCAAAGTATGTCAATGCAGTTCCCCTGTACCGGCTGGAGCAGGAATTCAAACGGTATGGTCTGGCAATCACAAGGCAGAACATGGCGAACTGGATGATCCGTCTTGGTGAGGAGTATATCGCCGTGATGTGGGATTATCTCCATGAACTTCTGTACGATTACCATGTGATACAGGCGGATGAAACACCATGTCTGGTAAACAGGGATGGCCGCCCGGCAGGAAGCAAAAGCTACATGTGGGTATACCGTAGCGGTTACATGTATTCCGACAGACAGATCGTGCTGTATGAATACCAGCGCACAAGGAATGCTTCCCATCCGAGGGAATTCTTGAAGGACTACAGCGGTATCTGCGTGACGGATGGCTATCAGGTCTACCACACTCTTGAAAAAGAGAAGGAAGATCTGACGATAGCAGGATGTTGGGTACACTGCCGCAGGCGCTTTGAAGAAGCACAGGAAGTCATTCCCAAGGATGCCAGAAAAGGAACCACATCCTATCTCATAATGAAACAGATCCAGGCAATCTACCGGGAAGAAAAGAAACTTAAAAGTCTGACTTCCGAAGAACGACTTGCGCAGCGACAGGCGATTATTAAACCGCTTGTCGAGGCTTTGTTTGTGTACCTGAAACAGAATGACTGTCAGGTTCCCAAAACCGGAAAGCTTAGGGAAGCTTTCACCTATGCTCTAAATCAGGAGAAATACCTTAAAGTATTCCTGACTGATGGAGATGTTCCGATGGACAATAATGCGTCGGAGCGTGCAATCAGAGGCTTCTGCATCGGCAAGAAGAACTGGCAGGTCATTGATACGATCAATGGTGCCAAAACCTCCGCAATGATCTACAGCATAGCTGAGACCGCAAAGGCAAACAATCTGAAACCGTACGAATACTTCGAGTATCTTCTGGAAGAAATCCCGGAACATATGGAAGATATAGACCGGTCATTCCTGGAACGATTATTGCCCTGGTCACCGGAGCTTCCGGAAAAAATCAGAAAACCAAAGTAAATGTCAGCCGTGAGAGCGGCATATATTTGTCAAGGTACTTGATATGGTGCGTTTACTTATACTCTTTTGAATGTTTCTGATTCATTTTCACATCTCCTGTATCTACCCTTACAATTCTAATAGATAATGTGAAAACGGAATTTCAGTTATAATGAAAGTTTCAATGCATAAAAATATCGACTCCTTTCTCCGGATCACCGGATGAAAAGAGTCGATATGAATACTGTTTTATATTAATTGCGACGTAATATGAATTTTCCCACCAGATCATTCAATGAGAATGCCTGTGCGGATAATTCTTCACTGGTAGCCGAAGATTCTTCCGCCGATGCCGAATTCGACTGTACTACCTCGGATATCTGATTCACTCCGACTTCTGCCTGTTCCATAGCCTGCGCCTGTGCCTTGGATTCCTCGCTGAGACGTTTCGCATCTGCAGCAATCTCCTTAACTCCTGTAACGATCTGTTCCAATGAGTCGGCTGCCGCTTCCGCTGCCATATTGCCGTTCTCAATCTCCTGCAACGATCCCTCGATCAGGCTTCTGGTATCTACCGCCGACTGTGCACTCTGCTCGGCCAGTTTACGGATCTGTTCTGCCACTACTGCAAATCCTCTGCCTGCATCTCCGGCTCTGGCTGCCTCAATCGCTGCATTCAGAGACAACAGGTTCGTCTGACTCGCAATATCTTCAATGTCAGCAATAATATTCTGTATCTTTTTAGATGTTTCATTGATCCGATCCATTTCTTCCATCAATGACTTCATCTGTGTATGACCTTCGTCTGCCTGCTTTGCATAGTTCTCAGCCTTTTGTGTAGTCTTCTGAAGCTCACCGGCAGTACGTGTGACCGAATCTGTAATATTGGTGATCGTTGCTGTCAGTTCTTCCACGGAACCCGCCTGATCCGTAGCCCCCTCTGCAAGTGACTGTGCAGACTGTGCCAGATTCTCCGCTCCGGCAGATACCTGCTTGGCAGCCTCCTCTACCTGTTCCAGCGTACTGTTCATCTGTCGGTTCATCTTGCGCATTGCATTTTTCAGCGCTCCAAACTGACCAACATATTTTTCCTCAATCTTAGTTCCTATTGCATAATTGCCATCTGCCATCTGGCCCAGCAGTTCTCCTGCATCCGTAATGATCAGATTCAGGTCAGCAGCCATGCCTTTTGCGACCTGTATCATATAGGATATCTCATCTTCCGTGTTTCTGTCCGGGAATGCACTATTCAGATCTCCCTGCGCGAACGACTGAAGCCGGTCTGCCAGTGCCACCATCGGTTTCTAAATATCACCCGCCATTTTTTTGCCCAGTATGATAGAACTCCAAAAAGAGGATATCACAATCACAAGGATCACGATCAACATGATAAGTTCCATATGACGCAGATTCTTTTCTGCACGATCCCCTTTTTCAACACACACATTCATCAGATTCACAAATTGTGCGTAGACATTCTCGTACTGTGTTGTCAGGTCTCCGGTATCCAGTTCCTGTGCTTTCAAATAACCATCTGCATCATCTGATACAGCCAGTTGCAGAACCTGCTCATCCAGTTCCCAATAACCATCCAGTGCTCGGAGCACTTCGTCATATGCCGTTCTGCCTTCATCAAACCGGAGCGTTCTGTCAAGCTCCTCCATGTATGTATTGAACGCTTCCTTTTTCTCAGTGTATAGCTCTGTCTGCTTTTTAATTACCGCTTCCTCATCATAGCCGACTACCGCGCGCAATGCACTTCTGCTTTCAGAGAAAGCCGTCATAGCTTTTCCGATGTCTCCCTGTGTAAAGCCATATCTGTTCAATGCCTTTTCATACTGTGACGCTGCTATCAATAATGCCACAACACCAATCATTGCCGCAATCGCCCCGATTACAGCTGCCTTAACAAATCCCTTCGTCAGGCGTTTTTTAATTCCCTGCTGCTTTTGTTTTTTCATTCAATCCTCCCCTTGTGCTGTAAAAATAAATAATGCCACAAGCCACTTTTATATACGTATTATAACACTTTATAATCAGCTCTTCAATGGTACGATAGTAGCCAAATCCAACTCTCTCCTAAGGAAAAAGAGGATTCCGAAAAATCCCCTTAGTCACCTACTTCATCAATCCTCCGGCTCAGGTCTCCTCCGACCTTCCCGGTTCTGATATAATCATATAACTCCCACAGATTCTCCGGCACTTTCTCTGGTTCTGCAGCTCTGCATCGTACATTCGCTTTTTATCCCGCGTATACATATCCAGCCGGACCGGCTTACCACTTTATCGCCCATCGCGTTACCAAACATAAAATCATCCGAAATCGTCAGTTCCTCATATAGTTTTACCATTCGTATTCTCCTCTCACACTTCGACTGGAG
>OICD01000446.1_pt1 | contig 24008 bp, 16 predicted proteins | sample 1581161 | NCBI WGS metagenome assembly OICD01 (sample SAMEA3882546, study PRJEB24775) | human gut metagenome | biome: human-associated habitat; feature: intestine environment; material: feces | place: Netherlands | collected 2009/2010 | reverse complement strand
CAAAGCCGTTGTCAGTATCAGGCATCTTGGGCATTGGGACCCTTGCCACCTGGTACAAAGCAGCGGCTTTTACTTTGTCCACATAGAACAATGTTGTTTCGCCGTTATTGGATTTCTCAATCGCGCTTGTGAGCAGTCCCGTCACCGCATTCTTCTTTTCATAAATGCTGGTAACGGCATTACTGTCAATGACAATCGAATTCTGTCTGCCTAACCCGTCAATGTACACCGGAATAATCACAGATTTTGCGTCCTTGATGAATGGCAACAGCGCAACGACGCTTGTTCCTCTCTGTGATTCAGATGCGATGATCGCGACCGGGCTTTTCATCGCACGCGGAAGCTGCTTCAACATCGGTTCCCCGATGTGATGCTCCTCATCTTTCGTTCCATTGATGGCATAGTCTACATGCGTCTGATTGATTGTGACCGGCAGCGCATTAAAGCCCACCTTTTGAAATACCTCCGGTGTCGACCCGACCACCAGCGTATCATTTTTTTCGATTTTCCCGGCTTTCCAGTCGTCCACCTGTTCTGCAAACGGCTTTGTGAAATCATACTTTTCTGCTTTTGATGCAGACATCTTCGCCGGCGGCGCTCTCGCGCTGCCGGATTTTTTGTATAAAGAAAAAACAGCCGGATATGGTCCGGCTGTTTTACATAATATCGGGTTTTCGGCAAAAGCTATCCTGACTTGAATGGAAGGCAGGGATCTGTAAATGAAGGGCTTTGCGATGCTGGAGATCGGGAAGGTCGGATGGGTGGAGAAGCCGAAGCCGGTCTGCGGGCCGATGGACGCGGTCTGCCGGCCGCTGGCTGCGGCGGTCTGCACCTCAGATGTGCATACGGTCTGGGAGGGTGCCGTCGGCGAGCGGCACGATATGATCCTGGGACACGAGTGCTGCGCGGAGGTCGTTTCCGTGGGCGAGCTCGTGCGGGATTTCCAACCCGGCGACCGGGTACTGGTGCCCGCCATCACGCCGGACTGGAGCTCACTGGAGGCGCAGGCCGGGTTTGCCATGCACTCCGGCGGGATGCTGGCGGGCTGGAAGTTCTCCAACATCAAAAACGGTGTGTTTTCTGAGTTTTTCCACGTCAACGATGCGGATGGGAATCTCGCGCATCTGCCGGAGGGGATGGACATCACGGAGGCGTGCATGCTCTCTGACATGGTGCCGACCGGCTTTCATGGCGCGGAGCTGGCGGATGTGCAGTTCGGCGATACGGTGCTCGTCGTCGGTATCGGACCGGTCGGGCTCATGGCGGTGGCCGGTGCGGCGCTGCGGGGCGCAGCGCGGATCCTCGCGGTCGGCACGCGGCCGGTCTGCGTGGAGGCGGCGCGGAAATACGGCGCGACCGACTTCATCAGCTACAAAAACGGCTCGATCGACGAGCAGGTACTGGCGCTGACCGGTGGAAAGGGCGTCGACTGCGCGATCATCGCGGGCGGCGATGTGGATACGTTCATCCCCGTCGTAAGGGTCCTGAAGCCCGGCGGGCGGATCGGCAACGTCAACTATCTCGGCAGCGGGGACTATGTGAAGATCCCGCGCGCGGACTGGGGCGTCGGCATGGGCCACAAGCTGATCAACGGCGGGCTCATGCCCGGCGGGCGGCTGCGGATGGAGAAGCTCGCCGCGCTCATGACGAGCGGGCGGCTGGACGTGAAGCCACTCATCACCCACGTATTTGACGGCTGGGACAAGCTGCCGCAGGCGCTGCAGCTCATGAAGGACAAGCCGCAGGACCTCATCAAGCCCGTCGTGCGGTTATGACTCCTCTGCCGCAGCGGTCAGATTGAGATAGTAATATTCGGTCTCTGCGGACAGCGGGACAGCGCTTCCCTGCTCCGCAAACCCGAAATTCTGCCCGTAGATCGTGACCAGACCGTGCGTATCCAGACGCGCGGTCTGGTTTTTCAGTGTCAGTATGCTTTCAGTTGTCATAATTCCATAACCGTCAACTGCATTATCATAGAAGCCAAAGAAATCAAAGCTGTGCGGTTTCCGGGAAATGACTTCGATGCAGACCGTACCGCCGGTCGGAATGGTCACATCCGCCGCGGCATAGCAAATGCGCTGCATGACGTACGCGTCCTGAAGCAGAGAATCCAGCATTCCCACGCTGTAGCGCTCGGCGGGCGCGGCGGAGCAGACGCCATATCCGGTCAAAAGCTCCGCGGCAGCAGCCGCAAGCCGGTCTACAGCAGCGCTGGAGGCGTCTGTGCCGAGCTGGGCGGCGGCAGTCTGCCACAGAAAATCTGCAAGAGTCATTTCCGTGTGCGCTGCGGTTCCTTCGAGTGCATCCAGCTCCTTCCCCTGCTTGCAGCTTCCGTCGGTATAGCCCTGCATGGCATAGCCGGACAGATCCTGCCCGAGCACGGCAAGCAGATGCAGGGACTGACCGTGTTCGTTTGTAAAATAGCTGTACTGCGGCTGCCCGGTCGCATCGTCCAAGCCATAACCGTTGATCCCGTAGGTCAGGATTGTCGTCTGTTCCGGGTCTGCGTCGACTGTGATCGCAAGCGTCGCCGCGCTTGCCGTTGTATTGCCGGATGCGGTAAAGGAATAGACATAGACGGTCTGGTCGGGCAGCGGTTTCGGCGCGAGCGCGTCGGACTGATAGCTGCCGGACAGCAGCGTCTGATATTCGGTCCAGCTTTCCGCGTGGCGGAGGTTCCAGCGCTGCTCCGCCTGTTCCGGCTCCGGGCTGGCCGGGCCGAACCAGCCGGGGAACGCGCCGGGATAGATGGCAGTTTCGGTGCCAGCCCCATCCACACTCAGCTGCGGCCGAAGTGCCTCCAGATCGCTGAGGCTGGAGACGAAGGGATAGAGCACCGTCGCCGTACAGGCTTCCCCGGAGCTGTTTTGGATCGTATAACGGTCTGTCACGGTAACGGCGGCCCCGTACTCCTCTGCATAAGGCGCACAGTCCAGCAGGATCTCCCGGTCAGCGGAAAGCGCCGGGGCAGCCTGCGCCAGCGTCAGCGGGAAGATCGGGCCCGCGTAGGACATAAAATCTGTCGCGTCCGCCGGTTTGACAGCGTCGCTGCCGGACGTACCGGCAAGCCCGTCGTCCATCCTGGAAGCTGCGCAGCCGCAGAGCGCGGCAGTCAAAAAGAGCGCAAGGAGCAGCGCCAGGATCTTTCGGATATTTCGCATCGTTTTCCCTCCTGTTTTTCTCTGATATGATAAAAGACGGATTACGGGAACATTGGTTGCATGAATTGGAAGATTCAGATCAAAAAAACGCCCTTGCAGGGACTCCGCAAGGGCGTTCTGGTATCAGCAATAGAAATCCTTGATCTTCTTCGCCCGGGACGGGTGACGGAGCTTGCGGATGGCTTTGTTTTCGATCTGGCGGATGCGTTCACGGGTAACGCCGAAGATCTGGCCGACCTCCTCGAGCGTATGCGTCCGGCCGTCATACATGCCGAAGCGCATGCGCAGCACGTCTGCCTCACGCTCGGTCAGCGTGCCGAGGATCTCGGTCAGCGCTTCGGAGAGCATCGCGTTGGACGTGGCGTCGACGGGGCCGGGGGTATTGTCGTCCTCGACGAAGGAGCCGATGGTCGTATCCTCCTCGTCGCCGACCGGCATGTCCAGAGACAGGGTGTCGGCGGCGGTGCGATTGGCCTCGATGATCTTCTCGATGGGCAGATTCAGCTCAGCGGCGATCTCCTCGAGCGTCGGCTCGCGGCCCAGCTCCTGCACGAGCTTGCGGTTGCAGCGGGTCGCCTTGTTGATGACCTCGACCATATGCACCGGGACGCGGATGGTACGCGCCTGATCGGCGATCGCGCGGGTAATGGCCTGCCGGATCCACCAGGTTGCATATGTAGAGAATTTGTTTCCCTTTGTATAGTCGAACTTGTCGACGGCGCGGATGAGACCGGTATTGCCCTCCTGAATAAGATCCAGAATGTGCAGGCCGCGGCCGGAATATTTCTTGGCGATGGATACGACCAGACGCAGGTTAGCCTCCGTCAGACGGTCCTTGGCGGCCTTGTCGCCCTCGGAGACGCGCTTGGCCAGCTCGATCTCCTCGTCGGCGGTCAGCAGCTTGACCTGGCCGATCTCCTTGAGATACATGCGCACCGGATCATCCAGATTGTATTCCGCGGCAAGCTCCAGCGGGTCGACGAGCTCCTCGTCGTCGCCGTCGGGGACCTCGTCCATGTCCATGCCGAGATCGTCGGACACGTCCAGCTCCAGCTCCGGGCTCACGATCTGGATGCCCATGGCGTCAAAGGTATCGTAAATATGCTCGATTTTCTCGACCGGCAGATCCAGCTTTTCCAGCTCTGTGGTCAGTTCCGTCGCCTGAATGCTCCCGTCCCGCTTTGCTCTTGCGATCAATGCGGATACCGCAGCCATTGCATCCTCGGTCGAGGGCTTCGGATTCTTCGTATTAGCCATTCTATCGCTCATCCTCATTTATCTGGTAACATTGCTGCGCATCGGCGCAACTGTGTTATTATAACCCCATCCTGCCTGTTTTGACAAGGCCAATTTGACATTTTTTCTGTTTTTTCTTGACACTTGCCCGTATCTTTCTGCCGTTCGGCTCAGATCTCCATGATGACAGGCAGGATCATCGGGTTGCGCTTGGTCGTTTTGAACAGGTAGCCGGACAGATCGTTCTTGATGTTGGCCTTCAGCACGCTCCAGTCGCTGCGGCCGTTCTGGCTGCAGCGGTCAATGGCGTGCGCGGCGATGACGCGCAGCTCTTCCATCAGATTTTCCGATTCCTTGACATAGACGAAGCCGCGCGTGATGATATCCGGCCCGCTGATGACGCTGCCGTCCTCGCTCGAGATGTTGACGACCACGACCAGCATGCCGTCCTGCGCCAGATGCTTGCGGTCACGCAGCACGACGCTGCCGACGTCGCCGACGCCGGTGCCGTCGACCAGGATCTTGCCGGACGGGACGGTGCCGCCCCACTTGCAGGTGGTCTTGGTGAGCTCGAGCACCTTGCCGATGTCGGAAATGAAGATGTTCTTGGGATCCATGCCCATCGACTGGGCCAGACGGGAATGCGCCTGCAGATGGCGCTGCTCGCCGTGGACGGGGATGAAGAAGCGGGGCTTCAGAAGCCCGTGGATGATCTTCAGCTCCTCCTGGCAGGCGTGGCCGGAGACGTGCAGGCCCTCGAGCTTGTCATAGATGACCTCCGCGCCCTTGCGGTAGAGCTCATTGATGATCTTGCCGATGGATTTTTCGTTGCCGGGGATCGCGGAGGCGGAGATGATGACGCGGTCAGAGGCCGTGATCTCCACCTGCCGGTGGCCGGAGAAGGCCATGCGGTAGAGGGCGGACATATTTTCGCCCTGCGAGCCGGTCGAGACGATGACGAGCTTGTTGTTGGGGATCTGCTTGATCTGCGTGATGTCGACGAGCGTGCCTGCCGGGATCTTCAGATAGCCGAGCTCCGTGGAGACCTTCAGGATGTTTTCCATGCTGCGGCCGGTCACGGCGACCTTGCGGCCGAATTTCTTCGCCGTGGCGATCAGGCTCTGCAGCCGGAAAGCGTTCGAGGCGAAGGTCGTGACGATGATGCGCTTGTTGCAGCCGGAGAACTGGCGCTCAAAATTGGCCGCGACAGTCTTTTCCGACGGCGTATAGCCCTGCCGCTCGACGTTCGTCGAGTCGCACAGCAGCGCCAGCACACCTTCTTTGCCGAGCGCGCCGAAGCGGGCCAGGTCGATCATGCCGTCTTCCGCGGTGGCGTCGATCTTGAAGTCGCCCGTCATGACGATGGTGCCGACCGGCGTTTTGATGGCGAACGCAACGGCGTCGGCGATGGAATGGTTCACGTGGATGAACTCCACGGTGAAGCAGCCGGCCTTGACCTTCTCCCCTGCTTCATGGGTAAACAGGTGGACGGTATTCTGCAGCTGATGCTCCTCGAGCTTCAGCTGGACGATGCCGGCGGTCAGGCGCGTGGCGTGGATGGGGCAGTTGAACTGCTCCATGGCGTACGGGATGCCGCCGATATGGTCCTCATGCCCGTGGGTCAGGAACATGCCGCGGATCTTGTCTTTGTTTTTGACCAGGTACGTCATGTCGGCAATGACCAGGTCGACGCCGTACATTTCCTCATCCGGGAAGCCAAGGCCGCAGTCGACGATGATGATATCCTTGCCGTATTCGAGTACGGTCATATTCTTGCCGATCTCGTTGAGACCGCCAAGGGGAATGATCTTTAATTTTTCTGCCAAATGATTTCACTCTTTCCTAAAATAATATAAGTATGGATGCGGCTGCGCGGAGGATCCTCCGCGCGGAACAAATGCAAAAAGGACGCAGGAACGCATGCCCATGCAGCTGGCCGGACAGTGCCCCGTCTCGCTCTGCCCATCGCCAATGCCGCCTGCGCTCCATACCATATGCAGTTGATCTATTTGATGCGCCTGCGCGGCGCACGATCCCAATCAAAAAGCCATGGAAGGTCATAGCTGATACATAGTATAACACACTTTCCGTGGAAAGTACACCTTTTTTTGTTCTTTTATCCATATCATAAATGAATTAAGCAAATGAATGATAGATTATAATTGATTCCTTCGGCAAAATTTGATATAGTAAACTTGATTATACAAAGACAGGAGGCGGCGGTCTATGAAAAAGCCGGTCGGACGTCTGCTTTATCCGAATACGGGCTGGTACTTTGCGGCCATGCTGCTGTTTACCGCCGCGGCCGCCGCGGTCGGGCAGTATATCCTTGCGGGCGGCGCGCTGTTCGTTACGCTCATCATGTTCATCATCAGCCGTGCCCGGCTTTCCCGGCGCAAGCGGCAGCTGATGAGCTACGTGCAGACGGCGACGGATTCCGTCGGCATTTCCGTCCACGCGGGCTCCGCGTTCCCGATGGCGGTCATCCGGCTGCCGGAAAATGAGATCATCTGGGGCAACCCAAGCTTCTTTACCATCACCGGCCTTTCCGATACTGCGTGCTATCAGACGCTCGACGCGGTCGTGCCCGGCTTCTCCACCAGCTGGCTGCGCGAGGGCCGCTCCGAGCTGCCGGGCGACCAGATCATCGGCGGCCGCCGCTACCGCATCTACGGCAACTACGTCAAATCCGAAGACGACGCGACGACTGTGCAGCTGGCGACCATCTATTTTGCCGACATGACCGAGATGTTCAACGTCCGCGACGAATTCCTCCGCACGCGGCCGATCGTCTCAATCATCCTGATCGATAACTACGACGAGCTGACTGCCAACCTCTCCGACTCTGCCATCTCCACGCTCGACGCGCAGCTCAACGACGTCGTGGCCAACTGGACGGCGGGACTGGAGGCGCTGTGCCGCAAGATCGAACGCAACCGGTATCTGCTGATCTTCGAGAGCAAGGATCTTGCCCGCCTGCAGGACGGCCGGTTCAGCATCCTGGAGGACGTGCGCCACGTCACGACCTCCGGCGGCATGTCCGCGACGATCTCGCTCGGCATCGGTAAGGACGGCGGGAGCTTCGCGGAGAATTACCGCTTCGCGTCCCTCGCCATCGAGATGTCCCTTTCCCGCGGCGGCGACCAGGCCGTCATCAAGGACCGGTTCAACTTCACCTTCTACGGCGGCCGCACCAAAGAAGCGGAGCGGCATACGCGCGTCAAATCCCGCGTGATGGCGGGTTCGCTGTCTGAGCTCATCGGGCAGTCGAGCACGGTCTATATCATGGGACACCGGATGGCGGATCTGGACGCACTCGGCTCGGCCGTGGGTCTTCTGTGCCTGTGCCGGGTGAAGGAGCGCCCGGCCCGGATCGTGATCGACCTGCAGAAAAACGCCTGCCAGAGCCTGATCGCCGAGCTCAAGGCCGCGCCCGGCTGCGAGGATCTGTTCATCTCCGGACAGGATGCCCTGGTCGAGGCGGACAACCGGAGCCTGCTCATCGTCGTCGACACCAACCGGCCGGAGCAGGTCGAGTGCCGCCCGCTGCTCGAGTCCATTTCCCGCGTCGCGGTCATCGACCACCACCGCCGGGCGGCGGATTATATCGAGCAGCCGGTCCTCAATCTGCACGAGCCGTATGCATCCTCCGCGTCGGAGCTTGTAACGGAGCTTCTGCAGTACGCCGTCAGCCAGCGCGACGTCCGGCCGCTCGAGGCGCAGGCGCTGCTGGCCGGTATCGTGCTGGATACGAAAAATTTCTCCGTCCGCACCGGCTCGCGCACGTTTGAGTCCGCGGCCTATCTGCGCAAGGCGGGTGCCGACCCGGTCGAGGTCAAGAAGCTGTTCCAGACGGATCTGGACGATACGCTCACCCGCTACCGCGTCGTGCAGGCCGCCCGGCTCTACCGCGGCGAGCTCGCCATCGCCTGTCTGGACGAGACTATCACCCGCACCATCGCCGCACAGGCGGCCGATGAGCTCATCAATATCTCCGGCATCACCGCCTCGTTCGTCCTCTTCCCCGACGGCGAACAGGTCATCATCAGCGCGCGCTCCATCGGCTCGTGCAATGTGCAGGTGGTGCTCGAAAAGCTCGGCGGCGGCGGCAACGGCGCGACCGCCGGCGCGCAGATCAAGGGCAAACCGCTGCGGCAGGTCCTGCAGGACCTTGTCGGCGCGATCGACGCTTTTTACGCATAAAACACGATTTTCAAAAATATCTCTCTGAAAGGAGTCACCACCATGAAGGTTATTTTGACACAGGATGTAAGAGGCCAGGGCAAACGCGGCCAGATGATCGAGGTCTCCGACGGCTACGCCCGCAATTTCCTGCTGCCGCGCAAGCTCGCGCAGGAAGCGACCGCCGATAACGTGAACACCATGAAAATGAACGACAAGGCCGCGCAGGAGCGTCAGGCCAAGGAGCGCGCCGAAGCGCTCGAGATCCGCAACCGAATGAAGGACATGACTGTCGTCGTCACCGCCAAGGGCGGCGGCGCGGGCCGTCTGTTCGGCTCTGTCACGAACACCGAAGTTGCCGATGCGCTGGCAAAGCAGGCCGACATCAAGCTTGACAAGCGCAAGATCGTGCTCGACGAGCCGATCAAGGCTGTCGGCGTGTACACGGTCAAGTGCAAGCTCGGCTATGAGATCAACGCCGACCTCAAGGTCGAGGTCAAGGAGGGCTAAGCAGGCCCTGATATTCTGAAGCTCCCGGAAGGATGTGAACCGTATGGATGAGGAATTGCTTGCCCGGCAGACGCCACAGGCGCTGGAAGCGGAGCAGTCTGTGCTCGGCTCCATGCTCATCGACGAGCGCTGCGTACCGGACGTCGTCGGTATGCTGCAGCCGGAGGATTTTTACCTGCGGCAGAACCGCGAGATCTACGAGACCATCTATACGATGTTCAACTTCTCGGAGAAGATCGACCCCGTTACCGTCCTCAATAAAATGAAAGAGCGCGGCGTGTACGACGAGGAACGCAGCTACGACTATCTCGCCCAGCTGCTGAAGATCACGCCGACCGCCGCCAACGTCAAGCAATACTGCACGATCGTGCATGACAAGTCGCTGCTGCGCGCGCTGGCCGCCGCTTCGTCGGAGATCACGGATATGGTCTACGAGGGCGTCGGCACGGCGCAGGAGATGCTGGAGGTCTCGGAAAAGAAGATCTATTCCCTGCGCCGCGGCAACACCGGCGACAGTCTGCAGCACATCGGCAAGGTCATGATCAACGTCTATGACCGGCTGGAAGAGCTGGCTGCCTCCGGCAGCGAGATCCCGGGCCTGTCTACGGGCCTGCACGACCTTGACCGCAAGATCAACGGCCTCAACAAGACCGACCTGATCCTGATCGCGGCCCGCCCCGGCATGGGCAAAACGGCGATCGCGCTCAACATCTGCCTGAACGTCGCGAAGACGTATGAGAAGACCGTCGCCTTCTTCTCACTCGAAATGTCGCGGGAGCAGCTGGTCATGCGTCTTTTGTCCACGGAAAGCTTCGTGGAAAACCAGAAGCTCACCACCGGCCATCTGGAAGACGACGACTGGAGCAAGCTCTCCATCGCCTCCTCTGCGCTCAGCCAGACGGACATCCGCGTAGACGACAACCCCGCCATCACCGTCGCGGAGATCAATGCCAAGTGCCGCCGGCTCGATAACCTCGGGCTGGTCCTGATCGACTATCTGCAGCTCATGACCGCCGCGGCTCCCGGCAAATCCGGCGATAACCGCGTGACGATCGTCAGCGATATCTCTCGCGCGCTCAAGATCATGGCCAAGGAGCTGAACGTGCCGGTCATCTGCCTGAGCCAGCTCTCGCGTGCCAACGAATCGAGAACCGACAAGCGCCCGATGCTCTCGGACCTTCGTGAATCCGGCGCCATCGAGCAGGACGCCGACTCCGTCCTGTTCCTCTACCGTGACGAATATTATAACCCCAACACGCAGGACAAGAATATCGCCGAGTGCATCATCGCCAAAAACCGCCACGGCGAGACCGGCACGGTCAAGCTGCAGTGGCGGCCGCAGTTCTTCACCTTCTCCGATCTGGAGTGGAAGCATGAGGGCTGAGGTCCTCGCCTGGATGCAGGCGCAGCGGATGACGGAGCCCGGCGATACGGTCGTATGCGCAGTGTCGGGCGGCGCGGATTCTATGTGCATGCTGCACGTGCTGCTGTCACTGCAGGACACGCTCGGCATCCGGGTAGAGGCCGCGCACTTCAACCATCACCTGCGCGGCGCGGAATCCGACCGCGACGAGGCCTTTGTCCGGCAGCTGTGCGCCTCGCTCGGCGTGCCGCTGCACACGGGCGGCGGCGACGTGCAGGCGCGGGCGGCGCAGACGCATGAATCTCTGGAAGAGGCTGCGCGCAAGCTCCGCTACGCGTTCTTTGACACACTCCCCGGCCTTGTCGCCACGGCACACACGCAGGACGACAATCTCGAGACCGTGCTCCTGAACCTCACGCGCGGGACCGGCCTTGCCGGACTGACCGGCATTCCGCCGAAGCGCGGACGGCTCATCCGGCCGATGCTGGTCTGCACGCGGGCGCAGATCGAGGCGTATCTTGCTGAGCACGGCTTTTCTTATGTGACTGACAGCACCAATCTCCTGCCGGACGCCCGGCGCAACCGGCTGCGCCAGCGCGTGATCCCGCTTCTGCGGGAGGAAAACCCCGCCGTCGCACAGACCGTCTTCCGGACCTGCGCGCTGCTCCGTAAGGATGACGCATATCTTGATACGCGGGCGCGCGAGGCGCTGCAGGCTGCTCAATTGCCGGACGGCGTCAGCCGCAGCGCGCTTTCCGCTTGGCCGGAGGCCGTGCGCACCCGCGCAGTCCGGCTGCTGCTCGAGTCGATCCATGCGCCCAAACTGACGCAGCGGCATATCGACGCGGTCGACCGGCTGCTGTTCGCTTCGTGCCCCTCCGCTTCCGTCTCGCTGCCGGGCGGCTTTGCCGCGCGGCTGGAATACGACCGGCTGTACTTGACGGACCGCTCCCCTGCCGCTTCCTTTTCACCCGTGACACTTTCGCCGGGCGAGACAGTGCTGATCCCGGCGCTCGGGCTGCGCGTCGAATGCCGGATCGAAGAAAATTTTCAGGAAAAAGCAAAAACCCTCTCCACTTTTGCAGTCAAATATGATACCATAGAGCAAACTCCCCGGATCACGATCCGTCCGCGTCAGGCGCATGACGTCATGCACACGGCAGGCGGCACGAAAACGCTCAAAAAGCTGCTGATCGACCTCAAGGTCCCCGCAGCACGACGTGCGCTCATGCCGGTGGCCGCTGACGCATCCGGTGTTCTGGGCGTTTATGGGATCGGCGTCGATCTGGGCCGCGCCGCGGCTCCGGGCGAACGCGCGGTCATCATCACGATCGAAGAAACAGAGAAAGAGGATTAGATGTATGATTAACAAGTCTGACATGCTGCAGGACATTGAGCGCGTACTGGTCTCCGAAGAAGAGATCCACGCGCGGATCAAGGAAGTCGGCGCACAGATCGCAGACGACTATCGCGGCAAGTGCCCGATCCTGGTCGGCGTTCTCAAGGGCGTCGTTCCGTTTTTCGCGGAAATGGCGAATGCCATCAGCATTCCCGTGCAGGAGGATTTCATGTGCATCACATCCTTTGAGGGCGGCACGGAATCCACCGGCAAGCTGACGTTCCGCAAGGATATCGACCATGATATCGAGGGCCGCCATGTGCTCATTCTGGAGGATATCATCGATTCCGGCAGCACGCTCAAGATGATCTGCGAGATGTTCCATGAGCGCAAGCCCGCGTCCATCAAGATCTGCACGCTGCTCGACAAGCCAACCGGCCGCAAGGTCGAGCTGAAGCCGGACTACACCTGCTTCACCGTTCCGCCCGCGTTCGTCGTCGGCTTCGGTCTGGACTATGAGGATTACTACCGCAATCTGCCGTTCGTCGGCGTGCTGAAGCCCTCTGTCTATCAGGACCGCTGAAAACCGGTCTATTCCACATAAAGGAGAACCTCCGTGAACCAACAGCCCAAAACCCTGCAGACCATTCTGCTCGTTGCGGTCCTGGCGCTGGTGCTTGTGGTGCTCTCTTCGTCCCTGCTCACGCAAAACGGCAGCAGGCTTGCATATTCTGACGTGCTCGACCTGTTTGAAAACGAACGGGTCGAGTCGTTCGTTCTGCAGGGCGATACGCTGACGCTGACGCTCTACGGAAGCGACGCAGAGCAGGCCGGCACCGCGACGGCGAAGATCGGCGACATCGAGACCTTCCACAAGGACCTGGACGAGACCATTGCTGCGCAGAGTGCCGCAGGTGTTCTCAAGTCCTACAACTATCTGCCCGCCGCCAATCCCATCTGGAAGACGGCGCTGCCGTATCTGCTCGTCGGCATCGCGCTTCTGTTCGTGTGGTTCATCCTGATGAACCGCTCCGGCAGCGGCCCAAACGCCATGGCGCAGTTCACGCGCGCCAACGCGCGCTTCGGCGTCCCGTCCGGCGAGTCCGTGACCTTCCAGGACGTCGCCGGTGCGGACGAGGAAAAAGAAGAGCTCTCGGAGATCGTGGAGTTCCTCCGCGATCCGGACCGCTTCAAGCAGCTCGGCGCGAAGATCCCGAAGGGTGTGCTGCTCGTCGGCCCGCCGGGCACCGGCAAGACGCTGCTGGCCCGCGCAGTCGCCGGAGAGGCGAATGTCGCATTCTTATCCATTTCCGGCTCTGACTTCGTCGAGCTCTATGTCGGCGTCGGCGCGAGCCGTGTCCGCGACCTCTTTGAGCAGGCCAAGCGGGTGGCCCCGGCCATCGTCTTCATCGATGAGATCGATGCGGTCGGCCGTCAGCGCGGCGCTGGCCTCGGCGGCGGCCACGACGAGCGCGAGCAGACGCTCAACCAGCTGCTCGTCGAGATGGACGGTTTCTCGGCCAACGAGGGCGTCATCGTCATCGCCGCGACCAACCGCAAGGACATTCTCGATCCCGCCCTGCTCCGCCCGGGCCGCTTCGACCGGCAGATCTACGTCGGTGCGCCCGACTGGCGCGGACGGCTTGCGATCCTGCAGGTCCATGCACGGAAAAAGCCGCTGGCGGACAATGTTGATCTCCCAGCCGTCGCCAAGGCGACCGCCGGTTTCACCGGCGCGGATCTGGCCAACCTTCTGAACGAGGGCGCGCTCCTCGCCGCGCGGCGCGGCAAGGCCGCGATCAGCCAGCAGGATCTGGAGACATCGATGATCAAGGTCATTGCAGGCCCCGAAAAGAAGAGCCGCGTGGTCAGCCACGCGGAAAAGATGCTCACCGCCGTCCACGAGGCCGGACACGCGATCTGCATGTACTGCCTCGACTCGCAGGATCCGGTGCACCTCATCACTATCATCCCCCGCGCCCAGGCCGGCGGCATGACCATCAGCCTGCCGCAGGACGACCGCTCCTATTCCTCGCGCAACGAGATGTTTGAGACCATCGTCTCTTTCCTCGGCGGCCGCGTGGCAGAGGCGCAGAAGCTCTGCGATATTTCCACCGGCGCGTCGAACGATCTGCAGCGCGCCACCGGCATTGCCCGCGATATGGTCGCAAAATACGGCATGTCCGACAGCATCGGCCCCGTCAGCTACGCGGGCGGGCAGGAGGTCTTTATCGGGCGCGACTATGAGAAGACCAAACCCTATTCCGAGCAGACCGCCGGGCAGATCGACGCGCAGGTCCAGAAGATCATGCGCGAGGCTTATCAGCGCTGCGAGCAGATCCTGCGCGATCATGCCGAACGGCTCGATAAGATCGCCGGCTTCCTGATGGAGAACGAGAACATGAGCCGCGCACAGTTTGAAGCTGTGATGCAGGACGAAACGCTTGACCAACCCAAAGCCTGAGTTTTATGCGCACCGCGGAACGTGGTGCGCATAAATTATGGGAACTGACAGGAGGCTCCATGTATTATCGCAGTCTGAACGCCTATCTGCGTGAGACCTTTGGCTGCAAGGTCTATAAGCTGGCGCTCTCCGCCGGCTGCACCTGCCCGAACCGAGACGGGACGATTGGAACGCGCGGATGCATCTTCTGCAGCGGCAGCGAAGAATTTGCCGCGTCCGCTTCCCTCTCTATCCCGGAGCAGCTGGCGCAGGCCAAGCGTCTGGTCGCCGCCAAGGCCGGGCCGGACGCACGCTATATCGCCTATTTTCAGGACTTTACCAATACCTATGCCCCGGCGGAGGTCCTGCGGCCGCTGTTTGCGGCCGCGATCCGACAGCCGGAGGTCTGCGCGCTCTCCATCGCCACGCGGCCGGACTGTCTGCCGCCGGAGATCTTATCGCTGCTGGCTGAGCTCCGGGCGGAAAAGCCCGTCTGGGTCGAGCTCGGGCTGCAAACCATCCATGCATCGACGGCCGCCTATATCCGCCGCGGCTATCCCCTTTCCGTCTATGACGAGGCGGTGCGGGCGCTGCACGCGCGCGGCATCAGCGTCATCACGCATCAGATCCTGGGCCTGCCCGGCGAGACGCCGGAGATGATGGTGGAGACGGCCCGCTATATCGGCCGCAGCGGCGCCGAGGGCATCAAGCTGCACCTGCTGCACGTTCTGACCGGGACGGATCTGGCTGCGGACTACGCAGCGGGCGAATTTGAGACGCTGTCGCTGGACGCGTATATCACGCTGCTGGAGGCATGTCTGCGCGTGCTGCCGCGGGAGATGGTCATCCACCGGCTGACCGGCGACGGAGCCAAACGAGACCTGCTCGCGCCCCGCTGGAGCGGCGATAAGAAGCGCGTCATCAACGAGATCCGCCGCCGCTTTCTGGCCGACGATCTCGAACAGGGCTCCGACCTTCCCGATTCCCTCATTTGAATATTCATTTTTTCGACATCATCGGACGAAATACGGATTGACAGATGAGGAAAGTCGTGTTATTCTTGATAACAGATAACGAATACGGGCTGAAACGCTCGTATTCGCTGCGTTTTCGATATTCTCGTTCCAGAATATCGAAAAAAATCGAAATCAATTCGACAATATCGGAGGAAAGAGAACATGAAAAAAGAGAATCTGTTCGTCATTCTGACCGGCGTTGTCATCGGCATCGCGGCACTTGTGCTGACGGCGCTCGGCAACCCGGCCAACATGGGCTTCTGCATCGCCTGCTTTGAGCGTGATATCGCGGGCGCTGTCGGTCTGCATTCGGCAGCCAAGGTGCAGTATGTTCGTCCGGAGATCATCGGTCTGGTCCTCGGCAGCTTCCTGATGGCCATCGCCACGAAGGAATGGAAAGCCAAGGCCGGTTCCTCGCCTGCCCTGCGGTTCGTGCTCGGCGCTTTCGTCATGATCGGCGCGCTGGCCTTTTTGGGCTGCCCGCTGCGCATGGTCCTGCGTCTGGCCGGCGGCGATCTCAACGCAGTCGTCGGTCTTGCCGGTTTTGCTGCCGGTATCTTCCTTGGCACGATCTTCATCCGCAAGGGCTTCACGCTCCAGCGCAACTACACCACCAAGACGCTCGACGGCACGGTCCTCCCCGCTGTGATGACCGGCCTGCTGATCCTGTTCATCGCTGTCCCCACCCTCTTCAAGCTCTCGGAAGAAGGCCCCGGCTCCAAGCATGCACCGTTTTTCATCGCGCTTGTCATCGCCCTCGTCGTCGGCGCGCTGGCGCAGAAGTCCCGGATGTGTATGGTCGGCGGTCTGCGTGACACGATGATGTTCAAGGACATGCACCTGCTGTGGGGCTTCATCACCATCTTCGTCACGGTCCTGATCGGCAACCTCATCGGCGGCAGCTTCAAGCTCGGCTTCACCTCGCAGCCCGTTGCGCACTCCAGCCACGTCTGGAACTTCCTCGGCATGCTGCTCGCCGGTTGGGGCTCCGTGCTGCTCGGCGGCTGCCCGCTGCGTCAGCTCATTCTGGCCGGCAGCGGCAACGCGGATTCCGCTGTTACGGTGTTCGGCATGATCGTCGGCGCTGCGTTCGCGCATAACTTCGGTCTGGCCGGCAACGCCGACTCCGTCAGCGAGGCTGGCGAGTATGTCGTCGGCGGCATCTCCACGAAGGGCAAGGTCGCGGTCATTCTCGGCATCGTGATCGTGCTGGTCGTATCTTATGTAAACAGCATGAAGAAGCAGGAGGCGAAAACAAATGGTTGACGCAAGAGGATATCTCTGCCCCATGCCCGTGGTCATGGTCCAGAAGGCGCTCGAAGCGGAGCACCCAGATACGCTCGAGGTCCTGGTCGACAATGAGACCGCCGTGGAAAACATCAAGCGCTTTGCCGCGCACAGCGGCTATCAGGCCACAGCCGTCGAGGACGGCGAAGACTACCGCCTGACGCTCAAAAAGTAAAGAAACGCAGAAGGGACGTACCTACTGGTACGTCCCTTTTCTCGTCTGTTTTTATTCGCGTTCCATCGCGCAGAAGCCGCCCTGGCCGAGCGTGACGGTCTCACCGGTGTATTCCATGATCCCGCCGCCAAGCAGGATCGTGCCGCTGTGCGGCAGCGTCCAGGGTTCCGGCGACTGGTTGCAGCAGACCGCGACGCTGCCCTCCGCCGACTGCCGCAGCAGCAGGAGCCGGCCGCCGCCGGCCTCCAGCACGAGGACAGTCCCGCTGCGCAGCGCGGGCGCACTTTTTTTCACGCGGGCCAGCGAGCGATAGAACGAGACTAAATTTCCGTCTTCCCTGCCCCAGGGATAGAATTTCCGGTTGAATGGGTCCCGGTAGCCGGTCATCCCGGCTTCGTCGCCGTAGTAGATGCAGGGCATGCCCGGCAGCATGAACTGCAGGAAGGCTGCCAGCTTGAGGCGTTGCCTGCCCTCGCGCAGCTGCTCCTGCGTGAAATGCCGCTGAGCAAGGTCCGTCCGATCGCCGTCGCGCGGGTCGAGAATGGCGTTGATCGCGCGCGGCGTGTCGTGCGTGGAGAGGATGTTCATGACCGTCTGCAGCACGTCCGGCGGGTAATTCTCCGCAAGCGTCCGGATGGCGTCGCCGAGCACCGTGCCGTCGTCCTCGCTGCGGACATAGCGCAGGATCGCTTTCTGCCACGGGTAGTTCATGACGGAATCGAGCTGCCGGTCGGTAAAGTACCGGCGGCGCTGGTCGTAGGCGATCTTGTTGGACGCATCCTCCCAGACCTCGCCGATCAGCAGCGCGTCCGGCTTATACGCGCGGATGCGCGCGCGCAGGCGTGCAAGGAATGCGTCCGGCAGCTCATCGACCACGTCCAGCCGCCAGCCGTCGGCGCCGAGCTTCAGCCAGTGCACTGCGACGCTGTCTTCGTCGTCGATCATGTAGCGGATGAAATCCGGATTCATCTTGTCGACGCACGGGAGCGTCGTGATGCCCCACCAGCTGTCGTAGACGTCCGGATAGTGCTGGAACCGGAACCAGCCGCGGTAGGGCGAGGACGGATCATGGATGGCCTGCTGGAAATATGCGCTGCGGCTGCCGACGTGGCTGAACACGCCGTCCAGAATGACCTTCATCCCATGCGCGTGCGCCTCGGCGCAGAGCGCGCGGAAATCCTCCTCCGTGCCGAGCATGGGGTCGATCCGCTTATAGTCGCAGGTGTCGTACCGGTGCGTCGACCAGGCGTAGAAGATCGGGTTCAGGTACAGGATCTCCACACCAAGCTCCTGCAGGTACGGCAGCTTTTCCCGGATGCCGTTCAGATTGCCGCCGTAAAAATCGTTGTTCAGGACCTCGCCGTTGGCGTCCGGCAGGTAGACCGGTACGTCGTCCTTGTTTTCGTGCACCCAGTAGGGCGTGATCTTCCCGGTCAGATCGCAGCTGCCGCTCTGGCAGAAGCGGTCCGGGAAGATCTGATACATGACGGCGCCCGCACAGCCGGCCGGGACGGGATATTTGTCCGCCAGCACGCTCAGCTGCCAGAGGCCGCCCGCCTCCATGTTCGTGTCGCTCTGTCCCTGCTTAAAGAGGCGGAACGCGCCGTCCTGCGTGGTGATATGGAAGTAGTAGAAGTAGAGCCCGGCCTCGCAGGCGGCCATTTCCCCGCCCCAGGTATCGTAAAGCGTGTCGTCCGACTGCTTGGTGAGCGGCACACGCCGCAGCTCCTGCCCATTTTCGGCCTGCAGGACGAGCGCGGCCGCCGTGGTCCGGCAGCTGCACGGGATCAGGATATGAAACGTGCAGGTCTCGTTCTCCTGCAGCGTGCCGAAGGGCGTTTTGAACTGCGAAAGCTTGCTGTCGAATAGAATTCTCATATGGGTCTCCGTCCGTTTTGATCGGTCAAAGCAAAGGCCGGCGCTGCCGCCGGTCTTTGTCTGGGGTGTATGAAGAAATCAGAGGTCCCAGATCTCCTTCGCGTACTGCTCGACCGAGCGGTCCGAGGAGAAGATGCCGGCTCTGGCGATATTGGTGAGGGACATTTGCGCGAAGCGCGTCCGGTCCTGATAGACCTCGACTGCGCGCTTCTTTGCGGCCTTGTAGCTTTCAAAGTCAGCGACCGTCATATAGCTGTCGGCAGCGCCGAAGCGCGGCGTGAGCAGGGATGCCGCCACATCGTCAAACCGCTGGCCGAGCGCGCCGGAGGTAAGCATCTGCAGCACCCGGTCAAGCTCGGGCGTCAGGAACTGGTGCGGGTCATAGCCGCGCTGCCACAGCGCCTGCACCTCATCGGCGGTCATGCCGAAGAGGAACATGTTCTCGTCACCGACCCGATCGCGGATCTCGACGTTCGCGCCGTCGAGCGTGCCGAGGGTGACCGCGCCATTGATCATGAGCTTCATGTTGCTCGTGCCGGAGGCCTCCTTGCCCGCGACGGAGATCTGCTCGGAAAGGTCTGCGGCGGGGATGATGATCTCCGCGAGCGAGACCTTGTAGTCTTCGATGAAGACGACCTTGAGCTTGCCCTGCACCTGCGGGTCGGAGTTGACCAGATTCGAGACGGCCACGATCAGCGAGATGATCTGCTTGGCCAGATAATAGCCCGCCGAGGCCTTGGCCGCAAAGATGAACGTCTGCGGGAAGACCGGCTTTTCGGGATGATCCTTGATCTCGTTGTAGAGCGTCAGGATGTAGAGCACGTTCAGCAGCTGCCGCTTGTACTCATGCAGCCGCTTGACCTGCACATCGAAGATCGAGTCGGGGTCGACGTTGACGCCGTTGTGCTCGGCGATGTAGGCCGCCAGACGGACCTTGTTCTTGCGCTTGATGGCCCGCAGATTTTCCAGCACGTCCAGATCGCCGCGGTACTGCTCGAGCGCCTCGAGCGCATTGGCGTCTTTCAGGAAGCCGTCGCCGATGAGCGTCTGCAGATAGCCGGAGAGGGCCGGGTTCGACTGGCACAGCCAGCGGCGGTAGGCGATGCCGTTGGTGATGTTGAGGAAGCGGCTGTGGTCGAGATTATAATAATCGCGGAAAATAGTCTTTTCCAGAATGTCCGTATGCAGCTGCGAAACGCCGTTGATCTTATGGCAGCAGGTCAGGCAGAGGTTCGCCATGCGGACCTCGTCGTTGGCGATGACGGCCATATAGTTCCACTTGCCAGGGTCGTTCGGGTAGACGCGCTGCAGCTTTTCCATGAGGCGGCGGTTGATCTCCTGGCAGATCGAGTAGATCCGCGGCAGCTGCTCCTGGAACAGGCTGACCGGCCAGCGCTCGAGCGCTTCGGCCATGACGGTATGGTTGGTGTAGGAGAGCGTGGCGCAGGTGATCTCCCACGCGCGGTCCCAGCCGTAGTCGTACTCATCGACGAGCAGGCGCATCAGCTCCGGCACGCACAGGGCCGGATGGGTATCGTTGATGTGGACGGCGACCTTGTCAGCAAGGTTGTCGAGCGTGTGATAGTTCTTCAGGTGCTCGTTCAGGATCGACTGCAGCGAGCTTGAGACCAGCAGATACTGCTGGCGCAGGCGCAGGCGCTTGCCGTTGATGTGGTTGTCCGCCGGATAGAGGACCTTGGAGATCGCTTCGGCCATGGTGTTCTGCTCGAGCGCGCGGACATAGTCGCCGCGCGAGAAAGCGTTCATGTCGAAGCTCTGCGGCATGCTGGCACTCCAGAGCGTGAGCTTGTTGACGGCCGTAGAGTTATAGCCGGAGATGTACAGATCGTGCGGCACGGCGATGACGGACTGATAGCCGGTCTGGGCCGTCTTGAACTTGTCGCCGTCCATCCATTCGTGGACCTGGCCGCCGAAGCGGACCTCCACAGCATCATCCTTGCGCGGGTGGAGCCAGACATCGCCCATCTCGAGCCAGTTGTCCGGGAATTCCATCTGCCAGCCGTCGACGATCTTCTGGCGGAAGATGCCGAACTCATAGCGGATGGAAAAGCCTGTGACCGGATAGCCCAGGCCCGTCGCCGCGTCCATATAGCACGAGGCGAGCCGCCCGAGACCGCCGTTGCCGAGGCCGGCATCCGGCTCGAGCGCACACAGACGCTCGAGGCTGAAGCCGAGCTCATTCAGGATCTCCCCTGCCGGCTCCAGAAGGCCCATGTTGAACAGGTTGTTGCGCAGGCTCGTGCCGACCAGAAACTCCATCGACATGTAGTAGACCTGCTTGTTTTCTTGCGCGCGGGTCTGCTCGACGAACGCGCGGCGCTCATCCTCCAGAAGCTCCCGGACTGCCACGCAGACAGCGCGGTAGACCTGCTTTTCCGTGGCCATTTCCAGCGAGCAGCCAAACATACGGTCGCAGCATTCCTGCAGATGCTGCAGAAGGTTCTCTTTTGTCATTGATCTTTGTTATCCTTTTTCTGTCTAAGATATCGTTTTGTTACTGGCCGCAGACGTTCTGGAACAGCGCCATGTATTTCTGGGCCGGGACGTCCCAGCTCGAATCGACGGCCATGTCGTTCTGCGCCAGCCGCAGCCATTTTTCAGGCTCGTTGTAGTAAAGGGCAAGCGCGCGGTCGATCGCAGCGAGGAAATCGTCGGCGTTGTAGCTCTGGAAGGTAAAGCCGCGGCCGGTCTCATCCGCTTCGTTGTAGGGCCAGACCGTATCCTTGAGCCCGCCCGTGGCGTTGACGACCGGGACGGAGCCCATGCGCATCGCGATGAGCTGCGACAGGCCGCAGGGCTCGGACTTCGACGGCATGAGATACAGATCCGACGCCGCGTAGACCAGATTGGCCAGTCCCCCGTCAAAGAGCAGATTGACGGAGACCTTGTCGCCGAAGCGGTCACGCAGGGTATTCAGATACCACTCGTATTTTTCCTCGCCCGTGCCGATGATCACGAGCTGCACGCGCCGCTGCAGCAGCCGCTCGGCAATGTAGCACAGAAGGTCGATGCCCTTGTGGCCGACAAGGCGCGTCACCATGGCGAGCACTGCCACGTCCTTATCCTCCGGCAGACCGACGCGCTGCTGCAGGGCGAGCTTATTGGAGGTCTTGCCCTCGCGCAGGGTCTTTGCCGTGTAATTCTTGGCGAGCAGCTCCATGCGCTCCGGGTCGATCACCTGCATGTCGATGCCGTTGGTGATGCCGGAAAAATCACTGCCGCGGCTCTGCAGCACGCCGTCGAGCCCGTGGGAGTAATACGGATACCGCAGCTCCTGCGCATAGGTCTCGGAGACGGTCGTGACGCGGTCGGCCATGACGATGGCGGATTTCATGAAGTTCGTGCAGTCGTCAAACCGCAGGATCTCGTCGCAGCCTGCGCCGAGGCCCAGCACGTCATAGTTGAACTGCAGGTTGCACTTGCCCTGATACTCGATGTTATGGATGGTAAAGACGCTTTTCGTCTCCGGGAAGCAGCCGTGGTACTCGGTCTTGAGCAGCAGCGGGATGAGAGCAGCCTGCCAGTCATGGCAGCTGACCACGTCGGGCCGGAGCTCGAGATAGTTCATGGCCGCGAGCACGGCCTTGCTGAAGTAGGCGTAGCGCTCGCCGTCGTCGGCAAAACCGTAGATGCCGCCGCGGTTGAAGTAGTGCTCGTTGTCAATAAAATAGATCTGCAGCTTTTTCCGGCGGGTCTTCAGCCGGAAAATGCCGACATACTCGCGCCGCCAGGCCAGCGGCACATCGAACGCACCCAGAAACTCCACCGGCCATTTCTCGGAATACTTGATCTGGCTGTAATACGGAAGAAACAGGCTGACATAGGTATTTTTCTGCTTGGAAAGTGCAAGCGGGAGCGCCTGCATCACGTCGCCGAGGCCGCCGGTCTTGACGAACGGCGCGGCCTCAGAGGCAACAACTGCGATTTTCATACGGTATCTCCTTTGTCGACCACCAGCGGATGGTCTTTTGAGCCGAGCAGCTTGGTGCCCGGGCGGATGGTCACATTTTTGTCCAGAATGCAGTAACGGATGGACGCGCCCGCGCCGATCCTGCTGCCCTGCATGACGATCGAATCGCGGACCTCCGCGCCCTCTTCAATGTCGACCTCGCGGAAGATGACAGAGTTTTCCGCCTTGCCGAACAGATGGCAGCCGTCGGCAATGAGGCAGTTGGCCGCCTGGCCGTTGTAGCCGAAGAGCGTCGGGACGGCGTCGCGGACCTTGGTGTAGATGGGGATCTCGCTGCGGAAGAGGCTGCGGCGCACGTCGGCGTCGAGCAGCTTCATGTTGTTGACAAAATACTCATCTACACTCTGGTTGAACAGCGCCACGTTGTGGAACGGGTAGACATTGACCTTCAGATTGCCCGCGTTATACTCCGGCAGGATGAAATCCCGCTCGAAGTGGTATTTGCCGTGCGGCACCATCTCGCGGATGATCTGGATGAGCTTGTCACGGCGCATGATGAACATGCTCATGCCGACGAGGTAATCGGACGGCGCGCAGTAGTCCACCGCCAGATCGACGATCTTGCCGTCCTCGCCGAGCTTCACGGCCAGCGGCTGCCGCCGTTTGCCGTCGGCATAGCCCGCCTTGGCGATCACGGTGATGTCGCAGCCGGAGGCGATATGCTCGTCGAGCACGGCGGCAAAGTTGATGGCGCACAGGACCGTGGTGTCCGACAGCACGACATACTCCGCGTCACAGCGGTCGAGGACCGGCATGGCGGTCTGCAGCGCCTCGAGCTTGCCGCGGTAGGCGCCGGTATGGCCGGTCGCGTACGGCGGCAGGAAGCGCACGCCTTCGCCGAGCTTCAGGTCCCACTCCTCGCAGTTGCCGAGGTGGTCCATCAGTGACTGGTAGTTGTATTTTGTGACGATGCCGATGTTGCTGATCTTGGAGTTTGCCATGTTGGACAGGGCAAAGTCGATCTGGCGGTAGCGGCTGCCGAACGGGATGGAGGCCGAGGTCCGCTCGCGGGTGAGCTCGCCCATGTTGTTGTCATAGATATTGGAGAAAATAATGCCCATTGCTTCCATGTCGGTATCCTCCTCTCTTACACGATCGCGCCGGCATCGATCACGGTGCCCTCTGCGATGATCTTATCCTTGCCGATGACGCTGATCTTCCGTTCTTCGCCCTCCACATAGTCGCCGACGCGGGCGCCGGCCTTGATGTGGCAGCCCTCGGCGATGATCGCGCTGCGGATGACGGCGCCGTTTTCGATCACGACGTCCGGCATGATGACGCTGTCGGTGATCTCCGCGCCCTTGCCGACGGAGCAGCCGGTGGAGATGATGGAATGGTTGATCGAGCCCTCGATGTTGCAGCCCTCGGCGACGAAGCTCTCCCGGATCTCCGCGGATCTGGAGATGAAGCTCGACGGCATGGCCTGG
>OICD01000422.1_pt1 | contig 24715 bp, 18 predicted proteins | sample 1581161 | NCBI WGS metagenome assembly OICD01 (sample SAMEA3882546, study PRJEB24775) | human gut metagenome | biome: human-associated habitat; feature: intestine environment; material: feces | place: Netherlands | collected 2009/2010 | reverse complement strand
CAGCTGCCGGAGCGGTGCTTAAGCCGCAAGGCGGGAATTGTGCGGTGTTGCCCTAGTTTCCATGGCATTGCCTCCTTTATCTTTTATCGGTAGGATAGCATAGCGGGCTGCGTTTGCCAAGCAACGGGAAGTTGCATTTTGGACTTTGTTTTTTCAGGACGATTCAACCCAGCATGGCACCCAGGGCGTCCAGCGCCGTGCGCAGGGCGGGGGCGGAGGGCTGGCCCGGTGCGCTGGAAACACCTGCCGTGGCAAAGCCTGCACAGCTGCCAAACGCTGCGCCGCAGATGCGGCTGACCATCCCCTGCTGGCCCATGGACATGGTGATGAGCGGGGTATCGTTCCCTGTGGCTTGGGCTGCCTGGGCGGTGGCTTCCAGCAGGCGGGCGGTATCCGCCGGGGTGTGGGGCATTACGGCCAGCTTGGCGATATCTGCCCCGCGGCGGACCATATCAGTCAGGGTGTTGACCATCGTTTCGGTGGGCGGAGTCCCGGCAAAGTTATGGCTGCTGAACACGGTTTTTACGCCGCTTTCCCGTGCCTGCTGCTGGATGGCAGCAATGACCGCCGGAGCCGTGCTGGCTTCGACATCCAGCAGATCCGCCAGGCCACTGTGGCAGATAGCAGTGCCGAGTTCGCCGTATGCGGCATCGGTGAGATCGGCCAGACCGCCCTCTTTTTTGGTTCGGATGGTGGCCAGTAGGGGAACGCCCTGCCCAATGGCGGCACGGGCGGCGCACAGCACGTTTTGCACGTTAGGAGCATCCAATATCGAAAGGGCATCCAAACGCAGCTCTACCACGTCCCCAGCCGCCCCAGCGGCGGCAGCGTTGGAAAGGTCGTTGGCCATAACGGGTACCAGGATCTTAAAGTTGGTCGGGGCAGTGTCCCGCGGGGGCAGCAGCGTTACGCCGCGCACAGTAATGGCAGGCATGGGGTTTCCTCCTTCAACGTTCCACGGGCAGCGGGCAATGCCGCTGCAAAATATACCAGTATTGTAGCACAAGGCGGCGGCTGGCACAAGAAAAAGCCCCCGCGCACAGCACGGGGCTTTGGCAGCCGCCGGGGGCGTACATTGCACCGTCAGCCAGGGGACCGGACGGGATTTTGCCAACCTGACCTTGATCGTATACCACATTCCGGTTGCGGCACAGTTCGTGATCAAGGGGCCGGGCGGCTGATTGACCTGCTGCAAATCGTGGTCCGCATTGTGTTCACCCGGTTCATGGCGTTGTTCCAGCACACCATTACCTGCCAGAGCATCCTTTTGCCTGCCCGCAACACGGAACAAAGCGAGAAATGGCGCACTGTGGGGGGTGGACAGCTTTTGTCCGATCGTTTCCTGCAATCTCTCCAGCGTTTTTTATCTGTACAAAAAGAGCAGCGTTTCTTCTGCCGCATGGCAAAAACGCTGCTCTTTTTCAAATGCTGATTTTGCGCTGGATCTTACAGTTCGATCTTGCCGAACATGTCAAAATCATCCCCATCATGGATGCGCGCGGTGCGGGCCGGGGCCTGCGGGCGGGCGTTGGGATCACGCGGGGCGCTGGCAAATTCGCGCTCCGGCACGCTGGACGGGCGGCCATAGCCGCGGCCTCCATTGCGGCTGCCACCGCGGTTATCACGCGGGGGACGGCTGCTGTTGCCGCGGTAACCACCGCCGCGGCGGTTATCGTTGCGGGGGCCGCGGTTGCCGTTAAAGCTGCGGCCATTGCGATTGCCGCGGTTGGGGCCGCTGCGGTGGCCGCGCGGTGCATCACGATCCGGCAGGTTGCTGGCGTTGGGGTCGGTGGAATAAATCACCACGCGGCGGTCGGGGCCTTCGCCCTTGCTCTCGCTGCGTACGCCCTCGATCTCGGCCACAGCGGTATGGATGATGTGGCGCTCGTAGGGGTTCATCGGCTCCATCTCGTAATAGCAGCCGGTGCGGATCACACGGTTGGCAATGCGCACAGCCAAGGCCGTCAGGTCGTCTTCGCGCTTATTGCGGTAGCCGCCCACATCGATGCCCAGCTTGACGTAAGGGCCTTCCATCCGGTTGACCACCAGGCTTGCCAGATAGGAAAGGCTCTCCATCGTTTCGCCGCGGCGGCCAATGAGTGCGCCCAGGTGGGCACCCTCAACATGCAGAATGGTAGCTTCTCCCTTTTTGCCTGCGGTAAAGGTGAACTCCTCCACGCCCATCAGGTGGAAGATGGGGGTCAGGTAATCCACCGCAGCCTGCAGGCGGGGGTCAGCGGCAATATCCAGCGGGGTCTCGGCTTCCGCCGGGGCAGCATCCTCTGCCGCGGGTTGTTCGGCCGCTTCTTCTGCCGGGGCGGGTTCGGGTTCAGCGGCGGCCACCGGGGCAGCAGGCGTGGTTTCCGGCTCGGTATCGGCAGTTTCCACGGTAACTTTTACTTTTGCAGGGGTCACTTTCAGGCCCAGGAAGCCGGTTTTCTGCGGCATTTCCAGGATCTCATAGCTCACACCCAGGTCGTCACGGTCAACGCTGAGCGCTTCGCAGCCCAGCTGAATGGCTTCTTCCACCGTTTTGGCGGTTGCAACATATTCACGCATGATTACTACCTCCTTCTTTATGGGGCGGTCTTACTTCTTCTTTTTGCCTTTCTGGGCCTTCTGGGCTTCCATCTCGGCGCGCTGCTCGTCCGTCAGGGGGACGGTACGGTCATTGGCGTACTTTTCGGCATCCAGCTTGCGGGCGTATTCAAGGCGCATCTGGTCCAGCTGACGCTTGTTGACGTTCTTTTCGACCTTTTTGCCGCCTTCTTCGACGGTAACGGTCTTGACCTCTTTCTTGGCGGCGCGCTTGGCGGCAACTTCGGCTTCGTACTGAGCCTTGAACTTTTCGGGGTTATACACCTTGTAGGTCAGCACGGTCTGCAGCATCATGAAGATGTTGGAGGTGCCGTAGTACAGGGAGAAGCCGACAGGCATCTGGAAGCACATGAAGACGAACATGATGTTCATGCCCCACATCATGACCTTCATGCTGCCCTGCATCTGGGCCTGCTGGCCGGACATCTTGGTGCTGAGCACCTGGGAGATGCACATGGTAACCGCAGCGATGATGGGGAAGATCATGATCAGGCTGAAGCTGAAGCCGGTGATGGTGCACATATCCATGCCAAGGAAACTGGTGTTAAAGTTGGCAATGGAGCTGAGCTGCTCGGTAGTCAGGCCGGTATCCACACCACTGGCAAGGCCGGCGTGGATTGCTTCGATCAGGCCGGTCTGGGCCGCTGCGCCGTTGGCAGCAATGCCAAGTGCGGTGCAGGCGGCGCTGATGGCGTCCTTGGGGATGCCGAGAATGTACTGCACAGGGCGGTAAACAACCTCCACCATGCCGAACAGGACCAGCATATTGACAAGCATCGGCAGGCAGCCTGCAGTGGGGGAGTAGCCATACTCCTGCTGGAGCTTGACCATTTCCTCCTGCATTTTTTCCTGGTTGTTCTTGTACTTCTGCTGGATTTCATTGATCATCGGTGTAAACACCGACATCTTGGCCATGGACTTCTGCTGTTTGATCATCAGCGGAAGCATGAGCAGTTTGATGATCACGGTGAAAACAATCATCGTGACGGCGAAGTTCGGGATCATCTGATACAGCATACGCATCAGCGGTCCCAGGATCATTGCGAGGAATCCCATATTCTATCCTTCCGCCCTGCCCGCACGCAGGGCATTTATTTTATAAAGAAGGTCTTCGCCGTGCGGTGAGAAGACATGAGAGGCGAGAGTAATAGAGAATAATTAAGAAAGAATAATGAACAATGGTGGCTGGCACCTGCTGTGCCTTTATTCTTTTTAATTTAGTTTAATTCAGCCTTATCGCTTTTCTCTGAACAGCTTCCGCTCTGGGTTCATCCAGCGCCCCTTTTCCGGCACGGGGTCATAGCCGTACTTGCCAAAGGGGTTGCAGCGCAGAATGCGCCACAGGCCCAGCAGCAGGCCTTTGGCCGGGCCATGCACCTGGATAGCCTGGATCATATACTGGCTGCAGGTTGGGGTAAACCGGCAGTTATGCCCCAGCAGCGGACTAATGACCTTCTGGTAGCCGCGCACCAGGGCAATCAGCACCCGGCTGATCACTCCGGTGCACCGTTCGGCTGCGGTTTGGCCGCTGGCTGCTGCGGCACCGCGGCAGCTTTATCCGGCAGGCCGGCTTTGCGCATCAGGCCCGCCAGTGTTTTGCTCAGTTGGGTGCTTTTCAGGTAGGGCGTGCGGGCACGCGCTACTAAGATTATATCATATCCGCCGATATTTTGCGAGAGGTGTTCCGAAAGTGCTGCGCGCATAATGCGCCGCGCACGGTTGCGCTGCACGGCATGGCCCACCTTTTTAGTGGCGGTCAGTCCGATGCGGGTATAGCCCAGCCGGTTTTTGGCCACATACAGCACCAGATTGGGGTGAACATAGCTTTTGCCGCGGGCATAAATGCGAGAAAATTCCTTATTTTGGGTCAGGGTTCGATAGCGCATGGCGGGGTTCCTCCGGCATGGTAGGATTGTATGGCCTGCACGGCTTAATACGTGCAGGGAGTGGGAATGGATGGTGCACCGGAACTGTTATAGGCCAAGGCAAAACGCCGAAAAAACGGGTTTGCCTTTGTGAAAATGCTCCAAATTTTGGCTTTTTTCCAGTACATCCTAGCAAAAAAGGCCGCTGACAAGAAATCAGCAGCCTTTGTTTGCATGTGTTTGCGAAACCTGTGCCTGAAAAATCAGACGGTCAGGTTCTTGCGGCCCTTAGCACGGCGGCGGGCCAGCACCTTACGGCCGTTCTTAGAAGCCATGCGCTTCAAAAAGCCATGAACGCGGCTGCGCTGACGCTTCTTCGGCTGGAAAGTCTGCTTCATTTCGTATTCCCTCCTTCAAAGTTTCCCCAATACTGGGCATTTTTTGGCGATTTACGCTTGGCAAATGCCCGTAGATACAGGGGCAGCCTTGCAGACTTTGATTATAGCGCAAGGACGGCAAGTTTGTCAATAGCAAACCGCGAAAAAATCCACGCGGCGATCCAATGCCAGGCGCGAAGGATTGGATTTTGCGCTCTGCGCGGGCGGACCCAGCAGACAAATAGATGCAAACGAGCCCGCTGTGTGGTGTGGATTTGGTGGAATGTTGGTTCAAAACCTGCATTTTTTGCCATATTTTCAACTTTTATTGCCCATATCGTGGAAAATTGTACCCTATTATAATTGTATTGGGGGTAAATTTATGCTATACTATATCTGTATCTCTGTGTCTAAAAATCGGCAGAGCGGGCTTTCGGGCCTGCTTTCCGCGGGTTGACACAGCGGTTTTGGCGGACCGGGAAAGGCAACATCTTCCCCGCAGCCGCCGGCTGCTGCATGCTCCGCCCGCCTGCCCAAGAATTTTAGGCCGTGCAGCAATACCCTGCCGGATGCAGCCGGAATTTTGTGGAACGATGCGGCGCTCTTACTTTATAATGGGGGGGCGGCTTGTGTTTTGTTTGCAAAAATTGGGCGGCAGCCTGCGGGGCGGCAGTGCATTGCCTTGACTAACACAAAAGTGGGGAGTATCCATGGATTCATTCAACGACGTACTGGACGCGGCCAAAGCCTATTGCCGCGAACATACTGCCGACGCGACGTACCAGTATTACATCAGCGGGCTGAAAGCGGTCAGCTTTGAAAATTCCAACTGCATCACGCTGGAAGTCCGCAATGATTTTATCTGTAAGATCGTGTCTGACCGTTATACGGGTCTGCTGAAGGATGCGTTTAAGGCTGTACTTGGCTTTGATGTTGAGGTCAAGTTCACTGTGCCGCAGCCTGAACCAGAGGCTGCCAAAGAAAAACGCCCAATGGATGAAGCCAGCCTGCCCTCGGGCCGGTATGATTTCACCTTTGAAAACTTCATCCGCGGCCCGTCCAACCAATTTGCCTTTGCGGCGGCGCAGGCGGTTGCGGCAAACCCGTCCGGCGCTTACAATCCGCTGTTCATTTACGGACCGTCCGGTCTGGGCAAAACGCATCTGCTGAACGCAATTCAGATCGAGATCCACAAAAACCATCCGGACTACAATATCGTCTATGTGGACTGCGAAAAGTTTACCAACGAGATCATCACCGCGGTCAAAATGGCAACGACCGAACAGTTCCGCCAGAAATACCGCGAAGCTGATGTGTTGCTGATCGACGATATCCAGTTTTTGGCGGGCAAGGAATCAACGCAGGAAGAGTTTTTCCATACTTTTAATACGCTGCATAATGCCGGCAAGCAGATCGTGCTGGCATCCGACCGGCCGGCCAAGGAGATCAAGAGCCTGGAAGAGCGTCTGCGCACCCGGTTCGAGTGGGGCCTGACGGCGGATATCCAGCCGCCTGATTTCGAAACCCGTGTGGCGATCGTCAAGCGCAAGGCCGAATTGCTGAACCTGGATCTGCCTGATGACGTTGCGGAATACATCGCCAACCATCTGAAGCAGAACATCCGCCAGCTGGAGGGCGCAGTGAAAAAGCTGAACGCCTACTATATGCTGGAGGGTATTGCCCCCTGCATCGGCGTGACGACGACCGCCATCAAGGATACACTGAATGATACCCAGCCCATCCCCGTTACGATTGAAAAGATCATCAACGAAGTGGCGCGCACCTATAATGTGATTCCCTCCGACATCCGCGGGAAAAAGCGCAGCGCCAATGTGAGTGCCGCCCGCCAGATGTCGATGTATATCATCCGCGAGATCACCGGTATGAGCATGGAAGCCATCGGTTCCGAATTCCAGCGTGACCATTCCACCGTTGTGTACTCCATCAATACGATGGAGAAGAACATCGGCAAGGACCGCCACCTGAAGGAGACCGTGGACGACATCATGAAGAACATCCGTGCCTGATGCATGCTGCAGGTTGACAATGAAACGCCCGGCATTCTGCATGTTTATACACGAATATGCAGAACATGCCATGCTTTTTCCGGGTTTTCAAAACGGATATTCCGGGTTCCGACAGCAGTTTCAGACTTTCAACATTTTCAACTGATTTTTCAACAATTAACACGGATTTTCCACAAAGCAGGTTGAAAGGTCAGGTTTTCCACATTTGAGATTTTTCTTTCCACGAGGTTTTGCGGAAAGTCAGGTCCTCAAAAATTGCTTCGGAATCAGAGGTTTCAGGCTTTTCCACAGATTCAACGTAGCCTACTACTATGACTATCAAAGTATCTAGTTTACCCTGACATTTTACGTGTTCTGCACCGTCAGGCCCATCAGCAAATAAGGATTATACAAAACGGATATTTCAGATTTCTGAACCATCTGCCAGGCTACAACACTTCACAGCTTTCTGTAAGTTTAGTGATTATATACGAGGTGACAACATTGAAGTTTGAATGTGACAAGTCGCTGCTGTCTGCTGCGATCGACGGCGTTTCCCGCGCCATCACCAACCGCGCGGCGATCCCCGTGCTGGAGGGCATTTACCTGAAAGCCGAAGGGTTCCAGCTGACGCTGACCGGCTACGATATGGAAATGGGCATCACCACCAACATTGAGTGCAATGTTCAGGTACCCGGCGAGACAGTTTTGGAAGCAAAGCTGTTTGGCTCCATGGTCAGCCGTATGCCGTCCGGCACCGTATCGGTGGAGCTGAATAACGAAGGTATGGCAATTATTTCTGGCGGCGTGGCAGAGTTTGAGATCCCCGCCATGAACGCGAGCGATTACCCCAGCCTGCCCAACACGGCAGCCGAAAATACCATGACCATTCCGACTTCGATGATGCGCGAGCTGATCGAAAAGACCATCTATGCGGTCGCTGTGGAAGATAAGAAGCCCGCACACACCGGTGAATTGTTCGTGATCGAGCCGGGCCGCCTGACGGTTGTGGCTCTGGACGGTTACCGCCTGGCCATCATTAAGCGGGATGTGGAATGCACCCGCGATATCCGCATTATCATTCCGGCAAAAACGCTGCAGGAGCTGCTGAAAATCACCGGCGGGCCGGACGAACCGGTCAAAATTGATGCAAACCGCCGCTATGTGGTGTTCACTACCAACGGCTACACCATCATGAGCCGGTTGATCGAGGGCGAGTTCCTGAATTATGAGAGCGTGATTCCCAAAGAGAGCCGCACCAAGGTCGTGATCGACTGCAAGAGCTTTATTGATACGCTGGAACGTGCTTCTTTGATTATTACCGATCGTTTGAAGAACCCGCTGCGCATCAATTTTGCACCGGATAAAGTAACTGTGCGCTGCCAGACCCCGCTGGGCAAGGTGGTGGATGAGTTTACGCCGGAAAGCATGGAAGGCTATTCCATGGAAATCGGGTTCAACAACCGCTACCTGCTGGATGCGCTGCGCTATTCCAAGTGCGAAAAGCTGCGCCTGGAGATCAACGGCCCCTTGAGCCCGGTAAAGGTCCTGCCGGTGGAGGGCGAAGACTTTATTTACCTGGTGCTGCCGGTACGCTTTAAGAATGAAGGCTGATACGATGGAAAAAGTACGAATTCACACGGAATTTATCAAATTGGATGCTCTGCTGAAATTTGCCGGCCTGTGTGAAACGGGCGGCGAAGCCAAGGAACTGATCCAGGGCGGAGAAGTGAAGCTGAACGGGGAACCCTGCACCATGCGCGGTAAAAAATGCGTGCCGGGCGATGTGGTGGAGCTGGAAGGCCGCCAGGTTCAGATCGCGGAGGGCTGCTGATGCGGCTGAACCGCCTTGCGGTGACGGATTATCGCAATTTATCCGCCGCTGTTTTGGAACCCGCCCCGCAGTTGACGGTTCTGTGCGGGGCAAACGGTCAGGGCAAAACCAACCTGTTGGAAGCCGTCTGGCTGCTGACTGGGGGCAAAAGCTTCCGTGGGGCAAAGGACGCCGAGCTGATCCGGCGCGGCGCTGACTTTGCCGTGCTGGAGGCCGCTTTTGAAGCGGGAGACCGCCCCCAGGAAATACGGTTGACCGTTGGCGCCAAAGGAACCCAGCGCCCCGGCCGGACGGTACGTCTGAACGGAGCCGACCGCGGAAGAGCTGCTTCGATTGCAGGAACTTTTACGGCGGTGGCGTTTGACCCCAACCATCTGAGCCTGGTCAAAGGCGGGCCGGAAGGGCGGCGGCATTTCCTGGATGCCGCGCTCTGCCAGCTGTACCCCGGCTACCTGGCGGCGGAACGGCGGTATTTACGCGTGGTAGCGCAGAAAAATGCGTTGCTGAAAGCGTATGACATCACCCCCGGCGGGGATGTTCTGCTGGAAACCTACAACGAAGCGCTTGTGACCTATGGCTGCGAAGTCATGCGGCGGCGTGCTGGGTATCTGGACCAGCTGGCCCCGGCGGCAGCGGCGAACTACCGTGATATTTCCAGCGGGGCAGAAAAGTTGGAGATCCAATACTGCCCCTGCTGCGATCCGGGCAGCCCGGAAGCGCTGGCGGCCAAGCTGCGCGAGGTGAAAAACACCGAGCTGCGGGCAGGCTTTTGCCTGACGGGGCCCCACCGCGAGGACCTGGAAATTTTAATTGACGGCCAGCCGGGAAAAATTTATGGCAGCCAGGGCCAGCAGCGCAGTGCGGTGCTGAGCATGAAGCTGGCGGAAGCCAGCGTGGCGGGCGAGGTGCTGGGCGAACATCCGGTGATGCTGCTGGATGATGTGCTCAGTGAATTGGATGACGCACGCCAGACGTATCTATTGACCCGCATTGAGGATAAGCAGACATTTGTGACCACCTGCGATTCCGCCGCCTTTGCCCGAACCAACGGCAAGCTGGTCTTTGTGGACCACGGAACCGTGCGGGAGGGTTGAGGTTTTGCTTTACGGGGGATTTTGTTCCCTTTTAAAAAAAAGGGAACCGGAAAAAACTTTTAATCGTCTTTATAATAGAAAACTAAAAGTAAAACACAGTCTTAAAATAAGCGCTGACGAATGCAAAGTTCAAAATAAAAACATTGCAAAAATTGACGCGATGCGGAAATAAAATTTCTAAATTTTGAGATGACCAAAGGGCGGCGCAGAGTGCCATCCCATTCCTGAACCGTGATCCCCAAAAGACAAACCCGGCAGTTTGTTCTGCCTCAATTTCTCATTACTAATTATCATGTATCTTCACTTAGGTCAGGATTTTATCGTAAATACGCGGGACGTCATCGGGGTGTTTGACCTGGATACTGCAACCGATGCGGGCCAGAAGGCAAAGATCACCGATGAATTCCTGCGGCATGCCCAGCAGGAAGGGGCTGTTGTGGATGTGAGCGGCAGTATGCCAAAAAGCTTTGTCCTGACAGATTTCCCCGATGATACGGTTTATATTACCCAGATATCCACCGCCGCCATCCGCAACCGCGCGGCAAAGTTTGATATGGGGCAGTAAAACTGCAGAAAAACGTTAGGCGGACAAAAAAGCGTCTATAATTTTTACAGATACAAAAATGCACCCCAGATATACCAAAGGGCAGGTTTTACCCTGATAACGGCAGAAATGCCGGTTTAAGCTTTTGAAAAAAAGCTGCCGAAATCCCCGCACCTCGTAAGAAATGGGAGGAAAGTTCATGTCAGAAGAAATCATCACCGAAACCAACCGCGAAACGGCGACCGACCATGAGTACGGCGGCGCACAGATCCAGGTCCTGGAAGGGCTGGAAGCTGTGCGCAAGCGCCCCGGCATGTATATCGGTTCCACAGGCCCTTCCGGTCTGCATCATCTGGTTTATGAAATCGTGGATAACTCCATCGATGAAGCTCTGGCCGGGTATTGCACCCATATTGAAGTGACCATTAAGCCGGGCAACATCATTGAAGTCAGTGATAACGGCCGCGGTATCCCGGTGGATATCCAGCCCAAACTGGGCATCCCGGCTGTCACGGTTGTGTATACCGTGTTGCATGCCGGCGGCAAGTTTGGCGGCGAGGATTCCGGCTACAAAGTGGCTGGTGGTCTGCACGGCGTCGGCGCCAGCGTTGTAAACGCGCTGAGCGAATGGCTGGTTGTGCATGTGCGCCGTGACGGCGCCGAGTACGAGCAGAGTTTCAAGCGCGGAAAACCGGATGGAGACCTGAAAAAGATCGGTGTGGCGGCATCTACGGGTACCACCGTTACTTTTAAGCCAGACCCGGAAATGTTCACCGAAACCACCGAATACGATTATGAGATCCTGCTCAAGCGCCTGCGGGAAGAAAGCTTCCTGAACGCCGGTGTGCGCATTACCCTGACGGATGAGCGCCCCGAAAGCATTGAGAAAAACGACGGTGTACCGCCGCAGGAATCCATGTGCTATGAGGGCGGCGTGCGCAGCTTTGTGCAGTATCTGCATGAAAAGCGCGACCTGACCCCGCTGCACCCGCAGGTCATCTATATGAAAGGCGAAGCCAACGGCGCTGTGGCCGAAGTTGCGTTGCAGTACTGCGACAGCTACAACGAGCTGATCCTTTCTTTTGCCAACAACGTGCACACCCCGGAGGGCGGCACCCACGAGGAAGGCCTGAAAACCGCGCTGACCCGCGTGTTTAACGAATTTGGCCGTGCCAAGGGCTACCTGAAGGAAAAGGATGAAAACTGGCAGGGCAGCGATGTGCGCGAAGGCATGATCGCCGTTGTTTCCGTCAAGCTGCAGGAAGCGCAGTTTGAGGGCCAGACCAAAGCCAAGCTGGGCAACACCTACATCAAGACACTGGTTTCCAACATTGTGTACAACAAGCTCAGCGAATTTTTGGAAGAAAACCCTGCTGTTGCCAAGGCTGTGTTTGAAAAGGTGACCCAGGCAGCCCGCGCCCGTGCCGCAGCCAAAAAGGCCCGCGACCTGGTGCGCCGCAAGAGTGCGCTGGAAAGCAACCGTATGCCGGGCAAACTGGCAGACTGCCACGAGAATGACCCCGCCAAGACTGAAATCTTCATCGTCGAGGGTGACTCTGCTGGCGGCTCTGCCAAGCAGGGGCGTGATTCCAACATCCAGGCAATCCTGCCGCTGTGGGGCAAGATGCTGAACGTGGAAAAAGCCCGCGCCGACCGCATTTACGGCAACGACAAGCTGATGCCGGTTGTGACGGCACTGGGCACGGGAATTGGCGATGAATTTGACATCAACAAGGTGCGGTACCACAAAATCTTTATCATGGCTGATGCTGACGTTGACGGCTCCCACATCTGCACCCTGATGCTGACCTTCTTCTTCCGTTACATGCGGCCGCTGATTGAACACGGGTATGTGTATGTGGCACAGCCGCCGCTGTTCAAGCTGCAAAAGGGCAGCACCGTCAAGTATGCGTACAACGAAGACGAAATGAAGCAGCTTTCGGCTGAGATGCCGGGCGCCAAGGTGAACCGCTACAAAGGCCTTGGTGAGATGAACCCCGACCAGCTGTGGGAAACCACCATGAACCCTGATAACCGCGTGATCGTGCAGATCAAGATCGAAGATGCCGAGCGCGCCGACGAGGCGTTCAGCATCCTGATGGGCGAGCAGGTGGAACCCCGCAAGGAGTTCATTGAGCGCAACGCCAAGTATGCACGTCTGGACGTTTGATTCGCGGCTTTTTTGGCGGCTTTTTTGAAAAAAGCCTGGCAAAAAACTTTAATCATATGGGTTAAAGAAAAGGCGGCAGGGGAGAGGGAGCAAAAAGCCCGCAGGTTTTGGAACGGTCAAGACTGTTCCCTATGAAGCGGAGCAAATGGCTGCCGCCCCTGTAGGGGCGCATATTGTGCGCCCGCTGCGTGTGGGCAATCTATTACCACCCCGGATTACGGTGGAAATTTCCGCTGCCGCCAGATGCTGATGAATTTTGTTTTTGATATTTTGATGATAGAGTGAAGATTTTCGGTGAAGCTTTTGCAAAAGGGCTTTGAAACAATCCGAAAGGTGAGTTGAATGGAAGAAAATGTTATCATGGTGCCCGGTTCGGGCACGAAGGTCATTGTGCGCGATGTCAAGCAGGAGATCGAAACGGCATTTTTGGATTATTCCATGTCCGTTATCGTATCCCGTGCCTTGCCGGATGTGCGCGATGGCCTGAAGCCCGTACACCGCCGCATCCTGTACACGATGCACGAGCGCGGCAACGACCCCAGCCACCCATACCGCAAGTCTGCGGATACGGTTGGTGCTGTGCTGGGTGCTTACCACCCCCACGGCGACGCCAGTGTGTATGACGCGATGGTGCGTCTGGCACAGGATTTCAGCCTGCGTTATCCGCTGGTTGACGGCCAGGGCAACTTTGGTTCCGTGGACGGCGACCCCCCGGCTGCTTACCGTTATACCGAAGCCCGCATGTCCAAAATTGCATGCGAAATGCTGACGGATATTGATAAGGATACCATTGACTGGGACCCGAACTTTGACGAAACCAAAAAGGAACCCCACATGCTGCCCAGCCGGTTCCCCAACCTGCTGGTCAACGGCAGCCAGGGCATTGCGGTCGGCATGGCCACCAACATCCCGCCGCACAATCTGCGCGAAGTCGTCAGCGGCATGATTGCCCTGATTGATGACCCGGAAATTGATCTGGCGGGCCTGATGGAGCACATCAAGGGACCCGATTTCCCCACCGGCGGCGTGATTATGGGACGCAGCGGCATCCGTGCGGCATATGCCACAGGCCGCGGCAAGATCACCCTGCGTGGCCGTGCCGAGATCGTGGAGAAGAAGAACGGCCGGTATGAGATTGTGATCACCGAGATCCCCTACATGGTCAACAAGACCCGCCTGCTGGAATCCATCGGCGACCTGGTCAAAGATAAGCGCATTGAGGGCATCAGCGACCTGAACGACCTGTCCTCCAGCCGCACCGGCATGAAAATCCTGGTCGAGATCAAGAAGGACGCCAACCCGCAGGTAGTGCTGAACCAGCTCTACCGCTACACCCAGCTGCAGGACACCGTGGGTGTAATCATGCTGGCGCTGGATGACGGCGTGCCCAAGATCATGAGTCTGAAGACCATGATGCAGCGCTATCTGGACTTCCAGTTCCAGGTCATCCGCCGCCGCACGGCGTATGAGCTGAAAAAAGCCCAGGACCGCGAGCACATCCTGGAAGGTCTGCGCAAGGCTGTGGATATTGTGGATGAGATCATCGCCACCATCCGCGCCTGCAAGGGCGGCTTTGCAGAGGCAAAGGCGGCCATTATGGAGCGTTTCGGCTTCGATGACCCGCAGGCCGATGCTATCGTAAAACTGCAGCTGGGACGTCTCGCAGGCCTGGAAATCCTCAAGATCGACGAGGAGTTGGGCCAGCTGCGCGCCAGCATTGAAAATTACAAGGATATCCTGTCCAACGACGCCCACACCATGGAGATCGTCAAGACCGACCTGACGGCTCTGGCCGACAAGTACGGTGACGACCGCCGCACCTCCATTGAGGCGGTTTCCGGCGAAGTGGACATTGAGGACCTGATCCCCGAAGAGACCTGCGTCTTTACCCTGACCCATGAAGGTTACATCAAGCGCACGGCGGTGGACACCTACAGTGCCCAGAACCGCGGCGGCCGCGGTGTGGCCGGCATGACCCAGAAAGACAATGACTTTACCGAGGAACTGTTTGTTGGCTCCACGCATGACTACATGCTGTTCATGACGGACAAGGGCCGTGTGTACCGCCTGAAAGGCTACCAGGTAGCCGAGGGCAGCCGCACCGCCAAGGGCAGCCACATTGCCAACCTGCTGCAGCTGCAGGAGGGCGAGAAAGTTACCATCATGATGCGCCAGCCCGCCAACATGGACGAGGATGCCAGCTACATCACGATGGTAACGCGGCAGGGCCTGATCAAGCGCACGCCGCTTTCCCAGTTCCGCAACATCCGCAAGGGCGGCCTGAACGCCATTGCGCTGAACGAGGACGATGCCCTTGTCTGGTGCCACCTGACAGGCGGCGAGGACGAGCTGATCGTGGCCACTCATGATGGTGCCGCCATCCATTTCAGCGAGGCTGGAGCGCGCTCTATGGGCCGCACAGGCCATGGTGTGCGCGTCATCAAGCTGCGTGATGGTGACTATGTTGTGGGCGTGGGCGTCTGCCGCCCCGGCGCAACCGTGCTGACCGTCACCGAGGACGGCAAAGGCCGCCGCAGCCTGATTGATGACTACCGCATTACCAAGCGCGGTGGTCTGGGCATCCGCAACTACACCCGCGGCGGTGTGGCAGGCATCAAGATTGTGGATGACACCGATGACCTGATCCTCATCAGCCAGGACGGTATTCTGATCCGCATGCACGCCAATGACATCAACGTGCAGTCCCGCTATGGCAGCGGCGTGCGCGTGATGCGCCTGATTGGCGAGGACAAGGTAGCCGTGCTGGCCCGCGTGGACCGCGATGCCACCGCCGAAACAGCCAAGCCGGAGGATGATGGCGAGACTGACCCGACCCCTGAAGAACTGGAAGCCATTGCCGCAGCCGAAGCCGCCGAAGAGGCTGCTGAGGACGCCGCACCGGACACTGAGGGCGAGGACGAAGAATAATTGGAGTGACGAGGCTCCTTCTTTGAAAAGAAGAAACCGAAGAAACTTTAATACAGGATAAGATAAACAAAAAGGGCACAGCGCCGGGTGAAGAACCGGGGGCTGTGCCTTTTTATTGGGTTTATTTACAGGGAGAAAGCGAAGAGGAAGAGATAACAAAACCCCGCCCCGCGCAAACCGTATCGGATGCGCGGGGCGGGGTTTTATATTACTGGTTTAGCGGCAGCGCCGCGGACCGGACAAATTACTTGTACAGGTCAACCAGCTTGGTCAGGTGGGTGTAACGAGCTTCAGCAGCTTCCTGGTTCTTCTCGAACAGGGCCTTAGCGCGATCCGGGAATGCGCGGCTCAGGCGGCTGTAACGGGTCTCGTTAGCCAGGAACTCCTGATACTTGTCCATCTTGCCAGCCTTGGAGGTGAGGGTGAACGGATTCTTGCCCTCGGCCTTCAGTGCCGGGTTGAAGGTGAACAGGTTCCAGTAGCCAGCCTCAACGGCCTTCTTCATCTCGTTCTGGCAGTTGGTCATGCCGCCCTTAACACCGTGCAGCTCGCAGGGAGCGTAGCCGATGATGATGGACGGGCCGGGGTAAGCCTCAGCCTCAGCAATGGCCTTGACAGCCTGAGCCATGTTAGCGCCCAGAGCGATCTGAGCAACATAGATGTAGCCATAGGTCATGCAGATCTCGGCCAGGCTCTTCTTGCTGATTTCCTTACCGGCAGCAGCAAACTGGCAAACCTCACCGATGTTGGAGGCCTTGGAAGCCTGTCCGCCGGTGTTGGAGTACATCTCGGTATCGAAGACCATAACATTGACGTCGTGGCCGGAAGCCAGAACGTGATCCAGGCCGCCGTAACCGATGTCATATGCCCAGCCGTCGCCGCCGAAGATCCAGAAGCTCTTCTTGGCCAGGTACTGCTTATCCTTCAGGATCTCTTTAGATTCATCGCAGCCGCAGGCTTCCAGAGCAGCGATCAGGGCCTTGGCAGGAGCGTCGTTGGCCTTGGTGTTGTTCTTGGTTTCCAGGTACTTGTCGATGACAGCATCCAGATCAGCATTCTTGCCCTTCAGAGCTTCAACCTTGGTGATCAGGTTGGCACGAACGGTCTCGTAACCAATCTGCATGCCCAGGCCGTGCTCAGCGTTATCCTCGAACAGGGAGTTGATCCAAGCGGGGCCGAAGCCAGACTCCTTGTTGGTGGTGTACGGGCTGATGGAAGCGGTGCCGCCCCAGATGGAGGAGCAGCCGGTGGCGTTGGAGATGAACATCTTCTCGCCGAACAGCTGGGTGATCAGGCGGGCGTAAGAAGTCTCGGCGCAGCCTGCGCAGGAGCCAGAGAACTCAAGCAGCGGCTGGTTGAACTGAGAACCCTTGACGGAAATATCGGAAACAACACCAGGGATGTTGTCCTTCTTGCGGATGTTCTCGACGCAGTAATCGAAAGCAGCCTGCTGTGCAGCCTGGCTCTCCTGCGGCTTCATCTCGATCGCCTTGGTCGGGCAGACGGTGACACATTCGCCGCAGCCCATGCAGTCCAGCGGAGAGACAGCCATGGTGAACTTGTACTCGCTAGCCTTGGGCTTGGTGTCAGCCAGCTTGGTGCTTTCGGGAGCATTAGCAGCTTCGTCAGCAGTCAGGCAGAACGGACGGATGGTAGCATGAGAGCAGACGAATGCACACTGGTTACACTGAATGCACTTCTCAGCATCCCACTCGGGAACCATAACAGCGGTGCCGCGCTTCTCGTAAGCAGAAGCACCCTGCTCCCACTCGCCGTTGACGTTGCCTTCAAAGGCAGAAACAGGCAGGCTGTCGCCGTCCATACGGCTGATGGGCTCCATGACGTCGCGGATCTGCTTGACCAGTGCATCGGGTCCCTTCAGGGCCTTCGGGGCAGCATCGGGAGCCGGGTTGTGCCAGCTCTCGGGGACGTTGACCTTATGGACAGCGTCAACACCGGCATCGATAGCCTTCCAGTTCATCTGGACAACAGCGTCGCCCTTCTTGCCGTAGCTCTTCTTGGCAGCGGCCTTCATGAACTCAACAGCTTCGTCGATGGGCATAACGTCAGCCAGCTTGAAGAAAGCAGACTGCAGGATGGTGTTGGTGCGCTTGCCCATGCCGATCTCGATAGCCTTATCGATAGCGTTGATGGTGTACAGCTGAATGTTGTTGTCGGCAATGTACTTCTTGTCGGCAGCATTCAGGTGCTCATCCAGCTCGGCATCGGTCCACTGGCAGTTGATCATAAAGACGCCGCCCGGCTTGACATCCTGGACCATCTTCATGCCCATGTGGATGTAAGCGGGGTTGTGGCAGGCCACGAAGTCAGCCTGGTTGATGTAGTAGGGGCTGCGGATGGGCTTGTCGCCGAAACGCAGGTGGCTGATGGTGACACCGCCGGTCTTCTTGGAGTCATACTGGAAGTAAGCCTGAATGTACTTGTCAGTATGGTCGCCGATGATCTTGGTGGAGTTCTTGTTGGCACCGACAGTACCGTCGCCGCCGAGACCCCAGAACTTGCACTCCTTGGTGCCGGGGGCGGAGGTGATGGGAGCGGGCTTGACCTCAGGCAGGCTGAGGTTGGTCACGTCGTCGGTGATGCCGATGGTGAAGCGGGACTTCGGAGCGTCCTTCTCCAGCTCGGTGTAGATAGCAAAGACGCTGGACGGCGGGGTGTCCTTGGAGCCCAGGCCGTAGCGGCCGCCGGTCAGGACGACGTCGTTCATGCCGGCCTCACGCAGGGTGGTGGCGACATCCAGGTACAGGGGCTCGCCCAGGGAGCCGGGCTCCTTGGTGCGGTCCAGAACGGCGATCTTCTTGACGGTCTTGGGCAGGACCTTCAGCAGGGCGCTGGAGACCCAGGGACGGTACAGGCGGACCAGAACCAGGCCGACCTTCTCGCCCTTGGCGGTCAGGTAGTCAACGACCTCCTCTGCGACATCGCAGATGGAGCCCATGGCGATGATGACGCGGTCAGCATCCTCGGCGCCGTAGTAGTTGAACAGGTCGTAGTTGGTGCCCAGCTTCTCGTTGATCTTGGCCATGTACTTCTCAACAACGGCAGGCAGAGCCTCGTAAGCGGGGTTGCAGGCCTCACGATGCTGGAAGAAGACGTCGCCGTTCTCGTGGGAACCGCGCATCTTGGGGTGCTCGGGGTTCAGGGCCTTGGCACGGAACTCCTCGACAGCCTCCATGTTGCACATTTCCTTCAGGTCCTCGTAGTCCCACTTCTCGATCTTCTGGATCTCGTGGGAGGTACGGAAGCCGTCGAAGAAGTTCACGAACGGAACGTGGCCCTCGATAGCGGACAGGTGGGCAACGGGAGACAGGTCCATGACCTCCTGCGGGTTGCTCTCGGCCAGCATGGCAAAGCCGGTCTGACGAACGGCCATAACGTCGCTGTGGTCACCGAAGATGTTCAGGGACTGGGTAGCAACGGTACGGGCAGAAACGTCGAAGACGCAGGGCAGCTGCTCAGCGGCGATCTTGTACATGTTGGGGATCATCAGCAGAAGACCCTGGGAAGCGGTAAAGGTGGTGGTGATGGCACCGGTACCGAGAGAACCGTGGACAGCGCCTGCGGCGCCGGCCTCGGACTCCATCTCAACAACCTTGACCTGGTTGCCGAAGATGTTCTTCAGGCCTGCAGCGCTCCACTGGTCAACGGTGTCGGCCATGGGGCTGGAGGGGGTGATGGGGTAGATGGCAGCCACATCGGTGAATGCATAAGCTACATGCGCCGCAGCGGTATTGCCGTCCATAGACTGTTTAGCTCTGGGCATTTTCTTTCCTCCGTTTTTATTAGAGTTTTGCATTATAGAGCTGTGCGGTTGTCAGGGCCGCACAAATCCTGCGTCATTTGGCACATGCCCCATTCTTGCTCCGGGCATAGTTCCAGACAAACGCTTTTGCATAGCTTTATTGTACCAAAAAACACCCCTTTTCGTAAAGGGGTTTTGTTCAGAAAGTTGCACATATTTTTAGAGCTGTTGTGTGCATTTTGACCACAATGACGAACAAGGCGGTTTTTAGGGTGTTTTTGGGTACGGTTTATTGTACCTCGTTCCGCTGGATGGAACGATTGCCCGGAAACAGAAGTCTGTAGGGGCCGGGCATGCCCGGCCCGCGACTTTGCCATTACCGCCCATGTATCTTTTGCCCCGTAGGGAGGGGTCTTGACCCCTCCGCGGCCTACCGCCGCCGCAAACCGCAAAAGCCCCTCCGGCCTGCTTCGCGGCCACCTCCCCTGTGAGGGGAGGCTTTTCTCGCGTCCTTCGCCCGCGCAAAAAACATCCTTTTTTACAAAATCTCCCGCACCGTCAGCACATCCCCGTCCACGCTGAACCTTACCTTATTCTCCCCGAAATCCAGCGTGTACACCCGCTCCGGGTCGTGCTGGTAGGCGGGGCGGGGGTCGTTTTTCAGCACACCGGACAAAGCGGCGCGCTTGTTTTCCGGCACTTTGCACAAAAGCGCATCGGGGCAAACCACCTGCAAAGCGTATTCCTTTGTCGTGTCCGTAAATCCGCCCCGGGCGTCGGGGTAGGCATCCACATAGGGCAGATACGGCTTGATGTCGAAGATCGGCGTGCCGTCCAAAAGGTCCGCGCCGCGGACGATCAGCTCGCCGTTTTCGACGCCCGCCAGCTCCACGCAGGAAAGCCCCAGCGCGTTCGGGCGGTAGGGGCTGCGGGTCGCAAAGACGCCGCGGCGCTCGTTGCCGCCCAGGCGCGGCGGGCGCACGGTGGGCCGCCAGCTTTTGCCCGCGGCATACTCCGCCGCCACGGTGGAAAACTGCCAGATCAGCCACAGCCGGTCATACCCCTCGATGCCGACCAGCGCGTTCGGGTCGCGGTATTCCGGCTCAAACACGATGCGCGCCGTCAGCTCCGGCACCAGCCCGCTCTGCCGCGGGATGCCGAATTTATCCGTAAAATCCGTGCGGATATGCGCAATCGGATGAATTGTGTACTCCATGGTAACGTCTGCCCCCTTTTTGTCGTCTATTATATAGGAAAAGAACAGATTTTACAACTTCCCCATCTTCCCACCATCGTCGAAATATGGTACAATATGTGGTATATTGCACGTAAGGAGGTGTGCGTTTGGCACCAATCATCCGTACAGAGAAGCTGCGCAAGGTCTATGCCGTCGGCAAGGAGCGCGTCGTTGCGCTGAATAATGTCGATTTGTCGATAGAAAAGGGCGAGTTCTGCTGTATCGTCGGCCAGTCGGGCAGCGGCAAATCCACGCTGCTGAACCAGCTGGCCGGGCTGGAAAAGCCGACGTCCGGCAAGGTATACATAGGAAAGCACGAGATCAGCAAAATGACCGAGAACGAGTTGGCCGAGTTCCGCCAGCAGCACCTGGGGTTCATTTTTCAGAGCTACAACCTGCTGCCCACCATGACGGCGGCGGAGAACGTCGCCCTGCCGCTGATGTTCAAGGGTGTGGACAAAAAGACCCGTCTGGCCCGCGCCCGCAAAGAGCTGAAATCCATGGGTCTGCTGGGCCGCGCCAACCACCTGCCCACCGAGATGAGCGGCGGCCAGCAGCAGCGCGTCGGCATCGCCCGCGCGTTCGTCAGCAGTCCCAAGGTCATTTTTGCCGATGAGCCGACAGGAAACCTCGACTCCCGCACAAGCAAGCAGGTGCTGTACCGTATGCTGGAAATGTCCAAAAACAGCGGTGTCACGTTCGTTATGGTCACTCACGAGCCGGAGCTGGCCGAGTGCGCGGACCGCATTGTGACGATCCTGGACGGCAAGGTCTGCTCCAACGTCGTGCAGGACGAGGAGACGAAGAAGAAAAACCGCGACGCCCTTTTTGCCGATCTGGAAGGAAATCTGGATATTGGCGGGGAGGCAGCGAAGGAACAGAAAAAGTAATAAGCCTTCCCCCTTGGGGGAAGGTGCCCGAGGCCCCGACCGAGGGCGGTTGAGGGGCGTGTTTCCGCCGCGGCCCGCTCACGGAGCCGCCACACAAGCTCTCCCCTCATCAGCCGCCTGCGGGCGGCAGCTTCCCCCCAGGGGGAAGCCTTGGGGTTATAAAATTTGGAGGTACAAACCAACCATGAAACGCCTATTTTCCCTGCTGACCGCCTTTGCTCTGGCGGCGGCGCTGTGTGCGCCGGTTATGGCAGACGACGTCACCACACCGGATGTCACCGACCCCACCCCCACGCCGACGGCGGCCATTGACACGACCAGCTCCGACGGCGTCTACGTCTCCGCCTACTCCGTCACCGACACTGCGGGCGGCGAGGTCACCACCGTGCAGGTCGGTGATAAGATCAACATCGTTCTCAAGGTCGTGGACCACGCCTCGGCGCGGTACTGCGTCAAGCCGGAGGAGATCTCCGCGCGCATCAACTCCGCCGTGTTCACCTACACCGGCACCGGCGAGATCGGCCAGCTGTTCGACAGCAACGACGACCCCAACGCCACCCGCCTGCAGAACGTCCGCAACGGCTCGGCCTCGCCGGAGGAGGTTGCGGCGAACGCGCAGTATAATTATTACAGCTACGTCATTTTGTTCCGCGACGTCATCTACAACGGCGGCGGCAACACGCTGCCCATCAACCTGTCCTATCTGGACACCGCCAAGCCGCTGCAGCAGTTCAGCGTCACGCTGGGCCAGTGCGTGGACAAGGACCAGACGACCTCGCCCAACCTGCTCGTGCGCACCTCCAGCTACGGCGACAGCGTCACCGCAGGGCAGGCGTTCGACCTCTCCCTCGGCCTCTACGCCACCGACGGCAATGAGAACCTCGACGACGTCATCGTCTCGCTGACGCTGCCCGAGAACATCTCCCTGAACGGCGGCAGCCTGTCCAGCTACCTCGGCACCATCTGCCCCAAGCAGACCCGGGACGTCACGTTCCAGGTCATGCCCGCCTCCGGCTTTACCGGCACGGTGGCCAGCATCACCGTCAACATGACCGGCACCGGCTCTGTCACCGGCAAGGAGGTCAGCGGCACCACGACGATTTCCGTGCCCGTCAGCCAGCCCGACCGCTTTGAGGTCGGCCAGCTTGAGCTGTCCAGCGATACGATCTATGTCGGCGATACCGGCAGCGTCTCCCTCTCCTACGTCAACAAGGGCAAGAACCCCGTCAGCAATCTGGAAGCCCGCCTGACCGGCACGAATCTGGGTGCGGGCGGCTACCAGTACCTCGGCAACCTGGCCGCCGGCACCGAGGGCAGCGTGGACTTTGACATCGTCCCCGATGCCGCGGGCACGGTCAGCGGCATCATCACGCTGAACTACGAGGATGCCTCCGGCAACCCGCAGACCATCTCGAAGGACTTCTCTGTCAGTGCCGAGGAGATGAACATGGACGACTTCAACTATGACCCGTCGATGGACGACGTCCAGCCCGAGCAGACCGGTATGCCGGTCTGGGCGTGGGTGCTCATCGGTGTCTGCGGCGCAGTGGTCGTGATCGTGGTCATCGTGGTCGTGGTACGCAAGCGCAAAAAGGCCAAGGCACTGGCCGCGCTGGAAGCAGAGGACAGCGATGAAGATCTCTGATGAAATCAGCCTGTCGGCGCGCAACCTGCTGCGCCGCAAGGGCCGCACGGCGCTGACGCTCGTCGGCGTCGTCATCGGCACCTGCATGGTCGTGCTGATGATCTCGCTGGGCATTGCCCAGACCAAAACCAACGAGGAGATGCTGCAAAGCTGGGGCGACCTGACCCAGGTGCAGATCTACGGCTACGGCACGATGGTCGGCAGCGACGGCAAGCCGCTGTATCTGGACGACGCGGCCATCGCCAGCATCAAGCAGATCCCCCATGTGGCGGCGGCCACGCCCTACGCGCAGGCGTATAATCTGGAGGGCACCATCACGGCGGGCCGCAATGACCGCTACACGATGGAAATTTACAATTTGATCGGCATCGACCCCACCGCGCTGGAGCCGATGGGCTTCGCCCTGCAGAGCGGCAGCTGGCTCACGAACACCCCCGCCAGCGAGAAGGCGGCGAAATTACAGATTTTGGTCGGCGGGTCCACCGGGTATGAGTTTCAAGACTCGCGCAAGAGCCCCAACAGCCCCAAGCGCTACCGCTGGCAGGGCCAGACCGATGCCAACGGCAAGGAGCTGCCGCCCTTTGTGGACATCGACAAGGATAAGATGACCCTGACCATCCGGACCGGCGAAGGCTCGACCGAAAAATCCCGCAGCTGGGAGCTGGAGGTTGTGGGCGTGCTGGAGCCGGACGGCGCCAAGGGCTACTGGACCCAGAGCGGCATTGTGCTGCGCATTCAGGACATGAAGATGCTGCAAAAGGTCTACAACGACATGACCAAAACCAAGACCGAGGAAAAGAGCTACGAACAGGTCTACGTCAAGGTCGATGACCTGAAGAACGTCACCGACGTTGAGACGGCCATCCACGAGCTGGGCTTCACCAACACCTACTCGATGAACCAGCAGCGCGAGGAGATGCAGCAGCAGGTCATAAAAAGCCAGATGATCTTCGGCGGCATTGCGGCGGTCTCGCTGTTTGTGGCGGCCATCAACATCATCAACACAATGACGATGGCCATCTATGAGCGCACCCGGGAGATCGGCGTCATGAAGGTGCTGGGCTGTGAGCTGGGCAGCATCCGCACGATGTTCCTGCTGGAAAGCTCGACCATCGGGTTTATCGGCGGGCTGATCGGCGTAGCGTTCAGCCTGCTGGCCAGCTTTGTACTGAACAACCTTTCCACAATTTTAGCGGCGTTCGGTCAGGGCGGCGGGTTGGACCTGTCCGGCCTGATGGGCGGCGGGTACTACTATATGGACGGGGGCGGCAGCGCGGCCATTTCGATCATCCCGCCCTGGCTCATGCTGGCGGCGCTGGTATTCGCCACGCTGGTGGGGCTGGTAGCCGGTATCCTGCCCGCAAACAAGGCGGTCAGGATCAGCGCGCTGGAAGCCATCCGGCACGATTAAGCGCTTATATAAAGAACCGAGGCAGTCCCGGGAAAAGGGATCGCCTCGGTTTTTTTGTCGCCGTTCCCGCACCGCCGCGCGGCGGGGTGCGGGCACTCGTTGATGGGGCGGTCCGTAGGGAGGGGTCTTGACCCCTCCGTGGGCGTTTACGGACGGCATAGGGCTTGCCCGCCGCCGCGCGGTAGGGGCCGGGCATGCCCGGCCCGGGGTTTTTCCGGGAATGGGCGGTGACGGGAGGTTTCTGGGGCGTCGAGGACGCCGCCCCCTACGTGGGTGGCTGCCCGTTGACGGGTGGCCGCGCGAACTTGCGGCGGGGCGGGGCACTCGTGGGTGGGTCAGTCCGTAGGGAGGGG
>OICD01000394.1_pt1 | contig 26018 bp, 19 predicted proteins | sample 1581161 | NCBI WGS metagenome assembly OICD01 (sample SAMEA3882546, study PRJEB24775) | human gut metagenome | biome: human-associated habitat; feature: intestine environment; material: feces | place: Netherlands | collected 2009/2010 | reverse complement strand
TGGTCCGCATCGGCGACCCGTTCATTCGCTTCAAACTGTCCAAGGAAGTGGAACGGCAGAACATTGTGGCGCACGCGGTTGATCTGGGCGGCGTGCTGGGACTGGTCATCGGAAAGAAACCGAGGTGAGCGCGATTATGAAACTCGATAAGAAAACCAAGAAGAACAAGCCCAACTCCCATCGTGGGCGCGGTAAGGAGATTACCAATCCGAACACTTCGGACGGTGAGAAGGGCTCCCTGCTGTCCATGAACGTCTCCGACATCGGCAACGCGTTGAAGGCCAGTGGCATCGGCAAGCGCAGCGCCAAACCGGAGAATCCAGCCGACTGGACCATGCGTGCCAACCTGATTCCGCGGTCCATCATCGGTTTGAACCGCGACCGCGCCATCAAATACCTGCTGACATACGTGCTGATCATCGTGGTCATCGTGTCTTTGGCGCTCAGCGCGTTCATGTTCGCCCAATCCACATGGGCCGACCATCGCGTGGAAGTGGCGCAAGAGAAAACCATCTCCCTGCAGAAGGAGAAGGCGCAGTTCAAGGACACCGAAGACACGTTGAATTTGCTGGACGACTCCCAGAAGGCGAAAATCGCCATGCTGTACGACGAAATGGACTGGATGAAGGTAGCGAATGCGCTCAACGGTGCGCTGCCGGAAGGCGGACGCTACACGAATCTGGAGCTCAAGAGCTACCAGCTTGCCTCTTCGGACAGTTCATCCTCCGATGACTCCGCCATCGTGTGGTCCGGCAATGGCGTGATCACCGTGAACTTCACCATCGAATCCCCGAACTTCTATTCCGCCAAGGACTTCATCTCCAACTTCGCCGCGATCCCCAACTACAAGACTGGTTACGTGAGCTCCATCACCAAGAACAGCAGCGATGACGGCACCACATACACCTATACGGGAACGGTGTCGCTGGTGATGGACGGCAACACCACGTCGAGAAGCGACAACTCCGCAGGCGCGGCCAAAGAAAACCGTGAACTGCTGAACAAGCTGCGCAAGAGCCTCAACAAGGCCGCGTCCGGCACGTCACAGGCCAGCGCGCAGTCGTCCGACTCGTCCGACACCACCGGATCTTCCAACTGATAAGCGGGAGGGAACATGAACAAGCATAAAATCGCATGGATCGCGTTGGCCGTCGCCATCGCCGTAGTGCTGATGTTCACATGGCTCGTGGGCGTCTCTCCGCGCCTCACTCATATCAAGGAAGCCGATGCGCAGACCGCGCAAATCGACGCGAACAACAAGAAGACCCGAGACGAGATCGAAACGTTGCGTGTGGCCAGCGAGACGGTCAGCCTGCAGAAGGACCGTCTGCGTCAGCTGCAGCGCCAGATTCCTGACGGATACAACCAGCAGGCGCTTATCGACTCGCTGAACGGCGCGGCCGACGGTGCGGGCGTCTCCATCAAGTCCGTGACCTTCGACTCCGCATCCGAAGCCGAAGTGCCGCCGGACATGCAGGGCACCATCAAGGCGGGCCTGCTCGTGCAGGTGCCGGTCACCATCACCGCGTCCGGCAGCTACGACGCGATGCGCAACTTCGTGGCGGGCATCCAGAACATCAACCGCATCATCATCCCCGAAGACGTGTCGTACACGCTCGACAAGGGCGATGACCCCGACAGGAACGGCGTGACCATCAACTGTAAGATCTGGTCGCTGCTGCTCAACAACGACACCGTCGAAAGCGAGGATGAGAACAAGCAGTAAAAAATACGTACTCCTCTCCATTCCGGGGCTTTCCGTATTCTGCAGAAGGCCCTTTTCCATACGCGCGCGTTCAATTCCGTGACGTTTCTTGATATCCAGTGATGTTTCTGAAATGTTCCGCGATGAAGCCGCCGGCATGCTGTCAGTATGTGACGGTAGGCTTTGCGCTTGTAAAGACCCCAAACCATTCAATCCAGAAGGTGCATTGTGGCTGTATCCAAACTCGATGAAGTCGTATCCCTTGCCAAGCGTCGTGGCTTTGTTTTTCCCGCCGGTGAAATCTACGGCGGAACCCGTTCCGCATGGGATTACGGTCCGCTCGGCGTGGCGCTGAAGGACAATATCAAGCGCGAATGGTGGCGCTCCATGGTCGTCACCCGTGGCGACGTGGTGGGCTTCGACACCTCCATCATCCTGCCGACTCCGGTGTGGGTCGCGTCCGGCCACGTGGCCGTCTTCAACGATCCGCTGGTGGAATGCCTTAACTGCCACAAGCGCCAGCGTTCCGACAAGCTTGAGGAATCCTATGCCGAGAAGCATGGAGACAAGCTGCCGGAGAACGGCATGGCCGACATCGTGTGCCCGGATTGCGGAACCCGCGGCAAGTGGACCGAACCGCGCGACTTCAACATGATGCTGCGCACCCACCTCGGCCCGGTCGAGGACGAGAACTCCCTGCACTACCTGCGTCCGGAAACCGCGCAGGGCATCTTCGTGGACTTCAAGAACGTGATGACCTCTTCCCGCAAGAAGCCGCCGTTCGGCATCGCCAACATGGGCAAGTCCTTCCGTAACGAGATCACGCCAGGCAACTTCATCTTCCGTACCCGTGAGTTCGAGCAGATGGAGATGGAGTTCTTCGTCAAGCCCGGCGAGGACGAAGCCTGGCACCAGTACTGGATCGACGCCCGTACCCAGTGGTACCTCGACCTCGGCGTCAAGCCGGAGAACCTGCGCCACTACGAGCATCCGAAGGAGAAGCTGGCTCACTATTCGAAGCGCACCGTCGACATCGAATACAAGTTCGGCTTCCAGGGCTCCGATTGGGGCGAGCTCGAAGGCATCGCCAACCGTACCGACTTCGACCTGTCCGCGCACGCGGAGCACTCCGGCGAGGACCTGAGCTACTTCAACCAGGCCACCGGCGAAAAGTACGTGCCGTACGTCATTGAGCCGGCCGCCGGCCTGACCCGTTCCCTCATGTGCTTCCTCGTCGACGCCTACGACGTGGACGAGGCTCCGAACACCAAGGGCGGCGTGGACAAGCGCACCGTCCTGCACCTCGACCCGCGTCTGGCTCCGGTCAAGGCCGCCGTGCTGCCGCTGAGCAAGAAGCCGGACCTGCAGTCCGTGGCCCAGAAGCTCGCCGCCGACCTGCGTCAGAACGAATGGATGATCGACTACGACGAAGCCGGCGCGATTGGCCGTCGTTACCGTCGTGAAGACGAAATCGGCACTCCGCTGTGCGTCACCGTCGACTTCGACACCCTTGACGACCAGGCCGTCACCATCCGTGAACGCGACACCATGCAGCAGGAGCGCGTCAGCCTCGACAAGGTGGCCGACTACATCGCCGAGCGCATCGGCGAGAAGCGCGTCAGCGTGCCGCAGATGCCGGTCGAAATGGGCGGCGAGGCTTGGCCTGAGTCCGTCAAGATCGCCGAAGCCGGTGGCCTGTACTGATCGCCCCGAATCGGTCATATCGAACGGAACAAGTCTGACCTATGCCAGATAGCATTGTGAATGCCTACGAGGAATCCGACGTGCTCGACCCGCGTACCGACGCGGAACGGCCGTCGGTTCCTCCCGTTATAAAGCCCGTTGATCTGGGTCCGGTGCACGTCGAAACGCCGGTGGTGCTTTCGCCTATGGCGGGCGTCACCAACTGGCCGTTCCGCGTGATCTGCGAAAGCTACGGTCCCGACGGTCTGTACGTGGCGGAAATGATCACCGCGCGCGCATTGGTGGCCCGCAATCCGAAAGCCCTGCGCCTATGCCGTTTCGCACCCAGCGAGAAGATTCGCTCGCTGCAGCTGTACGGCGTCAATCCCTCGATTGTGGAGCAGGCCGCGAAAATCGTCATCGACGAGAACATGGCCGACCATGTCGACCTCAACTTCGGCTGCCCGGTGCCCAAGGTGACGCGTCGTGGCGGCGGTTCCGCGCTGCCATGGAAGACGGACCTGTTCTGTGAGATCATCCAACGTGTGGTCAAGGTGTGCGACGCGGCCAACGTGCCGGTCACGGCCAAAATCCGCGTCGGCATCGACCATGAACACGAGACGTTCCTCGAAGCCGGGCACATCGCGCAGGAGGAAGGCTGCAAGGCCGTCACCCTGCACGCGCGCACCACCGCCGAATATTACGGTGGGCATTCCGATTGGTCCCGCATCGGCGAGCTGGTTTCCGAGCTTGATATTCCCGTCTTCGGCAACGGGGATATTTGGGGTGCCAACGACGCGTTGGCGATGGTCGCCGAAACCGGTTGCGCGGGTGTTGCGATCGGCCGCGGCTGCCAAGGCCGTCCATGGTTGTTCGCCGACATCAAGAACGCGTTCGCCGGCAGTGACGAGCGCGTCGACCCCACGCTGGGCGACGTGTGCCGCGTGATCGAACGGCATGCCGAACTGCTGACCGAATTCTATGATGGCGACGAGCGGATGGCCGTGCATGACCTGCGCAAGCACGTCGCGTGGTATCTGAAGGGCTTCCCCGTGGGCGGTTCCACACGCCGTGCGTTCATGGAATGTGAAAATCTTGAGGATGTCCGGCGCGAGATAGGCAGACTCGACCCGAACATTCGGTTCCCAGAACGCATCGCCGACAAGCCAAGGGGGCGCGTGCGCTTCGCCAAAAAGGTGCATCTGCCTTACGGATGGTTGGAATCCCGGGAAACCACGCACGAGGAGCGTGAGGCGCTGTTCGGGGATGACCCGATGGATGCCAGCTACTAAAGCCCGTCACGCATGTTCGAAGAGCCGTGTACAAATGACTGAAGGGGTCAACGCAGGCAGAATGAACATGCTGACAGCAAAAAAGTGAAAAAACGGTGGTACACGCCTGGAAAAGTGCGCGTATCATCGGCGCGATTGCGATAGAGTTGTGCATGTACGTGAGTGAACAGGAGACAATGGTGAGCGAGATTGCCCAGACTGACAATTTCAACGACAAGACCAACATCAAGGTCGTCGGTGTCGGTGGAGCCGGCGGCAACGCTGTCAATCGCATGATTACTGAAGGTCTTCAAAGCGTCGAATTTATTGCGATCAACACTGATGCAAAGGATCTGCTGCGTTCCGACGCAGATGTCAAAATCTCGCTGAACGATGCCTCCAGCCGTGGTCTGGGCGCTGGCGCCGACCCGGAGAAGGGTGCCAAGGCAGCGCAGGATCATCAGTCCGACATCGAAGAGGCGCTTAAGGGATCCGACATGGTGTTCGTCACCTGCGGTGAGGGCGGTGGCACCGGAACCGGCGCCAGCCCGATCGTGGCACGTGCGGCCCACCAGCAGGGCGCGCTGACCATCGCCGTGGTGACCCGTCCGTTCAGCTTCGAAGGTCCGCAGCGTTCCGCTTCCGCCGCGCTCGGCATCGAGAACCTGCGCAAGGAAGTCGACGCGCTGATCGTCATTCCGAACGACCGACTGCTGGAACTGTCCGACCGCACCATTGGCATCGTCGACGCGTTCAAGACCGCCGACACCGCACTGCTGGCCGGCGTGCAGGGCATCACCGACCTGATTACCTCGAATTCGTACATCCACGTTGATTTCAACGATGTCAACGCGATTCTGCGTGGTGCCGGCACCGCGCTGTTCGGCATCGGTTCCGCTCGGGGAGAGGACCGTGCCACGCAGGCCGCGGAAATCGCCATCAGCTCGCCGCTGCTGGAGGAAAGCATCGAGGGTGCGCATGGCGCACTGATCAACATCGCCGGTCCGACCGACCTGAAGCTGCAGGAAGCCGCAGCCGCGGTCGCGCTGGTGCAGAAGGCCATCCATCCGGAAGCGCAGATCATCTGGGGCCTGTCCCTGGACGACGCCTACGGCGACGAGGTGCGTGTCACCGTCATCGCGGCAGGTTTCGATGCCAATTCTAAGAAGCCCGACCAGCCGGCCGAAGAAAAGCCGGCCGCGGCCAAGGAAAACACGGTACCGCTGTCCGCGTTGTCCGCCGGCGTGCAGGCTCCCGCCCAGCAGCCGCAGCCGGTGCAGACTCCGGCGGTGCCGCAGGTGCAGCCGCTGTCCAGCTACATTCCGTCCACTCCGGACCAGAACGTCGCCTCGTTCGACCAGACCACCGAGCATGAAGTGGTTTCGGCTAACGATCCGGGCGACCTCGATATTCCGGATTTCCTGCGCTAAAGTCAACGCGTAGACGCGAAAGGAACATACATGGCAGGTTTCATGAAGAACGCGATGTCGTACTTGGGAATGTCCGACGTCGCCGAGGGCGAGGATGATTTCGAGGATGACGTCGACACCGGCGAGACCTCGTTCGATTCGGATCATTCCGTCACCCCGATGCCTTCCTCTTCGGCTTCCGCTTCCACGCCGTCCGCTCCGCGTGAGCAGTCCAACCCGTTCCAGGGGGGTAGAGTGAGCCGCATCACCACCATCCATCCGAAGACCTATGACGATGCGCAGATGGTCGGTCGCGCCATTCGTGACGGCATTCCGGTGGTGCTGAACCTGACAGGTGTGGCCGAAGCCGTGGCATACCGCATCGTCGACTTCTCCGCCGGTGTGGTGTTCGGCGTGCGCGGCTCCATCGAACGCGTCACTCCGCGCGTGTTCCTGCTGAGCCCGGCCCAAGTGAACATCAAGGTCGAGGAGCCTGAAGACAAGGGTCCGGCCCACGACCTGTTCGCCGACTGAGCCGTGTAGCACAGAGCAAGCACAAATCAGACGATTATGCCCCCACTGAAAGCGGGGGCATTTTGTTATGCGCGCTTGATACAGTGGCAACGTGATTCTCTCGATAATTGGTAGCGTCGTCCATTTTCTGGTCAACGCCTATATCCTGGTGCTGTTCGTCCGCATGATTCTCGACTGGGTGTTGGCATTGTCGCCGACGTGGCGGCCAAGCGGAATCGTGGCCTCGTTGTTCGACGCCATCTACCAGCTGACGGAGCCGCCGTTAAGGTGGTTGCGGCAGTATATTCGTCCCGTTCCGCTCGGACCGATCTATTTTGACGTCGCGTATCTTGTGCTTTATTTCGTTCTTGTGGTCATTGATTTCCTTATTTAGCACCTCTAAAAAACCGTTTTTCCGCAAAATATCTATGGTTTCGTGCTAGAGTCGAACACTGAAAGCAACAACAGTAAGGCATCAAGCCCAAAGCGAGGTGTAAGGATTTATGGCTCTGTTGACGCCGAAAGATATTAGGGAGCATACTTTCCAGACCGTAAGGTTCAAGGAAGGCTATGACGTCGATGAAGTCGATGACTTCCTCGATCAGGTAACCGAGACGGTGGAAGCCCTTGGCAAGCAGGCAGTTGCCGGCGGACAGGCCACGCAGTCTCTTGGCCCGGATGTCGCAGGACTCAATTCCAAGATTTCCGAGTTGAATGCTCAGATCCAGTCCCTGCAGCAGGAGAACGCGACGCTGAAGTCCGCCTCCGAGCAGGCAGCTGGTGCGGGAGACCAGGCCGCTCAGGCCGCTCAGGCCGCGGCCGCCAAGCTTTCCGAGGCAGAGGAAAGCAATCGTGCGCTGTCTTCCCAGAACGAGCAGCTCAAGGGGCAGATCGATCGTCTGTCCGCGCAGGTCGATCAGCTCACCGCCCAGGCAGCCGAAGCGGCCGGTCAGGCCGACCTTGGCGAGCAGCTTACCGCCGTACAGCACGAGCGTGACACGTTCCGCGCACAGACCGAGGACCTGTCCCGTCAGCTGGCATCGGCCCAGGAGCAGGTGGTCGTGGCTCAGCGTCAGAAGGAGCAGATCGATCAGCTCACCGCAAAGCTTCAGGAAGCGCAGGACCAGGTCGCTCAGGCCCAGCAGCTCACTCAGGAGCATGCTGCCCAGTCCCAGCAGCAGGATGCCCAGGTGAAGCAGCAGGCCATGCAGATCCAGCAGCTTGTCCAGCAGCTGAAGGATTCCCAGATTCGCGAGGCACAGCTGCGCGAACAGGTCGCCAAGTCCGAGCCGAGCACCGAAACCGGCAGCCTGCAGAAGATCGCAGGTGCCGCGGCAAGCGCCAATACCGAGCCGGAGCGCGCCACCGCCATGCTGACGCTGGCCATGCAGCTGCACGACCAGTACGTCGACAAGGGCAAGGCCAAGGCCAAGGAGATCACCGAGGAAAGCCAGCGCAAGTACGAAGAGATCATCGGCAGCGCCAACGACTACTCCAACCGCACTCGTTCCGAGGCTGACCAGTACTCCACCGACACCCGCGCCAACGCCGACAACTACCTGTCCGGCAAGACCCAGGATGGCGATGCCTATCTGGCACAGAAGCAGCAGGATGGCGATGCATACCTGAACCAGAAGACCGAGGAGGGCGACGCCTACCTTGCGCAGAAGACCGAGGAAGGCAATGCCTATCTGGCCGGCAAGCAGCAGGATGGCGATGCTTATCTGGAGCAGAAGCAGCAGGAAGGCGACGCCTACTTCGCGCAGAAGCAGGAAGAGGGCAACGGCTACCTGGCTCAGAAGACCCAGGACGCCGACACGTACTTCTCCGACAAGCACACCGAGGCCGACAACTACGAGGCCGAAGTGCAGAAGCGCGCCTTCGACTACGATTCGAAGACCCGTACCGCTGCCGACGACTACGCCCAGCAGGTCCGCGACAACCTCGAGACCCAGACCAAGGTCATCGAAGGCAACATCAAGGGCCTCAAGCAGTTCGAAACCGAATACCGTGCACGACTCACCGACTTCCTCGGCCAGCTCGTCAACCAGGTGTCCGATACGAACAACTACGACCAGGACCCTCAGGACAACAACGACTGAGATTAGCCTGTGTCTGACATCATGAAGAATGATCAAAGACGGCTGCGCGACCGCGTGGCCGTCTTTGCGTGTATTGCGATCGCGGCGATCGCGATTGACCAGCTCACCAAGATGTGGGCTTTGTCCGCATTGGCCGATGGCCGTACCATACGCGTGATTCCCGGCCTGCTTTCGTTGACATTGGTGCGTAATCCAGGCGCCTCGCTCGGCATGGGCTCCGGCATGACGTGGCTGATTTCCCTGCTGGCGATGGCGGCCTGCGTGGCGTTGGTCGTACTTGCCGTCCGCACCATTTCCATGAAATGGACGGTGCTGTTCGCCTTCGCCTTCGCAGGAGCGTTCGGCAACCTCATCGACCGCGTCATCTACGCGGAAGGGTTCCTCAACGGCAAGGTCGTGGATTTCCTGAACTACGGATGGTCCATCGGCAACGTGGCGGACATCTTCCTCATGCTCGCGGGCGTTGCGGCGGTGCTGCTGCTGTTCCTCGGGGAACCGTTCAGCCAAAAGGACCTTGACGAGGCCAACGGCAAGACGCTTGGTGATGATGCGAACGCAACCGACGACGGGGCGAAAGCAGCATGAGCCGTCTCGTACCCGCTCCCGACGCGCTCGTCGGCAAACGATTCGACGTCGCGGTCGCCAAAATGCTTGGCATTTCCCGGGCCAAGGCGGCCGACCTCATCGAAAGCGGACAGGCGCGCGTGCTCGGCAGGGACATTTCCAAATCGTCGACCCTGCAGGCAGGCGAAACCGTAGAATTCGACATCGTCGAGGAACGGTCCGAACCGGAACCGATCGCCCATGACATGGCCGTCGTCTATGAGGACGACGATGTGGTCGTGGTGGACAAGCCGGTCGGCGTCGCCGCGCACGCATCCGTCGGATGGACCGGTCCGACGGTGCTTGGCAGCCTGATCGACAGGGGAGTGCACATCACGTCATATGGCGCGGCAGGCCGTCAAGGCATCGTGTCACGACTCGACGTGGGCACATCGGGACTGATGCTCGTATGCAAGTCCGATCTTGCGTACGTGGAGATGCGCCGGCAGTTCGCCGAACATGAGGTCGTCAAAACATATCACGCACTCGTGCAGGGCAATCTCAAAGAAGACAAAGCCACCATCGAAGCGCCGATCGGACGCGCCAAAGTCTCCGACTTCCGCTTCTGCGTGACACCGGCCGGCAAAGAGGCCATCACGCATTGGGACGTGATGGAACGTTTCGGCGAAGCCACGCTCGTATCCGTGAACCTGGAAACCGGCCGCACCCATCAGATCCGCGTGCATTTCTCATCCATCGGGCATCCGTTGGCAGGGGACGCCATGTACGGCGCGAATCCGCAGCTGAGCGAGGCGCTTGGCCTTGAACGGCAATGGCTGCACGCCATGCAATTGGAATTCCGCCATCCGCGTACGCACGTGTGGACCACGGTGAAATCGCACTATCCCGCCGACCTGCAGCATGCGCTTGACGTGATGCGCGCACGGCACGCCGACCAGTCCCTATAAAAGTGTGGCCGGACGGCCAGAAACGACTCCACGCCGTCATGAAGCCCAGCTAAATTGGAACGCATGGCTACTTCCGCAAATTTCGTGCAACTGCATAATCACACGCATTATTCGCTGCTCGACGGCGCATCGAAAATACCGGATCTGGTCAAGCGCGCCAAGGAACTGGGCATGCCGGCCGTCGGCATCACCGACCACGGCAACATGCATGGCGCGTATGAGATGTGGAGCGCCGCGGTCAACGCCGGCATCAAGCCGATCATCGGCATCGAAGCCTATGTAACGCCGGAAACCGCACGTCAGGACCCCACCCGTGTGAGCTGGGACACCAACTGGAATCCGGATCTGGATCCGCTGCATCGCCGCCGTAACCCGGATGATGTGTCCGGTGGCGGTGTCATCACCCACCTGACCATGTGGGCAGAAAACGACGAAGGCCTCGTCAACCTCATGAAAGCCTCCACCGACGCGAACCTTGAAGGCCGAGTCATGCGCTATCCGCGTATGGATAAGGAAATCCTCGCCAAATATTCGAAAGGCATCATCGCCTCGTCCGGCTGCCCGTCGGGCATCATCCAGACTCGTCTGCGCCTGGGCCAGTTCGATGACGCGTTGCGTGCCGCCGGCGAATTCCAAGACATTTTCGGCCGCGATAATTTCTACATCGAATTCATGGACCACGGCCTGAAAATCGAAAAGCAAGTGACCGACGGGCTGCTCGACATCGCAAAAAAGCTCAACGCGCCGCTGCTGGCCACCAACGATTCCCATTACACGCGTGCCGAAGACGCCGGCGCGCAGGACGCCATGCTGTGCATCAACTCCGGCTCCACGCTGGACGAGCCGGGCCGATTCAAATTCGACGGCACCGGCTACTACATCAAATCCGCCGAGGAAATGCGCGAACTGTTCAAAGACCTTCCCGAAGCGTGCGACAACACGTTGGAGATCGCCGAACGCTGCAACGTCATGTTCGACGATCATGAAGACGGCGCGTTCATGCCGCAATTCGACTGTCCGGAAGGCTGGGACGAGACGTCGCTGTTCCTGAAGAAGGTCGAGGAAGGCCTGGAACGCCGGTACAACGGCAAGCCGTCGCTCGAAGTGCTGCGGCAGGCCGACTACGAATGCGGCGTGATCTGCCAGATGCAGTTCTGCGGCTACTTCCTCGTCGTGGCCGACTACATCAACTGGGCGAAGGCCCACGGCGTGATGGTGGGGCCGGGCCGTGGCTCCGCCGCAGGCGCCATGGTCGCGTATGCGATGGGCATCACCGAACTTGATCCGCTTGAACACGGTCTGATCTTCGAACGATTCCTCAATCCGGAACGTGTCTCACTGCCTGATATCGACGTCGACTTCGACCCGGACGGTCGTGGACGCGTGCTCGACTACGTGGGTGAGAAATACGGACGTGACAAAGTGGCGCAGTGCGTGATCTACGGCACCATCAAAACCAAGCAGGCGCTGAAGGACTCCGCCCGCATCATGGGATACGACTTCTCCGTCGGAGACAAGATCACCAAAGCCCTGCCTCCCGCACAGACCGGCGGCAAGGACATTCCGCTGCACGACATCTTCGACCCAAGCGCGAAACGATACGCGGAAGCACGCGAATTCCGCGAACTGTACGATTCCGACCCGGACGCGAAACGCATCACGGACGAGGCGATGGGCATCGAAGGTCTGATTCGTCAGACCGGTGTGCACGCCTGCGCCACCATCATGGGCAGCGAGCCGATCACCAACACGTCGCCGCTGCTGGAACGTACCGACGGCACCGTCACCACCACGCTCGAATACCATACGTGCGAAACGCTCGGTCTGGTCAAGATGGACTTCCTCGGACTTTCCAACTTGACGGTGATCCGAGACACCCTGAATAACATCGAGGCGAACGGCAAGGAACGCATCGACCATACGAAGATTCCGCTGGACGACCGCCCCACCTACGACCTGCTGTCCCGTGGCGACACGCTCGGCGTGTTCCAGCTCGATTCCGACGGCATGCGCTCGCTGCTGAAAACGTTGAAGCCGAACAACTTCAACGATATTTCCGCACTGATCGCGCTGTACCGTCCAGGTCCGATGGATATGGATTCGCACACCAACTATGCGAAGCGCAAGAACGGGCTGCAGAAGATCACGCCAATCCACCCCGAAGTGGCCGAACCGCTTAAGGAAGTGCTCGACGAGACCTACGGTCTGATCGTCTACCAGGAGCAGGTGCAGTCCGCGGCGCGAATCCTCGCCGGCTATTCGCTGGGCAAGGCAGACGTGCTGCGTCGAGCGATGGGCAAGAAGAAGCCGGAAGTGCTGGCCAAGGAGAAGATTCCGTTCTTCGCCGGCATGAAGGAGCATGGATATTCCGAAGAGGCCGCGCAGGCCGTGTGGGACATCCTCGTGCCGTTCTCCGGCTACGCGTTCAACAAGGCGCATTCGGCCGCATACGGTTTGATCTCCTACTGGACCGCGTATCTGAAAACGCATTATCCGGTGGAGTTCATGGCCGCCCTGCTGCAAGGCGCCAGCACGAACAAAGACAAGACCGCGCTGTACCTGGGCGAGGCGCGACGCATGGGCATCCAGGTGCTTTCTCCGGACGTGAACGAGTCGGTGTACGAGTATTCGGCAGTCGGCGACGTCGTGCGATTCGGCCTCGGCGCCATCCGCAACGTCGGCAAGAACGCGGTCGATGCGATCATCGCGGAACGTGAGAACGGCCACGGCAAGTACGTGAACTTCACCGATTTCATCAAACGCGTGCCGTTGGAGGCGCTGAACAGGCGATTGGTGGAATCGCTGATCAAGGCCGGCGCGTTCGACTCGATCGACCCGAACCGTCGTGCGCTGTTCACCATCCACGAAACGGCCATCAATTCGGTCGTCGGCCTGAAACGCAAGCAGGCGGAAGGCCAGTTCGACCTGTTCGCCGACCTGGACGATTCCAAAGAGAACGATTCCGCCATGGGAGACGCCATGGTGCAGGTGCCCGACGTGGAGGAGTGGGACAAGAAAACCAAGCTCAACTTCGAACGTGAGATGCTTGGCCTGTACGTGTCCGACCATCCGTTGAGCGGCATGCAGTCGATTCTGGTGTCGTTGCGCGAAATGTCGATAGCGCACCTGATCGACCGCGCGGGAAGCATGCCGGACGGCCAGCAGGTGACGATCGCGGGCCTGATCACGAACGTGGACCGCCGCGTGTCGAAAAAGGGCAATCCGTGGGCCATCGTAACCGTCGAGGATTTGGAAAGTTCCATCCAATGCATGTTCTTCGGCAAGGTGTACGAGGCCGCCGCGCCCGAGCTCGCCGTCGACACCGTGGTACAGATCCGCGGCCAGGTGGAGAAGCGCGATGAGACAGTGAGCATGCGCGCCACCGAATTCACCGTGCCGACGTTGGAGGCGCAGGATGAACGTCCGCTGACGATTGTGCTGCCGCCGATCGCGCTCGACCAGTCGCATGTGCGGCGGCTCGGGCAGATTCTGACCAGCCATCCCGGCCCATGCGAGGTGAAACTGGCGTTGATGGACGACAAAGGCAACGCCAAGGTGCTGACGTTCGGAGACCGGTTCCGCGTCAAACGCGACACGTCGCTGTTCGCCGAAATCAAGATTCTCTTCGGACCGAGCTCGCTTCCGTTGGCCTGAGCGGTTTGACTTGAACGGTTTGACCTGAACAGGTTTTTGATTGCCGGCCGATGCTGAATGGCGTCGACCGGCATATATTTTTCGCGGAAATCGGCATGGCATGGAAAACGGCGGATCTGCGTGTCTCACAATGCGGCTGAATGTGAGACGACGGGACGTTCTCGTGACTTGGCGTTGTTACCATGGGGCGTTATGAGCGAAGAAAACTATATGCGAATCATTGACCTGCGCGGCAAGAAGCTGACCCGAGCTGAAATGCTGGAAGCCATGCCCCGCGCCGAGATGGGCACCAACGAGGCCACTGAGCTCGTACAGCCGATCCTCGATGATGTGAAGGCCCGCGGCGCTGCGGCCCTGCGCGACTTCGCGGAGAAGTTCGACCATATCCGTCCCGAGCATCTGCGTGTGCCGGTCGAGGCCATGAAGGCCGCCGTCGACGAGCTCGATCCGGAAGTGCGCGCCGCCATCGAGGAATCCGTGCGCCGCTGCCGCGCCGTATCCGCATCCCAGGTGCCGGCCCCGTTCCACACCGACCTGGCCGAAGGCGCGCGCGTCGCCGAACGTTGGATTCCGGTGCAGCGCGTCGGCCTGTACGTGCCGGGAGGCAAGGCCGTCTACCCGAGCTCCGTCATCATGAACGTGGTGCCGGCGCAGGCCGCAGGCGTCGAATCGCTGGCCATCGCCACCCCGCCGAGCCGCAGCAACTCCGACGGCCTGCCGGACAAGACCATCCTCGCCACCTGCGCCATCCTCGGCGTGGACGAGGTGTACGCGGTCGGCGGCGCTCAGGCCATCGCCATGTTCGCTTACGGCGCCAAGGGCTCCGAACCGCAGGACGGCGAGATTCTGTGCGATCCGGTGGACAAGATCACCGGCCCGGGCAACATCTTCGTCGCCACCGCCAAGCGCATGGTCTCCGGCATCGTCGGCATCGACGCCGTCGCCGGTCCGACCGAAATCGCCATCATCGCCGACAAGGGCGCCAACCCAAGCTGGCTCGCCGCCGATCTGATCGGCCAGGCTGAACATGACGAGCTCGCCGGTTCCGTGCTTATCACCGACAGCGAAGACATCGCCGACAAGGTGCAGGAAAGCCTCAAGTACCGCGTGCCTCGCACCGAGCACGCCGAGCGCGTCAACACGTCGCTGCGCGGCCGCCAGTCCGGCATCATCCTCACAGACGGCATCGAACAGTCCATCGACGCGGCCAACGCGTACGCGGCCGAACACCTTGAAGTGCAGACCGCTGATCCGGATGCCGTGATCGCCAAGATCCGCAACGCCGGCGCCATCTTCCGTGGCCCGTACTCCCCGGTTCCGCTGGGCGACTACATGTCCGGTTCCAACCACGTGCTGCCGACCTCCGGCACCGCGCGCTTCGCCGCCGGCCTCGGCGTGCACACCTTCATGAAGCCGGTCGAAGTCATCGAATACGACGAGCAGGGATTGAAGACCCTCGCCGCCCGTGTGAACGCCTTCGCCGTCTCCGAAGATCTGCCGGCACACGGCGAATGCGTGCTGAGCCGCTTCATCGACGACCCGTACAACAAGGCGACCATCAAGGAACAGGAAGAGCAGGCCGGCCTCCGATGAGCGAGACTTCCAGCAACGCGATTCCGGCATATCTGCCGCTGCGCAACGACCTGATCGGCGAAGAACCGTACGGCGCGCCGCAGCTCGACGTGCCGGTGTGCCTCAACGTCAACGAGAATCCGTACGCGCCCGAACCGGCCGTGGTGGAAACCATCGCCCAGCGTGTCAAGGAGATCGCCCCGACGCTCAACCGCTATCCGGACCGCGAGCATATCGAACTGCGCAAGGCTTTCTCCACATATCTGGAACGCGAATCGGGCGTGAAGCTCAGCGTCGACCAGTTGTGGGGCGCCAACGGCTCCAACGAGATCATGCTGCAGCTGTTCCAGGCGTTCGGTGGCCCCGGCCGCATCGCGCTCGGCTGCGATCCGACGTACTCCATGTATCCGGAATACGCGCGCGACACGTTCACCACGTGGAAGCTTGCGCACCGCAACGCCGATTTCACGCTTGACGTGGACGCCACCATCAAGGCGATCGAAGACGTCAAGCCGGCCATGATCGTGCTCACCAGCCCGAACAATCCGACCGGCACCCCGCTCAAGCCGGAAGATCTGAAGCGCGTGCTCGAAGCCGCCCGTACCGCCGAAGTGGCAGGCGCCGCCGAAGGCGTGCATCCGGTGGTCGTGGTGGACGAGGCGTACATCGAATTCCGAGATCCGGGCACGCCCACCGCGCTGGAACTCATCGGCGAATACGAAAACCTCGCCGTCAGCCGCACCATGAGCAAGGCGTTCGCCTTCGCCGGCGCACGCGTCGGCTACCTGGCCGCCAACAAGGGCATCATCGACTGCGTGCGCATCGTGCGCATGCCGTACCACCTGTCCGCCGTCACCCAGGCTGCCGCCCTCGCCGCGTTCGAACACACCGACGAACAGCTGAGCCGCGTGGCGCACCTGCGCGAAACCCGCAACGCCACCTCCGCATGGCTCAAGGAGCAGACCTACAAGGGCCAGCCGCTCGAAGTGGCCGAAACCCAGTCGAACTTCATTCTCTTCGGCGGCCATTTCGACGACCGCGACCGCATCTTCGACGAACTGTTGAAGCGCGGCGTGCTCATCCGCGTCGTCGGTCCGGAAGGCTGGATGCGAGTGTGCATGGGCACCGACGAGGAAATGGCACGGTTCCGTGAGGCGTTGGTCGAAGTGCTGCGCATCGTGGAACAGGGCTGAACAAGCCGGAACGCAAGCTGGGATACTGTCCGGAACGGAAGTTCGTGACAGTATCCGGCAATAAGCTTGAAACAGAACAGAATCGCGGTGGCTGCGGAAGACGCAACCACCGCAATCGCAATATCGTAGCTGTAATATCGCAACTGCAACATCGCAAAAGGAGTCGCAACATGGCACGTACTGCAACCATCGTTCGTGAAACCAGCGAATCCAAGGTGGAGCTGAGTCTCAACCTCGACGGAACCGGCAAAACCGACATCGACACATCCGTGCCGTTCTACAATCACATGATGACGGCGCTCGGCAAGCATTCGCTGATCGATCTGAAAATCAAAGCCACCGGGGACACCGACATCGACGCGCACCACACCGTCGAAGACATCGCCATCGTATTCGGCGAGGCTCTGAAGCAGGCCCTCGGAGACAAGCGTGGCATCCGCCGTTTCGCCGACGCCACCGTGCCGCTCGACGAGGCACTCGCCAAAGCCGTCGTCGACATTTCCGGCCGCCCGTACTGCGTGTGCACCGGAGAGCCGGAAGGCTTCGAATACTGCATGATTGGCGGGCATTTTACCGGTTCGCTCGTTCGCCACGTCATGGAATCCATCGCCATGCATGCCGGCATCTGCCTGCACCTGCACGTGATTTCCGGCCGCGACCCGCACCACATCGCCGAAGCCGAATTCAAGGCTTTGGCCCGCGCATTGCGTTTCGCCATCGAACCCGATCCGCGCGTCGACGGCATTCCCAGCACGAAGGGCGCGCTGTGATGTCCGACGACAAGGACGATTTGAACGGTTTCGACGGCTTGGGGAAGACCAACGACGACGGCATGCATTTCAGCGAAGAGGAGCTGGAAGCGGCCATGGCCGGCTTCGAAAAGGAATTCCAGGACGAGGAAGCTGCCCAACAGAACGATGCTCCCGCGCAGGTGCCATTCGATCAGCCGGATGAGACGGTTAATTCCGATGCGTCTTCCGACGAATCGCAGGACGGCCTGCAATCGAAGGAAGCCGACGCGGTACTGTCCGAAGCCGAGAACTCGCTGTCATTCGACGACGAGTTGCAGGGACTGCTGGGCAACCGTGCGAAAGTCGCGGTGATCATCACCCGACTTGCCTCCGCACGCCTGTTCGCCGCGTTCTGCCAACTGTCCGACATCTCCGCGCAATGCCTCGCCTCACCGCAAGGCGCGGTCGCTGTATTACGCAATCTCGACGGCGATGGCCCGGAAGCGGCCATCAAAGATCTGACCACCGTGGTCTCCGGCATGCCTGCCGTCCTCGCGATCAACCGTGCGGACAAGCTCGAGGCGACGATGTACCTGCAAGGCAAGGTCGGCCAGACGTTCGCGCCACCGGTGCTGTTCACCTCCACCGCGCCGTTCGTCGAAGACCTGCTGCTGGGCATCACCGACGTTCAGGGGGTGCGTGATTCCGGCGTGGAAACCGTCGATTCCGCAAGCCTGACCCGTGATGACGCCATGAAGATCCTCGCCGAGCACACGCGATTCGGTCGTGGTTCGTCAAGCATCGAATAAGTTTTTCCCCGAAGGATGGATTCTTCGGCAAGCAAAAGAAGGAGAGCGCCCATGACTTCCGTGGTGGTGTTCGATTACGGTTTCGGCAACGTGCGTTCCATGGTGCGCGCGCTGGCCAATCTCGACCTCGACGTGACCCTCACGTCCGACCATCGTCAGGCTCTGGAAGCCGACGGACTGGTGGTGCCGGGTGTGGGCGCGTTCGGCGCATGCATGGAAGGACTGAAAAGCGTCGGCGGAGACAGGGTCATCAAAGACCGTCTGCGCGCCGGCCGCCCGGTGCTCGGCGTCTGCGTGGGCGAGCAGATCATGTTCGAACGTGGCATGGAACATGGCGACGGCACGCCCGGTCTCGGTCTGATCAAGGGCGATGTCGAGCTGCTCGACGCCGACGTGGTGCCGCACATGGGTTGGGACACCGTCGAAGCGCCGGAAGGTTCCGTGCTGCTCAAGGGCGTGGAGAACGAACGATTCTATTTCGTGCACTCCTTTGCCGCGATGAGCGCTTCGCCTGCCGACACCTCCGCCGACCAGCTGGACTTCGGCGACGCGGAAGAGCATGTGACGTGGTGCACCTACGGGCGCAGCCGATTCGTGGCCGCCTACGAACGTGGACCGTTGTTCGCCACGCAGTTCCATCCGGAGAAATCCGCCGAAGCCGGCGCGCAGCTGCTGCGTAACTGGGTCGCGACGTTCTGAACGCGGATTCGCGCAAGGCAATCGCAACAATCGCAAAATCGTAAATTCAAATCGGTAATCGCAAGATCCGTTGAACGGCCGAAAACCGTTCAACGCAACGAAAGGTATGACATGTCTTTGACGCTGCTTCCCGCCGTCGACGTCCGTGATGGCAAGGCCGTGCGCCTGCGCCAAGGCGAATCCGGCTCCGAAACCGACTACGGCTCCCCGCTGGAAGCCGCCCGCACGTGGGTGGAATCGGGTGCGGAATGGATCCACCTCGTCGATCTCGACGCCGCATTCGGCACCGGCAACAACCGTGACCAGCTGCGCGCCATCGTCAAGGAACTGGGCGACAAGGTCAACATCGAAATGTCCGGCGGCGTGCGCGACGACGCCTCGCTCGACGCGGCGCTCGAAGCCGGCGCGGCCCGCGTGAACATCGGCACCGCGGCTCTGGAGAACCCCGACTGGACCGCTTCCGTCATCAAGAAGTACGGCGACCGCGTGGCCGTCGGCCTTGACGTGCGCGGCCACACCCTCGCGGCCCGCGGCTGGGTGAAGGAAGGTGGCGACCTGTTCGAGACCATGAAGTTCCTCGACTCCGTCGGCTGCTCCCGTTACGTGGTCACCGACGTGGCACGCGACGGCATGATGAGCGGCCCGAACATCGAGCTGCTGCGCGAAGTGGCGTCCCGCACCGACGCGAAGGTCACCGCATCCGGTGGCATCTCCAAGCTCGACGACCTGCGCAACATCAAGGAGCTCGCCGAACTGGGCGTGGACGCCGCGATTCTCGGCAAATCGCTGTACGCGCGCGCCTTCACGCTGGAGGAAGCCCTCGAAGTCGCACGCTGACATGTCGCGACACGGCATGTGTTAACGACGTTCGTAACATGCGCATGGAACGATTGGACACTATGGATAAACAGCAAGAGTTTGCTTTGCGCACGGTCGAGGAACGCGACGTGCGCTTCATTCGTCTATGGTTCACGGATGTGTTGGGAACACTGAAGTCCGTGGCCATCGCGCCGGCGGAACTGGAAGCCGCATTCGAGGAAGGGCTCGGATTCGACGGTTCCGCCGTGGAAGGCCTCACCCGCGTGTCCGAAGACGATATGATCGTCAAGCCCGATCCGTCGACGTTCCAGATTCTTCCGTGGCGCGGAGGCCCGCAGGGCACCGCACGTATGTTCTGCGACGTGCTCACCCCCGATGGCGAGCCATCGTTGGGCGATCCACGCCATGTGCTCAAGCAGGCGCTGGCCAAAGCCAAGGAAAAGGGATTCACGTTCTACGTGCATCCGGAAATCGAGTTCTACCTGTTCGAGAAGCAGGATGATTGGTCCCGTACACCGAAACCAATCGACGAGGGCGGTTACTTCGATCACGTGCCGCGTAGCCCTGGCATGGACTTCCGCCGCGCCACCGTCAATATGCTCGAACAGATGGGCATTTCGGTGGAATACTCGCATCATGAGGCGGGGCCAGGCCAGAACGAGATCGATCTGCGATATGCGGACGCACTCACCACGGCCGACAACATCATGACCTTCCGCACCGTCGTCAAGGAGATCTCTCTGGAGCGTGGCATCCATGCCAGCTTCATGCCGAAGCCTCTCGCCGACGCTCCGGGCTCCGGCATGCACACGCACTTGAGCCTGTTCGAAGGTGACGCCAACGCGTTCTACGAGGCCGGCCAGGAATTCAATATGTCCGTCACCGCACGTCAGTTCGCCGCCGGCATCCTGTACCACGCGGCCGAGATCTGCGCGGTCACCGACCAGTACGTCAACTCCTACAAGAGGCTGTGGGGCGGTGCCGAAGCGCCGAGCTACATCTGCTGGGGCCATAACAACCGTTCCGCGTTGCTGCGCATCCCGCAGTACAAGCCAGGTAAGGGCAACTCCGCCCGTATGGAATTCCGCGCGTTGGACCCGGTCGCCAATCCGTACCTCGCATACTCCGTGCTGCTGGCCGCCGGACTCGATGGCATCGACAAGCAGATGCAGCTGGGGGAGCCGACCAGTGACGACGTGTGGGAGCTCACCGACGCCGAACGCCAGGCCATGGGCATCCAGCCGCTGCCGGAATCGCTTGACGAGGCTCTGAAGATCATGGAGAAGTCCGACTTCGTGGCGGATGTGCTCGGCGAGCATGCGTTCGAATACTTCCTGCGCAACAAGCATCAGGAATGGGATGAGTACCGCAAGCAGGTCACCCCGTTCGAGCTGAAGAAGTATCTGCCGAAGCTGTGATCGCGGACCATCGATAGACAAAACGTCATACACGAGGTCGCCGTCCGGAACATAAACCGGGCGGCGGCCTTGCTCGTGCGTTTCGCACACGTCTATGGCGGAAAGGCCACGGGGAATCGGTGTCGGACTGGTCGAGGATATGCTCGAACGGCATATCCTCATTGGGATGCATCAGCCTCGCGGGCTGCCGAACATCGAATGGTAGATAATCGCGAAATTGCGGTTGCCGTATGACGAGCAGGAATCGCCTTCACCGGCCCCCGCTTCGAGCGCCGCGGCATTCGGCTGATACGGGGTGTATATGTACAGCAGCGCGGTCGCCCGGTTCTCGATGTACACGTTGCTGCCGCCGCAGCTGGCATTTGGATTGTACTGGATGTAATTGAGCCGTCCGGCATGGTAGCCGTAGCGTCCCTCGTGCCGAAGATAGTACTGGTACCGTTTGGCCGCGCCGTACACCTGTTTGAAGAAGCCGGCATAGGTGGGGTCGCAGTTCGCATCATCCGGGCAGCTCAGGCCCATCGCCGCTTTGAATTGGAAATCGTTTGGATTGGTGGCCGTGAGCAGATGCTGCTCCTTTTGCAACACGGTGAGCAGCACCTTCTGGCTGATGCCGCATGCCTTGCCCGCCTTGTAGACAATCGCCGCCGCGCTTTCGTTCGGGCCACCATCATAAGCCTGGCAATATTCGTCCGCGGACTGCGATTCGGTGCTGAACGTCATGGACTTCAGGCATCGTTCGCCACTGCAGGCCACGCCCTGCTGTTCGATGATGGTGCTGACCTGCTGCTCGCTCAACGCATTGCCGTTGAAGAACGTGCCGTCGGAAATGATGTTGCCGGGATTGAAGTCGTATTGCGACTGCGACTGGCTTTGCGCGGTGAGCGCCTCGTTCACCTGCACGCGCCAGCCGATGAAGCGCACCGCCCCCACGATGATGGCGATCGCCGCGATCGCTGCCACGGTCGCGGCGGCGACCATGCCGATGCGTGCGATGGGATTCGCCTTCCGCCACATGGTGCGGAGATTCTTGAGATTGAGGGGCTTGCGATTGCGGGTTTTCCGTGCTTTGCGCGTGCTGTTCGTCTTGCGTGTCATCGTGCGTCATATTGTATCGCGCATGGCATAGTGTCGCCTCGGATTGGTTACGTCAATCGATTGATGTTCCGGTGTGGAAGGGAAATGCGTCATGGCAAAGGAACGGTTCTTCAATCTTCCGGTGCTTATCCTGACCGCCTCGAGCTTCATGCTCGACATGAGCGAATTCATCATGGTCGGCATCCTGCCGGACATCGCCGTCGGATTGAAGGTGTCGGAGGTGACGGTCGGCAATCTGGTGTCGCTGTTCGCGTTCGTGTACGCGCCGGTCACGCCGCTCGGTTCGGCCCTGTCCGCGCGCTTCCCGCGGTTCGCCACGCATATGACGCTATCGGCGTGTTCCTGGCGGGCAACCTGCTGTGCGCCTTCGCGCCCAACTACGCGGTGCTGATGGCCGGACGCATCCTGATCGCGCTGGTGTCCGGCACACTGGTGGCCATCGCCATGACCTACGCGCCCGATGTGACCACCGACACCTTCCGCACGAAATTCATCGCATGGGTGTTCTCCGGCTTCTCCATCGCCTCCGTGGTGGGTGTGCCGGTCGGCACTTGGGTGGCCAACGCGTTCGGCTGGCGTTGGGCGTTCCATCTGGTCAACGCGCTTACCGTCGTGCTCATCATCGGCATGGTCGCCGTGCTGCCGCGCAACAGCCATGCGGCAAAAATCGGCTTCCTGTCCCAGTTCCGCCTGTTCTTCGACCGCCGCATCCAGCTGGGCGTGCTCGACGTGGTGTGCGGCGTGGCCGCAAGCTACGTGTTCTACACGTACCTGACTCCGATCATGCGCGATGAAGTGCATGTGCCGGAGCAATATCTGAGTGTCGGACTGGTGATCTTCGGCGCGGCCTGCCTGTGGAGCAACCTGTATGGCGGCAAGCTCGCGGACCGGGGCAGGGGAGTGGAGCCGCTGACGCACATCCGTCCGATCTACTGCGCGCACGCGGTGCTCATGGCATCGCTCATCGTGGCGCATTGGGTGGCGGTGTTGGCGGCTGCGGTGCGTACGCCGTTGGCTGTGTTCGCCGGTGTCATGGTGGCGAGTCTATTGGTGGGGTTGTTGATTCGTGAATCGCAGTTGTTCCGTTTCTTCAAGAAGCGTTGACGGGTTTGAGGAAACGGAACAATCCGTTGGGGTTTTGGCTGGTGGCTAGGCGATGGCCTTTTTGATGCGTTGCAGGCTGATCGGTTTCGGCGTGCCGAGTTCCTGTGCCCACAGGGACACGTAGAATTCCTCCAGCATCCAACGTACGGTTTCCGCCTGCTTCATCAGCGTTTCGTGGCGTGGGCCGGCTGGTTCGCGTTGTGCTTTCGCCATGGTGTTGTCGGCGAGTTGTTTGGCTTCGTCGGCTTCCCATGCCCAGCGCACATCGCGGTTCTTGTCGTTTTTCGCCTTGGCGAGGCGCAGCAGGTCGGCGTGCAGGTATCGTTCGATGGACGGCAATGCGTCCGGTGGCGTCTTGCCGATGAAACCGGGGAAGACGAGCGTGGCGATGTGCTCGCGGATCGACTGCAGCACGCTCAGCAGGGGCAGGTCGGCTTTGCCGGACACGGCTTTGTCGACTTCCGCATACCGTTTCAGTATGGCGATCACGTCATGCGCCACCGCGTACACGGTGTCCTCGTACACTTCGCGCACGTCGAGCACTGCGTCGGCGAGCGCTTCGTCGTCGGGCAGCTGGTCGATGCTGGGCAGGAGCCGTTTGACGGCTGCCAGCTGCAGGTCTTCGGTGAGTTCCTTCGTGGACTTGTAGGGGGCGGAGGCGAGCATGAGCGCTTCCGTGCCGAGCCAGCGTGAGGAGATGCGTTCACCGGGCAGGCGCAGCGTGTCGAGTGCACCTTGCCAGAGCATGGTGGCGCGTGCTTCGGTGGTTGCTCCCGCTTTGTTGAGCAGGTTGGCTTTTTCGACGATTTTGCCTTGGTCTCCGGCGTTTCGGGCTTGTTTTTCGACCATGTGGCGTGCGGAGGCTTTGGCTTGTTCGGCGAATCTGCGTTGCAGTTCGACGAGTGATTTGCCGGTGCCGAGTGTTTTGACGGGGCCTCGCGCGTGTCGTCGGCCGTGCTGGTTCTTGCGGTTGGGTGGCAGCTGCTGTTCCACGGCGAAGGTCATGCGCAGGTATGGTGCGAGCTTGTTCCATAGTTCGCCGGTGAGGACTTCCGGGTGGATTTGCGCGCCGACGATGCTGATGGCCGCTTGGGTGAACGCGTGTGGCAGGTCGGGCCATGCGGCCATGCCATCCTCGTTTTCGGGGGCGATGTTAGGCTTCTGCTGGCTGCCGGAGCCCGGCAGGTCGGGATAGCGTTCGTCGATCCAGGCGCGGATTTTGCGTGCCGTGTCCGGAGCGGGCACGAACTGCACGCGCAACGTTTTCGGCAGCGACTTGATCATGCCGACGATCAGCTCGTCCAACAATCCCGGCACATTCCACGAGAACTGTTCCGGAGTCAGTCGAGACAATGCTTTCAACGGCACATGCACGGTGACGCCGTCGTTTGGGTCGTGCGGATCGTAGATGTAGCTCAACCTTAGGTCGATGGGGGAGCCGTCGGTGCCGAGCGTATGCCAATGGTCGGGATAGTCGTCCAGGGACACCGAATCGGAGCCGGCGAGACGCTCCACCTTGTCCGGATCGAAATCCAGCAGATCGGGCTGCTCGTCGTGCTTCGTCTTCCACCATTTCGCCAAATCGGCCACGCTGGTGACGGTGTTGGGGATGATGGCGTTGTAGAAGTCGAACAGATCCTCGTCACCGACGGTCTGCGCCACCTGGCGGGTGCGGCTCGCATCATCGGCTGCATCCTCGAGGATGTCCCGGTTCCTGATGACGAAATCATCATAGGAGAACCGTTGCTGGATGTCGCCTTCCACCAGACCCTGCCGGATGAGGAAATCGCGCGCCTCAAGCGGATTGATGCGCCCCCACTGCACGGTGCGGTCCTGCACGATCGGCAGGCCGTACAGGAGCACCTTCGCGCTCGCCACGGCCGAGCCGCGCGAACCGGACCAGTGCGGGTCGGCATAGGTGGTGCGGGTGAGTGCTCCGGCGAGCGGTTCGGCCCATGCGGGGTCGATCTGGGCGGAGTACCGCGCCCACAGCCGGCTTGTCTCCACCAGTTCGGTGCTCATCACCCATTGCGGTGTCGATTTGGCTACGGCGGAGGCGGGGAACAGGGCGAAATGCGTGCCGCGCGCGCCCTGATAGTCGTTCTTCGCCATCTTCTGCGCGCGTTTCATCGCACGAGCGCGTGCCGCACCCTTCAAACCAGCGAAATCGGATGCCTTCGGCTCGCGCGTGACCTGCATGCCCATCATGGACAGCAGGCCGGAAAGCATGGACGTGTGGATGCCCTGCGCGTCCCATGAGCAGCACAGCGAATGCGCTGCCTGCTGGTTAAGCGGCAGCTGGCGGATCTCCAACGGTGGACGGGACACGGGAATCGGCTCGCCAAGCTTGAATTTGAACTCCCGGCACATTTCGCGCAGCTGGACGACCAAATCCTTCCATTGGCGCATGCGCAGCCAACTCAAGTACTCGGTCTTGCAGATGCGGCGCAGCGCGGAATTGCTCGGCTCGCCATCCGCTTGGAACACGCGGTCCCACAGGTTCAACGCGGTCAGGAAATCACTGGTTGGATCGGCATACCGGTTATGGATGCGGTCCGCCTCCTCACGGTTCTCGTCAGGCCGTTCGCGCGGATCCTGCAAGCTCAGGAACGCGACCACCACCAAAACGGCGGCCAACGTGTTCGGCGTGGTGCTCTTCGCTGCCTCGATGACCATGCGTCCCAGACGCACGTCGATCGGAATACGTGCCAGCAGACGGCCGGTATG
>OICD01000380.1_pt1 | contig 26595 bp, 22 predicted proteins | sample 1581161 | NCBI WGS metagenome assembly OICD01 (sample SAMEA3882546, study PRJEB24775) | human gut metagenome | biome: human-associated habitat; feature: intestine environment; material: feces | place: Netherlands | collected 2009/2010 | reverse complement strand
CTGGCCCGCACCTTAGCAGGCCTCTCGTTGAGCATCCGCATTGGGCTGCTTACCGCCGCTGTCAGCGCAGGGGTGTCCTTGGCACTGGGCATTCTGTCCGCCGTGTTTGGCGGCTGGGTGGACGCCTTCATCGTCAGCAGCCCGTCGCGCGTGGTGCGCACGCTCGCGGCGCTGCAAAGCTCCGGCGAGCTGTGGCTGCACATCGGCACGTCGTGTCTGGAGGTCGTGGCGGGCTTCCTGCTCGGGACGCTGCTCGGCACGCTCATCGCCATCGGCCTGTGGTGGAGCGAGCTGCTCTCGCGCGTGCTCGACCCGTATCTGGTCGTGCTCAACGCGCTGCCGAAGACGGCGCTCGGGCCGGTGTTCATCGTCTGGATCGGCGCGGGCACAGGCTCGATCATCGCCATGACGGTCGCGATCTCGCTCTTCGTCACGATCCTGAATATGCACGTGGGCTTTCTGTCCACGGATCGGGAGAAGATCCGCCTGATGCAGACGCTCGGCGCGACGCGCCATCAGATCCTGTGGCGGCTGGTCATCCCGGCCAACTACGCCACGCTGTTCAATACGCTGCGTGTGAACGTCGGCCTGTCGTGGGTCGGCGTCATCATGGGCGAATTTCTGGTGTCCAAAGCCGGTCTCGGCTATCTGATCGTCTACGGGTCGCAGGTGTTCAACATGGACCTTGTGATGGCGACCGTCTTCGTGCTTGCGGCGGCGGCCGTGGTGATGTATCAGCTTGTGCTGTGGCTGGAAAAGGGATTCAAAAATCGGTTGGGAGTGACGCAATGAAACGGTTTCTTTGTGGGGTTCTGGCGGTATTGCTGCCGGCGGCCTTGTGCGCCTGCGGCACGCAGGAGACGGCCACCGTCCGCCTGAGCGAGGTGACACATTCGGTGTTCTACGCGCCGCAGTATGTGGCGCTGGAGCAGGGCTTTTTCGCGGATGAGGGTCTGAAGATCGAGCTGACCAACGGCGGCGGCGCCGACAAGGTCATGACGGCGGTGCTCACCGGGCAGGCGGACATCGGTCTTGCCGGACCGGAGGCGTGCATCTACGTGTACAATCAGGGCAAGGACGATCACCCGGTCGTGTTCGGTCAGCTCACGAAGCGCGACGGGTCGTTTCTCGTCGGGCGAGAGGATGTGCCGTTTTCGTGGGAGCTGCTGCGCGGCAGAACCGTCATCGGCGGGCGCGCGGGCGGCGTGCCGGAGATGACGCTCGAATACGTCATGCGGCAAAACGGCATCGTCCCCGGCGTAGACGCCGATGTGGATACAACGGTGCAGTTCAACATGATGGCCGGAGCGTTTACCGGCGGCAACGGCGATTTTGTCACGCTCTTTGAGCCGACGGCCACCGAGGTCGCGCAGGCGGGCAAGGGGTATATCCTTGCGTCCGTCGGGCAGGAAAGCGGCGAGATCCCGTATACGGCCTACTTCGCCTCGCAGACGTACATCCGGGAGCACGCGGATGTGGTGCAGCGCTTTACAAACGCCGTTGCGCGTGCGCTGACATGGATCGCCGGGCACGACGCGGCCGAGACCGCCGCCATCATCGCCCCGCAGTTTCCGGACACGGGCGTGTCCGTGCTCACGCAGGTCGTGCAGCGCTACAAGGACATCGACGCGTGGAACGCGACGCCGGTCATGGCGCAGTCGTCTCTTGAGCGGCTCGAGACCGTCATGGAGACGGCGGGCGTGCTCGAGCACGCCGACTGGGTGGATTTTGACCGCCTTGTCGACAACAGCTATGCGCGCAATGCCGCCCGATAATGCACGAAGCCCCCGGCCTGCGGCCGGGGGCTTTTGCGCTTTTCAGAAAAGAGGGGGGAGAGATCACTCAGAAACTTGCAACGACAGCGCCGTTGTAGGTATCGGCGATGTACTGCTTGACGGCGTCGGTCTTGAGCGCCTTGAGCAGCGCCTGCGTCTTCGGGCTGTTCTCGTCGCCGGCGCGCACGGCAATGATGTTGGCGTAGGTCTGCGCGGCGGTGCCGTCGGCGTTCTCGGTGGCGAGCGCGTCGCTGATGTTCAGACCGGCGGCCAGCGCATAGTTGCCGTTGATGACGGCGATGGTGCCGGCGCTCGCGTTCTTGAGCTGGGCCGGGACGGTGTCGGCCTGCACGGTGACGATGTTGTAGCCGCCGTCGTCGACGATGTCGAGCGTGCTCACGCCCTTGGCGGCGTCCGCGTCATCGGGAAGCTTGATCAGGCCCTCCTGCTGGAGCAGGAACAGGGCGCGGGTCTCGTTGCTGTCGTCGGCGGGGATGATGATGGTCGCGCCCTTGGCGAGATCCTTCAGGTCGGTGACACCGTTTCCGTAGATGCCGAACGGCTCATAGTGGATGGCACCGACGGAAACGAGGCTCGTGCCGTTTTTGGCGTTGAAGCTGTCAAGGTAGGGCTTGTGCTGGAAGTAGTTTGCGTCGAGCGTGCCGTCGGCCAGAGCCTGGTTCGGCAGGACATAGTCGTCATAGGTGACGATCTTGAGCTCGTAGCCCTCGTCGGCAAGCACCTGCTTGACCTGCTCGAGGATCTCGGCGTGCGGGGTGGCGCTGGCGCCGACGGATGACCTTGTCGTCGGCAGAATCGCTGTTTTTATCGTCGGTGGCCTTGTCGCCGCAGGCGCTCAGAGACACGAGTGAGAACGCCAGCACGAGGGCGAGGATGAGGGAAGTGATCTTTTTCATTTCAGGTTCTCCTTTATGTTATATTTTTTTAGAATTTGTGTGGGTACGGATGATCGGGTGTGCGGTTCGGCGGGGGACACATTCGTCCGCGCCGGATGTTCACGCGCAGCAGCGCGGGATAATGCAGATGCATGGGCGGCACCTCCCGTCAGCTGTGCGCGCGCCGGTCGGTGCGGCGGGCGATGTACATACCGAATTCCTGCAGGATCTGCACGATGAGGATGGTCAGCGCCACGCACAGCCAGACGATCTGATCGTCGTACTTCTGGTAGCCGTAGGTGATGGCGATCTGACCGAGGCCGCCGCCGCCGATCGTGCCGGCCATGGCGGAGTAGCCGAGGATGGTCACGGTGGAGATGACGCCGCCGGTGATGAGCGCGGGCTTGGCCTCCGGGATGATGACCTTCCAGATGATGCGCAGCGTGGACGCGCCCATGGACTGCGCGGCCTCGATGACGCCGGCGTTGACTTCCTTGGCGGCGGACTCGACCATGCGCGCCACATACGGGGCGGCGGCGATGACGAGCGTCACGATCACGGCGCGGTTGCCGAGGCTCGTGCCGACGACGAACTTTGCCACCGGCAGCATGGCCACCATGAGGATGATGAACGGGATGCTGCGCAGGGCGTTGACGATAATGCCGAGCGTACGGTTGAGCCAGCCGATGGGGTGGATGCCGTCGCGGTCGGTTATGCGCAGGATGAGGCCGACCGGCAGGCCGATGAGATAGGCAAAGAACGTGGAGATGAGCGTCATGTAAATGGTCTCCCAGATACCGAGCTGCAAAATGCCGTTTTGCCAGAGCTTGATGAGCAGATCAGACATGACTTCAATCCTCCTGTAGATAAGAGATGTGGTTGTGATCGAGCCAGCGCAGCACATCGTGGAACTGCTGCGGGTCGCTGGGCAGGTCGATGACCATGTGGCCGTAGATGCTGCCCTCGACGATGCGGGTGTCGGCAAAGAGGATGTTCACCGGCACGTTGCACTCGAGCGTGATGCGCGAGATGACCGGCTCGTTGGAGCAGCTGCCATCAAAGACGAGGCGCAGCCGCTTGCCCGTGCACGGCGGGAGGTTCTCGGTCGGGCTCTTGGGAAGGATGAGTGCTTTGGCAATGTCGGATTTCGGATGGGTGAACACATCGCTGACGTTGCCGATCTCGGCGATGCAGCTCTGGTCGATGACGGCCACGCGCTGGCAGATCTGCTCGATGACGCGCATCTCGTGCGTGATGACGACGATCGTCACGCCGAGCGTCTGGTTGATCTGCTTGAGCAGGCGGAGGATCGACTGCGTGGTGTTCGGGTCGAGGGCGCTGGTGGCCTCGTCGCACAGGAGGTATTTCGGCCGCGTCGCCAGGGCGCGTGCGATGGCCACGCGCTGCTTCTGACCGCCGGAGAGCTGCGAGGGATACGCTTTCGCGCGGTCGGACAATCCGACGAGCTCGAGCAGCTCGGCGGCGCGTGCCTGCGCCTCGTCGCGCTTGACGCCCGCGATCTCGAGCGGGAAGCAGATGTTGCGCAGCACCGTGCGCTGCTCGAGCAGGTTGAAGCTCTGGAAGATCATGCCGATGTCCTGCCGGGCCTTGAGCAGGTCGCGGCGGCTGAGCTGCGTCATGTCGCGCCCGTCGATGCGCACCGTGCCGGAGGTCGGCCGCTCGAGGAGATTGATGCAGCGCACGAGCGTGCTCTTGCCGGCACCGCTCAGGCCGATGATGCCGAAGATCTCCCCGTCATCGATGCGCAGGTCCACATCCCGCAGCGCATGGATGTCGCCGGTCGGAGAGGGGTAGGTCTTGTTGAGATGTTCGATTTCGATCATGGTGGGTTCTCCCTCGCAGAATGAATTTTTCGGAACAAAAAAGCAGAGGCCGGAAGACTCGTTGTCTTCCGGCCTCTGCGGATACGGCTTTGTATGGAAAATCAGCCGTTATTGGAAGCGAACACAAGACGAGTCGTATTTTCGAGCACGACGAAACATGCACATGCAGCCGGGCATGTACATCATCATAGCCATCATCATGTTGTTCGTCTGAGCAAACTTCATAATACAACGCGTCTCCTTTCGTTCAAAATCACGGTTTCCTGTGGAAACGAGCGCAGTATAACGCAGTTCCCCGCGCTTGTCAACCCCAAAATCCACAAAACCGGTATGAAATATGCATTAGAAAAAATGAACGTATCTATTCTAAAATTCGATCGTTTGCGGTGCTATATCGGGATCGTGGCTGCACAGCGACGCCACGCACGCGGGATCGCGGCTCATGCTGCCGATCCAGTCGAGCGCCTTTTTGGCGCGCACACTGTTTTCGCAGATACCGGGCACCGTGCCCTCCGCCCATGAGTGGGGACTTGCCGCACCGTCGGCGTTGAGCAGCACATAGCGCTCGCCGTTTCGGATGAGCGCTGCAAACATCCCCTCCGTGTGACCTGCGATGTGCACGAGATGCACCGAGTCGTCACCGAAGAGGTCGTAGGAGCGGCTCTCCGGCCCGATGTGGTTCACGCGGTACCAGAAGCGCTCCGGCGGCTCGTCGATCCACAGCCTGCGCGAGGTGTAGCGCAGGTTGACGCGGCACGACCAGAAGTATTCCTCCTCCGGAACGAGCAGGCGCTTTGCGCCCCGCACCTCGCTGATGCCGGCGATATGATCCGGGTCGAGGTGGGAAAAGAGCACATAGTCCAGATCCCGCGGCCGGATGCCGCGCGCGGCCAGCTGCTCGCCGATCGACTGTCCCGGCGCGACGACGCTGTGCACGAGCGTGTACCACCCGCGGCCGAACATGCGCAGCTGCGCCGCGCGATCCTCCACCCCGGTCGGGCTCACTGTGCGCGGCAGACCGGCGTCGACCAGAAACAGCCCCTTCGGGTGCTCCACGAGATACGCCGACACCGGCAGCCAGATGCGTGCATCCGCTTTTGTGCGCCGTGCGTCGGCCTTCGCCGGCCAGCGCCACTGGCCGCTCGCCGGGAGCTGCGGCGCGACGCCGATCCTCCCGCAGTGCAGAACATGGACCCGGATCCGAGGCATTTGCGCTCACCTCTGCAAATATACGAAAATTAACCATACGGTCAGCAAAAACATAACACTGATTGTGTAAAATGTCAACCCCGACGGGCAGAACGGCGGCATTTTTGCTGCATTTTACGGTAAAATGCACATTTGTCTATTGAATTGTGTGTGTGAGATGTGTTACAATCCTTGTGTATGAATTCACAAATCAGGGAATGCAACGGAAATTATTCAAGGGGAAGAAAGGAGCCTGAAAATGGCAAGAGAACTGATCCTGAAACTAGGCAAAAAGATCACCGACCGTGTGGACGTCAAGCTCGGCATGACCCAGCTCGACGAGACTTCGCCCGAGTATTATGGCCTGGCCAGCGTCGTCACCGACGAGATGGCGGAGCTTGCGCTCGCGATGAAGGTCCGTGTCCCGACCACACCGGCCGAGATCGGCAAAAAGGTCGGCAAGGACCCCGTCTACGTGGAGCAGCTGTTTGACCAGATGTCCATGATCGGCCTGCTCGAGTACAACTGGGAGAACGCCGATCACCACAAGCAGTGGACGCTGCCGATCTTCGTGCCCGGCTCTGCAGAGCTGATGAACATGAACCTCCAGCAGGTCGAGGAGCATCCGGAGATCGCGCAGTTTTTCGAGCGCATGGCGTTTCTGCCGCTGACGAAGATCACCTGCATGGTGCCTCCCGGAGGCGCCGGCGTCGGCATGCACGTCATCCCGGTCGAGAAGGCCATCCCGGCCACGAACGAGTCGGTCGATGTCGAGCACATCTCTCACTGGCTGAAGAAGTATGAGGACCACCTCGGCGTCGGCTATTGCTCCTGCCGCAATGCCATGCGCCTTCAGGGGCTGGGCTGCGGTGAGCTGCAGGATGAGATGTGCATCGCCGTCGGTCAGTTTTGTGACTACTGTCTCGAGACCGGCAAGGGCCGCAAGATCACCTATGAAGAGGCGATGGAGATCCTCCAGCGCGCCGAGGACAACGGCTATGTCCACCAGATCACGAACATCGACGGTGAGGACAAGATCTTCGCCATCTGCAACTGCGCGCTCGGCTCCTGCTTCGCGCTGAGAACGAGCCAGCTGTTCAACACGCCCAATATGTCCGCCTCCGCTTACCGCGCCCATGTCGATGCCGAAAAGTGCGTCGCCTGCGGCAAGTGCGCCGAGGTCTGCCCGGCCGGCGCCGCCAAGCTCGGCCAGAAGCTGTGCACCAAGACCGGACCCGTGGTCTATCCGAAGCAGCCGCTGCCGGACGACAACCATTGGGGCGAGCATATGTGGAGCCCGAACTATAAGGACGACAACCAGAAGCAGTGCCACGAGTCCGGCACCGCACCCTGCAAGACCGCCTGCCCGGCGCACATCGCCGTTCAGGGCTACATCAATCTGGCTGCGCAGGGCCGCTATCTGGACGCGCTCAAGCTCATCAAGCAGGATAACCCGTTCCCGGCCGTCTGCGGCAGCATCTGCAACCGCCGCTGCGAGGACGCCTGCACCCGCGGCAACGTTGACCGCGCCGTCGCCATTGACGAGATCAAGAAGTTTGTCGCCGAGCAGGAGCTCCAGGCCGACAAGCGCTACATCCCGAAGGTCATCACCCACCGCGGCATCGCCGATCCGTACCCGGAGAAGATCGCCATCATCGGCGCCGGCCCGGCCGGCCTGTCGTGCGCCTACTATCTGGCGAACATGGGCTACGAAAACGTCACCGTGTTCGATAAAAACGAGGTGCCCGGCGGCATGCTGACCCTCGGCATCCCGAGCTTCCGTCTCGAGAAGGACGTGGTCAACGCCGAGATCGAGGTGCTCAAGGAGATGGGCGTCCACTTCCAGTGCGGCGTCGAGATCGGCAAGGACATCACCATCGATCAGCTGCGTGAGCAGGGCTACAAGGGCTTCTATCTGGCCATCGGTGCGCAGAAGAGCGCGCCCATCGGCATCCCGGGTGAAGAGCTCTCCGGCGTGTACGGCGGCGTGGACTTCCTGCGCAAGGTCAACCTCGGCAAGAAGCCGCGCATCGGCAAGAAGTGCGCCGTCATCGGCGGCGGCAACGTTGCCATGGACGTCTGCCGCACGGCTATCCGTCTCGGCGCGCAGGACACCTACGTCATCTACCGCCGCAGTCAGGCCGAAATGCCGGCTGACGCGGAGGAAGTCGCGGAAGCCATGGAAGAGGGCGTGCAGTTCCGCTTCCTGAGCGCTCCGGCCGAGATTCTCGGCGAGAACGGCAAGGTCAAGGCCATCAAGGTCGAGATCATGGAGCTGGGCGAGCCCGACGAGAAGGGCCGCCGCAAGCCCGTCGGCACCGGCAAGTTCGAGACCATCGAGGTCACGTCCGTCATCGGCGCCATCGGCCAGCGCGTCGACCTCGGCCATATCGCGCCTGAGGCGATGGTCTTCAACCGCAACGGCACCGTCCAGGTCGACGGTGTGACGTATCAGACCGCGCAGCCCGACGTCTTTGCCGGCGGCGACGTGGTCACCGGTCCGAAGTTCGCCATCGACGCGATCGCGGCCGGCCGCGAGGGCGCTGTGTCCCTGCACCGCTTCGTGCATGAGGGTCAGAGCCTGACGCTGGCGCGTGACCCGCGTGAGTTCTACGAGCTGGACAAGAGCAACGCCGTCCTGCCCATCGACTGCTTCGACGCTCCGGCGCGCCAGACCGTCGCGCACGACGCGAGCAAGGCCAAGACCTTCTCCAACGACCGCATCACCTTCACGGAGGCGCAGGTCAAGGCGGAGGCATCCCGCTGCCTCGGCTGCGGCGTGTCCGTCGTCGACCCGAACAAGTGCATCGGCTGCGGCCTGTGCACCACCCGCTGCGAGTTTGACGCGATCCACCTGCAGCGCGATATGCCGGAGGCCAGCCGTATGTACCGCACCGAGGACAAGATGAAGGCTATCCTGCCGCACATGATCAAGCGCGCTGCGAAGATCACCATCAAGGACATCAAGGAAAAGTGCGCGAAGTAAACCCGCCGGAGGAAGATACCCATGCATGAACTCGGAACCGTGTTCTATGTCATTCGTGAGGTCGAGAAGGTCGTCGAGGAGAACCACCTGACCAAGGTCGGCAGCGTCACGCTGGAGATCGGCGAGGTCAGCGGCATCATTCCGTACTATCTGACGGACTGCTGGCAGTGGGCGATCCAGAAATCCCAGTACCTGAAAGAGGCGGAGCTGAAGATCGAGACACTTCCCGCCGTGACCTTCTGTGAGGACTGCAAGCAGACATATCCCACGGTAAAATACGCAAAGATATGCCCGCACTGTAAGAGCGAGCATACCTACCTGGTGTCAGGCAACGAATACAACATCAAAGAGATCGAGGCCTGTTAGCATCCCAAAAGCGAACACGGAGAACGATTTTTCGTTCTCCGTGTTTTTGGTATCTGTCATAGCTCGACCGGCGCGCGGTCGATCGGCAGCTGGATGATCTCGAGCTTTCGCAGTGCGGCGTATTCGAGCGTGCGCGCCGTGCCGCCCGGACGTCCGTCAAAGGCGGCGATGAGGATGCGCGAGGCGTCGACCATGTAGCGGTTGCGGCGCATCATGCAGTCCGGTGTGTACGTCTCCTGCACGAGCGTCTGATAATCGCACTGGCGCAGGTCGTAATCATAGCGCGCGCGCAGCTCCGGCCGCCAGCGGTCGGCCTGACCGGAGAAGGGGATGGCCGCCTCGATCGTGACCTCCGGATGGCTGAGGCGCAGATAGCGCGCGGCATCGAAAAAATACAGGTCACAGCCGTTGGCCATGCCGCAGATGAAGTGCCGGATGCCGTCGGCATAGACGGCGTCCACGGCGTCAAAGATCTGCTGCTGGAGCTTCCGGCAGCGGGGGTCGGATTCGTCGCTGCCCCAGGGCAGCTTGTGTTCGCGGTATCCGGTGAAGCAGCAGGTGTGTTCGCGCTCAGGCATGGCGGCAGTCTCCTTTTCGGTGCTGGCATCCATTGTACGCGTCAAAAAAGCACCTGTCAAACCTTTCCTGAAAAAAGTGCTTGCAATCTCCGGGCACTGTGCTATAATGCAGACAGTAGTTAAACAACTGAATCGAGATGTCTTCGGGGCAGGGTGTAATTCCCGACCGGCGGTGATAGTCCGCGAGCCGAATGTGGTTGAATCGGTGCAATTCCGATACCGACAGTATAGTCTGGATGATAGAAGATGTTACGGACCTCCATAAGTTCGCAGCGCCTGAAGGACATGTTCTTTCAGGTGTTTTTCATTCTATGGAGGTGCTTTGTCATGTTGAAAGAAAACCTGTCCTTTATCGGTGTCTGCGCGCTTGTGTTCGCGGCATTGCTCGGCCTTGCGTATCTGTTTGAGCGCACGGTCTGCCACGATCTGCAGCGCCGCAGCCGCAGCCGAAACATCAGCTATGTGGCCATGTTCTCCGCCCTCGGCGGCGTGCTGATGCTGCTCGAGGTCCCGCTGTTCTTCGCGCCCGGCTTCTATAAGATGGACCTGAGCGAGCTGCCGGTGCTCATGAGCGCGTTCTATCTCGGACCTGTGGCCGGTGTCACCACCGAGCTGCTCAAGGTGCTGCTCAAGCTCCTGCTCAAGGGCACGAGCACAGCCTTCGTCGGCGACTTTGCCAACTTCGTCGTCGGCTGCACGTTCATCCTTCCCGCCGCTGTCATCTACCACCACCACAAGACCCGCCGCTCCGCCATCATCGGCATGGCCGTCGGCACGCTGTGCATGACGGTGTTCGGCAGCCTCTTCAACGCCCTGTACCTGATTCCGAAGTTCGCTGAGCTGTTCCACCTGCCGATCGATCAGATCGTCGCCATGGGCACGGCCGTGAACAAGGGCATCACCAGCGTGCCGACGCTCGTGCTGTTCGCCGTCGTCCCGTTCAACCTCATCAAGGGCATCGTCGACTCGGCGCTGACGTATCTGCTGTATAAGCGCGTGGAGTTTTTGCTCTTCCCGGAGCTGCGCAAGAAAAACCAGACCCCGTCGGTGCAGCCCAAAACGCCCACCCCGCAGCACTGAGGCGCAGACCGTAACCATATCCACAACCGCCCGCAGGCTTTTGCCCGCGGGCGGTTTTCCGTTTTGCGCGGCGACAGCTCTCAGCCCGCCGGCGGTTTTTCGTCCGCGCAGCAGCGGCGCACCGTGCGCCGGAGCAGCGTGAAGCTGAGGGTGAAATTCACGCACTCGTTGAAATACAAAATGAAGAGATACCCGGCCAGCCCGAACCGCGGCAGCAGCGCCCACACGAGCACCACGCCGAGCGTTGCGTCAAATACGTTGATGGCCATGCAGCGCGTCTGCTGGCCGAGCCCGCGCAGACAGCCGTCGGTCACGGTGTCGAGATACATCACCGGCACGAGCGGCGCGAGCAGCCGGATGAACCGTCCTGCGTCGTCCGAGTGGTAGATCAGCTGCCCGAGCGTCCCGGAAAACGCCAGCAGCAGCACGGCCGTGCCGCACGCGAACAGCAGACACCGGTACAGCAGCGTGCGCACCAGTCGCCGGATGTCCCCGCACCGGCCGGATACCTGCGCCGTCGTCAGCTCCGGCACGAGCAGATCCGCCAGCGCATACAGCAGGCACGAGGGGAAGAGCACCACCGGCAGCGCCATGCCGTGCACGATGCCGTAGTCCGCGAGCGCACGGTCGGCCGTCAGACCGGAGCTTTTGAGCCCGCGCGGGATGAGCAGGTGCTCGAGCGTCGTGAGCGACGTGCGCGCATAGGCAGACACCGCCAGCGGCAGCGCCACGGCGAGCATCCGCCGCGTCAGGTGCGGCACGGTGTCGCCGCCCGTGCGGTATTTGCGCCGGTCAAGGAGATACACTGCCGCCATCATCAGCAGCGACACCACGTCCGCGCACGCACCGCCCGCCGTGACGGCGGCGCAGCTCTGCTCCAGATCCCCGGCGGCGGCACGGGACAGAAACCACATCACGCACGCAATGCTCACGAGCTGCTCGAGCAGATGCACGAGCGTCGGCTTCCACACGCGGCCGGAGGCGGTGAAATACCCGTCCATGACCGCTGAGAGCGCGATGCACGGCAGACTGATGCTCGTGATGCGCAGCGAGCGCACCGTGCGCGCATCGCCGATCCAGAGAAAGCCCACGGGCTCGGCCAGGAAGTACACCGCTGTACCCGCGCACAGACCGAAAATGAGCGCGTAGCACGCGCACCGGCGCATCGCACCCGTGACGCCCGCGCCGCGCTCGAGCCCCATCTCCTCGGAGATGAGGCGTGTGGCGGCAAAGCGGATGCCGGAGATGGCGAAGGTTGCAAACAGCACGCTCACCGACAGGACGAGCTGGTAGAGCCCGATGCCGGCCGCGCCGATGTGCCCGACGAGCCACGCCTGAAAGACGAGCGCGATGCAGCGCATCACGATCGACGAGCCGGTCATGAGCGCGGTGTTGACAATGAGCCTGCGATGTGTGTGCACGCGCGCGACCTCCCGACGCAGTTTGTACCACTCTATGGTGCGGGAAAGAAAAAGATGCCGCCCGGCAAACGCTAGGCGGCATCTTTTGCATTCTTCAGGTGTGCAGGTCGGTCTTGATCTTCGTCGTGGAGATCTCGGGCGTGCGGGGGAGGTAGACGACCTCGCATTTGTCCTTCAGGAAGTCGAACTTTCCCTTCCAGTCGTCGCCCATGACGAACACATCCACGTGGTATTTGTCCACGTCGGTGAGCTTCTGGTCCCAGCTCTCCTCCGGGATGACGAGGTCGACATAGCGGATCGCCTCGAGCATCCGCTTGCGGTCCTCATAGGAGAAGTAGCTCTTTTTCTGCTTCTGCTCCCAGTTGAATTCGTCGGTGCTGAGCGCGACGATCAGATAATCGCCCTGCTCCTTGGCGCGGCGGAGGAGGTTGATGTGTCCGTAGTGCAGCAGGTCAAAGGTGCCGTAAGTGATGACGCGTCTCATGTGTGCTCCCTTTCCCGGAGGCGCTCGGCCAGAAACGCGGCGACGCGCTCGGCGGAGTGTCCGTCTGTGTATTGGTTGGTCAGCTTTGCGAGCTGCAGGCGCTTGGCCCGCAGCGGATCGTCGCCCGATGCAAGCTGGGCAAAAAACGTCCGGAAATCGTCCGGCGTGTCGAGCATGGCCACGCTCTCACGCAGCGGCTGCGGATCGATGGCAAAGCCCGGCTGTCTGGCATAGGCATCAATGTCCTCGAATGTCAGGCCGACAGGCTTGCCTGTGAGCAGATAGTCAAACAGCACGGAGGAATAGTCCGTGATGAGCGCGTCCGTGCAGGCGAGAAATTCATAGGATGTGATGCCGTGCGCGGCGAAGAGCCCGTCGTCGATGAAGCGCAGGTTGCTCAGCTCCAGTGCGCGGATGTGCGCGAGATCCTGCGCCGGGTGGGGCTTGACGATCACGAGCGTGCCTGTCTCCCGTGCTGCCGCGTTTACGGCCTCGGCCGCTGCCGGGTCATGGATGACGGGGATGGAGATGTCCGTCGTTGTGACGAGGTCGTTTTTGTGCTGGCGATAGGTGGGATACCAGACGACGAAGCGGGCAAACTCCGCGCCGAAGATGTCCTTCAGGTCGCATTTTTGCGTGAACAGCTCATCGTTGCGCGGGAAGCCGAGCGTGACGAGCTTGTCCTGCGGGATGTGAAATTCATAGCTGTTGACAGCGTCAAAAAACGGCGCCTGGCTCAGCACCCAGTCGGTCGTCGGGTCGCAGAAATAGTAGTCGTGCACGCTCTTGAGCGGGCTTCCGTGCGTCAGATACAGGTGCACGGTCTCCGGCCGGAGCGTCTGGATCTGGCCGTTGCAGTCCACGATGGCGGCGGCGCGGGCGCGCAGCGCAAACAGGCGCATGAGCGCCCATTTGCCATGCGTGCCGACAAAGCCGACGTTCTTTTCGTGCACGTGCCGGAAAGCGGCCGGATCCGGAACGACCCATATGAGCCGGTACCGGTTGTTCCAGCCCTGGGCCAGCAGCTCACGATACAGGGCGCCGGTGTTGTCGCCGAGGGGCGGCGCACTCTCAAGCAGGATGACCGGCTTGCCGGGCAGCAGACTCAGCAGATGCACAAGCAGGCGTTTTAAGCGTTGTTTCATTTTCTCAGCACCTTTCGCACCATGCCGCCGACGAGCGCTTTTTCATATCCGTTCATGCTCAGCAGCCACACGGAGGCACAGTAAATAGCCGTGTAAACGACGATGCCGCCGAGCAGCATCGGAATACTGTAGAGGTTTACAAAGCGCATCATCAGCACGCCGCACGCGGCGGGCGGCAGCAGGCCGAGCGCCATGCGCCCGATGTTCTTCCAGAACACGGTCACGTCGATGTTCAGCCGCCGCTGATAGAAGATGTTCATCACGAGCCCGTTTGCCAGCGCAACGGCAATGGCCGTGCCGATCGCGCAGCCGATCGCGCCGAGATACCGGCAAAGCCAGATGCTGATGGCGAGGTTGCCGATGGCCATGGCGCCGTAGATGATCGAGCGGTACTTGTGCAGGTTCTGCGCGCGCTGCATCTCGATGCCGAGATTCTGCGTCAGCGGCACCATGCCGGGGATGATGAGCAGCAGCACGATGATGTACGCATCGTCATAGCCCGACCCGGCCCAGAAATAGATAAACGGCTTGCCGAAGAAGATGATGCCGGTGCACACGAGCGACAGGATCAGAAACTGGATGCGCCCGACGCGCACGAACAGCTCCGTGAGCACGGAGCGCAGGCGCGTCTTGTCGTCCTTGTTATCCTGCACGAGCTGGTGGATGCGCGGTGTGAACACGGACGACACCGCCGTCGAAAACGAGATGAAGTACGTGTGCAGCTGCTGGCCGACGGCGTAGACCGCCGTGGCGGCGGTGCCGCAAAAGCGCGTGATGATGAGCTTGTCGAGGTTGTTGTTGACCTGGTCGACGACCATGTTGATGGCAATAAAGCCGGAGAACACGGCAATGTCCTTGAGCACGGCACCGTCAAAGCCCCGGAACAGGACCCGGATGTGCAGCTTGCCGAAGCAGTAGATCAGCCGCAGCACGTCCACGAGCACCGAGATCGTCACCGTGATAACGACCATGCCGATCGAGCCGTAGCCCGCCAGCAGCACCGGCAGCGTCACGAGCGGGGACACGACCGTGCGCAGGATCTCCGTTGCCTTCAGGAACACGAACTGCTCCTGCGCACTGATGATGCTGCTGAACACGCTCATCGGGAAGCTTACGGCGAGGTTCGCCGTCAGCAGCAGCATGAGGATACGCGCCGTGTGGTACTCGGCGTCCGTCAGGCCGGTCTTGAACACCATCTCCAGATGGAACGTCAGGTACAGTCCGCACGCGAGCGCGATCAGTCCGATGACGGAAAACACGATCAGGAACAGGCCGTTGAGCCGCGCGATCTTGTCGTCCGCCTTTTCCTTGCGGTAGAGGATGTAGTAGCGCACGTAGCTGCCGCCGAAGCCGAGACTGAGCACAGACAAGATGGCGATCGTCGAGGCGACGGTGGAGTACAGGCCGTATTCGCTCTTGCCGAGGATGCGCAGCATGAACGGCGTGTAGGCAATGGAGACGATGATGTTGAGCGTCATCTGCACATACGTGAGCAGAGAGCCGGAACGCAGTTGATTGTGATGCTTCATAGTGTCAGTGTCCGGCGGCGGCGAACAGCATGTGCACCGCCCGGTACTGCTTCTTTCCGAGCAGGGACAGCACCAGCTTTTTGCGCGCCGGATAGCCTTTCAGATAGGGGTTGTGCCGGTAGTCGGGGAAGCGCGCGGCGGTGAAGTCCAGCAGCTGCGGCAGCAGCGGGTGCGTGCTCTGTGCCTTGAGGATGCGCACGGACGCATCATAGAGCACATTGTCTACGCAGAGCTTGCCCAGCTCGTTTTCGTACTGCTCGAACAGGCCGCGCGCCTGATACCACGTCAGCACATCGTCGATCGCGTCCATAATTTCGGCGTTGGCGTCGATCGCACGTTTGGTCACGGAGCCGGCGTGCTGCCGGTAGAGATAGAGCACGTCCGGCAGGATCACAACGGACCTTGCCGCCGTGAGCATCTTGCGCGTCATGCACAGATCCTCACCCCAGCCGCGGGCGCGAAAGCGGATGTCCGTGTCCGTGAACAGGGTGCGCCGCCATGCGGCGATGCAGGCCGACGGGCGGTTGAGCAGCAGGGCGGGCGTCTCCGGAAGCGTCAGCGGCGTGCGCAGCGGCAGGTCGTCGGTGAACACCGCGCCGTCATTGTCGCCGGTCATGCGCAGGCCAAAATAGCACACGTCGGCCGGCGTCTGCTCCAGCGCGGCAGACAGCACGGCGAACGCCTCCGGCGTGTAGCTGTCGTCGCTGTCGAGAAAGAGCACATAGTCGCCCTGCGCGAGCGAGAGCGCCGCATTGCGCGCGTCGCCCGCGCCGCCGTTCGGCTTGTGCAGCACGCGGATGCAGTCCGGATGCTCGCGCGCGAGCGTGTCGCACAGTGCGCCGCTCTTGCCGTCGGTCGAGCCGTCGTCCACGAGCAGGATCTCAAAGTCTGCGCCGGTCTGCTCCAGCACGGAGTCCACGCCCGCGCGCAGGTATTCCCAGCCGTTGTAGACCGGGATGATGACACTGAATTTCATAGCTTCCTCCAGTCCGGGCGCTCAGCCGAGCTTGTCCTTCACGGCAAAGAGCATCCGCACGGTGCGGTATTTGCGCTGCCGCAGCAGGCGCAGGATCAGTTTGTGGCTGCGCGAGAGCGTCTGCAGGTACGGGTTTTCCAGATAGTCCGGGAACTGTGCCTGCACGTAGTCCTGAAACCGGTCGAGCAGCTCGCTCTCCGGGTCCACGCGCAGCACGCGCACCGAGGCTGCCAGCAGCACATGATCCACCGCCAGCCGCGACAGCTCATTGTAGTAGCGCTCGAACAGGCCGTTTTCGCGGTACCAGCCGAGCAGGTTGTCAAACGCGGTGAACAGCTCGGCGTTGCGCGCCGTGTTCGTGTTGCGCGTGATGGAGTTGGTGCGGTCCACGTAGTAATACAGAATGTCCGGCACGAAGGCGGCGCTTTTGGCCAATGCCAGCAGCTTCACGGATGTGCACAGATCTTCGTACCAGATGCGCGCCGGGTAGCGCACGCCGGAATCCAGAAACAGGCTGCGCCGCCAGATGCGGCTCCATGGGGAGGGCATGGTCTGCATCAGCTCGGGCGTGTCGGCGAGCGTGAAGGTGCGGTCGGTCGGCAGGCGATCCACCAGCTCCTTGACCACAACGCCGTTTGCTTCCAGCGCTGCGCCGAAGCCGATGATGTCGCTCCCGAAGCGGGCGACGGCGTCGGCCAGTACGCGGAACATGCCGGTGGCGATGTAGTCGTCACTGTCGATGAAGATCAGGTACTCGCCCTGTGCGGCCTCGATGCCGACGTTGCGCGCCTCGCCAACGCCGCCGTTCGGCTTGTGGATGGCGCGGATGCGCTCCGGGTGCGCCGCGGCATAGCGGTCACAGATCGCGCCGCTCTCGCCGTCGGTCGAGCCGTCGTCGATGAGGATGACCTCATAGTCGGTGAAATCCTGCGCCAGCACGGAGTCGATGCACTTGGGCAGGTAGTCCTTGACGTTGTAGACCGGGATGACAACACTGAAAATCATGCGCGTTTCTCCTCTCCGTCCGGCAGCGCGTCCGGCTTTTCGCTGCGCATCTGCGTCAGGTAATAGACCACGGCCAGCAGCACCGACATGTAGATCGAGGCGTTCGGCCGCCGCAGTACGCCGGCAGTGAAATAGGCGTATACCAGACACAGGCACAGCGCGATGCCGAAGGCACCGGCCTCTAGCGTGAAGTATTTGCGGAAATCCTTGATCAGACATTTGATGATCAGGTACAGGAAATAACCGATGAAGGCGACCATCATGGCCAGCCCCACCCAACCGTACAGGAAACAGATGCCGTGGAAGTCATTTTCCACGTCGTAGATCTCGCCGTCAAAGGCCATGCGGCCGAGCTCCATACCGAACAGGCGGGAGGTGAACGGCTGCTCGTCGAGCAGCATCTCGCAGAAGACGATCTTGCGGTGGCGGGTCGCCGTGATGTCCGTGACCTGCGCGGAGTAGTCGTAGGCGGACATGACGCGCGCCGTGCCGAAGCGCCGGCACATATTCGGCGAGTAGAAATTATAGATCGTGCACAGGGCGTGGTAACGCTCCCCGGGCGTGACGGTGGATGTGCCGTCCTTGTTGCCCTCGGCGCGCTTGATCATGACGTTGGCGTCATTCTGCTTGTAGCTCATGGCCTCATTGTAGCGGTTCTGGTTGATATACATGGGCGACTGCTTGTAGGTCGCGCAGCACACGGCGAGGATGAGCACCAGCACGGCGATGTAGCGCTTGGAGGTGCGCGCTTTGCCGGTCAGCACCAGCACGATCGGCACGCCGAGCGCGACGACGGCGATCGAGAAAAACGCCAGACGCGTTCCCATGAGATAGAGCTGTCCGAGCGCCGCAACGCTCGTGAGCGTGAAGAGCAGAAACTGCCTGCGGCGGTAGCAGAGCAGGATGACGATGGGCGCAAGTATGCTCATGATCGCGCTCTGCGCGTTGCCGAACGAGTACCAGCCGAGGATGCCCACGTTGGTGGACTGATAGGTCGCCGAGGAGGTGTGCGTGAGCACGCTCACGATGACGGAGGCCGTGATGATCCAGAAATCGAGCAGCAGGCCGGTCTCAAACGCATGGCCGCACTTGTCGTTCGCCCGCAGGAAGGAGATGAAGCACAGCACGAACAGCGGCATCTGCACGACGCGCACGAAGTTGGTCAGGTCGTAGACGATGCGCTGGTAGCCGACGATGAAGCAGGAGATGCAGTGCCCGATAAGCAGCACGGCACAGGCGGCGACGGCGATGCCGTAGACCTTCTTGCGCGCGGAGGTGAAAAATCCGAGCAGGCATACGACGGCAAACACGGCAAAGCGCAGCAGCAGGGTGATGGTGTTGCTCATGCCGAGCCGGTCCGTCCAGAAGGACAGGATGTCCATCAGCGGCTGGATCGCCATGAGGATGATGACAAACGTGGGCAAAAGGCGCGCAAGTGCGCCGGAGACGTGGGTTTCTTGACTCATGAATGTGTTACTCCTTTGTTTGGGTGGCATCGGAAGGGGCCGGCCAGCAGGCGCGCAGGATCAGCAGCACGATCGCGCCGAGCACGAGGCCGAGCACGAGACCGATGCCGGTGCGCAGCAGCGAAACGAGAAAGTGCGCGCGAATGTGGCAGAAGGTGTTGGCGACGGAGGCGAATCCGATCGCGCCGAAGACGCCGAACAGCCACGCAGTCAGGCGGCTGCGGTGCGCGGCGCAGCAATAGGCCGCGGCGATGGCGGGGTAGGCGATGAGAAATTCCTTTGTGCGCGGCCGGAACAGCAGTACACGCTCCAGCCAGTTGCGCGCGCGCTGCTCGCCGACGGAGACGGACAGCATCCCGTCGCCGGTGCGCAGGATGTAGACCGTGCCGACGGCGGCGAGGATCACCAGCAGGCACAGCAGCTTTCGCCGCCAGTGGCGGCTGTTTTCCTGCCGCAGCGTCTGCAGGTCATCGCGCACAGAGCAGCCGCGCGTGTGCAGCAGCGCCATGGCCAGCAGCACCATGCCGCCGGCGTATACGGTCAGCTGACTGAGCTTCACACCGCGAAACAGCCGCAGCACGAGCAGATATTCCGAACCGCTGAGGATCGCGCCGATGTAGCAGCAGCCCCAGAACGTGATGGCTGTGCCGAGCGCCGTCGTGCCGATGTAGCGGCCGATGCCCGGACGCGTCTGCACGCTTTCGCGCAGCATGGCGGCAAGCACTGCGACGGCCAGACAAGGGAACACGATGGCAGCCAGCAGCGCAAGCGCCGTGCTCTGAAGGGCCGGCGCGAGCAGCGCGCCGCCAACGCTCTCCGCGCAGCCGAGCGCGAACAGCAGCGCACGCAGCCAGCGCGCACGCAGGGACACGAAAACGCCCAGCAGCACGATCGCTGCGGCGAACACGCCGATGCCGCACAGCATCAGCAGCACGGGGCTGACCGTTTTGGCCGGGATGCCGGTGATGCTGCCGTACTGATAGCCGGCCGGCGCGATCCGCTGCGCCAGATCCTGCAGCAGCTGCGTGTACACCTCCGGCTGCGCGACGGTCTCGCCCGCGGCGTCCGTCAGCGGTGTGAGCCACAGCACGGTCATGCCGCGGTCCACAACGGCACGGTAGAGCATATTGACGATCTCCTCCGCGCCGCTGTAGCCAAGCGTCTGGTAGCGCGCGCGGAACGTCTGGTTGAGCCAGAAGCCCTTGACCATACTGCCGGTGTACCCGTCGAGCGTATATCCGTCCGGCAGGACACAACCGGTCTGGTTCCTGTCTTCAATGAGCACGAGTGTGCTGCCGCTTTCGCGCAGCGCGTCGAGCACCTGCGCCTGCGCCAGCGGCTCGGTGTCGGTGTCGACGCCGGTCTGTCCGGCGGCGGCAAGCGTGTCATACCGCGCGGCAAAGAAATATGTGCCGCCCTGTGCAAGGCCGCCGGCCTGCGCCGTGCCCAGCCCCGCATCCTGCGCGGCGCGCATGATGTCCGGGTCGGCAAGCTCTGCCGGTGTGACCAGCAGCTCATGCGCGCCGGCATCCGCCAGCTGCGTCAGCCAGTCCTGCACCGGGATGCCGGATGCGTCCGAGAGCGCACAGACGTCCTCGTAGCTGACGACCACGTCGACCTGCCGCTGCGTCTGCTCAACACCGATCCGGACGCCGAGCAGCCAGAAGGCCGCCAGCGTGCAGAGCGCTGCCACGATCAAAAATAGACGGTAAGAGTGGAGAAATTGTTTCATAATCACGCACGCTTTCTAAATTTTTGCACGATCGTCTGCAGTGCCTCCCGCTCGCGCAGCAGCCAGCAGATGCCGGCGTACAGCCCGATGCCGACAAGGCCGAGCGCGCAGAATTCCAGCAGGGTCAGGAGCTTGCTCAGCTCCGGGCGGTACAGCAGCGTCTCACAGCCCCACATCGCCGCGCCGGTCAGCACGGCGGCAGCGAGGTTTTTGAGCAGCTTGCCGGTGCGCAGACTGCCGCGCGTGTCGCGGAAGAAGCAGACGAGCGCAATGACACCGCCGACGGTCAGCGACACGGCGGTCGTCCGCGCGATCAGGCCGCAGCTCTGGCCGCTCCGGAACACGAGGTTGAGCGCAATGTTCAGCGCCAGCACCACGGCATTGATGAGCAGCGGCGTCAGCGTCTTGTGCATGGTGTAGTATGCTTTGTTGATCAGGTCCAGCACGCAGAAGCCTGCCATGCCCAGTGCGTACATGGCGAACACGCTGCTGGTCATCTGCGTGGAGACGGTGTTGAAGTTGCCGCTCTCGAACAGGACGTGGATGATCGGCACGGCAAAGGCGGAAAACAGCGCCGAGAACGGCAGGATAACAAACAGCGTGTTTTCTACCGTGCCGCCGACATAGCGCTTGTACTCCTGCGCGTTTACCTGCGAATAGGTCAGATTGTATTTCGGGAACAGCACAACGCTGATGCTGTAGATAAGCGTCGTTGCGACCGGCGTGAAGAGCTTGTCCGCGTAGTACACGGCGCTCACAGCACCGCTGCCGAATGCAGACACGGTATTGGAGTCTGCCAGATAGCACAGCAGGAAGATGGACGTGGTAAACACCGTCACGACCGTCGTGCGGGCGAAGAGCTTGAGATCGGGATCACGGAAGTGCAGCCCGGGGATGAGCCGGAATTTTTCGCGCACGATACACGGGACCGTCATGGCAAACTGCAGCAGCCACGCAAAGCAGATGACCAGCACATATTCGAGCACGCGCTCGCTGCTGGAAAACAGCACGAGAAACACGATCAGCAGCAGATTGTACGGCAGGCTCAGACTGCCCTGCAGCGTGTAATGCTCCATGGACTGGAACACGGCGACCAGCAGGTAGATGACCACGATCAGCGGCAGCGTCAGCAGGCAGATCTGCAGATATGTCCGCAGAGTCGGCATGTCTGCGTCGCTCACGCCGAGCCAGTGGCCGACGGGGGCGAAGCGGATCAGCACCGAGAGCAGCACGACGACCAGCGCACTCACGAGCACACTCACGCAGATCAGGTTCCCGGCTACGGCGAAGGCCTTGTTCCGGTCCTCGGCAAGGTGGCGCGAGATCACGGGCACGGCCGCGATGCACAGTGCGTAGGCGACGGTCGTGAAGATGTAGATCGTATAGTTATAGGAGATCGTATAGAGATCAAAGGCCGTCTGCGTGCCGAATACGCCGGCCTGCAGTGCCTCGCGGACGATGCCGAGGATCTTGGTCAGCAGCGTGACTGCAACGACCAGCCCGATGGTGCGCAGGGTGCGCTTGTTCTGATTCTGACTCATGATGCGGATGCTCCTTCTTCACACGGCGCAGCGCCGGCGCGCACCGTCAGACAGTAGAGCGCGGCCAGTGCGGCGGAGAGATAAAACGAGGCGTTCGGCCGCCGGAGAACGCTGGCCGAAAAATAGGCGTTGACGATCAGGATCACCGCTGCCATGCCAAAGGCACACACCGGAAGCGTGCAGGCTTTTCCGGGCTCGCGCAGCATGCGCCAGAGCGCGCGCCCGATGAAATACAGCAGGAAGCCGGCCATCAGCACCAGACCCGTCAGACCGTAGAGATAGTACACACCGTGGAAATCGTTTTCCGCGTCAAAAATGGCGCTCTGGCAGCGTGTTGCCTCCAGCTCGAAGCCGAACAGCCGGCTCGTGACCGGCAGCTCCGCCATGAGCAGACGGCAGTAGACGAGCTTTGTCAGGCGGATGTCGCCGATAACGGACACGTCCATGGAGTCGTGAAATGCGTGCTCCACCTTTTCCAGACCGAAACGATCAACTGCCACCTGCTGGTATTTGCGGTAGAGCGCATCGCGCGTCTCCTGCTCGGAGGCGCCCAACTCACCGGCCGACTGCTGCTGCTCGCTCACGCTCTCGGCATAAGCCTGCCGGTTGCGGTACATGGGGCTCTGGTGATAGAGCCCGCCGCACAAAGCGGCACACAGAAGCACGACGGCCAGCGCGCGCGCGTTCCATTGACGGGTCAGCGCCATGCTCACGCACACGCCGGCGGCAATGCCGAAGATCTCGGCATAGGCCAGCCGCGTGCCCAGTACGAACAGCAGCGCAAAGCCGGCCACACAGCGCAGCGCGGCGGCGGTGAGCTTTTTGCGGCGAACGGCCGCAAGCAGAGAGATCACGGTCAGCACGCCGAGCACGGCGCTCTGCGAATTGGGCAGCCAGAACCAGCCGCTCCAGCCGATGTGAAATTTCGCATAGGTGGGCATGCTTGTGCCGGTCACAACGGACACGAGCGTGATGAGCGCGATCAGGTACAGATTGATCGTGCAGGCATCCTCCAGCACGTCCGGAAAGTGCGGCGTGCGCCGAAAGAGCGTAATGAGGGCGAAGGTATAGACCGGAAGCTGTGCAACACGGATGAAGTTGATCAGATCGGACATGGGTGCGGCGTAGCCCACGCGGCGGCAGGCCAGCACATGCGCCCCCCAGAAGAGCGCCAGCACACCGCACAGGATCAGGTAGGCGCGTTTGCGCTCCGAGAGCACGAACGCGAGCACAGTGGCGGCGGCCAGCAAAAGCATCCGCAGTGCAAGCGAAACGCTCGTTGCGCGGCCCAGAGTCTGCGTCCAGAACGACAGCACATCCAGCAGCGGCTGCGCTGTGCACAGGCCGATGAGCGCACCGGCCAGCCAGCGCGGGGCAGGGCGCTCCTGCGGCGATATTGATTGCATAGTTTTTCCTCTTTTTCTCACAGGATAGTTACACTACATCATACGCTTTTTTCGCGTTCAGGTCAACCTGTGCAGGCGTACTGTTTCTGTTATTCTTATTATTATTGTGTGGACGAAACACCCCCGGCCGGAAAATGCCCGGTCGGGGGTGTCGGAAACCGTATTTACAGGAGCTTATCCGTCTCGTGCGTGTAGCTGCAGATGAGCTTGTCGAGCAGCCGCAGCAGCTCTGCGGCTCTGGGCTCCGTGACGGCCTGCGCACGCAGCCGGTGCAGCCCGTCGATGGCCTCCTGACTGAGGCCGAGGGCGTTATACACGTCGCTCTCGCCGGCACGCTGCGCGTCCTCACTGCCGATCTCTGCGTCAAAGCCGAGCAGAAAGTTCGGCGTCGTGTGGAAAAACCGCGCGATGCGGCTCACGACCAGCGCCGACGGCACCGTGACCTCGCGGCGGTCGTTGGGCTTGATGTATTTGCGCACGGCGGGGCGGCTGATGTCGATCTCATCTGCCAGCTCCTGCGTGTTGACGGGCTTGCCGTACACATTGTTGCCGTTCATCAGATAGGTCAGCCGGTCGCGGAACACGTTGCCGAAGCCGCTCGCGGCCTCGTCGATGTCTTTGCCCATGATGCACCCTCCGTTCTTGCAGAAACAAAAAACATTTTTTTCGGAAAAGGACTTGACAAACCTGTAGAAATAGTTTATACCAAAGTTACGTTAATCAAAAACGAAACTTTGGTTTCTATCCACGGGCCGGATGTAACTTTTCTGACCACAGTAAAACACAACCGCCTGCAAAAGTCAAGACATATCCCCCATAACCGCAAGGAGGTAATTTTATGAGCAAGAACCGTGATCTGATCTATGATATGAGCGATTCTCCGGAGACGGAGGACTTCGAGCAGCTCGACAGCGAGCCGCTGCAGCTCGGCGGCGTCGGCGAGGATGCGCCCGCCGCAGACGACCGTCAGGTGACGACGCCTGGCGACGTGCACGTTGCGCCGCAGATGCCCACGCCGATCGACGGCACGCTGCGCCAGTTTGCGCTGCGCGTGCCGGACGTGATCGATGCGTGCAGCGGCATCATGGTGTTCGGAAAGCGCATCAAGTCGCTGGTCTTTTCGACCGACCTGAGCATCATCCGCAACGTCAATGCCGACGCGGTGTTTGCGGTCTATCCCTTTACGCCGCAGCCGATCATCACGCAGGCGCTGCTCATGGCGAGCGACCTGCCGGTGTTCGTCGGCGTCGGCGGCGGGCTGACGACGGGAAAGCGCGTCGTGAACCTCGCCATGTACGCCGAGATGCAGGGCGCGACCGGCGTGGTCGTCAATGCGCCGACACCGGGACGCATCCTCAACCGCATCCGCAGCAGCGTCGATGTGCCGGTCGTGGTCACAGTGGCCAATTCCGACACGAACTACCGCCACCGCATCGAGGACGGCGCTGCGATCCTGAACGTGGCCGCCGGTGCGCAGACGCCGGAGATCGTGGCCGAGATCCGCGAGCGCTTTCCGGATTACCCCATCATCGCGACCGGCGGCGCGGATGAGGATAGCATCCGTGCCACTATCCGCGCCGGGGCCAACGCGATCGTCTGGACGCCGCCGTCCAGCGCGGAGCTGTTTCGCGACGTGATGAAAAACTACCGTGAGGGCAAGCCGCACCCCTGAGCGGACGCCGCATTCTTTTTGCTTTCTCTTTCTGTTCTCCTGTTTGTTATCCGTGCGAGAGGCGCAGCCACACATCCGGCCGGATGTGCGGCTGCGCCTCTTTTGCGGTTTCTTATCTTGGTTTTACAGTGCCGAGAGCACGACACACGCCTGCTCGCGCGTCATGTGCTCGCGCGGACGGAAGCTGCCGTCGGGCATGCCGCTGATCACACCGGCGCGCTGCAGCGCCTGCACGGCGGGCAGGGCATAGGCTGCGATGTCACCGGCGTCCGCGAACGTGACGGGCGTGACATCCGTGCCCAGCCGGATGCCGAAGCGCTCGGCGTAACGATAGACCATGACGGCCATATCCTGACGCGAGATGTCGGCATCGGGCGCGAACTTGCCCTCCGCGACGCCGGAGACGACGCCGTTTTCGGCTGCCCAGCTGACATAGGGCGCATACCACGCATCTGCGGGCACGTCGGTGAATTTCCCTGTCCGGTATGCGGACACGTCCGCACCCTGCAGCCCGGCGAGCATGGTCACAAACTGCGCGCGCGTCATGTTTTCGGCGGGGGCGAAGGTTGTCGCCGTCATGCCGGAGACGACGCCCGCGTCATAGAGCTGCCGGATGTACGGATAGCTCCAGCGGCTCTCGGGCACATCCGTGAACGGGAAGGGTGTTTCACCCGGCTGCACGGCGCGGTAGGTGCTGTAGATATCGTCCATCAGGTTCAGATAGAACAGGTGCGTCTGCACGATGCTCTTGTTGGCGATGCCGCCGACAAACTGCATATGGTCGGCGCGCGTGACGGGCATGACGTACCAGATGCCGGGACGGAAGGCGATATCGGAATAGCCGTCATAGTTGACCCAGCCCTGCGAGCCGTCCTGCCTGCGGCAGTCGGTGGTGTTTTTGTCCGTCGTGGTCGGATAGAGGGCGGAGACGGTGTTGACCAGCCCGTCGTTCGGCAGCCAGCTGCGATCGATGTAGATGCCGCCGGCGGTGTACTTGTCATAGTATTTGCCCATGTTGTACGAGAACGACAGCATCAGCGCGCACATACCGTTCGACGGGATGGCAGATACGGTGGGATAGTGGTTTCCGGTGCGCGGATCGGCCGAGGTCTGGTCGCCTGCGTAGGAGAAATAGTAGATGTTCGGCTGGATGGCGATGCCCTTGTTGATCTCCAGTGACTTGTCGATCGTGAGGTCGAGGAAGGCGTTGTCGTTGTGCGACAGGAAATCGGATTTGAGCACACGCTCGAGCGCCTGCGCGAAGGTCTCGTTTTCGTCCTTGCGGATGCCGAACTGGTCGAGCTGGAAATCATACACGCCCTTGAATTTGGACAGCCCCAGCGCCTTGGATGCGGAGGTGGCAAGCTCGGCCGCGGCCTTTGTGAAGTCTGCGTTGCACTCAATGAACGACGTGCCGTTGTGCGGCGCGGCGATGGCGGTCAGCGAGTGCACCCAGCTGCCCTTGCCGCCGAGGAAAAACGGGCTCGGCTCGACACCGGCGGCTT
>OICD01000365.1_pt1 | contig 27213 bp, 25 predicted proteins | sample 1581161 | NCBI WGS metagenome assembly OICD01 (sample SAMEA3882546, study PRJEB24775) | human gut metagenome | biome: human-associated habitat; feature: intestine environment; material: feces | place: Netherlands | collected 2009/2010 | reverse complement strand
AAGCCGATAACGCCGCACACAGCGATGCCCACTGCGGACAGTCCCGCAAGGGTATAGAGCAGCGGCAGATTGGTGGTATCGCCGGTCTTAGGCGTATCACGCAGAACATTGTGCATCTCCACAATGGTTGTGGAGCCGAGCTTGACCGTTGCCTTCTTGTCAGCAGGGATAACATACATCGAAGAAGCCGAGTTGCTTACCTCAGAAATGGTGTAGTCCCCGATGCGAAGCCCGTCAATGAAGATCTCACCCTTGTCATTGGTTTCAAGGATAATGTCATAGCCATTTGCTCCGGTAATTCGGAAAGCGAAGCCCTTGACCTTGCCGTCAGAGGAGGTTTTAACAATCTTCAGGTTGCCACGCATCGCATCATTGATGAAGCCGACGCCTGCCTTGTTCTCCACCTCGTAGGTCTTGCCGTTGGTGTCGATCATCACTTCATACACGCCGGTATCAAGGACAAACCCCTCCGGGGCTTTGGTTTCCTTGACGAAGTAGCGACCGTAGAACAGGTCGTTCATACCGTATTCACCGATTTCCTTTTCGGTCAGTGTGCCGAGCAGTTCATCACTGTCGTCCAGCTTGCCGTTTGCGTTACTGTCCTTGTAGACCTCAAAGGTTGCTCCGGTTAGCTTATTGTCAGGATATTCGGAATCCACCTTGGTCAGATGGATGTTTCCACGGACATACCTGTTGACGATTTCGATCTCCACGACCTGCCCGTCTGCGCCGATGGTCACGGGATAGATGGTGTCATCTAGCACGAAGCCGGCGGGCTGTTCGATCTCACGGACATACCAAGTGCCGTAAGGAATGTTCTCAAAAGAAAAACTACCATCTTCAGCAGAAGTGGTAGTCATCAGAGCGTTTTCCTTTGTAAACTCGCCGTTATCCGTGCGGAACAGTCCAATCAGCGCACCGCCGAGAGCACTGCCGTTTTCATCGACCTTCTTGCCGGAAACAGAACCGTAGATCAGCTTGTTTTCAACAGCATTCCCATCATTGACAGCGATTTTCACCACCGCTGTATCCTGACCGGCATACCCAAAGGTTACGGGATACTTGGTATCGGAGAGCTTGTAGTGACTGTCGGTGGCAAGCTCCTGCACATAGTAGCTTCCAAAAGGAAGGTCGGTCTTAACCTTTGCCGTTCCGTCCTCATTCGGAGAGATGATCTCGATCAGACCGTCTGCGGGAATAGAAGTGCCGCTGGCAGATACGATTTCCTCGGCGGCAAACAGCCCAAAGGAAATGTTCTTCATTTCACCGTTATTGCCAATGCCGAAGCGCTCATTTTGCTCGATGGACTTTACAAGGCTGATCTCCACCTTCTGACGCTCGTTCTCGAAAGAGGTCGCCGTTTCGGTAACAGCAACATTCTGACCGGCGTAGGCAAGCTCGACGCAGTGGGGTTCCGGGTTGAGCACCATCCCGTGGGGCGCTGTGATCTCACGCACCTCATATTTGCCAAGGTAGAGTTCACGGCTCACAGCTGTGCCGTTTTCATCGGTAGTAACCGTGTCCACGACCTCGCCCTTCTGATTTCGGACAGTGCCGTCCTGCGTGATAATATCCTCTGCGGCAACAATCTCATATACCGCACCGGGAAGTCCACGCTTTTCATACTGCGGCTGATAGATGGTGGGCAGTTCGTTTCCGCTTTCATCAATGCCGCCGATGACGGAAACGCCAAAGAACACCTCGCCGTTTTTTTCCACGGTGATGGTGCCTTTCTGTGCCATATTGGGCTTATCCACTTTTACTACCGTAACCCCGCTTTCTTCTGTGGAATTATCCTCCGTGACATCGAAGTACACGGGCGTTTCATCGAGGACATAGCCGTAGGGAGCCTGTACCTCGACAATAGAGTATCCCTTTCCAAAGGACAGCTTTTCCGGCGTGACAAGAGAACCTTCTGCATTGGTGTAGAACACATCAATGGTGGTGGGCATCGGGTAAGTGAAGGTCATTGTTACGGGGTTGCCGTCCGGGTCATAAATCTTGAAGCCCGCACCGGCGTAAGGAATGGTCTTTCCGGTTTCTGCGTCCTGCTTCACGATTTTGATGAAGCTGTTAAAGGGGGCATTGTTGATAAGGTAGCGATAAGTCGCCCCGTTTTGAGAGATGAACACATCAAAGTCGGGCATCAGCTCGCTGCCTTCCCAGCCGGACACCTGATGGACGGTGTAGATGCCGTAAGGCATATCCTTGGTCTGGGCAAAGCCGTTTTCATCACAGGTGAGATAATCACGCTCGGTGTCCTCGGCAACCTCGTAGCTGCCTGCGGCTTTCAGATACACCGCAAACTCTGCGCCGCTTTCGGGTGTTTCAATCTGTGTTTCACCGTTATCGGTGTGCTTAATAATGGCGATATTACCCTTTACGACCTGCTCGGTCACATCATTTGCCGTCTGATTATGCTCCACGGTATAAAGCTGCGGCTCTGCACCGACCTTATGGACGGTGGTATCAAGCAGATAACCCTCAGAGGGAGTGATCTCTCGCACCGTCCAGTCGTTATCGCAGATATATTCCTTGGTAACGAACTGCCCGTTCTTGTCGGTGGTATAGGTATCCACAAGCGTTTCGCCCTTATAGATGCCGTAAACAGCACCGGCAAGAGAAGCATCACCCTGAGCCGTACCAGTTTCGGCATCACTCTTGGTAACGGTCACGGAAAACTTCTTCAAAATATTGAGGAAGTTACGGTTCGTGACCTCGTTCCAGTTGATAGGCGCAGACTGCGCTTCGGGAATGACATAGCGAACGGCGGTGTCCACTTCCTCCACGGTATAAGGTGTGGAACCGGAAATGAGGACATCTTCAAAGGTCGCCACGCCGTTTGCATCGGTTGCGGCATACTCATCCACGGCAATGCCGGAGAGTGAAGTGCCGTAAAGGTGGAAGGTCACGCCTTCATTGAGATTGTCCTCCGAGGACTTCACGATCTGCAAATCTCCACGCTTGAGTTTGTTGTTGAAGTTTACGGTAGAAACCTGACCGGAAACTACCGTCACACGGCGGGACTCCTGCGGCTCATACTTGTCGTAATCCATCTCGGTCACGGTGTAAACGCCGGGCATCAGGTTATCGATCTGAATCTCGCCCTTGGAGTTGGTCTTGGCGGTCTGATTGACGCCGTTGCCGGTGACGGTAAAGGTGAGGTTATCCACCTTGCCGTCCTCCGAGGTCTTGACGATCTTGGCAGAGCCATAGGACACCTTCAGATTGAGGAATGCCTGCACGGGGTCACTGACCGACTGTGCGTAGGTGATAACATCCTGCTTGCTGCTTCCTTGATTGAATGTTCCGTCCGTCCAGGTGATGACACCACGACGGGACAAGCCAACCTTATTGGCAGTAATTCTTACGCTGTCAGAAGGAGCATCCGTTGCTGTGATAATGAGCTGGTTTCCGTTGACGCTGAAAGAAATGCCAGCCTCATTAGCGGAAAAGCTGTAATCGGAAAGCACTCGGTTGTGGTCTGTCAGGGTAGCGGTGTAACCGCTACCGTCCCATTCCAGTTCCACGCTCTGCGCTCTGTTCGGGTTTTTGGACATAAAGCTGGGGATGGCAGAGTGACGCTGAACGCTTGCTTCAATGCTGTCATAGTAATCGCAAAACAGGTCATACAGCGGGTGGGCGGTGCTGATAACGCCCTTAACAGCATCGTAGCTACCGGGGCTTACATAATCGAAGTCCTCGTCACGCTCACCGACAACGGTTTCCCAAATGAGAACCTGTGTTGCCATAGCTTCCGCCAGCGTTGCGGCATCAGCGGGGTTCTGTGACCGCCACGAGGTGCTGATGGGTCCCGTGTAACCGTACTGCATAATACGCCCGATGAACAGCTTCATATCATAGGGGGAAATGGTGCTGTTGATGTCTGAGGGCAGGTTGTCCCAAAAGGTTTCGTCCTTACTGGTATAAGTGTCGCCGGTATCCTGCTGCACTCCCGGCTCAATGCAGTAACAGATGTTACCGTCATACGAGTGCATTGCTCGAATAGTAGTGTACTTGGACTCACCGGAATGCCAGCCGTTCATATACCGGAGATTGGGATGCCCCCAAGTACCGCTGTAATCAATATTAGCATCGCCGCTTCTCGGAAAAGAAACAAGGTAGACCTCGGCTCTTTCTCCTGCGGCATAGGCGGTAGTTGTGCCGATCCCCACAAGGGCTGTCAGGCACATCACGAGGGAAAGCAGTCCCGCCATCCCTCGCTTGAAAAGGTTCTTTTTCATTGTGTTTTTTACCTCCTTGGAAATAAAAAAACGCACCGTGCAATGACGATGCGTTTCGGGTGAAATGTGTTTTGTTGTTATGCGTAGCCGATATAGATTTCATAAGAGCAGCTTCCGGTCTGCTCATACCAAATCCACACATCTGTGATTTCGTCGTCCTTGGCATATCGGTCGAGATAGCCACGAATATCCCGTTCGGTGTATTTGCATTTTACACCTGCGGCGACGGGGTTATCCCAGCAATACACGGCTCCGCTGTCGAGCGTAAGTCCGATGCTCTCGGCGTAACTCTTGGCAAAGCTGATCCAGTAGTCAATGTCAAAGACCGGCTCGGTCGGTTCTTCTTTCGGCGGTTCCGGTGGCGTCGATTCCTCAATTGCCGGAGGTGTGGGCTGTTCTTTTTCTGTCGGGACAGCGGTTTCCGGTCGGCGTTCGGACTCGTCTGTTTTCTTTTCAGGTTCGCTCGGCTGTGGCAGCACTGCCGTGCTGTGGTCAGCCTGATCGGGAGCCTCTGTTGTTTGGGTGTCACTTTCCGATACGCTTGCCGGGAACTCTGCGGCACGGCTATCCGTTTGCGATTCTGTGCTTTGGGGACGGTCAACCTCCGTTTTCTTTTCTGCCTGAGCCGTTTCTGATTCGCTGGGGACGATGTTACTGTCCGAAGAAAAAATGGGGGCAGGCGTTTCTGCAATATGCGAGGCGTTGTTGCATCCCGTAGTCAGACACAAAAGGACAATGAGAAAAAGAACTGCGATTTTGGATTTCATACGCTTCACTCCCTTCGACTACATTCTACCCGATGGGAACTGCTCCGACAAAGGTGCGTTTTGAAGCGTAACTTTTCATCATACCGCCAAAACGCAGTTTTCCGAATTGTGCGAACTCCGTTTGCTCTTAGATAGATTTAGCTTAGAGAGATAGAGATAAATCAGGAGATAGTTTATTTCGGATAGTCTGGTAGTTCTCAGGGGTTGGAGTGTGAGGAAGGGGACAGCAGAAAACATACTCCGTGTTCCTATCGGCTGTCACGCTCTGCCCGCTGACGAAGAAAGCGGCTGTAATGCTCCAGTGCTTTGACCACATAATCCTCCGTTTGGCTTACGGGGATATTCTTCGGGATCAGGCTTCGCACCTTGTCCCCACGCAGGACGATTTTCTCACGCTGGTTTGGCTTTTCCTCGCTCATAATGACAGACACCACCTCGGGCGTGAGTTTTCCATCTGTAAAGAACTTCCGCATACGAATGGTCTGATCGTGGGACGGGGTGCATTGGTTCAGGTCGATTTCATCAACCACCGCCCGCTGGCTGTCCTCGTCCAAATAGGAAAGCTCCACCGCAGGACGCATTTTAATTTTGCCTTCGTCCACAAGGTCGAGCAGTTCAGGCACAAGGTTTGTCAGACGGATATAGCGATGAATTTGATTTCTGCTATCGCCGGTTTCTTCTGTTATGGCTTCAGAACTTCTATCAAACTTTGTCCCCACTGGGGACGAAGTTAAATCTGAACGCTGTCCTTGCCGCTTCATCGCTTCCAGCCGCATTTTATAGGCAAACGCCTTTTCTGAGGGAAGTATCTGCGACCGCTGGTAATTGCTTTCCACCATAAGGACGGTGGCGGCGTCACGGTCAAGGTCTACGACCTCGCAGCGAAGTGCTTCAAATCCGGCAAGTTCACAAGCCCGTTTTCGCCTGTGACCGGAAATCAGCTCATATCTGCCGTCCTCTTTCTGACGGACGGTAGCCGGAGTAATGACTCCTCGCTCCTTGACACTCTCCACAAGCTGTATCATATCCTCGTCGTCCCGCACCTTAAATGGGTGGTCTGGAAAATCGTCGATCAGCTCAAGGGGAATATCTCGGATTTTACTGAGCTTGGCATCGTCCCGAAGCTCCTGTGTAGAAAACAGGTCATCGAGCGTCGGCAGAGTGAAGTCGCTCTTTCTTCCTGCCATCGGCAGACACCTCCTTTGCGAACTCAGCATAAGCCTTTGCAACAGGACTGCTCGGCTCATACTTGTAGATGCTTACGCCCTTGGAAGCAACCTCTGCGGCTTTCACTGCCATAGGAATGGAGGAACGGTATATCTTAATAACGCTCCCAAAGTTCTTTCGCAGTGCGTCGGCAGTGCTTTTTGCGAGGTTGGTGCGGTTATCTACGATGTTCAATAGGATACCGTCGATTCGCAGGCTCGGATTGATGTACTGCCTGACCTTTCCAATGGTCTGCATCAGTTGGGTCATTCCCTTTGCCGGAAGATATTGCGCCTGCACGGGAATGATTACGCTATCTGCCGCCGCCAAAGCATTCAAAGTTACCATACCGAGCGAAGGCATACAATCAATCAGTACATAGTCATAATTGTCTTTGACCTTGCTCAGATAGCTTCTCAGAATGGTTTCACGGCTCATTGCGGTGACAAGCATCATTTCCATAGCAGACAGCTCGATGTTGGCAGGGAGCAGATCGACATTTTCCTCGTGACGCAGAATACCGCTTTGCGGGTCTGAATGATCCTCACGGATAACCCCGGATAGCTTATCGGTAATGGTCGTCGTAAGGCTGTCATTATCTCGCCATCCAAGGCAAGTCGTGAGATCGCCCTGCGGGTCGGCATCTACAAGGAGTACCTTCTTACCGAGTCGTGCAAGACCGACACCCAAATTGACCGTTGTGGTCGTTTTGCCTGTGCCGCCTTTCTGATTGCAGATAGCAATGGTTTTACAGTTTGGCATTTCGCTTTTCCTCCTTCTTATTAGATTTGGATCGCTTGATCCACCAAAACACAGGAAGCGGAGTCCTGTGCTTTGGTGGTCGCATTTAACTCGATCTCATCCCCCAAATGCGTAAAAGGAAATCAACAGGCGTTCGGCTGCTGACCGAACTCATAGGAATCTCACCTCTGCCGGGTACTCCGCCAGCCCCATAGGGAAGTATCATTGTCCCTGAATCGTTTCATCGCCTTATCCGTAGCAAGCGGATATTTCAGAATGGTTCGGAATCGCTACCAACCTTGCTTTCCGTGATAACCCTTGTGGGCAGGAAGTTCGTGGCGCACCTTCATCCGGCTGGGGCTTTCACCCCCGATCAGGAATGTACCTATTGAATGTGTATTCGATTTTCAAGGTTCGTGAGGTTTTCGCCCTCACTAACCAACTGGGAAATTTTTTTCGATTTGAACGAACCAAATTTGGATTTTTTCAAAAAAATTTTTCTGACCGCCTTTCAGGGATAAAAAAAGCCCCTATCACATCACAAAGATGTAATAGGGGCAGAAATAGAAAAAGCCCGCTGATCGAAATCAGCGGACTTAAATCATATGAAATTATCGTATGCTATCGGAACTTGTCTGCAATCGCAAAATTCCAAACGCATTTTTGGCGTAAGCTCGGAGTAAATTGGCGTAAGTTGTGGCGTAAGCACCGACAATTTAGGGACAATCAATAGAGCTTTGCGCCTGCCGGAATGTGAGGATCAACCATCAGCAAATGCAACTTTTCTTCGCCGTTTTCGTGATGCACGGCGGAGATCAGCATACCGCAGGAATCGATGCCCATCATCTTACGCGGGGGCAGGTTGACGATGGCGATAGCGGTCTTGCCGACGAGCTCCTCGGGCTCGTAATACTCGTGGATGCCGGAGAGGATGATGCGATCCTCGCCTGTGCCGTCGTCGAGCACAAACTGCAGCAGCTTCTTGGACTTCTTCACCGCCTCGCACGCCTTGATCTTGACGGCGCGGAAGTCAGACTTGGAGAAGGTGTCAAAGTCGACCTGGTCAGCGAACAGCGGCTCGATCTCGACCTTGGAGAAGTCGATGACCTCCTCCTTCTTCACTTCGGCGGGAGCGGCTTCCACCTTGTCGGCCTTCTTGGGCATGTCCAGCGGCTTCATCGTCGGGAAGAGGATGACGTCGCGGATGGAGTCGGTACCGCAGAGCATCATCGCGCAGCGGTCGATGCCGAAGCCCAGGCCGCCCGTCGGGGGCAGACCGTATTCGAGGGCCATGACGTAATCCTCGTCCATCATCTCGGCCTCGTCGTCGCCGTTGGCGCGCTTTTCGACCTGCGCCTTGAAGCGCTCGTACTGATCCATCGGGTCGTTGAGCTCAGTGAAAGCGTTGCCCATCTCGCAGCCGCAGACGAACATCTCGTAGCGCTCGGTGAGGTACGGGTCAGACGGGCTGCGCTTGGCAAGCGGGCTCACTTCGACGGGGTACATGGTGATGAACGTCGGCTGGACGAGGGTCTCCTCGACCTTCTGGTCGAAGGTCTCGTACAGGGCGTTGCCCCAGGTCTTGTCCACGCCGTCCATATCGACGCCGACGCTCTTGGCGAGCGCGACGGCGGCCTCGGCGTCGCCCTCGATCGCCATAAAGTCCGCGCCGGTCACTTCCTTGACGGCGTCAGCCATCGTGATGCGCTTCAACGACGGGGTCAGGTCAATGTCCTTGCCGAGCCACTGGATCTGATAGGTGCCGAGGATCTCCTTCGCGGCGCCGGAGAGGATGGCCTCGAGGATGTCCATCATGCCGTCGAGGTTCGTGTAGGCCTGATAGAGCTCGCAGGTGGTGAACTCGGGGTTATGCTTGGTGTCCATACCCTCGTTGCGGAAGATGCGGCCGACCTCGTACACGCGCTCCATGCCGCCGACGATCAGGCGCTTTAAGTGCAGCTCTGTGGCGATGCGCATGTACATGTCGATATCGAGGGTATTGTGGTGCGTGATGAAGGGGCGCGCGTTCGCGCCGCCCGCGATGGGGCTCAAAACCGGCGTCTCGACCTCCATAAAGCCGATGGAGTCGAGGTAGCGGCGCAGATACGCGACAAACTTCGAACGAATTTCGAAGTTGCGCTTGGACTCGGGGTTGATGATCAGGTCCACATAGCGCTGACGGTAGCGTGCTTCCTTATCGGTCAGACCGTGGTACTTCTCCGGCAGGGGACGCAGAGACTTACTGAGCAGCGTGATCTTCTTGGCGCGCACGCTCATCTCGCCGCGCTGGGTGCGGAACACCTCGCCCTCGACGCCGACGATATCGCCGATGTCGTACTTCTTGAAGCGGTTGTACTCCTCCTCATCCATCTCGTCCTTGCGGGCGTAGAGCTGGATGCGGCCGGACTTGTCCTGCAGATCGCAAAAGCTGACCTTGCCCATGCCGCGTTTGCTCATCAGGCGGCCCGCGACGCGGACCTCGCTGCCCTCAAGCGCGTCAAAGTTGTCCTTGATGTCCTGAGCGTGGTGCGTCACGTCGAAGCGCGTCTCCTTGAAGGGATCGCGGCCCTCGGCGCGCAGCGCTGCGAGCTTTTCGCGGCGGACCTTCAGGATCTCGCTGAGGTCCTGCTCGGGAGCGTTGGTCTGGATATTTTCTTCAGCCATGATATTTCTTTACTCCTACTCTATATAATACAGCTTAACGTTCGATCTTGACGATGCGGTAGACGATGGTGCCGACAGGGGCCTCCACCATGACCTCGTCGCCCTCTTTTGCGCCCATGAGCGCCTTGCCGAAGGGGGAATCCTCGGAGATGGCGCGGTGCATGGGGTCGGCCTCCTGCGAGCCGACGACCTTATACTCGGGCAGCTCGCGGCCGGACTTCACATCCTGCACGGTCACACGGCAGCCGATGCTGATGCCGTTCGTGCCCGCGTCGTTTTCGTCGACGATGACGGTGTGCAGCAGGATCTCCTCGACCTCAGCAATACGGGAGTACAGCTTGCCCTGCTCGTTTTTCGCTTCATCATATTCGCTGTTTTCGCTCAGGTCGCCGAAGCCGCGCGCCTCTTTGATGAGGTCCGCCACTTCCTTTTCACGCACGGTCTTGAGGTAGGTGAGCTCCTTTTGCAGCTCTTCCTTGCGCTCCGCGCTCATCTTGTACTCTTTTTTCATGTTCGCCATATTGAGATCGTTCCTTTCTTTCGCGCCCGCAAAATTGCGCGGCGCGCACACGAATACCATTTTAGCGAAATAATTATAGTGATTTTGCCCCGTGTTGTCAAGGTAAGTTTGCGTTTTCTCCCCCATCGGGCGGCATTTTCACATCTTTTACCCAAATTTCGTCCGCGCGGCGCGCAAGCGAGGCATAGAGTGCGCAGATGAGCTGATCTTCATTCCAGATCATCGCTGCATCGCCCAGGTTTTCCGTCCCATAGGCGACAGAAACCGCACCGCTCCCCAGCGGCAGCACAAGGCCGTCGGGCAGCGGGAAATCGTCGAAGCAGACGCTCAGGTCGGCGGCGATCCTCTCGTCCGTCTGCAATGTATGGACACTCGCGCCGCAGTCCCAGCGCAGCGTGCGCGCAAGGCGCTCGCCATTCGGCGCGCAGAGTGCAAGATAGCGCACATCTTTAGAGAGCTCGCGCGCCGCCGCTTCGAGCGCCGCACTCTGCGAGGGTGCGCACAGCGCGATACGTGCCCGCTCCGGCGCAAGGCCGAGCCGCGCCATCGCGCGGCGGATGATCTCCGCCGCCTTTGCCATGCGCAGCGGCTGCTCGGGCGGCGGCAGGACACCACAGCGCGCAAATACCTCCGCATATGGATAATCCTTGGGAAACACGGCATAACTCACACGGCGCTTTTGCAGGTATTTTGCTGCGCGCTTGGCCGAAAGTGCAGCAAGCATTCCCTCGCCGCGCGATGCGTAGGCCGCGTCAAAGCGCACGCCGCAGAGCATGCGCGCGCCGTTTTTCTCCCCCGTGTCCCGATAGCAGACCAATCCCTGCAAAATGACCCCTCCCCGCAAAAAAGCTCCCCGCCAGTATATGGCGGGGAGCTTGTGCGTTATGCGGTTTACCAACCCTTGATATAGTCCGTGAGGTATTTGAGCGGGTTGATGATCTTTCCATTCTCGGTGATCTCAAAGTGCAGGTGCGGGCCGCTGCTCACGCCGGTCGTACCGGTGATGCCGACGACCTGACCCTGCGCGACATACGTGCCCACGCTGACCGAACGGGATGACAAATGCTGATACGTCGTCGTGTTGCCGCTGCCGTGGCTGACGACCACATAGTTGCCGCGGTACTTATTGTAAGCCGAGATGATGACCGTGCCCGCCTTGGCGGCGACGGCCTGCGTCGTATAGCCCACGCGGCCGATGTCAATGCCCGCGTGATTCCTCGACGCGCCCGCGATGCCCGTGTAGCGCGCGCCGAGCGGCGAGGTGACATACTTGCTCGAGCACGGCCAGATGTAGCCGCCATAGGTCACGGTGGTGTTGCCGTTCTTTTCGGCAAGCTCACGGGAAAGGCGCACGATCTCCGCCTGCTGGCGCTCCATCGCGGCGTCCTTTTCCGAAAGGACCTGCTTGTACTGCGCTTCGTTCGCCTTGAGCTCGGCAAGCACCTTTTCCGCCTCAGCGCGCTGGGTGTTCAGCTCGCTCTTTTTGGCGACGAGCGTCTCCTTGGCGCTCTGCTGCTCGGCAAGGGACGTTTCGAGCGAGGCCTTCTTCTGCTCGATCTGCTCGCGCAGGGCACGCAGATCGTCGATGACCTTCTGGTCGCTGTCCATGATCTCGCTGATGAAGTCCATGGCACTCAGCAAGTCGGAAAAGCTCGCCGAGTCGAACAGCACCGACCAGTACGACACCGTACCGCGCTCTTCCATCGAGCGCACGCGCTCGCAGAACTTTTCGTACTGGCGCGCCTCTTCCTCTTCGTTCTCGCGGATCTCCTGCTCGGTCTGCGTGATCAGCGTCTCATACTCGCTGATGAGCGACTCAACGCCCTTGATCTCCGACTGAAGCAAGTTGATCTGCTTGTCGATGTTCTCCTTCTGCGCAAGCGCGGCGCTCTTGTCGTTCTGGATGGACTTGAGCTCCTTTTCAAGCTGCGACTTTTCCGAGTTCATCCCGCTGAGCTCGTCCTTGAGCTTGTCGATATCCGCCTGCGTGACGGCGGAGGCGTCCTGCACCATGGAAAGCGGCGTCAGCTCCGTCAGCGTCAGCGACGCAACGACAGCCAGCACCAGGAGGATGCGTGCGATCTTTTTTCTGCTCATCGTCCGCCTCCCTCACACGTGCAGGAACTTGCGGATAGCCGTCAGGCTGCCACCCACACCGATCAGGATACCGGCGGCGGCAAAGATCGCAGCCACGGGCCGCCAGATCAACGTAAAGTCGACGATCGTCAACAGCTGCAGCCGGTCGGACATCGCAAGGCTCTTTGCGACCGATTCATACAGCAGCCACTGCAAGCCAAAGCCAAGCACCGCGCTGAGAAGGCCGATCATAAAGCCCTCGTACACGAACGGCCAGCGGATGAAGCCGTTCGTCGCGCCGACCATCTTCATAATGGCGATCTCGTCGCGGCGGTCGAATGTCGTGAGCTTGATGGTATTCGAGATGATGAAGACCGACACGAGCAGCAAAATGGCAATGAGCGCGATGCACACTACGCTCGCAACATTTCGCAGCGTGATAAAGCCGCCCGCGATGTCTTCGTCCACGCGGACATTGGCAACGCCTTCGACATTGTCGAGGATATCCTGCGCAGTCTTGCCGGAAATGCTCAGATTGTCAACATAGACAGCGTAGCGGTCGCGCAAAATCTCGGGGTCAAGGTTCTGGAACATGTTGTCCCCCTCGTAACGCGCCTCAAAGGACTTCATCGCCTCTTCCTTGCTGATGAAGACACATTCTTTCACATTGTCACGCTGCTCGATGGCGCGGCCCACGGCCTTGGTCTGCGCATCGTCGCAGTTCTCGTCCACGAAGGCGAGAATTTCATACTCGCTCTCGAGCTGCTGGAGCTGCACCTGCGCATTGTACGCCACGAGCGAAAATGTACCCATGACGACAAGGCAGGCGACCGTGATGCCCACGGCCGCAAAGGACATGAATCCGTGCGAGAACATGTTGCGCATGCCCTCGCCGAAAAAGTAAGAAAAATCGTGTTTGCGCATAGCTTACCTCGCATTATAGCCGACGCCGTCGCCATCGCTCGTGATGACGCCCTGTTCGAGCGTGACGACGCGTTTTTTGAACTGATTGACAAGATCTTTCTCGTGCGTGACGACGACCATCGTCGTGCCGAGCTGGTTGATGCGCTCGAGCAGGCGCATGATCTCCAGCGAGCGCGCGGGGTCCAGGTTGCCCGTCGGCTCGTCGGCGATGATGGTGCTGGGGTTGTTGATGAGCGCACGCGCAATGGCCACGCGCTGCTGTTCGCCGCCGGAGAGCTCGTTGGGATAACGGTCGGTCTTTTCCTCAAGTCCGACGAGCTCAAGCACATAGGGGATGCGCTTTTTGATCTCGCGCGGCGAAGAACCGACGGCGCGCATGGCGAAGCCCAGGTTCTCGTAGACCGTTTTCTTCTCGATCAGGCGGAAGTCCTGGAAGATGACGCCGACGGAGCGGCGCAGCAGCGGGATCTGCCGCTCGGCAATGTTCGTCAGGCTGAAGCCGTTGACGGCGATCTGACCGGACGTCGGCACGATCTCGCCGGTGAGCAGCTTGATGATCGTCGACTTGCCGCTGCCGCTCGGGCCAACCAAAAAGACGAACTCCCCATCCTCGATGCGAAGCGAAATGCCCTTTAAGGCCGTCGTGCCGCTCTCGTATTCCTTTACTACATCGCTCAGGCGTATCATGCTCTTCCCTCAGTTTCCAGCAGGTTTTGACTCGATCCCGCAAATTTTCAGTCTTTATTATAGCGCGGCAAGTCCGCGATGGCAACAGGTAATTATGTAAACTTTCAACTTTTTTGCCGCAAAATCGCGGAAAAACAAGGGCTGTCCGAAGACAGCCCTTGTCAAATTCTTTTTCTTTACGCTTCGATGCCGCGGGAGGCAAGGTACTTTTTGACCATGAGCGCGACCTTGAAGGTGATGGCGTCGTCGAACTCGCGCAGGTCGAGGCCCGTGAGCTTCTTGATCTTCTCGAGGCGGTAGACGAGCGTATTTCTGTGGACGAACAGCTTTCTCGCCGTTTCGGAGAGGATGAGGTTGTTCTCGAAGAACTTGTTGATCGTAAAGAGTGTCTCCTTGTCGAGCGCGTCGATGGGGTTCTTCTTGAAGACCTCCTGCAGGAACATTTCGCACAGTGTCGTCGGCAGCTGATAAATGAGGCGGCCGATGCCGAGGTTTTCATAGCTGATGATGTACTTCTCGGTGTCGAAGACCTTGCCGACCTCGATCGCCATCTGCGCTTCCTTATAGGACTTCGCGAGGTCGCGCAGGTGCGTCGCCACCGTGCCGATACCGACGACCACGGTGCTCTCACCGTTCACGCGCAGCGTCTCTTCGATCTGCGCGGCGGTCTTTTCAAGGTCGCTCATCTCCACATTGTCGCCGAGCTGCTGCACGAGCACCACATCGTCCTCGCCCATGGAAAGGACAAAGCTCGTCTGCCGGTCGGGGAAGATGTTCTGCACGGTCTCGACGGGGATAGCGTCGGCCTTTTCGTCCGTGCGGCGGACGACGAACACGCCGCGGTTGAGCTCGGCCTCGACGTGCAGCTCCTTGGCGCGGACGTAGATATCGCTTAAAAGAATGTTATCGGAGAGGATGCTCTTGACAAACGACGTCTTGTCGTGCTTTTCCTCGTAATAGCTCTTGGCGGTGTTGAGCGCGACGGTCGCCATGCTGCAGACGGTCGAGCTGAGCGCGTCCTCGCCGCGGGTGAAGGCCGCAAAGTCGAACTGACCGCCCCAGCCCTCGAGCGCCTTGAAGGTCTTGCCCTCGAGCGCGGTGCAGGCGCCCTCGGCCTCATTGATGGGCTGCACCAGATGCGGCCAGCGCTGGCCGATCTCCGGCAGGTCGGTGCAGGCGATGACCGTGCCCTCGGAGTCGATCACGCCAATGACCGTATCGGTCGTTTCCTTAAACTGTAAAACGATGTTCTGAAAAATCCTACCGGACATATTCTGTGCCTCCTTGATTTATTAGGGAGTTTGTGCATTCTGCCAACTTGATGGGACTATTATACTTTCTCCGTCTGACGATTGCAAGAACTTTTTTCTCTTTTCAACAATTTTTTTCTTCTTTTTTAGGCATTCCGTAAAGGAAGGACAAACACTTACTTGTCCGCGCCCGCTTTTCCTTGGGCAAATTGCCCACTTTCCCGCAGGTTTTTGATCTCTTCCGCCGTGAGCAGGCGGTATTCGCCCTTGGAAAGCCCCTCGTCAAGCGTGAGTGAGCCCATGCTCAGCCGCTTTAAGTAAACGACCGGCTTTCCGCGCGAAGCCAGCATCCGCTTGATCTGGTGGAACTTGCCCTCGCGGATGGTGATGAGCGCCTCGCTCTGCGCGTCGCTCTTTAAAATCTCAAGCTTTGCCGGAAGGCATTCAAGCCCGTCGCCGAGCGTAATGCCCTGCACAAAGGCTTTACAGTCGGCGTCGTCGAGCGCGCCGTCGGTGCGGACAAAGTAGACCTTGTCGACGTGCTTTTTCGGCGCGAGCAGGTCGTGCGCGAGCGCGCCGTCGTCGGTCAGAAGCAGCAGCCCCTCCGTGTCCTTGTCGAGCCGCCCGACGGGGAAAAGGCCGATCTTGCGGTACTCGGGCGCAAGCAGGTCTAGCACCGTCTCCCCGCGTCCGTCCTCGGTCGCCGAGAGCACGCCCGCAGGCTTGTGGAGCATCACATACGTGTGCTCACGATAAAAAAGCTCTTCGCCGTTCACGCTGATGCGCGCGGTCAAGGGGTCGCACTTGTCCTCCGCGCTGGCCGCGATGCGCCCGTCGACGAGCACGCGGCCCTCGCGCACGAGGGTCTTGACCTCGCGGCGCGAATAGCGCCCGGTCGAGGCGATGATCTTGTCGAGTCTCTGCTGTGCCATGGTGGTTCCCGCCTTTCTGCATTCTGAAGTATCAGTGTAGCATACTTTTTCTTTCGTTGGAATAGCTTTTATCGAAAGGGTGTGGTCGCTTCATGTTCATCATCACCGCCAAGTGCTCCAAACGCCGCATTGTAAAAATTCTGCTCATCTTCGCGCTGCTACTCTCGCTCTTTCTGGCGCTGCGCGCGTGCCGGCATTCGTCTCCGCCGCCCGTCATCGCCGCCGGAACAAATGAAGAGCGCATTGCGTATCTTGCCTCCCTCGGCTGGGAGGTGAACGACCAGCCGATCGAAACGCTGAGCGTCACGCTGGGCGAAACGCTCGAAGAGCCGTATTTGAGCTACAACGACCTCCAGCTCTCGCAGGGCTTTGACCTCACACGCTATTGCGGGCAGACGCTCTCGCGTTACACCTATGTTGTGACCAACTATCCTGACGCCTCGCTCCCCTGTCAGGCCGACCTGTACGTCTGCGACGGCGCGCTCGCCGCGGGCGACATCGTCTGCACTGGCGAAAACGGCTTCATGGCGGGGCTCGCTTTCCCCGCCGGTTGACAGCGCTTTCTTCTCCCTCTCACAGCCCCCGTGCGGGGGCTTTTTCTTTTTGACTATTGCGCGCGGCTGTGGTATGATTTCGGTGAATTGATATAAAGGAATCATCCCATGGAATTTTACACCCTCGCCAGTTCGAGCGCCGGCAACGCCGCGCTCGTCTGTCACAACGATACTCACCTTCTCATCGACGCGGGCATCTCCTGCCGCCGCATCACGCAGTCGCTCGCAGCACTGGACCTTACGCTTGATGATCTCGACGGCATTCTCATCACACACGAGCACATCGACCATGTCCGAGGACTTGTGACGCTCGCCAAAAAATGTCCCGCCACACTGTACGCGACGTTCGGCACCGCGGCGGCCATCCAATACCCCGAGCCGCGCCTGCGTGCCTTTGCCGCGGGCAAAGAGTTTACGATCAAGGACCTGCACGTCCGCTCGTTCCGCACGTCGCACGACGTGAAAGAAAGCGTCGGCTACCGCATCGAGGGCGACGCAGGCTCGCTCGCCGTGCTGACGGACACGGGCTTTGTCACTGATGAGGCGCACGACGTCGCCCTCGGCGCGGACATGCTGCTGCTCGAATCGAATCATGACGTCGTGATGCTCAAAAACGGCGGCTACCCTTACTACCTCAAGCAGCGCATCCTGAGCGAGTACGGGCACCTGTCGAACGACGCCGCGGCGGAATTCGCCATCGAATGCGTCCGCGCGGGCACGAGCGACATTCTGCTCGCGCACCTGAGCGACGAGAACAACTCCCCCGAGCTTGCCGAATACACCGTCGGCCGCGCGCTGCAATCGAGCGGGCTGAGCGTCCGCCTTGCCACCGCGCCGCGCGACACCATCAGCGAGGTACACGTATGCAGAAGATCACCGTCCTTTGCGTCGGAAAACTGAAGGAGCCCTTCTACGAGCAGGCCGTCAAGGAATATGAAAAGCGCCTTTCGCGCTGCTGCAAGTTGGAGCTTTTGGAGCTGCCCGAGCAGCGCCTCGGCGACGAGCCGAGCGAGGCAGAGATCCGCCAGGCCCTCAAAAAAGAGGCCGCACTCGTCGAGCAGAAGCTTCCCAAGGGCGGCGCGCTCATCGCCATGTGCATTGAGGGGCAGGAGATGAGCAGCGTGGCGCTTTCGCAGAAAATGCAGCAGCTCGCCGCGCGCGGCGCGTCGCAGCTGACGTTCCTCATCGGGTCGAGCTTTGGTCTTGACGAGGGCTTAAAGAAAAAAGCCGACCTGCGGCTCTCGATGTCGCCGATGACATTTCCGCACCACCTGGCGCGCGTGATGCTGCTCGAGCAAATCTACCGCGCCTACCAGATCGAGGCCGGAACCAAATACCACAAATGACTCATCATCAATATAAAGGAGGACACCACCCATGTCGGATGAAGTGAAGCTCACCTGGGGCAAGACAGAAAACGACCTTTTGCAGCGCTGGCCCAAATCCGCCGACGGCACGCCGGAGGAGCCCGCGCTTTTGACCGTCGCAATGGACACGAACGCCGAGACGGACATGCTCTGCGCCATGCTCCGCTCGTATGACATCCCCGTGCTGCGCAAGTACGAGGGCGAGGGTTCGTTCGGCAAGATCGTGCTCGGCACGCCCGGCAGCGGCACGTGGCTCTATGTGCCGTCCTCGATGCTCGAGGACGCGAAAAATCTGATCCGCCCCATTGATGAAATTCCGGAACAGGAGGACATGCAATGAATTACCGTCAGGAATATGAAAAGTGGCTCGCCTCCCCCGCGCTGAGCGAGGACGAGAGAAATGAGCTCAAGGCCATCGCAAACGACGAAAAGGAGATTGAAAACCGCTTCTACGGTCCGCTCGAATTCGGCACGGCCGGCCTTCGCGGCACGATGTACGTTGGCCTTCACAACATGAACCGCCACGTCATCCGCTGGGCGACGCAGGGCTTTGCCAACGTCATCCGCGCTGAGGGCGAAGAGGCCATGAAAAAGGGCGTCGCCATCTGCATGGACTGCCGCAACCACTCGATGGAGTTTGCGCGCGCCGCGGCCTGCGTCATGGCGGGCAACGGCATCACCGTCAAGCTCTTTGAGTCCCTGCGCCCGACGCCTGAGCTCTCGTTCGCCGTGCGCGAATACGGCTGCGAGGCGGGCATCAACGTCACCGCGTCGCACAATCCCAAGGAGTACAACGGCTACAAGGTCTACTGGTCGGACGGCGCGCAGCTGCCGCCCCAGCACGCCGCGGCCATCGCCAGGGAGCTCGAGCACATCGACATCTTCACCGGCGTCACGTCGATGGACTTTGACGAAGCCGTCAACAAGGGCCTCATCACGATGCTCGGTGAGGACTGTGACAAGCGCTTCATGGCAAATGTCATGAGCATGGTCAACGACTATGAGACCGTCAAAAAGGTCGCCGACGACTTCAAGCTCGTCTACACGCCCTTCCATGGCTGCGGCCACAAGCTCGTGCCCGAGGCGCTGACGCGTCTTGGCATCAAGCACCTTTTATGCGTACCCGAGCAGATGGTCATCGACGGCAATTTCCCGACCGTCGTGTCCCCGAACCCCGAGAATCCCGAGGGCTTCTACCTCGCCATTGACCTCGCCAAGAAGAACGACGTCGACTTCATCCTCGGCACCGACCCCGACAGCGACCGCGTCGGTATCATGGTGCGCAACAAGCAGGGCGAGTTCGAGCCTGTCACCGGCAACCAGACGGGCGTGCTGCTGCTCGACTATCTGATCGGTGCGATGAAGCGCGCGGGCAAGCTGCCCGCGAATGCCGCCGCGCTCAAGACTATCGTCACGACCGAGATGGCGCGCGCCGTGGCGGAGGCAAACGGCCTCGACTGCTACGACACGTTCACGGGCTTTAAGTTCATGGCCGAGAAGATGAATGAGCTTGAGGGCGCGGGCAAAAACACCGTCATCTTCTCCTACGAGGAGAGCTACGGCTACATGATCGGCCACTACGTGCGCGACAAGGACGCAGTCACGGCCTCGCTGCTGCTCACCGAAATGGCCGCGTGGTACTACTCCCAGGGCATGACGCTCTTCGACGCGCTCAACGCGCTCTTTGAAAAGTACGGCTGGTACGGTGAAAAGACGCACAACCTCGTCATGCCGGGCTTAGATGGTGCGGAGAAGATGGCCGCTCTTATGAAGTCCCTGCGCGAGACGCCGCCGAGCGAGATCGCGGGCGTCAAGGTCGCGACGTACAAGGATTATTCGGATGGCACCGCGCGCGACGCCGCAAGCGGCGAGGTCACGAAGATCGCGCTCTCGGGCTCGAACGTGCTGCGCTTCGAGCTTTGCGACGGCACGCACATCGTCGTGCGCCCGAGCGGCACCGAGCCGAAGATCAAGGTCTACATCCTCACCAAGGGCGCGGATGCGCAAGAGCGCGACGCAAACCTCGCCAAATACTCCGCCTGGGTCAACACCCTCGCCTGATATTCCCCAATTCTACCAAAGCAGCAGAGGGCGGCGCGGATCACGCGCCGCCCTCATTCAATTTTAGCCGCACCGCGGCGAAAGGATGACGACACTTTATGACTCTGCTCGCTCTCTACTGGTCCATTATGATCGCCTGCTACCTCCTGGCCTCGCGCCTGCGAAAGTACGCAGAAAAATTCAAATTCGTGGACAAGCTCATGTCGCTTTCCGTTTATGCGCTGGTGCTTTTGATGGGCCTGCGCATGGGCGCAGATGAGGAGGTCACGTCGAGCCTCGGCAGCATCGGCATTCAGGCGCTTTTTGTCACGGTGCTGACTGCTGCGGGCAGCATGCTCGGCGCGTTCGCCGTGCGAAAGCTGCTGCACATCGACCGCCACGCCCACCCCGCCGGTGCAGTCGTCAACGAAGCGGAGGCTGTGCACGAAAAGGCCGACGTCTCGGGCGCGAAAATGTCTTTTATCATCCTGCTGATGGTCGTTGTCGGGATGCTGCTCGGTGATCTTGTCATCCGCCGCGTGTGCACCGACCTACCCTCCTTTCAGTCCCGCTCGGGCGACTATCTTGTAGTCGGTCTGTGTATCATGCTGGGGCTCATCGGCTTTTCCATGGGGCTGGACGGCAGCATTGCCCGCATTCTGCGCAACGCGGGGCTCGGCGTCATTTTAGTCCCCATCTTCGCCGTGCTCGGCACGTTGCTCGGCGGCGCGGTCTATGCCGCGCTCTCACCCATGACGCTGCGCGAGGGACTGGCCATCAGCGCAGGCTTCGGCTGGTACACGATGGCCCCGAGCGTCATCGCAAGTGCGGGGCACACGATGGCGAGCGCGGTCTCGTTTCTGCACAATGTGCTGCGCGAGATGCTCGGTATCATTCTGCTGCCCGTCATCGCGGGCAAGATTGGCTATATCGAGGCCATCACCATCCCTGGCACCGCCTCGACTGACGTATGCCTGCCGATCGTCGAGCAGGTGTGCAGCTCGGAAACGGTCGCCTACTCGTTCTGTACCGGCATGCTGATGTGCATCACCTCCGCAGCGCTGGTGCCGATCATCATCGGCGCGTAAAAAATCACCCCGCAATGCACGGAAGAAATCATAAAGGGGAGTTCTCTTGTGATAGAGGGCTCCCCTTTTCGCGTCTTTACACACGGTCAAGCAAGTGCGGTATCGGACGCTCACTGCACTGCCGGGCACTGCCGGCCTTCGTGGTCGATGGTATAGTCACAGGTGAGCAAGATCTTCGAAATCGGTACGATCTTATACCCCTCGGCGAGCAGGTAGTCGAGGATATCCGGCAGCGCCTCGGGCGTATGCTCGCCCGCATTGTGGAACAACACGATCGACCCGCTCTGCACCTTGCCCGTCACACGCTTCGTGATCTCACCCGCCGAGATGCCCTTCCAGTCGAGGGAATCCCCACTGGCAGCACTTGGAAACGCCTGCGGCGGCTTGTTTTTCGATCTCTGATGTCTGCCTTTCTCCCAGCTATCATAACCCGCTGCCGAACTGGTTCAGGCCTTCCGCCCTTCAGGCTGTGCATTCACCGGACATACAATAGGAGCTGCCGCAAAACTGCATATCGGCAATAGCAATGTCTTTGCGGCCCGCCTCCCACATTTTTGCTAACAAAGCGTTTCTCCTATTCGGAGCACATCTTTTTACCCCATTGATCGCATTTCGCTTGGTCTCCACGTCATGCCTCAAAGTGTTAACTTTCTGAATTGTTGGCACCTCGACATAAAGGTAAACCCGTTCGCCCTCAGCTGTTCTTCTTCGTCCGAGGATCTGCATAAATTCGGTCTGATCACAAAAGGGACTGACAATGTGCCGCACGCCTTTATCGCTAATATTGACGCCGTTGTCCAAAACCTTTGTTGTAATCAGCACATCTTCGTCATATCGTTCTTCAGTAGAGAGCGTTTTTCATCTTTTATCAGCCTTATTTTCTGAGGATAGAAATACCGCTTTGTGGCCTGTTTCTTTTTTAATACGCTGCTGCAAGCCCTCGACTTTGACAGCCTTGCAAAGATGGCTGAACAGGTCGAGGGCTCTTTTCCATTTGCGGTGCTGGATGAGCAGGATGCGCTGTGGATCGTCAAAGGGGACAGCCCGCTCAGCATTGCCTACTTTCCGGAGTGTGGCGTTTACGTTTACGCCTCGACTGCCGAGATCCTGAACAGAAGCCATGCGTCGTCTGGATTTTTCAGGATTTTCAAGGGTTTCAAGATTTTCTGAAAAAATAATACATTTTTACACAGCCTTCAACAGGGTGGCAAAGCCGTCCGGAATAACTTCCGGCCCTGGCTCATACATTCTCGAAGGAGGAAACCCTTATGATTATCAAAAACACTTATTCAACCGTTGACCCTATAGAGCGCTCTGCGCGTCAGGCGGCGATCTGCCGCCGCTGCCTTCTGCTGCTGGCTGCCCGCGCGCAGAGGTGAGGCCGATGGATGCCATTTATGCGCGTCAGTCCATCGATAAAAAGGGCAGCCTTTCGATCGAGGGACAGATCGAACTGTGCCGGAAGTTTACTGCGGACGATGCCCTTGTTTTTTCGGACAAGGGCTTTTCCGGCAAAAACACCAAGCGGCCTGCTTTCGGCGAGCTCATGGAGGCGGTGGAGGCGGGCCGCGTCAAAAAAATCGTCGTGTACCGGCTGGACCGCTTCAGCCGCTCCCTCGCGGATTTCAGCCAGATCTGGGAGCTTCTGCGTAAAAACGATGTTGAATTTCTGTCCGTCAACGAGCAGTTCGACACTTCCTCACCGATGGGACGGGCCATGCTCAACATTGTGATGACCTTTGCCCAGCTTGAGCGCGAAACGACCGCGGAGCGTGTGCGCGACAACTACCATCACCGCGTTTCCCTCGGTGCATGGCCGGGTGGTCCCGCACCGTACGGGTATGCGCTTTCCAAAGCTGAGCTTGACGGGCGCAAGGTCTCATCTCTGATAGCCGATGAAAACGCAAAGACTGTTCTCCACATTTTTGAAGAATATGTCCGGTCTGAAACATCGCTGCGCGCCCTTGCCAAAACTCTGACTGAGCAGGGCATTCACGGCCCCAAGCGCGAGGCGTGGGATAACGTGACTCTGTCCCGTATTCTGCGGAACCCCGTCTACGCGCAGGCTGACGAAGCGGTCTACTGCTATTACCTTGCGCAGGGCATCCAGATCCGCCAGATGCCCGAAGTTTTTGACGGCGTCCATGGCTGTCTTCTGATTGGGAAGCGCGACCGCAGCCGCGGCAAGTACACGAAAAAGGATGAGCAGATGCTCAGCCTGTCCACGCATGAGGGAATCATTCCGTCTTCCCTCTGGCTGCGTGCGCAGGACAAGCTCTCCGGACAGATGCAGCTTCCACGCGCCAACGCGGGTAAATACTCCTGGCTGACCGGTCTCTTAAAATGTGGCAAGTGCGGCTATGCCGTCAAGGTCAACTACATAAAATCAGAGCAACGCTGTAAGCTGGTCTGCTCTGGTCGGTCCAACTTCGGCAGCTGTGATGAATCGATTGATGTAGACCTTAGAGAGCTGGAGACCCATATTGCCAATGAGCTCCAGCACATTCTCGATGCCTGTCCCGCCGAGCTTCCCTCAGTAAGTGAAGACCACGCGCAGGCGAAAGCTGTTTTGGAAATCGAGCAGAAAATCGATCGTCTGGTGAACGCTCTCGCCGAGAGCAGCGATGTGGCGGTCGTGTATATCTCAAAAATGATTGAAAAACTGCACGCCGAGCGGGAACAGCTCTTACATACCGCCCCGCATTCCGCGTCTCAGATCCGACGGTTGGATTTTTCTCATTCTGTTTTTGACGAGAAAAAATTGATCGCTGCTGAATTTATCGAGCGGATCGAACTCGACGGCAACCATGTCAACATCATTTGGAAGGCCTGATGGGGCTGCACAATTGCGTGCGCTTCATCGGGCTCTTTCATAGTCTGCACCAATTTTTTATCACGCTACAAACATCCGAATAAAGGGGCGTCATACAATTTGCGCTCCTTGCCACGAGCAACAAGAAAGAAGGATTTCAATGAAAAATCGCATTCTGTCCGTCCGCCTCTCAGAGGACGAACGCAATGATCAGTGAGGAGATGAACCGACTGTGCCAGACGTTATCTTGATCCGCAATCAGTATCCAGACGCAGCAGCTTTGCACCGCGTTCTTGACTATGTGTGCCGTTCCGGAATGATAGGCGGATATGCCCTGCACACGGACTCTGCGCACTGTCATCTGCATCTTGTCGTGAACTCGGTCTCCTTTGAAGACGGCAAAAAGCACTTCAGCGGATTCCATGATCTTTTCCCGGTCCGCGATTTTCTGCAAGAATGCTTTCCGCGTTCGAACGTGCTCATTTACCAGTCTTTCCCTGACTCCGATGTTAACCGCTTCGGATGCTCCGACGATGACGAATTGCTGCGGAACGATTAAAACTGCGAAAGAGCTGTAAGACTTTTCCTTGCCGCAGGAACCTTTTCAACATTTTCTGCAGCACAAGGCCAAATAGTCCATTACACACTTTGAATTATGCCGGTTCGGCTGTATTGACAGTCCGCAGCAGGAATGCTACCATGAAATTAAAACTGGGCAAGAAAAGAGGAAAGCGAATGACATTGAATCAATTAAAAGTGGGAAATTCTGCCGTGATCACCACTGTTGGCGGAGATGGAGCCTTGCGCTGCCGCCTGCTGGATATGGGCTTGATCCCGCACACCCGCGTGACACTACAGAAGGTCGCGCCGATGGGTGATCCTATCGAGATCCGCGTGCGCGGCTACGAGCTAACGCTGCGCGTAGAGGAGGCTCAAAAAATCGAAGTGGAGGACGAGCCGAAATGATCTTTGCACTCGTTGGAAATCAGAACTGCGGGAAAACGACTCTCTTCAACGCCCTCACCGGATCCAATCAGCATGTCGGCAACTTTCCCGGTGTCACGGTAGACCAGAAGATGGGAGAGATCATAGATGAAAAAGGCTGCTCCGTGGTGGATCTGCCCGGCATCTACTCCTTGCGGCCCTATACACAGGAGGAAATCGTCTCCCGTGACTTTATCCTCAACCAAAAGCCGGACGGCATCATCAACATTGTGGATGCCACCAACATTGAGCGGAATCTGTACCTGACACTTCAGCTGCTTGAGTTGCGGATACCTATGGTGCTGGCGCTGAACATGATGGATGAAGTGCGTTCCAACGGCGGTTCCATCGACGTGCAGAAGATGAGCGCCTCGCTCGGCATCCCTGTCGTACCGATCGCGGCCGCAAAGGGTGAGGGCGTGAGCGAGCTGGTGAATCAGGCGATTGCTGTGGCTCGGAGCAGAACTCTGCCAAAGGTGACAGATTTCTGCGCGGATGATTCCGCCGTTCACCGCTGCATCCACGCCGTTACGCATCTGATTGCCGATCACGCCGACCGCATCGGTGTGCCGGCTCGCTTCTGCGCAGCAAAGCTGATCGAAGGCGGCGATGACCTTGCCGACCGTCTGGCACTTGATCAAAACGAGCGCGAGTTGCTTGAGCATTGCATCGTGCAGATGGAGAGTGAGGCAGGACTTGATCGCAACGCGGCGCTTGCTGATATGCGCTACACCTTCATTGAAGGCGTGGTGGCATCATCTGTGGTGAAATGCCATGAAAGTCGGGAGCACGCCCGCTCCATGAAGATCGACAGAATTCTCACCGGTCGCTACACAGCCATTCCGACGTTTCTGCTTGTCATGCTGCTGATTTTCTATCTCACCTTCAATGTTATTGGTCAGCGTTTGTCCGACTGGCTGCAAGGCGGAATCGATGGCCTTACCTTTCTTGTAGACCAAGCTTTGACTGCCTATGAGATCAATCCTGTGGTACACAGCTTGATTATTGACGGCATTTTTTCCGGTGTTGGCAGTGTGCTGGTGTTCCTGCCTATCATTGTGACGCTTTTTTTCTTCCTCTCTATCTTGGAAGATACCGGCTACATGGCCCGCGTCGCCTTTGTAATGGACAAGCCTCTGCGAAAGATCGGTTTGTCCGGCCGCAGCATCGTCCCTATGCTCATCGGCTTCGGCTGTTCTGTGCCGGCAATTATGGCAACGCGCACGGTGTCGAGTGACCGTGACCGCAAGATGACGATCCTGCTCACGCCTTATATGAGCTGCTCGGCAAAAATATCAATTTATGCATTTTTTACCGCAGCGTTCTTTCCAACGCACCGCGCGCTCATAATGATCCTACTGTATCTGCTGGGCATTCTGATTGGAATTGCTGCGGCCCTCATCATGAACCAAACCGTGTTCCGCGGAAAGCCCGTGCCTTTCGTTATGGAGTTGCCCAATTATCGGCTTCCGAGCCTCAAGAGCGTTGCGCTGCTGCTTTGGGAAAAGGCCGAGGACTTTTTGCAGCGGGCGTTTACTGTGATTTTTCTTGCTACCATTGTGATCTGGTTCCTCCAGAGTTTTGATACCAGGCTGAATGTAGTTACCGACAGTGCCGATAGCCTTTTGGCTCTCATTGGTCGATGGATCGCGCCGGTGTTCGCACCGTTGGGCTTTGCGGATTGGCGCTGCGCAACCTCCCTTATTTCCGGTTTTATCGCAAAGGAATCTGTGGTCAGTACGCTGCAGATCCTGTTAGGCGGGGCTGCACTTTCTACGATGTTTACCGGTCGTTCCGTTATCAGCTTTCTGGTGTTCACGCTGCTGTATACTCCCTGCATCGCGGCGGTAACCACGATTCGGCGAGAATTCGGCTCAGCGCTGAAGACAGTTGGGGTCGTGATGATGCAGTGCTGCGTGGCATGGATCGTGGCTCTTGCTGTCTATACCTTGGTGGGGATCCTGTGATGCATCTGTTAGATTGGGTCCTTCTTGTCCTCATCGCAGCTGCAGCTATCACAGCTATCCTGCACTGGCGAAAAAAGGCCAGATCAGGTAGCGGCTGCTGCGGAGACTGCTCGCACTGCAAAAGGCGCTGTTCGTAAAGTCTGATAAGTGAATGATGCCGGAAGCGGGGCGTTACGACAACCACTCTTGGCAAGTTTCTCAGGTCTTCCTCTTCCTTTTTGCGAAAGCCCGGATCAAGCCGAGTTAAAATACCATTAAAATACTGTACGGTGGATTGAAAAAATGAGCCAACAGGACTATTTTATACAAGGTGAGTGTGTAAAATCAAATTTTTTAGGGGGAGGCGGATAAAAATGCCGCACCGAAAGAAGATTTTACTCTCAGACAGTA
>OICD01000356.1_pt1 | contig 27932 bp, 22 predicted proteins | sample 1581161 | NCBI WGS metagenome assembly OICD01 (sample SAMEA3882546, study PRJEB24775) | human gut metagenome | biome: human-associated habitat; feature: intestine environment; material: feces | place: Netherlands | collected 2009/2010 | reverse complement strand
CTGCCGCACCTCGCTCGCCGTATCGGCACTTAGAATTATGCGGTATTGCCTTTACGTTTTCCCTCGCAAATCTTGTTGGCTCTGCTCCCTCAATTTTCCCTCTTGCCAAGGGGCATAGAATACGATATAATAAAAAATAATTGTGCGGATTTATGCCCCTGTGGGATGGGCGGTGACGCACGGCAAATCAGGCGGCGCGGTATAGGCGCTGCCTATAGTTCGCCGCAACTGCGGTCACTGAAAAGGAGCGTCATCATGAAAGGTATCATCCTCGCCGGCGGTGCTGGTACCCGCCTGTACCCGCTGACCATGGTCACATCCAAGCAGCTTCTGCCTGTGTATGATAAGCCCATGATCTATTACCCGCTGTCTACCCTGATGCTGGCAGGCATCCAGGATATCCTGATCATTTCCACCCCAACCGATACGCCGCGCTTTGAAGCGCTGCTGGGGGATGGCAGCCAGTACGGCCTGCACCTGCAATATAAAGTGCAGCCCTCCCCGGACGGTCTGGCACAGGCCTTTATCCTGGGTGAAGAGTTTATTAACGGTGAGCCCTGCGCTATGGTACTGGGCGATAATATTTTCTACGGCGCAGGTTTCTCCAAGCGGCTCAAGTCCGCTGCCGCCAACGCCGAAGCCGGCCGCAGCACTGTGTTCGGCTACTATGTCACCGATCCCGAACGCTTCGGTGTGGTGGCATTTGACGAAAACGGCCAGGCAACTTCCATTGAAGAAAAGCCCGCACAGCCCAAGAGCAACTATGCGGTTACCGGCCTGTATTTTTACAGCAAAGATGTGTGCGAAAAGGCAAAACAGGTAAAGCCCAGCGCCCGCGGCGAACTGGAAATTACCACCCTGAATGAGATGTACCTGCAGGAAGGCAAGCTGGATGTGCAGCTGCTGGGCCGCGGTTATGCCTGGCTGGATACCGGTACGATGGACAGCCTGGTGGAAGCCGCCGACTTTGTGCGCATGATCGAACAGCGCCAGGGCATCAAGATCTCCGCCCCGGAAGAGATCGCCTATAAATACGGCTGGATCAACCGCGGCAAACTGTTGGAAAGCGCCGAGCGCTATGGCAAAAGCCCCTATGGCCAGCATCTGCGCAATGTTGCCGATGACCGCCTGAAATATTGATGCGGTATAAAGAAAGAGGCACAAGATGAAAATTCTGATTACCGGCTGCCATGGACAGCTTGGAACCGAGCTGCAAAAACAGCTGGCTGATGAAGAATGCGCCCTTGGCCCGCTGCCGGAGCGCCTGCGCAAAGCAACGGTGATCGCCGTTGATGTGGATGAGCTGGATATTACCGACCGCGAAGCCACTGTGACCTATATCCGCCGCATCCAGCCGGATACCGTCATCAACTGCGCTGCTTTTACCAACGTGGATGGCTGCGAAACCAACCGCGATGCCGCTTACCGCGTCAACGCCCTTGGCCCGCGCAACCTGGCATTGGCATGCGAAAAGATCAATGCCCGCCTGATCCATATTTCTACCGACTATGTATTCCCCGGTACAGCCAACGGCGGTGTGGCGTTGGATGAAAGTGCCCTGCCCGCCCCCATTTCGGCCTACGGCCAGACCAAGCTGCTGGGCGAAACCTATGTGCAGCAGTTCTGCCGCCGCCACTTTATCGTGCGCACGGCTTGGCTGTACAGCTATTACGGCAAAAACTTTGTCAAAACTATGGTCAACCTGGCCAAAACGCATGACACCCTGAATGTTGTCAACGATCAGCTGGGCAACCCCACCAATGCGGTGGATCTGGCCTACCATATCTTAAAGCTGGCCGTCAGCCATGATTACGGCATTTACCACTGCACCGGCAGCGGCATTTGCAGCTGGTATGATTTCGCATCCGAGATCATCCGCCTGTCCGGCCTGCCGTGCACCGTAAAGCCCGTTACCAGCGCACAATATAAAGAGATGAACCCCAAATCCGCAGACCGCCCGGCATGGAGCGCACTGGAAAACCGCGCCCTGCGGTGCAGTGTCGGCGATGACATGCGCGACTGGAAAGATGCAATTCAGGACTTTTTCAATAATTGGGATGGTAAATAAATGAAAACTTATCTTGTTACCGGCTGTGCCGGTTTTATTGGCTCCAACTTTGTCCACTATATGCTGGAAAAATACCAGGATATCCGCCTGGTCAACCTGGATAAGCTGACCTATGCCGGCAACCTGGAAAACCTGGAAGATATCAAGGACGATGCCCGCCATATCTTTGTTAAGGGCGATATCTGCGATAAGGCTCTTGTCACTGACCTGATCGCCAAATATGACCCGGATTACGTCATCAACTTTGCTGCCGAAAGCCACGTTGACCGCAGCATCCGCAACCCGGAAATTTTTGTTGAGTCCAATGTTCTGGGCACCGTTAACCTGCTGCAGTGCTGCAAGGATGCCTGGTACGATGCCGACGCCAAGACCTGGAAGGAAGGCAAAAAGTACCTGCAGGTTTCCACCGATGAAGTATACGGTGCCCTGGGCGCCGAAGGCTACTTTATGGAAACGACCCCGCTGTGCCCGCACAGCCCGTACTCCGCTTCCAAAGCCAGCGCCGATATGTTCGTGAAAGCATTCCATGATACCTATGGCATGCCCATCAACATCACCCGCTGCTCCAACAACTATGGTCCGTATCAGTTCCCCGAAAAGCTGATTCCGCTGCTCATCAACAACGCCAAGCACCACAAGACCCTGCCGGTTTACGGCGATGGTATGCAGATCCGTGACTGGCTGTATGTCATGGACCACTGCAAAGCCATTGATATGGTTGCCAACGGCGGCAAGGACGGCGAAGTTTACAATGTCGGCGGCCATAACGAGCGCCCCAACATCTTCATCGTCAAGACTGTCATCGAGCAGCTGCATGACCGCTTGAAGGATGAGGGCATCAGCGAAGAGCTGATCAAGCACGTGGCGGACCGCCTGGGCCATGACCGCCGTTACGGCATTGACCCCACCAAGATCAAGAACGATCTGGGCTGGTACCCCGAAACCCCGTTCGAGAAGGGCATTGTGCTGACCATTGACTGGTACCTGGCCCACGAAGAGTGGATGGACCACGTGACCAGCGGCAACTACCAGAAGTATTACGAGCAGATGTACAAAAACAAGTAATGCTGCCGCACATTTGTTAAATTCTGCAAAACACCCCGCCGCCGCTTTGCAAAGCGGCGGCGTTTGTGGTATACTAGTTCTGCTGTTTGTGACAGCAGAACAAAGAATAGTGAATAAAGAATAAATAATAATGAAGGTGAATCGCCGTGCCTGCGGCACAGCTTATAAAAATTGGGCGCTGCTTTTGGTAAGCAATCAAGCCTAACCCGGCGTGCGGAGCCTATTTTAATCATGCGCGCACGGCGCGCATACCACCATTATTCTTTATTATTTTTTAATTATTATTTTACTTGATTGATCTTGAGGTTTTTTTGAATGGCAATTTCCAGAGAAGAACAACTGCGCAATAACCGCCGCTTTTCACGCCAAATCGTGGGTGCAGTGGCAATCGTATTGATTATCATTGGTCTGTTTACCGTATTAAGCTGGGTGGTTGGCGTGCTGCGCAGCGCGTTGGATGATACCGAACGCCGCCAGAGCTATGCCGACCGTCTGTACGGTCTTGTCATGTTTGACACTATGCCGTTTGACGATGTGAGCAAGGTGGATCAGTCGGAGTTTTTACAGGCTGCCATCTGGGGCGCCGTGTACCAGATCCAAAAGCGGGATAACGGCCTGAGCGACTATGAGCGCGACAGCGAAACCGGCTCCATCATTCTGCCCAAACTGGAAGTTGACACCTACCTGACCAACCTGCTTGGCCCGGATTACAAGATCACCGATGGCTCTTTCCAGACCGAAGAGTTCAATTATACCTATGACGAGGAAAAGCAGGGCTATCTGGTTCCTGTTACCAGCATGGTGGCTATGTATACCCCGGAAGTGGAAAAGATTTCCACCCAGAGCGGCAAGACCTATGTGACGGTTGGCTATATCCCCACCATCAACAATAGCTCCAGCGGCGAGATCAACCTGACCGCCCCCACGGAGCCGACCAAGTATATGGACTATGTGTTCACCCGCGGCGAGGGCCGTAAGTGGTATCTGAGTGCATTGCAGGAAAGCGATATGCAGCCCGAAGTGTCTGCTTCGACCGCAGCCCCGACCACCGATTCCGGTGACCCGCAGGAGTTGGTGCAGAACAACCTGGATTCCACCGTGGCCGATACCGGCAATCCCACAGGTGATACCGCCGACGGCACCGCTGAACCGGACAGCACGGCGGACGACCAGACCGATGCCCAGAGCGAACCTGAAGCTGATACCGGGGATACCGGTGGGGATACGCAGGATAGTTCAGGTACGGAATAAGCTCCTGCTGACAAAACGATAATTTTGATGAAGCTGCACAGCCTAAACGCTGTGCAGCTTTTTGTATGGTAGGGCGGGGTCACCCGCCCCCCCATTGAAGGCGGCCCGACCGTACAATAAAAATGTGTGATATACCTTGCCCCACAGTAGGGGAGCAACGTCCCCGACACCGCAGACAAACCTTGCGGCAAGATGTGCCAAAGCTCCGGAATGGTCAAGACAGCTCCCTACAGAGCAAGGTATCATGTGTACCAAACAGAAAAACGACCGGTGGAACAGCCAGCCCTCTGGCCGCCGCAGAGAAACGCTGCCAATGCATAAAACATGCCGCCGCGCAGTTATACTACCCCTACACAACATCAGCTCAACAACAAAAATGACAAAACAGACTGCAGAAGACCGCACTTTTTTGATTGACAAAACAAGCGCGGCGTGATAATATGATAGCTGTACATTGCCCTGTATTTTTAACGTTGAACAGATGTTAAATACTTGTGCAATGGCAACACGGAAAAGTAGGAGAACATAGCATGAGACGGACTTTGGCAGCGCCGGGCCTTGCAGCTGTGCTGGGTATGGCATTGCTGCTGACTGCCTGCGGTAAAACAAACGCACATAACAATACGGCAGGCGAAACGGTCAGCACGGCACTGTTTGACTTTTCCATTACGGATGTCAGCCTGGTGGAAAGCTACCCCGGCATTGATATCCCGGATGGCGAATGCCTGGTGCGCATGCGCCTGAACATCAAGAACACCAGCAGCCAGACCTACACGATGTTCCTGCAGGATTTCCAAATCCAGTGGGGCGAGGGCGACAGCGATTACGGCACCTGCCTGAACGCAGTGGATGATACCATGATGCCGTATGCTTATGAGCTGACCCCCGGCCAGGAGCGCAGCGACTGGCTGATGGCTGAAATCCCCGATGGCAGCACCAGCTGCACCATTGCGTATCAGGAATACAAGACCGATGGCAGCAAAGGCGATGCCTACTTTGTGGAGGCAGCTCTGTGAGCCAGCAGTCGCGCATTCTTGCAGGGGTGTTTTGCTCCGGTATGGCGGCGGCGTTGATTGCTATGGCGGCACTGCAACTGCCCAACTGGCTGCAGCAGCGCAAGATGGTGAGCGAGAGCCCGCCGGTGGTGCAGACTGCAGAACCAGAGCAGACGCCGGAGCCGCAGGTTACCGCGGCCCCCACCGTGCAGCCCGCCGTTACCCCGGAACCGCGGGATTTTACCGCACTGCTGGAGCGTAACCCCGAAGTGATTGGCTGGATCAAGATCGACGATACCGATGTTGACCTGCCGGTGATGCAAAGAGAAGGGGACAACAGCTACTACTTAAAGCACGACCTGGATGGCAACTGGGATGACCTGGGCCTGCCGTACCTGGATTATGAGTGCGATATCCAGCAAAGCCGCCATTTGATCCTGTACGGCCACAACATGGGCGTGGGGGATACGGTGCGGTTTTCCAGCCTGCAAAATTACCGCGAGCCGGAATATTATCAGGAACACCCGGTCATTGAGCTGGACAGCCTGAACGGCGGCCAGTACTACAAGATCGTGGCAGTTTATGCAATTACCACGCGCGAAAGCGATGGCGATGTGTTCCACTTTAACCAGTATGTGAACTTTGCCGATGATGCGGCAGAGCAGGAATACCTGGATGAAGTGGCCAAGCGCGCGTTTTATACCACGGGCGATTATGCCCGCGCAGACGAACGGCTTTTGACATTGTGTACCTGTACCTATGAAATGTCGGATGCCCGCCTGCTGATTATGGCACGCCCGCTGCGGGACGGGGAAACGCTGATGGCGGATGAAGTTATCATCAATCCGGACCCGCTGCTTCCAGCCCGCTGGCCGGCCGGGGCGTAAAATTTTTATTTGAATTCTGGGCACAAAGGCAACAGCAATCCGTACCTTTGCGTTTGGGATATAATTTTGGAAAGGGAGTAAAATTATGCAAAAGACGAGCAGGTTTTCACGTCTGCTTACGCTGGTTACGGCTGTTGCCTTGGCAGTTTGTCTGCCTGTATCGGCGTATGCAGAAACCGAGACCACCGAGGAAGCTGCTGCACCCGCAGTAGTGGAGGAGGCTGCACAGGACAACACCGCTGACGAAGCTGCAAGCGAAGACAGCGCTTCCTGTGTGCGCGTGGTGGATGTTACCATTTTTATGGACACCACCAAGGGCCATTTCGAGAGCGATCCCGACAATGTTGCCCTGACTTATCTGAACCGTGCCGAGTTTGAGGAGACTCCGATCACTCTGCCCACCGTTATCGCAAACGAGGGCTGGGAGTTCAAGGGCTGGGACGTTTGGGGCAAAGAGCACTTTGTCCTGGGCGCCGATGCTACTGAACTGGGCACCAGCGGCCTTGGTGCATTCCCGGTTGGCAGCCTGGTAGGCGGTATCTACCTGTACCCCATCTTTATGGAAGCTCCGAAGCCGGTTGAGCCTACTCCGACCACTCCGGTCGAGCCTACCCCGACCACTCCGGTCGAGCCTACTCCGACCACTCCGGTCGTGACCCCGACCACCCCGGTTATCCCGGAGACCACTCCGACCAATACTCCGGCAAACACCCCGACTGAGGAAACCAATACCCCGGACAATACTCCGACCAACACCCCGGATGTTACCAAGTCCAACACCCCCGCTGATAACTCCAGCAAGATCATCCCGCAGACCGGCGTTTCCAGCACCAACAGCAACTCTGTTGCAGGTCTGGCCATCGTTCTGGTTGCCGCACTGGGCGGCGCTGCCGCTTACCTGTTCATCAACCGCAAGAAGCTGAACTGATAAGTGTAAAGTGATAGAGCTTTGAATTATTTAAAAACAGCCTTCGGCATTTGCCGAAGGCTGTTTTTGTGGTTAAGAACTTGAGTGAAGAAAAACCACCAGCTAAGCTGGTGGAATAAAAAAGGCTTTAGCCCTAGACAAAGAGAAAGCTCCCCGTAGAATAGAGTGTGGGTTTGCCAACCACATTCTAGGAACAGAGAGGTTTATCTTTGAAATGAAAAATAACAAAGACGTAGATGGTTTAAGGCATACGACATGGAGATGTCAATACCATGTAGTGTTTGCACCGAAATATCGGAGAATGGTGATGTTGCAAATCCGAAAGTGTACAACGGCGTGATGAGAAAACTAGAAAGGCTACAAAATGAGTGAGCTTTTGGAAACTGTAATTAAGGCTGACGCTGGGCATGTTTGGCGCGTGCTAGATGAATTTATGGATGCGCTAAAAGAAACAAAACCGGACGTGTATAGGGATTTGGTGCACGACTTGCAAAGAAAATAGGCAAATGTGTACGAAAGTGTGTACTAACAAAAGAAAACACCGTAGATTTTAACGAATCTACGGTGTTTTCTATGGTGCGCGGTACAGGACTCGAACCTGTGACCTCCTGCACGTCAAGCAGATGCTCTACCAGCTGAGCTAACCGCGCTTATTGCGCCGCCTCTTGGCGACGCATATTATTATAGCAGAACGGCTTCCAAATTGCAAGCCCTTTTTACAAAAAAATTCAAATTTTTTCTGCGTCGCGCAAATCGCCCCGGCAGCGCCAGACCGCCAGCAGGATAAACACAAAGCATACGACCCAGGTCGTCGGCTCACAAAAGCAGACCGCGCGGTAGCCCCGGACCGGCACGAGCCATACGGCAAAGATCACCTTGCCCACAAGCTCCAGCCCGCTGGCCAGCAGCGGCTCTACCGTGTGCCGGATGCCCTGCAGCATATTGCGCAGAATGACCAGCACGGCCATCGGCGGGATGACCGGTGCGCTGATTTTCAGGTACAGCAGCGCGTTGGAGATAATGACCTCGTCCGTGCTGCCCGTGATGCTGCGGATGGCGGCCCCGCCCAGCAGGAAGGTGAACGCCATCACAAACACCCACCACACAAAATAGATCGCAAGCGCGGCTTTGACGCTCTGCCAAATGCGGCTGCGGCGGCCCGCACCCAGATTCTGGCTGCTGAACGTCGCCACGCCGATGCCCAGCGCACCGCCCGGGATAAAGTACAGCTCCGCTAAGCGGCGCGCGGCGGTCTGCGCCGTGATGTAGACGCTGCCCAGCGCGTTGATGCTGCTTTGCAGCGCCACGCTGCCCAGATTGTAGATGGCGCTCATCAGCCCCATGCTCAGGCCCGCCCAGAACATACTGGTCACGGCGCGGCGCGTGGCAGCTCGGAGCTGCCGGGGCGTAAAGCGCAGCTCCGGGTAGCCGCGCAGGATGTACACAACGCCCAGCACGGCGCTGATGCCCTGCGCCAGCACCGTGGCAATGGCCGCGCCGCGCACGCCCAGCCCCAGCGGCCCCATGAACGCGGCATCCAGCCCGACGTTCAGCACGCTGCTGAACAGCAGGAACAGCAGCGGCGTCACGCTGTTGCCGACGGCGCGCAGCAGCGCAGCCTCCATATTATAAAGCATCGTCAGCGGGATGCCCAGCAGAATGACGGTCAGGTAGGCGGACGCGCCGCCCCATGCCTGTGCCGGGACCTGCAAAACGGTCAGCAGCGCGTCGCGGCCCAGCAGGGAGCATCCCGTCAGCACCAGCGACACCGCCGCCGACAGCGTGACCATCCAGCCCACGGCGCGGCGTATCCCGCTTTCATCGCCCGCGCCAAAATAGCGGCTGACCGTCAGCGCCAGACCGTTGTTCATGCCGAAGGCAAAGTTCATGATAAGCCCGTACAGCGCCGCCGTCGCGCCGATCTCCGCCAGCGCGGCGGAGCCCAGCAGGTGCCCGGCCAGCGCAGTGTCGGTCAGGTTGTACAGCTGCTGCAAAAGGTTGGAGCAGAACAGCGGCATCGAAAATTGCAGCACCAGGCGGAACGGGTCGCCCTGGGTCATATCCAGCACACGGCTTTTGTGCGCGGTGGCCATAATGTAACATCTCCTTTATTGGTTGCAGGGTCTATTATACGGGACGGCACGGGGCGTGTCAATCGGATCATTCCGGCACGGGACCCGGATAAAACCGCCGGGAACGCGGAAAGGAACGTGTGGAATTTTCCCAAACAATCAAATTCTTTTGCGGATGGAAAGCCGGGCCCGGGTGTCGTATAATGCAGACAAAAAGCAAATGCTGCAACACTGTTATTTTGCAAAGAAGGAGAGAGCTTATGCAAACCTGTACACTGGCAGTCGACATCGGCGCGTCCAGCGGGCGGCACATCGCAGGCACCGTGCAGAACGGAAAAATCACCCTGCAGGAGGTCTACCGTTTCGAAAACGGCGTCCACCGTGAGAACGGCCACCTCTGCTGGGACATCGACACCCTCGCGAAAGAGGTCGTCAACGGCCTGAAGGCTGCACACGACGCAGGCTTTGCCCCCGCGACCATCGGCATCGACACCTGGGCCGTCGATTTTGTGCTGCTGGATGCGGACAATAAGCGCATCGGTGACGCCGTCGCCTACCGCGACGAGCGCACCGAGGGCATCCGCGAGGCGCTGGAAAAGGAATACGGCCTGACCTTTGCCGACCACTACGCCCGCACCGGCATCCAGTACCAGCCGTTCAACACGGTCTACCAGCTGATGGCGCTCAAAAAGGAGCACCCGGAGCAGCTGGCCGCCGCCAAAACGTTCCTGATGGTGCCCGATTACCTGAACTACCTGCTCTGCGGCGTGCCCGCCAATGAGTACACGAACGCCAGCACCACGGCGCTGGTGGGCGCGGACAGCAGGGACTGGGACGATGCACTGATCGAAAAGCTGGGTCTGCCGCGCGGCATCTTCCAGCCCATCAAGACCGCCGGGACCGTGCTGGGGCATCTGACGCCGGAAATTCAGAAGGCTGTCGGCTTTGACGCCGAGGTCATTCTGCCCGCGACCCACGACACCGGCTCGGCGTTCCTCGCCGTGCCCGCGCGGGATGAGTACGCCGCTTACCTGTCCAGCGGCACATGGAGCCTGCTGGGCGTGGAAAACGCAGCGGCCATCACCGGCCCGGACAGCTGCGCCGCCAACTTTACGAACGAAGGCGGCTATGAATACCGCTACCGTTACCTGAAAAACATCATGGGCCTGTGGATGATACAGTCCGTCCGCCGTGAGCTTGGCGAAAAGACCGGCACCCGCCCGAGCTTCCCGGAGCTGATCGCCGCCGCGAAGGAGGCCGCCGACTTCCCCAGCTGCGTTGACCCCGATGACAACCGCTTCTTAGCGCCTGCCTCCATGATCGAAGAAGTCAGGGCCGCCTGCGCCGACACGCACCAGCCTGTGCCCGCCGCCACCGGCGAGGTCATGCAGTGCGTCTACAACTCCCTGACGCAGGACTACCGCCGCGCCGTGGAGACCTTGCAAAGCCTGACCGGCAAGACCTACACAAGCCTGAACATCGTCGGCGGCGGCAGCCAGGACGGCTACCTGAACCAGCAGACCGCCAACGCCACCGGCCTGACCGTGTTTGCAGGCCCCACCGAGGGCACAGCGCTGGGCAACCTGATGGTGCAGTTCATCCACAGCGGCGATTTTGCCGACCTGGCCGAGGCCCGCGCCGCCATCCGGCGCAGCTTTGAAATTAAAGAATATCAGCCGGAGTAAAATTGCTGCCCGGTAGGGGGCGGCGTCCTCGACGCCCCGCGGAGGGGTCAAGACCCCTCCCTACGATGCCGGGTTTCAAAGGGGGTTGTAGGGGCCGCACATGTGCGGCCCGCAGCCTTTCCGTAAACGACCTTTTGCCTTACACGACAGGGCCGGGCATGCCCGGCCCCTACCAATACAACAAATCCATATACAGGAGGTCCCACCATGTTAGTCGAAACCAAAGCCCGCGTTGGCGTGTTCGCCATTGCGCTGGGCGCTTACCTGCCGCAGTTCCCCACGCTGGTCCCCGAGTTTGAGGGCCAGTACGCCGCCTTCAAAAAGACGCTGCCCGACACCGTCGAGGTCATCGACGGCGGCATCGTCACCACCAAGGAGCAGTCCATGGCCGCGGGCGATAAGTTCCGCGCCGCCGATGTTGACCTTGTCATTCTGCAGCTGCTGACCTACGCTACCTCTTACAATATGCTGCCCGCCGTGCGCGACCTCGACGTGCCCGTCGTCCTCGTCAACGTGCAGAAGAAGAAGGCCCCCGACTACGCCAACACCGACACCCCCACCTGGCTGGGTGAGCTGTACGCCTGCGGCGCTGTCGGAGAGATGGTCGCTGATCTGGAGCGCGCCGGTAAGCGCCACGCCGTCATCACCGGCGTTGTCGAGGGCGGTGACCCCGCCGTGCAGGCCGAAATCAACGACTGGTGCAAGGCCGCGCAGGTGCGCCGCCGCTTCCGTGATACGAACCTTGCGCAGATCGGCCGCCCGTACCCCGGCATGATGGATCTGTACATCGACGAGACGAACCTGTACAACCGTATGTGGCTCTACACCAAGCAGTTTGACTGGGAGAAGATGTGGGCCATCGCCGACAACATCACCGACGAGGACGCCATCCGCGCCAAGGCGCAGGACATTCTGGACACCTTCGATATTGAGGGCGGCGGCACGGTGGAGAAGGTCTGGGATATGGCCCGCTACGTTGTCGCATTTGAGCAGTGGGTCAGGGACGAGAAGATCGCCTTCGTCGCAAGCCACTACGACGGCTTCGCCAAGGGCGTGGCCGGTAAGCTGGACTCGATGCTGATCCCCGCGTTCTCGATGCTCATCAAGCAGGGCACGGCCTGCGCCGTCGAGGGCGACATCAAGGTCGCGATGGCCATGTCCATCCTCAAGACCATTGCGGGCTGCGGCCAGCTGAGCGAGATGTACTCCATCGACTTCAATGAGGACATCTGCATTATCGGCCACTCCGGTTCCGGCGACGCCGACATCTCCACGGCCAGAAAGCCGACCATGAAGATCGTGCCTGTGTTCCACGGCAAGACCGGCGGCGGCTACCTGACCCAGTTCTACCCGCCGGTGGGCGATGTGACCTATCTGGCCATCACGCAGGACAAGGACGGCCACTTCAAGTTTGTCGTGGCCGAGGGCGTCAACGAGCCCGGCCCGATCTTCACCTTCGGTGACACGAACATGCGTACCCGCTTCAGCTGCGGTGCCCGCGAGTTCGTCAACCGCTGGAGCGAGGCCGGCCCCACCCACCACATGGCCGCCGCCACCGGCCACCACATCGACACGATTTTGAAGGTTGCCGAGATCTTCAACGTGCCGGTGGATGTGATCACGCGCTGATTTCGGGATGCCTTCCCCCTTGGGGGAAGGTGGCCGAGGCCCCGCCCGAGGCCGGATGAGGGGCGGCCTTGCGGCAATTGCCCGGTAACGGGCTGCTGTCGGTAGCTTTGCCCTCATCAGTCAGTGGTCGGGGCCACTGACAGCTTCCCCCGGAGGGGGAAGCCAACACAACGATATAAAGGAGCAGAAATTATGTCTACGATTTATGAAATTCCCTGCGTCAAGGGCTTTATCCGTATGTGCAACGATGGCTGGCTGCAGGGCTGGCACGAGCGCAACGGCGGCAACCTGACCTACCGCATGACCGGGGAGGACGTCGCTGCCTGCCGTCCCTACTTCGACGCCGAGCCGCGCGAGTGGGTCAACATGGGCGTGCAGGCCGATAATCTGGCCGGTGAGTACTTCATCACCACCGGCTCCGGCAAGTTCTTCCGCAACGTCGAGCCTGACCCGATCCACAGCATCGGCATTGTGGAGATCAACGACAAGGGCGACAGCTGGCGCATCGTCTGGGGTCTGGCTGACGGCGCACGCCCGACGTCCGAGTTCCCCAGCCATTTCATGAACCACAGCGTCCGCAAGGCCGCCACCAATGGCGCGAACCGCGTTATTTATCACTGCCACGCCACCAACGTCATTGCGCTGACCTACATCCTGCCGCTGACGGACCGTGACTTCTCCCGCGCCCTGTGGCAGAGCGCTACCGAGTGCCCCGTCGTTTTCCCCGAGGGCGTCGGCGTCTGCCCCTGGATGGTCCCGGGCGGCGCGGACATTGCCATGGCAACCTCCGAAAAGATGAAAACCTATCAGGCCGCTATCTGGGCACAGCACGGCCTGTTTGCCTCCGGCCCTGACTTTGACATCACCTTCGGCCTCGCCCACACGATTGAAAAGAGTGCCGAGATCTACGTCAAGGTCCTGTCCATGGGCGGCGGCCTGATCCGCCAGACCATCACCGACGATGACCTGCGCGCCATTGCCCACGACTTCGGTGTCACCCTCAACGAGAACTTCCTCGACTAACATTACGGGCAAAACGCCCCTGACCGAACGGTCAGGGGCGTTTTGCTGTACAAAAAGGCTTCCCCATCGGGGGAAGCTGTCACCGAAGGTGACGGATGAGGGCCGAACCCTCTGTGGCAACCCGTTTGCGGGCAACCGCGGCAAGCTCTCCCCTCATCCGGCCCTGCGGGGCCACCTTCTCCCCCAGGGGGAGAAGGCTTCAGGGCTTCTTCTTTGGAATATGAACCTCCGGGATGGCGACGTTTTCATAGTTGATGGACTTGTGCTTCTCCGGGGTCTCGGGGGCGTCGCTGTGGGCGATCTGGCCGGTGTGGACCTCGGGCAGGGCAACATCGTCACTGTGGACACGGTAGCGCTGCTTTTTCAGCGCCTCGCGCAGCTTGCGGAACATCAGAAAGACCTCCCAATTAGATAAAGTTGATAAAGAAGGTGATGACCAGACTGTTGAGGAAGTCCGCAAACAGACTGCCTACCAGCGGGATCAGCAGATACGCCTTGACCGACGGGGCATACTTTTCGCACAGGGCCTGCATGTTGGCCATGGCGTTGGGCGTCGCGCCCATGCCAAAGCCGCAGACGCCCGCTGCAATGACCGCAGCGTCATAGTCGTGGCCCATGATGTTGAAAATCACAAAGTAGGTGAACAGGAAAATCAGCAGCGTCTGGCCCGCCAGCAGGATGATGAGCGGCAGCGCCAGCGCGGCCAGCTGCCACAGCTTCAGCGTGATCATGGCAATGCCCAGGAACAGCGACAGGCTGATGCCGCCGATGTCGTTGATCTCGCCCATGTGGGTCGTGAATTTGTGGGTGAATTCGCCGATGTTGCGCATACACGCCGCGGCGATCATCGCGCCGATATAAATGGGGAACGTCAGCCCGGTCATGGCCAGCGCCTTGGAGATGAACGTGCCGATGCCGATGGCGATAATCAGCTGGAACACAGCAGCCGGGTACATGCTGGTGTGACGCTCGTGCTTGATTTCTTCCTCCACCAGCAGGCTGTCGTCCTCGGGCACAACGGTGTCCAGCAGCTTGCGGCGCTCAATGAGCAGACGGCCCGTCGGGCCGCCCATGACGCTGCCCGCGATCAGGCCGTAGGTGGCCGCCGCCGTGCAGAGCGTGGTCGCGCCCGCAACGCCGAAGTCCTCGAGGACGGGGCCGAACGCGCCCGCCGTGCCGTGGCCGCCGACCATCGGGATGGAACCGGTGCACAGACCGATCATCGGCGAGATGCCCAGCAGATCCGCCAGCCCGACGGCGAGGAAGTTCTGGCACAAAATCAGCGCAACGACCAGCCCCAAGAAGATGATCAGCGATTTGCCGCCGCTTTTCAGCACCTTGAGGTTGGCCTGAAAGCCTACCGAGGTGAAGAAGAACACCATGCAGACTTCCTTTAAAATGTCGTCAAATTCAAACTCGGCAATGCCGGTCACATAGCACAGACAGGTGAAAACGGCAAACAGCACGCCGCCGATGACCGGCGCGGGAATGCAGAATTTTTCCAGAAAGCCGATGCGCGCCTTCAAAAAGCGGCCCAGCATCAGCACGCAGACCGCCGCAAACAGCGTCTGGTACATATCCAGTGAGATGATCATGCGGCGGCCTCCTGTTCAGGGGACGCGCCCGTCTCCGGCCCTGCGGGGGTGATGCCCTGCGCGGTGTAGTACGCAGCGGCCCCGGTGTGGTAGGGGATAACGCTCTGCGCGGCGGCCACGGCGGGGTCGGTCACCAGCGGCACCGGCACGGCGGCGGCCACGGCGTCCACGCTGTCAAAATACCGGGCAGTCAGCCTTTGGACGGTCTCGTCGGACAGCGCGTTCGACGCCAGCAGAAGCGCCTGCACGCTGACGGTCCAGACGTCCTCACCCTGACCGGCGTAGGTCCCGGCGGGGATAACGAAGGCGCGGTAGGCCGGGTAGGCCGCCAGCAGCCGCGCACCGACACCCCCATCGACGGAGAGCAGACGGATGGCGCAGGTCTTGGACAGCTGCTCCAGCGCGTCGGCGTGCAGACCGGCGGTGACGAACATCGCGTCGATCGTGCCGTCGGCCAGCCGGGCGGCAGCGTCGGTGTAGTTCAGGTTTACAGTGTGTACCAGGCGGTTGTTCAGGCCGCAGGCGGCCAACACCTGCCCGGCGTTCTGCTCGGTGCCGGATTCCTCCTCGCCGACGCTGAGCGTGCAGCCCTGCAGTTCCTCCAGTGTCGTAATGCTGGAGTCGGCCCGGACAACGACCTGCACGGCCTCCTCATACAGGGCGGCCACGGCGCTGAAGCTGCGCTCGGTGCTCTCGTGGGCAAAGACGCCGCTGCCGTCGTAGGCATCCTGCGCCATGTCGGACTGGGCAACGGCCAGTTGTAAATAGCCGCCCGCCAGCAGCCGCAGGTTGGCGGCGGACCCGGCGGTCTGTTTGACCTCGATGGTGCTGTTCTGGGCGGCCATGGCGGTACCAAACGCATTGTACACGCCGCCTGCAGCCGCAGCCCCCAGCCGCAGCCGCGACGACGCGCAGCCCGCCAGCAGGACCGCGGCGGACAGGACGGCAATGATACGGAACAGATGTTTTTTCAATCGTACACCTCTCTGAAATTCTTTAGGCTCCCCTTGAGGGGAGCTCCGCCCGCAGGCGGTGAGGGGTGGGCCGCAGCAACCTTTTTATAGGTCGGCTGCCAGCCACCCTTCCGGCCCTGCGGGGCCACCTCCCCTCAAGGGGAGGCAGGGATGGCGGCAGTTATTTTCCCACCACATCCCAATGCTTATCGTTCCTGTTCAGCACCTCGCAGCCGGTCTCGGTCACCAGGACGAGGTCCTCCACGCGGACGCCGAACTCGCCGGGCAGGTAGACACCCGGCTCAATCGAAAAGATCATGCCGGGTCTGGCTACGGTGGTGTTCGCGCTGCTGACGTCGCCCTTCTCGTGGTCGGTCTGGCCGATGAAATGCCCCAGACGGTGGTTGAAATACGCACCGTAGCCCGCTTCCGTGATCAGGCCGCGCGCGGCGGCGTCCAGCTCACACAGGCGCACGCCGGGCTTGATGAGCGCCTCGGCAGCCTCATTCGCGCGGCGCACCAGATCGTGCACGGCGGCCTGCTTTTCAGTGGGCTGGCCGCAGAACCAGGTGCGGGTCATGTCGCTGCAATAGCGGCTCTTCACGCAGCCCATGTCAAACAGCACGCAGTCGCCCTCTTTTAACACGGTGTCGTCCGGCTCATGGTGCGGGTCGGCGGTGTTGGCACCAAAGGAGACGATCGTCGTAAAGCTCGGCCCCTCGCAGCCGTGGGCACGGAACTGCGCGCCGATAAACTCGGCGACCTCGCGTTCGGTCATGCCGGCCTTTATATAGTGCTTCGCGGCCTCGTTCACCGCGTCGTTGATGCGGGACGCCTCGCGCATGAGGGTCTGTTCCTCGGCGTCCTTGCAGGCGCGGCAGTCGTCCACGCAGTCGCTGGACAGCACGACCTGCATACCGGGGTGGGTCTCCATCAGCGGGATCAGGAACTTAGCGGGCCACTCCTTGTCAATGCCCAGCGGCCTGCCCGCGTCCACGACCTCGGCGATCTGCGCTACGGGCTTGTCCGTGTCGGTGTGCCAGACGGTCCTGCACGGCGGCTCGGGCACATTGAACAGTCTGTTCAAAAACAGCACCGGTTCGCCCTCGGTGGGCAGGTAGAGCGCCAGCAGACGCTCATAGGGCTCCACGGCGACGCCGGTCAGATACCACACGCTCTTGGGGTCGCAGACGATCATCTGCGTCAGTCCCTGCGCGCGCAGGGCAGCACGGACACGGTCCATACGTTCGGTTTTCAACATACAAATGCCTTCTTTCCTATGCTTCCTTGTTTCAGTTTTCCGCGGGCTTCATTGCACTTTTGCGGTACTGCTGGGGGCTTTGGCCCACCATGGCGGTAAAGCGGGTCGAGAAGTTGCTCTCATCCCCAAAGCCGACCTGGTGCGCGATCTCGCAGACGGAGAAATCCGTCAGCACCAGCAGCTCCTTGGCGCGTGTGATCCGCGTGGACAGCAAAAAATTGTAGGGCGTCGTGCCCATGTACTGGCGGAACAGCCGCAGGAACCAGCTCTTGCTCACCGGCGTCTGGGCCAGCAGGCTGTCCAGCGACAGCGGCTCGGCATAGTGCTGGCGGATGTACTCGGCGGCCTGTTCGATCAAGGTGCGATTGGAGCGGCTCTCGTCCCCGGCCAGCAGCTGGCGGGCCATCAGGGCCAGCATCCGGTGCAGGGCCAAGCAGATCTCGATCTGTGCGGCAGCGCCGTGCTCCCACTCGGCGGCCAGTGACTCAAACAGCGGCTGCATCTCCAGCCGACTGACCGTAACGGGGGACAGCCGCCCCTGCGGCTGCAGTACCTCGGCCAGATTGGCGACGCCCGCGCCGTCCAGATGCGCCCAGTAGTGGTGCCAGTGGTCCTGCCCGGGGGCAGTGCAGTAGCTTTGCGGGACGCGGCAGTTCAACAGCAGGGCGCTGCCGGCGGGCAGCTCCACACGCTGGTCGTTTTGCTCGATCAGACCGGAGCCGGACAGCGTATAAAACAGCAGATAGCTTTCCTTATCGGTGCGGGCCGTGGCAAAATGGGCGCGGCCATAAAAGTTGCCGGCCTCGGTGCAGTAAAACGGCTGTGCCAGCGCCGCCGCGCCGGGGGTGGCGCGCAGCCAGGTGCTGCGTTCCTCCACATCCATATTATAGGTCAGCATAGTGGCGGTCCCTCCCTTACTTATATAAACATGATAGAAACAAACCGCGCGTTTGTCAATAAAAAATAGAAAAAGCCTTCCCTATAAAAGAAAAGCGGGCAGGGGAGCGGCGGCACGCCCCGCGGCGTGCGCAAGAACCGGAAACCGTTCGGCCGGATGAGGAGGAAATACCGCGGGTGACCCCGCCCGCCTTGACAACGCCGCCCTTTTGTCCTATACTGATACACAGGTTAAACCTGGGTTTAAGTCATAGGAGGAAAACACATGGCCTATACAGTGGGGGAGATGGCGCGGCGGCTGGGTGTGCCCGCATCGACGATCCGCTATTACGATAAGGAAGGGCTGCTGCCCTTCGTCGGGCGCTCGTCCGGCGGCATCCGCGTTTTTACGGAGAAGGACTTCGAGTGGCTGCGCATCATCGAGTGCCTGAAAAAGACCGGCATGTCCCTCAAGGACATCCGCGAATACATCGAGCTGGCCATGCAGGGCGATGAGACCATTGCCCGGCGGCTGGAGCTGTTCCGCAAGCAGCGCACCGTGCTCGAGACCCGCATGGCTGAATTGCAGCAGACGATGGACACCCTGGACTACAAGTGCTGGTTCTATGAGACCGCCGCCGCCCGCGGCAGCACCGAGGGCATCAGCGACCTGCCCGACGAGGCTCTGCCCAAGGCCCTGCGCCCCGTGCGGGAGCGTCTGCGCGCCGCCGCGGAGGCGGAGACAGAAGAAGTATGACCCCAAAACGCCGCCCCTGCAAAAAGGTCGGCGCTTTTTTGCGCCCCAGGTGTGCCGACTATAACAACCCACCCCGCAAAAATCCTGCCGCCACCGCTATATCTGGTGCTGCAGCGTACAATCTGCCACCAGGCAAAATGGAAAATCTCAAAAAATCCTGCCGCGAAGTGTTAAACACAGCACAATTCCCGTAAAGATGCAAAAAATACGGAAAATATCTGCGTGAAACTTTCCATTGACACCCCGCGCGCCCTGTGGCAGAATGACGGTAAGAACCTGATTGTGTAAAGGAGAGATCCCTATGACCCCTGAACTTCGCTGGCTGAGTGACCCCACCGTCTTTGCCGTGAACCGGCTGGACGCACACTCTGACCATCTCTGCTGCCGCACCTTGGACGAGGCCGAAAGCGGCCTGACATCGCTGCGCCAGTCGCTGGACGGCGCATGGCGCTTTGCGTGGAGCGCCAACCCTGCCGCCCGCCCGGCGGATTTCTGGCAGCCGAACGCCGACCTGTCCGGCTTCGGTACGATCCGCGTGCCCGGGCACATTGAGCTGCAGGGCTATGGTCAGCTGCAGTACACCAACACCCTCTACCCGTGGGATGGCCGCAGCTGCCTGCGCCCGCCGCAGGTCGATTGGAACGATGACCCCGTGGGCAGCTATGTCAAAGAGTTTGATCTGGATGAGTCCCTGCGCGGCCAGCGCGTCTGCGTCAGCTTTCAGGGCGTGGAGCAGGCCATGTACCTGTGGTGCAACGGCCAGTTCGTCGGCTATGCCGAGGACAGCTTCACCCCGTCTGAATTTGACCTGACACCGTATATTCGGGACGAGAACAACCGCCTCTGCGTCGAGGTCTACAAGCGCAGCAGCGCCGCCTGGATCGAGGATCAGGACTTCTTCCGCTTCTCGGGCATCTTCCGCTCGGTCTACCTGTACGCAAAGCCCAAGGTCCACATCAACGACATCTGGCTCAGGGCCGACCTTGCCGCCGACAACACCACCGGCCTGCTGACGCCCCTCGTCAAGCTGGACGGCGAGACCGACGGCGCGTCGGTTGCCCTCGTCGTGACCGACCCCGAGGGCTACGCCGTCTACGAGGGCCCCGCCGCGGGCGATACGATTGAGATCGAGGGCATCCAGCCGTGGAGCCATGCAGCGCCGGTGCTCTACCACGCCGTACTGACCCTGCACGATGCCGACGGCGTTTTGCAGGAGGTCGTGCCCTACGACATCGGCTTCCGCCGCTTTGAGATGATAAACGGCGTCATGTGCCTGAACGGGGAACGTGTCGTGTTCAACGGCGTCAACCGCCACGAGTGGAACGCCGACAGGGGCCGTGCCATCGGCGCCGACGACATGCACGCCGCCATGGCCGTGTTCAAAAAGAACAACATCAACGCCGTGCGCACCTGCCACTACCCCGACCAGAGCATGTGGTACGACCTGTGTGACCGGAACGGCATCTACATGATCGACGAGACGAACCTCGAAAGCCACGGCAGCTGGCAGAAGCTCGGCGCGGTGGAGCCGAGCTGGAACGTGCCCGGCAGCCTGCCCGAGTGGAAGGACTGCGTCGTGGACCGCGCCCGCAGCATGTTTGAACGCGACAAGAACCACGCCGCCGTCCTGATCTGGTCCTGCGGCAATGAGAGCTACGCGGGCGAGGATATTCTCGCCATGTCGCAGTTCTTCCACGACCACGACCCGGGACGCCTCGTGCATTATGAGGGTGTGTTCCACTGCCGCGCGTTCGACGCCATCAGCGACATGGAAAGCCGGATGTACGCCAAGCCGTGGGAAATTCGCGAGTATCTCGAATCCCACCCGAAGAAGCCCTTCATTCTCTGCGAGTATATGCACGATATGGGCAACTCGCTGGGCGGCATGGAGAGCTATGTGAAGTTGGCCGACGAGTTCGACCAGTACCAGGGCGGCTTCATCTGGGACTACATGGACCAGGCGCTCCGGCACACCGACGCGCTGGGCCGCAGCGTGCTGGGCTACGGCGGCGACTTTGCGGACCGCAACACCGATTACAACTTCAGCGGCAACGGCATTGTCTACGCCGACGGTGCCGAGAAGCCCGCCATGCAGGACGTGCGCTACTGGTACGACACCCCCGCCCGCCGCGCCGCCCACGATGCCCGCAACGCTGCAGCCGCCGCCCGGGCGGACCGCGACGCGGCCAAAGCACAGGCCGCCCGCAAGCCCGGCACGTTGACCGTGACCGAGGGCGACGGCAACCTCGGCGTCAGGGGCGACGGGTTTGAAATTCTCTTTTCCGCGGGCGAGGCCGGGCCGTCGTCGCTGACCGTCAACGGCAGCGAGTGGCTCTGGCGCGCCCCGCGCCCGGCGTTCTGGCGCGCCGCCACCGACAATGACCGCGGCTGCGGCTTCCCGCAGAAAGCGGCGGCCTGGCTGGCGGCGGATGTCTACCTGCAGAACCTCGGCTTTGCGGTCTTGCAGAAATCCGCCGACGGTGTGCAGGTGCGCTATACCTACGGCGTGCCCACCGTGCCCGGCGCTAAGGCCGAGCTGACCTACACCGTGGAGCCGCAGGGCACGCTGCTGGTCGAGTCCGTCTATCATGGCGTGCCCGGTGCGCCCGAGCTGCCCTGCTTCGGCGTAAAATTCCAGACGTTTGCCCCCGTGGCCCGCACGCTCTGGACCGGCCTTTCGGGCGAGACCTACCCGGATCGCTGCAAGGGGGGCGTCTTTGGCTGCCATGAGGAGGTGCCGCACATTGAGCCGGCTCTCGTCCCGCAGGACTGCGGCCTGCATGTGGGCACCCGTCAGTTCACGCTGGAGCAGCACAACGCCTGCGGTCAGACGGCGGCTGCGCTGACGATTGAACAGACCGACGCGCCGTTTGCCTTCAGCGCACTGCCCAACACTGCGCAGGAGATCGAGGCCGCCCAGCACATCACCGAGCTGCCCGCCACGGGCCGCACGAGCGTGACGATCCTGGGCGCAGCCCGCGGCGTCGGCGGCATCGACAGCTGGGGCACCGATGTGGAGGAGCCTTACCGCGTCAGCGGGGAAGGAGAGCACCGCGTCGCGTTCCGCATCGTGTTGTAAATACCCTAAAGGCAACACCGCCTGCGCTACACCTGCCCATAAAAACACAAGCCGCCCGTGTCAGCCTGACACGGGCGGCTTTGCTGTCTTATGCGCGTTTAATCCAGACGGAACACCTGCTCCAGCTTGGGCTGGGCGCCGGTCACGGGGTCCATTTCCAGCTCCAGAATGTCCTTCATGTAGTCGTTCCAGCGGTCTACAACGGGGCTTTCGGCCTGTACCTTCTCGGCGTAGGCAACGCCCTTCGCGCACTCATAGTAGCCGAACAGCTCGTCGTTACAGTAGAAGATGCTGTAGTTGCAGATGCCCGCAGCCTTCAGCACCTCGACCATCTCGGGCCAGATCTCCGCGTGGCGGCGCTGATATTCCGCTTTGCAGCCGGGCTTGATGCGGCCCTTCCATGCTATATGCTCCATTGGTATGCACCTCACAGGATGATTTTGTCTTTATTGTACGGCGCGCAGCGGCGGTTTGCAACGTGGAATAGTACAGATTTCTTTGGGAAAATTCCACTTGCCGCGCCCGGCGCACAGCCCGTCACATCAGCGGGCTGAACAGCCGCAGCACGCAGTCCCAGCCGCGCACGGCCAGGCTGCGGGTGTCGGCGTACTTCTGCGTGACCTCGCGGCAGACGGGGAACAGCGCGTCAAAATCGCGGCGCACATCGGCCACGGCGCTGCAGCCGCAGAACCAGCAGGCGTTCTCAAAGTGCAGGTACAGGCTGCGGAAGTCAAAATTGATCGTACCCACAACGGCTTCCGTGCCGTCGGCTACGCATTGCTTCGCGTGGATGAACCCGGGCGCGTACTCATAAATGCGCACGCCGCTCTTGGCAAGGCTGGCGTAATAGCTGCGCGTGACCGAGAAGATCAGCTTTTTGTCCGGGATGCCCGGCGTGATGATCCGCACATCAACGCCGCTGGACGCGGCCAGCCGCAGTGTGCGCTGCATCTCGTCACTTAAAATAAGGTAGGGCGTTGTAATGTAGACGTAGTCCTTCGCACTGCGGATCATGTTCAGGTAGACGTTCTCGCCGGTGGCCTCGTCGTCCAGCGGATTGTCCGCGTAGGGCAGCACCACGGCATTCTCCCGCGCGGTGTAGGGCACATCGGGCAGATAGCGCTCGACCTCGGGTACGGCCTTCTGCGTTGCGCCCCACAGCTCTAAGAAAATCAGCGTCAGGCCGCGCACGGCGTCGCCCTCCAGCCGGATGCCGCTGTCCTTCCACTGGCCGTAAGGGTGGGTGCGGTTGAAGTACTCCTCCGCCAGATTGTAGCCGCCGGTAAAGCCGACGCGCCCGTCCACAACGGTGATTTTGCGGTGGTCACGATTGTTCATAAAGACGTTCAAAATCGGGATGACCGGGTTGAACCGGCGGCACTGTATGCCGCGCCCCGCCAGCTTTTTGACAAATTTGCTGTTGATAAACCCGATGCTGCCCACGTCGTCGTAAAATACGCGCACCTCCACGCCGTGGGCGGCGCGCTCGGCCAGAATATCCTCCAGCTCCTGCCAGGCGGAGGCGTCCTCAATGGCGTGGTATTCCATAAAAATAAACTTTTCCGCGCTGCGCAGGGCTGTTTTCTGGGCCTCCAGCGCCTCGCAGGTGTCGCCGTAGAACGTCACATCGGTGTTGTCATAGGCGGGGTAGCCCGCGCGGTCCTGCAAATAGCGGGCGTGGTTGCGGGTGATGCGGTCCGGGTAGGGCAGGGCGCGGCGCTGCTGCAAAATGGGTGCGTGATACCGACGCAACATCGTCATATTTTCACCAAAACGGCGGCGCATGACGCTGACGGCCCCGCTGCGGCCAAACAGCAGATAGATGGTCAGACCGAAGATGGGAAACAGCAAAATCAGAATGATCCACGAAATTTTATACGCGGAGTTGATATGCAGCCCATATATACGCAGCGTAATCAAAAATGTCAGTACCGACGTGCATACCTGAATGGCGGTGGAGTAGTCGTTCAGCTTGAGGGCAAGCCAGAAGATCCATAAAACCTGCAAAAGTACGCCGATGCCCGCAAGCAGCATCCGGCTGACGCTGTTGGGGATGGCCTCGCGTTTTTCCTCGGTGGTGTTGTTCATGTGTGGCCTCTTTTGTGCCGGGCGCGGCCCAGCTGTATTGATTTTTTATCCAGTATAGCACAAAATCTTGCAGTATACCACACTTTTGCACCGAAATTTGCGGTGTTTTCACAAAGGAGCGTCCCTGTGGCCGGGCAGGGGAGAGGGAACACGGGAAAATGCAAAATAGCACAAAAATTGCCCGCCTGTAAAATTGGCCTGTATACGCTGAAATCCATACGCAATGCGCTCCGCCGTCCACACCGGCTACATCGACCGTGCTCGCAAGGAAGCTATTGTTGCTGAAACACATTCTTGCGTTATGGCTGCGCAGACTATCGCAGCTGAGAAGTACGGTGCAAATGCTGTTGATGTGGCTGATGATATGATGGATGCTGTTGATGATATTAAAGAACTTGCTGAAGTAGATGGAGACATTTCTAATATTACCATGAAAAAGGCTGCTGGTAGTGATTATGCGGGTAAGGTTTCTACGCTCTCTTATACGAAGGGCGCATGGACTTGCACTTACACCGAGGGTGTTACTACTGGTTCTAATGGAGCCTATGATGTTTAGCCGAAAGCCTAATATTAATCATTAATTAGAAGTTACTTTCCCACCGCCATCCGGCGGTGGGATTTTTTGTGCGTTTGTTGTGGTTTCACTCAATTCCATTTCTATTACGGACACTCCCACGGGCGGATATGGAATCCGCCCCTACGGTCTGCCAATCCCGTTGCATTCTGCCTGCCGCCAACTTCGGCGGGGTGGGGGCACCCCGCCCTACGTCCTACCGAAAAAGGGGAACGTAGGGCGGCCAGCCCTCTGGCCGCCGTGCCCGCTTGCGGCCACAGTAAACCTTCCGTGCTATCCCCCCCACCCTCACCCCGTAGACAAAAGCCTCCCTTGTCAAAGGGAGGGGCCGAGCCTGCGAGGCGGAGGGATTCCTGCCCGTCTGCGGGTGTGACAGCGTGCAGGGCATAGCCCGCCGGAATCCCTCCGGCCGCCTGCGGCGTCCACCTGCTCCCCTTCTGGCGCTACGCGCCACCTCCCCCGGCACGGGGGAGTCTGTCTTTGACAAGGGAGGCTTTTCTGCTCCAACCTTAAACTTCACTTCAAATTTCACTCTTGCAAAATCCGGCAAAGTGTGCTACAATCTCATAGCATACCGTTTTAGTGGGAAATATTCCCGCAACCCCAACCAAAAAAAGGAGAGTCCCGCCTCATGTCCGAACGCCTGTGGGGAATCCTTGTGGATTCCTTTGGTAAAATATTGCTGCCCGGCCTGACCGTCACCATCCCGCTGACCGCCATCTCGTTCACGCTGGCGCTTATCATCGCGGTGGCGGTGGCGCTGGTGCAGTTTGCCCATGTGCCCGTTTTGCAGCGGCTGGCCCGGTTTTATATCTGGGTCATCCGCGGCACGCCCGTGCTGGTGCAGCTGTTCGTTGTATTCTACGGCCTGCCCGGCGTCGGCATCCTGATTGAGCCGTTCCCCGCGGCGGTGCTCGTCTTTTCCATCAACGAGGGCGCGTACTGCGCCGAGACCATCCGCGCCGCGCTGGAATCCGTGCCTAAAGGCCAGATGGAGGCAGGACAGTGCGTCGGCATGAGCTACTTACAGATCATCCGCCGCATTATCCTGCCGCAGGCGCTGCGCACGGCCTTCCCCACGCTGGCCAGTACGCTGATCGCCATGGTCAAGGATACCTCGCTGGCCGCGAACATCACCGTGACCGAAATGTTTATGACGACCCAGCGCATTGTGGCCCGCACCTATGAGCCGCTGGCCCTCTACATTGAGGTCGGTCTGGTTTACCTGCTGTTCTGCACCGTGCTGACCCGCCTGCAGGCCGTCGGCGAGCGGTACCTCAACAGCAAGGGCGCGCAAAGGAGCTGAACTATGCTGCAAATCAGAAATCTGCGCAAGTCCTTTGGCGATTTGCAGGTGCTCAAGAGCATCGATCTGGACGTGAACAAGGGCGACGTCGTCGCCATTTTAGGCCCCAGCGGCAGCGGAAAAACAACGATGCTGCGCTGCCTGAACTTTTTGGAAAAGTCCGACGGCGGCACGATGCTGTTTGACGACCAGCGCGTAGACCTGGCCCGCGTTACCCACGCCGAGGCCAACGCCCTGCGCCGCCGCACGGGGTTTGTCTTTCAAAGCTACAACCTGTTTGCTAACAAGACCGCGCTGCAAAACGTGACCGAGGGGCTTATCATCGCGCGCAAAATGCCGCGCCGCCGGGCCGAGGAGATCGCTCGCGCCGCGCTGGTCAAGGTCGGCATGGATGACCGCGCCGACTACTACCCCAGCCAGCTTTCCGGCGGGCAGCAGCAGCGCGTGGCGATTGCCCGCGCCATGGCCGCCGACCCGGAGATCATCTATTTCGACGAGCCTACGTCCGCTTTGGACCCCGAGCTGACCGGCGAGGTGCTGGCCGTCATGCGCAGCCTGGCCGGGGAGGGCCGCACAATGCTGGTCGTGACCCACGAGATGGATTTTGCCCGCCACGCGGCCAACCGCGTGGTGTTCATGGAGCAGGGCGTCATTGTGGAGCAGAACACCGCCGAGGCGTTCTTCAACGACCCGCAGCAGCCCCGCACCCAAGAATTTTTACAGACCTACAAGCAAAGGAGCCTTTTGTAATGAAAAACCTGAACAGGCTGACCGCCCTGACCCTGACCGCCGCTATGGCCGCTGCGCTGACTGCCTGCGGCGGCACGGCTGCAGCATCCTCCGGCACGGCAGCGTCTGCCGATGCCACCGCCGCCGACCTGCTGAGCGAGATCCAGGCCCGCGGCACCATCACCATCGCAATGGAGGGCACCTGGGCGCCCTGGACCTACCACGATGAGAGCGATACCCTTGTGGGCTACGATGTCGAGGTCGGCACCAAAATCGCCGAAAAGCTCGGCGTGGAGCCGCAGTTTGTTGAGGGTGAGTGGGATGGCCTGCTGGCCGGTCTTGACGCCGGGCGCTATGACATCATGGTCAACGGTGTTGACATCACCCCCGACCGCGCCGCAAAATACGATTTCTCCACCCCCTACGCCTACAACCGCACGGCTGTCATCACCCGGGCGGACGATGACAGCATCCAGACGCTGGAGGATCTGAACGGCAAGACGACCGCAAACACGATCTCCAGCACCTATGCCCAGCTGGCCGAGCAGTACGGCGCGACCGTCACGGCGGTCGATGACCTGAACCAGACCTTTGAACTGCTGAACAGCGGCCGGATCGATGCGACCCTCAACGCCGAGGTGACCTTCTACGACTACACGAAGGAGCATCCCGATGCCAATGTCAAGATCGCTGTGCTGACCGATGATGCCAACGAGGTTGCGATCCCGATGCGCAAGGGCGAGGAGACCGCCACCCTGCGCGCCGCCATCGACACCGCCATTGAGGAGCTGCGCGCCGATGGCACGCTCAAGGCGCTGAGCGAGAAATATTTCGGCACGGACATCTCGACCAACGACTGAAAAGCGCATTATCTCATTGCAGAGTGCCGCAGTCAGTCAGACAAAGTATCGCTGCAAGGGGGCAGGCCTGTAGGCCTGCCCCCTTGGTGTTTTTGGTGCGGCAAATGGACAGAATCGTTGTATTTGTTGCAATAAAACAAATAACGCTTGCAATTTAACCGCAAAACAATTACAATGTAACTAATTGAGCGCGAACCGCAACAGGAGAACAGGGAGCATTGCATGATCAAAAGCTTTTACGAGGAGCCAAT
>OICD01000331.1_pt1 | contig 29026 bp, 17 predicted proteins | sample 1581161 | NCBI WGS metagenome assembly OICD01 (sample SAMEA3882546, study PRJEB24775) | human gut metagenome | biome: human-associated habitat; feature: intestine environment; material: feces | place: Netherlands | collected 2009/2010 | reverse complement strand
TCATACAGCCAGCCGGGGGCGTCGGGCTGCAAAAGCAGCTTGTAGGCAGTGTCCGTATAACCGTATTTTGCCAGCACATCGCACAAAAACGGCGTAGACAAAAAGCCCGTGTTCAGGTGGCAGCCGTTCTCGATGACCATTTGGTTCAGCGTTGCGGCAGCCGCTTTGCTTTCGTCCTCACCCAGCAGGGCAAAGGCAATGGCGCGGACATACTCGCACTGGCGGTCAGACTTGATTACGCCGTTCTCGGTAAACGCCGCGCGGTAGGCTTTTACCGCGTTGGCGGCGGTGCCGCGGTAGCTGGCGGCATCATCCGCCTTGCCCAGTGCTTCAGCCACTTCCGCCAGCAAGCGCCCGGAGTAGGCCAGATACGCCGTGCCAACGCTCTTGCGCGGGTTCATCATCGCCTGCATGGGGGTGATGCCCGGCTCGCACCATTCGCCGTAGTCCATGCCGTTTAAAACGGTGAACTTGGCGTAATCACCGCCCTGCTGCTCATCGGTTGTCTGCTGCGCGCGCCCCAGCAAAAAGCCGTACCAGCGCTGCATCATCTCGTAGTTGTCCGCCAGAATTTTGCGGTCACCCGTGCGTTTGTACAGGGCATACGGCACCAGAATCTCCGCATCGCCCCACCCTGCCGACATGCAGAGCATCGGGGTCATATAGCCGGGGCGGGCGTTCGGCGGGGCAATGTTTGCCATGCGACCGTCCGGGTACTGGTTCAGGCGGCACTCCGCCAGCCATTTTTCCGCCACGGGGTAGCAGTCCATCAGGGTCAGGCCGGTTTCAATAAACACGCCCATATCCCCTGTCCAGCCTGCACGTTCGCGGGTCGGGCAGTCGGTGGGGATATCGCAGAAGTTGCCCTTCTGGCTCCAGATGCTGTTCTTGACAAGCTGGTTCACCGCATCATTTCCGCAGGTAAATTTGCCTGTCACCGCCATATCGGAGTAGACGGCGTGGGCAGTAAACACAGCATCGGTCAAATCGGCGTCAGTTTCGACCTTGGCATAGCGGAAGCCCATGATGGTGAAGTGGGGCTTGAAGTGGTTTTTCCCCTCTTTGCAGACAAGCTCCAGCATCTGGGCGGTGCCGCCCTCCTTGTGGCGGGCACGGTCCTGGAAGTTTTCCTGGGTAAAGTTGCCGTTTTCGTCCAGCGCTTCGCCGCAGGTCAGCTTGACCTTTTGCCCGGCGCGGGCGGTCAGCGTCATCTCCACATAGCCGGCGATATTCTGCCCAAAGTCCAGCACGGTCTCGCCGTTGGGCGTTTGCAGCAGCTTGCCGGGGAAGGCTTCGTGTTCCAGAATCGGCACGGTGTTCATACCGGTGATGGGCAGATCATCACGGTAAGTGCGCACACCGTGCCAGCCGGTCAGCTCGCCCTCAAGCCGTGCGTCATAGACCTCGCCCTGCTGCATATCGTTTTGGCGGATCGCCCCGCACTGCGTTGCCTGCATCGTGCCGTCAGAAACGCAGACGGCTTGGCCGTCCACCTCCAGCTGAAACAGCACGCCCAGCGTATCACCGAACAAGTCGCGGTCACCGTCCACGCCGCCTGTGCTGCGGTGCCAGCCGTCACCAAGGGCAACCAGCAGCTCGTTTTCACCGTCACGCAAATATTGCGTTACATCGTATGTTTGCGCCGCAAGGTGCTTGTTGCCGGTAAAGCTGCCGGGGGCTAAAACCATATCCCCGACACGCACACCGTTCAGCCATACCGCATACAGCCCCTTGGCGGTAATGTACAGCCGCGCTTCACCCTTGGCTGCAGTAAAGGTTTTGCGCAGGTACGATGCCGGACGATGGGGCTTGTACGGCTCGGCTGCGCCCTTGCCTGCGGCTTCTTTTTCCGCCTGCTTGCGCTCCCAGTTGGGGCGGGCAAAGGCGTTGATGGCATCATCCCCGGAGATGTCGATTTCTGCCGTTTCGGGGTCTACCCATTCACCCTGCCAGTCGCTTTGCGCCAAGCCCGTTTCAAAGTGCGCCTCACTCCACGCGCCGGGGGTGTCGTTTTCGTCCCACAGGCGCACGCGCCAGCACCCACGCACGCGGGAGCCGCCCACAGTCGGGGCATCGGCGTGGACGGCGGCGCTCTGCACCTTGCCGCTGTGCCAAACAGTCTCGCCGTTCGCGGTCAGTTCAATTTCATAGGCAGTCTGACGCACGCCGTCAACGCACTGCCAAGACAAGAACAGCGGCCCGGCATCCATGCCAAGGGGCGCGGTAAGATGATTCGTTTTCAGGTTTATTGCTCGCATCGCTGGGTACTCCTTTTCAATTTACTCCCTATATTATAATGGAAATTTTCCAGCGGGCGAACTCAGAAATTACGGATAAGGGATAAAAATTTCAAAAGCATCGAATAATGCACAAATTTTTATTCCATTTCCGGATTTGATGCCCCCCACCGTGCACCACCGGCGGGGATTTTTTATTGACATTTTCGGTCTATCGTAGTAGACTATAAGCAGAGACAGGTCTATTGCAATAAACCAAAAGGAGTTTTCCCTATGCTGAACCATGAACCGCTTCGCCTTGCTGACGGCGAATACCGCTTTGCCTGCCTTGTGTGGGACAACGAACCGCTGCCCAGCGGGCAGTTGGTCGCGCTGGCCGCCGAGGGGCTGGGCTGGAAAAAAAGCACGACCTACACCGTTTTAAAAAAGCTCTGTGAGCGCGGCGTGCTGCAAAACGCCGATGGCCGCGTGACGAGCCTTATTAAAAAGGAGGACGTCCAGCAGGCCGAGAGCGCCGCAGTGGTGGACAAGACCTTTGACGGCAGTCTGCCGCGGTTCGTGGCCGCGTTTTTGAACTCAAAGCCCATCAGCGACGCCGAGGCCGCCGAGATCCGCGCACTGCTCGACGCCGCCCGCTATAAGGAGGAATAGCCATGCGCAGTACCGTTCTTGCCTTTTTGCTGTTGAGCGCCCGCGGCGGTGTGGCCGCGCTGGCGGCGTGGCTGGTCTGCAGGGCCCTGCGCCGCGCCCATGCGCCCAGTCGGCTCTTGTGCTGGCTGTGGCTGGCCGTAGGGCTGCGGTTCGTGCTGCCGTGGGGCATCCCACTGAAGCTGCCCCGCCCGGAGAGCGCCCCGCTGGCCGCTGCCGCCGACACCGTGCAGGAGCTGGGCGAGCTGCCGCTGCTGCCCCCTGCCCCCGCCGCAGCCGCAGCTGCGGCCCCGCTGCCTTGGTACGCCCGGCTGACGCCGTGGCACGCGCTGGCGGCGGTCTGGCTGGTCGGTGTGCTGGTGCTGGCTGTGCGCGGAGCCGTCGGCTACCTGAAATTAAAGCGCTGTGTGGCGCTGGCCTGCAAAACGCCCGACGGCTGCTACGGCGGGGCGTGCGTGCCCACGCCGTTCACACTGGGCTTTGTGCGCCCGCGCGTCTACCTGCCGGACAGCCTGCAAGGCCCGGCGCGGCAGGCTGTGCTGCTGCATGAGCGGACCCACATCCGCCGCCGCGACCCACTGGTGAAGCCGCTGTTTTATGCCGTCGTCTGCCTGCACTGGTTCAATCCGCTGGCGTGGCTGGCCTTGCGCGCCTTTGAGCATGACATGGAGGCCGCCTGCGACGAGGCAGCCGTGCAGGGCTGCACGCTGGCCGAGCGCAGCACCTACTGTGAGAGCCTGCTGCATTTTGCCATGCAGGGACGCCCCATCCGAACACCCGGAAGTCTTGCCTTCGGGCAGGGCAGCGTGAAGGAGCGCATTGTGCACCTGCTGCACTACCGCCGTCTGGGCGCGGGGGCGCTGGCGCTCTGCGCCGTGGCCGTGGGCGTCAGCGTGACGGCCTGCATGGTGCGCCCGCAGGTGGAGGCAGCCCACACCGCGCCGGAGCCGCCCGCCGCCACTGCCGAGACTGCAGCGCCGACACCGACACCTGCGCCCACGGAGACGCCCGCAGCCATGCCCGCCGCCGCACTGCCGACATTGAACGACGCCGCCAACAGTCCGCGGTTTGCCTGCCCGGTGCAGTACAAATACATTTCCCGCTTCATGAGCAAGGACAGCGGCCACCGGGGCGACGACCTGCATGCCGCCGAGGGCACCGAGATTTACGCCGCCGCGGACGGTGTTGTGCTGGCCGCGCAGGAGCATTACAGCTGGGGCAATTTTGTGGAGATCGACCACGGTACCGACGCCGACGGTCTGCGCTGGGTCACGCTGTACGCCCACATGAAGTCCTGCGCCGTTGTGCCCGGGCAGACCGTGACCGCCGGTCAGGTCATCGGGTACGTGGGGCATACCGGCTACACAACCGGCAACGCCTGCCATTTTGAGATGCATGTCAACGGCACGCTGGTGGAGCCGCGCTATTTTACCGCCTACGACGGCAGCGATGCCGCCGAACTGACGCAGGAAAAGGCAGATGAAATCCTGGCCGAAGCTGTGCGCAATGCGAGTTCCGACCAGGTGACTGCCGCCGATGGAGCCGCAGCCCTTTCCGGCGTGGAGCTCTTTACCCTGCCGGTCGCGCCCCCGCCGCAGGTCAGCGGCTATGTCCCCGAAAACGGCCACCCCGGCATTGACTTTGCCGCTGAGGAGGGCGCGGAGGTTTACGCCGTTGCCGATGGCATCGTGACCACCGCCGACTACGATGCTGAAAAGGGCACCTATGTCGTGCTTGACCACGGCGGCGGGCTGGAAACGGAGTATCAGCACATGAAGTCGCTGCTCGTCTCTGCCGGGCAGTCCGTGGTTCAGTGCCAGGTCTTGGGATATGTGGGCAGCACCGGCAATTCCACCGGGCCGCACCTGCACTTTGAGGCGCGGCAGGACGGCGCGCCTGCAGACCTGACCGGGACTGCCCTATTAGCGGAGTAACAAGATGAAATACAGGCACTTCCCCGCCGCTGCTCTGGCGGCGGGGCTGCTTTTTTGTGCCCTTTTTTCGGGCCTGATCGCTTACGCGGATGATAAAAAGGGCGAATTAACGCAAAAGCAGACCGAGACGCGGCAGGAGTACGAGGCCGCACAGTCGGCCCTGGAAGAATTGCAAAACGAACAGACGCAGACCGAGCGCGAGGTTGCCGCCCTGACCGGGCAGGCCGCCGAGCTGGCCGGGCAAATTACCGCCGTGACCGACGCCGTGCAAAATGCACAGACCGTTTTGGACGAGCGGCAGGCCGCGGCGGACGCCGCCCGCGCCGCACTGGACGCCAAGCAGGCCGAGTACGACGCGCGGCTGGCCGTCTGCCGTGAGCAGCTGCGCGCGATGCAGCGGCTGGACGGCGGCGGAGCCGTCTGGCTGCTGGCACAGGCCAAAAGCCTGTACCAGCTGCTGACGTTCGACGCGGTTTTGCAGCAGATGAGCGCGCGGAACAGCACGGTTCTGGCCGAGCTGGACGCCGAGGCCGCCGCACTGGAGCAGGCCCGCGCCGCAGCGGACGAGGCCGCCCTGCAGGCCGCCGATGCCAAGGCGGCACTTGAGCAGCAGCAGGCAGCGCTGGCCGGCACACAGACCGCGCTGGAGGCCGCACTGCTCGACGCGAACAGCACACTGACCGCCCAGCAGGCCGCGGCCCAGGCACAGGCCGCCGTGACCGATGCCGCGAAAAAGGCGTATGAGGACGCCACCGCCGCACTGGACGCCTATGTGCGGGAGCAGAGCCGACGCTACACAACGGCGGACCTGCACCTGACGAGCCTTGACTTCCGCTGCCCGCTGGACAGCTACGGGCGCATCACGACGCAGTTTGCCGAACCGGACCCCTGGGGCATCCCCCACCGCGGCACTGATTTTGCCGCGCCGGGCGGCACGCCCATCTATGCGATTGCGGACGGTGTCGTCAGCGCCGCGCGGACGATGAACAGCTACGGAAACTGCGTGCAGGTCAGCCACGGCACCGCGGACGACGGCCACCGGTACGACAGCCTGTACGCCCACATGAGCAGCATTGCCGTGGCGCAGGGGGCCGCCGTGCAGAAGGGCGACCTGCTCGGGTATGTGGGCAACACCGGCAATGTCTACGGCGCGGGCGGCGGGTATCATCTGCACCTGGAGCTGCGCGTGGACGGCAGCAGAGTAGACCCGCTGGGGTTTGTGCCGACGCATTAAATGCCGCGTAGGGGCCTGGCATGCCCGGCCCGCAGGTGTCCCGCTGACGGGCGCTTACGGGAAGGTACAGGGCCGGGCATGCCCGGCCCCTACAGGCAGTTGAAACAGGAAAGTGTGATACATTGACCTTCGGAGATTTATTATACTTCATCGGCTTCCAAGTCGAATACACCCTTGTGCGCATCAGGCGTGGTGTGCGGGCGGCAGCGTTGTGCGCGGCGCGGACGTTGCTTACGCTGCTGGCTGTGGTGCTGCGGCCCGCAGTGCGGGCGGCGGACAGCTTTAAAGCAGCGCTCACCCATCCGCGACAGCTGGCGGGGTACGCCGTGCCCCTGCTGGCCGCCGGGGTGCTTGCATGGTTCGTGCGCACCGCGCTGGCGCGGCCCTTTGTGCTGCGGGTCGAGGTCGGCGGGCAGGTCGTGGGCTATGTCACAGACGAGCAGGCGTTCGACGCAGCCCGCGCCGACGTACAGGCCCGCCTGACCGGCGTGGCCGACTGGGACGTCCAACCCGCGTACACCCTTGTCATAGCCGACGCCGACACCCGCCCCATGACCGAGCGCGAGACCGCAGATGCCATCCTGCGCGCCGCAGGCGGCGAGATCACCGAGGGCACCGCCGTCTATCTGGACGGCGCGCTGCGGTTCGTCACCGACGAGGGCGACCACCTGCGGCAGTTTTTGTACGCTGTGCGTGCGCCGTGGCAGACCGACGGTGTGCAGACCGACTTTGTCCACGCCCTGCGGCTGGTGGACGGCATCTACCCTGCCGCGGCCATCACACCGTACCGCGACCTGACCGCCGCACTGCGGGCGGACGACCTTTTGCAGGTCAAGGCCGTGCGGTATGAGACCTTGACCCGGGAGCTGCCGTTTGAGACCCAGACCATCGAGGACGCGGGGCTGGATTTCGGCAAAACCGAGACCGTACAGGCCGGGCAGAACGGCAGCGAGCTTGTCACCAGCGAGATCACAACCGTGGCGGGCGAGGTCGTCAGCACCCGCGTAGTGGATGTGCAGCTTGTGCAGGCCTCCGTGCCGGAGGTCATCCACCGCGGCACGCGGCTGAAAAGCGGCATGATCGGCAGGCTGGGCACAGGCAGCTTTCTCTGGCCGGTGCCGGGGTATTCGGGCATCAGCCGGTGGGCCAGTCTGCCCTATGGACACCGCGGCGTGGACATCACGGCCCCCTACGGCACGCCGATCTATGCCGCCGACGCGGGCACGGTCATTGCCGCCCAGTGGCACAACCACCCCACCATGAGCTGGGGCTACTATGTGGAGATCGACCACGGCAACGGGTACAAAACGCTGTACGCCCACATGTCGTCCTTTGTCGTGCAGGCCGGGCAGACCGTGGAAAAGGGGCAGCTGATCGGCTATGTGGGGGCCACCGGCGCTGCCACGGGTCCCCACTGCCATTTTGAGATGTACTATAACAATGCACTTATCAGTGCGCGGAATGTGTTCCCGGATATGTGAGGCACAAGGCAGACGGGCTGCTGCCGGGTTGTCGACTTAATTTATTTTGCAAATCGCTTTACTTTTTGTTTTCCGTATGGTAAAATTCTTTGCATAGTAAAGCTGACTAAGCTCTCGTTCAGGTGCAATGGCGCACACGAACGGGAGCTTTTTGCCTAAAACGAGGTGTTACCATGGATCACATTGACCGTAAAATCATCGACCTTCTGCAAAACAACGCCCGCGCACCGTTAAAAGAAATTGCCGACCATGTGTTTTTGTCCAGCCCCGCCGTGTCGGCCCGCATGGCCCGGCTGGAAAGCTCCGGCACCATCACCGGCTACCAGGCACAGGTCGACGCGCCGAAGCTGGGCTACATGGTCAAGGCGTTCATCAATCTGGACATGGACCCCCAGCGTAAGCCGGAGTTTTACCCCTATATCCAGAGCTGCCCCCATGTGGTGGAATGCAACTGCGTCACCGGCGATTACAGTATGCTGATAGAGGTGCTGTTCGGTACGACACAGGAACTGGATCAGTTCATCAACCACCTGCAGCAGTTTGGCCGCACCCGGACGCAGATCGTCTTTTCGACGCCCGTGGAGCACCGCGGCGTGCCCGTAGCCGAGCCGGAGGAGAAGCAATAAAAAAACAAAAAGCCTTCCCCATCGGGGGAAGGTGGCCGAGCGAAGCGAGGTCGGATGAGGGCGAAGCTTGCGCTGTTTCCCGTAAGCGGGATATTGCCGGCAACGCGGCCCTCATCAGTCCGCTTCCCCCGACGGGGAAGCCTTTTTCCGTTATAAGTATCCCCCGCTCCGCAGAACAAAGATCCAGCCTGTCAGCGTCAGGGCGGAGAGAAGGGTCGTCAGGGCAATGCAGCTCGAGGTCAGCACACCCTCATGGCCCATGTTCCTGCTCATGACATAGGCGCTCGGCGTCGTGGGACTGCCCAGCATGATAAGCAGTGCGACGAGTTCCTCATTCCGAAAGCCCAGCGCTACCGCGCAGGGCAGGAACACCGCCGCAAGGCCCACGGTCTTGATGAACGCCGCCGCCAGCGTGGGGCCGAGCTTTTTGATGGCCTTTGTCCCCTCAAACGACGCGCCGATGGACAGGAGCGACAGCGGCGTGGTCAACGACGCAATGCTGCTGATGGTTTTGGTCGCGATCTGCGGCAGCGTGAACGGCAACAGCGCATAAACCGTGCCAAACACAATGCCCAGCAGGATCGGGTTTGTGGCCACGCCGCGCAAGAGCTGCTTCGGGTCAGGCACGCCGCGCTGCTCGGGCGATTCCAGCATCAAGATCAGCACCGCAAAGATGTTGAAAAGCGGCACACTGCCCAAAATCATGAGCGGGGCCATGCCCGCGCTGCCGTAAATGTTCTGGATGAACGCCACGCCCAGCACGGCGGCGCTGCTGCGGTAGCCCGCCTGCACGAACTCGCCCACCAGCGTCTTGTCCTTCAAAAAACGTTTAGCCCCCGCCCAGACGGTCAGGATGCCGACGAGGGTGGCGGCAAAGCAGAACAGCACAAACCTGGGCCGGAAGTCGTGCAGGATGTCCACGCTGCCCATGTCCAGAAACAGCATGAGCGGCAAAGTCACCTTAAAGGTCAGCCTGTCCGACGCCTTGCAGAACGCGGGCGGCAGAAAGCCGAGCTGCCCCAGCGCGTACCCCACCACCATGACAAGGAACACCGGCAGGGTCGCGTTCAGGCTGAAAATTAAATTTTGCATGGCAGTTCTCCCCTTTTTTTGCTGCCTTTATTCTACCATTCCCAACAAGTCTTTACAAGGCAGGGATTTTGCAAAATCTTTTTTCGGCAAAAGCCTTGACTTTTCCGGGGTGTTTGTGCTAGAATATCTCTTGCAGTCAATGCAACAAGCGGAAGTGCTGGAATCGGCAGACAGGCACGTTTGAGGTGCGTGTGTCTATGACGTGTGGGTTCAAGTCCCATCTTCCGCACCAAAAGAGAACCCCCATGGCGTATCCCGCCATGGGGCTTTTCTTTTTCCTTGCCACGCAGACTAAACAAAGCCCCCCGGCATCATCACGATGCCGGGGGGCTTTGCGTTTATGGAAGGACAAAGAGAATCGCAGGGTTAAAGCTTAGGCGCGGTACTCCGCGGGCAGCTGGTCGACGGTCTGCCACTTTTCCATGGCATCTTCCAGTTTCATGCCGTTCGCAACCGCGTCGCGGCGGCAGGCGTTGACGGCCTGGATCTCCTTCATCTTCTCGCCGGTCAGGCTGTAGCCCTTCATGGCGATGAGAGTGGCCGCCCAGGCGACCATCGGGATGGCGCAGAACAGGACGATAACGACCACATTCATGCCCGGCGTGTACGGGTCATACTGGGTGGGCAGGTTGTTCAGACCGATAAAGGTCACGGCAATGCCGACGACGGTGGCGGACAGGCTGGAAACGAGCTTATCCACCAGGCTGAACAGCGTACCCATGATGCCCGGAATATACTTACCGGAGCGGTAGGTCTCGTAGTCGGAGCAGTCGGCAACCATCGGAATGGGCATGTCGGCAGTAGCGTAGTATGCGCCGTAGCCGATGCCGAAGAACAGGATGAACAGAATCGTGTACAGGTTGATGGACAGACCATTCTCGCCCAGCAGGCTCAGATGGAATGCATCACCGTGACCCCACAGCAGCAGCAGAACCAGCACGCCGACATAACAGGCCAGCGCCACGCTGACATACTTCGTCAGGCTGGCCTTCTGGCCCTTCTTCTGGCTGGTGCGCACAGAGAGAATGAAGAACGGCACACTGCAGGCGTAGCCCAGCACCATCATGGGCAGGTACAGCCCATCGTAAGCACCCATCATGCAGCCGTAGAGCATGCACAGAACCGTGGTGTTGTTGGCGATGGAGAGCGCCAGCTTCGTGCCCGCGCCCGCGATCATCAGACGCTGCATGGGTTTGTTTTCCCGGATGATCTGCAGATACTCGCTGACCTTGACCTTCTCGGTCTTTTCGCCGCCGATGCCGAAGTACTTGGGCTGATCCTTCTCCCAGATGCCGATGATGGCCAGGATGGTCAGCGCAATGGACATCACAATGCCCACGGGGGCCAGCGTGCGGAAGAAGCCCGCGGAGGAATAGCCTCCCTCATAATTTTTGGCAAGGATGGGAGCCAGGAACTGCATAACGCCCATGCCCAGCAGACTGCCGACGGTGTTGAAGATCGTGAACAGCGGGCGCTGCTTGGGGTCGTTGGTCAGAACCGTCTGACCGGAACGGGTGCAGCTGGTCTGGAAGGTGTAGCCGATGACCCAGACAAAGTACAGGCCCACAAACGCGGCATAGCGTGCCCACATCATCGTATCGGGGATCATCGGGGTGATGCCGTACAGCACCAGAATGCTGGCGGCCATGATAAGGTTGCCGATGGCCATGAACGGGCGGAATTTGCCGAACTTACCGTTCGTGCGGTCCATCAGCGCACCGATGATCGGGTCGGTGATGGCGTCGCACAGGCGCATGGCCGTGACCATGACCGAGGCAAACAGAGTGCCCAGCGCCAGTACATTGCTGCCGAAGGTGGCAATGTAGGAAAGCACAAGGACGTAATAAACATTCGTGGCACCGTTGTTCAGCGGAAACAGTACCAGCTGGTAAAGTTTGGCGCGATTGACGCTGGACGCTTTTGCATTTTCGCTCATGGGCTGCTCCTTGTTGTGGAAAAAGAAATCTTACTCAAAAGTCCCCGCCGGGGCCGGCGGGGAGCTTACGGAAATTCTGTAGAAATCAGGCTTTCTTAGCGGCCTTCAGGGATTTTTTGAAATCCTTGTAGGCCTTGTATTCTTCGGTCTTGCGGAACTTGATGCCGCCAATGATCCACATCACGATGCCCAGCAGGCAGAAGAAGGTGGAGGCACAGGCAATGATGATGCTCATGGTGACAACCGTCGGGCGGGTGACCTTGATGGTGGTGTCGGCACCCACGCCGTTCATGCCGCAGGAGTTGGCGATGGCATACAGGTTGTGGTGGCAGGCTTCACGCATAGCGTTGACGATGACGGCATCGTTCTTGTACTTGGGCAGGGTGTCGGTGACGAAGGACATCATGGCATCGTAGATGGACACACCGGCCAGCACGCCGTCGGGACCGTTGACATACTGGGTCAGAACGTTATCGGTGATGACCATGCCGTCGCAGCCCCACTCGTTGCGCAGGATGCCGGTGACCAGACCGTAGTTGCCGCCGGACCAAACAGCGCCCCAGCGGGTGTAGGCGATCATAACGCCGTTGGCGTTGCCGACCTCAACAGGAGCCTGGAAGGCCTTCAGATAGACCTCACGGGCAGCCTGCTCGTTCAGCCAGACGCCCAGACCGATACGGTCCTGCTCGCAGTCGTTCAGGGCAAAGTGCTTCATAACAACGTGGACGCCCTTGTCCTGAATTGCCTTGACTTCGTAAGCGGACATCATGCCGGAGAGGAAGCCGTCCTCGGAGTAGTACTCGAAGTTACGGCCGCCGTAGGGGGTGCGGTGAATGTTGTTGCCGGGGCCGTACAGGCAGGCGATGTCGGCTTCCAGGCAGTTGTTGCCGATGACCTTGCCGATCTCGGTCATGATCTCGGTGTTGAAGGTGGCAGCCATAACGTCCTCAGAGGTGAAGGCGGTGGCGGTCAGCTGGCTCTTGTCGTTGCCCAGCAGGCTGGCGGTCAGACCCTGGGGGCCGTTCTCGTCACGGGTACCGGGGGCTTCCACGCTCTTGACGGGCATGGTCCAGTGGAAGGCGTCGCCGATCAGGGAGTTCATCTCGTCGAAGGTCATCTGATCCAGCAGCTCGTCCCACTTGGGATCGTTGTAGTCCAGACCGATCATGTCGTACAGCTTGACGCCGTTCTTGGCGCCGAGGGTGGGCATATCAACGCTCTCGTAGTCGGCAGGATCGTAGCGGATGTCCTTCAGGTCCTTCTTGAGCAGCTCGGTCAGGGCCAGCTTGACGGTTTCGGTGGGCAGGGTGCCGTTCCAGTCAGAGCGGCTCAGCCAGGTCACGGTCTCCTCAATGCCCTCGTACAGGTTGGGGTCGGCGCTGGACAGCTGGTTGGTGATGGCGGTGCCGTTTTCGCTGGTGGCATAGGTGGTGGTGTCGAGGGCGTCCTCGGTCCAGGTGTAGGTCAGGTCGGCGTTGCCGTCGGCGGTCATCTTGCCGTTGGTGGACTCCACGGTGTAGCCCTTGGCAGCCAGAATGTTGTTGACAGCGTTGTGGGCATCGGTGGCGGCGGTGAAGTAGTAGTCACCGGCGTCGAGGATGTAGGTGCCGGCGCCGTAGGTATCGTAGGAAGCGATATCGCGCTTGTTGACGGTCATGGACAGCGTCTCGGAAGCGCCCGGCTCGATCATGCCGGTCTTGCCGAAGCCGACCAGAGAAACGGCAGACTTCTCGACGCCGTTTTCCTTGTCGTAGTCGGTGTAGGGGCTCTGGACATAGACCTGCACGGTCTTTTTGCCGGCCATGTCGCCGGTGTTGGTGACCTTGACGGTGACGGTGTAGGTGTCATCGGCGGCATTGTAGCTGACGTTCATGTCGCTGATGTCGAAGTTGGTGTAGCTCATGCCATAGCCGAAGGGGTAAGCCACGATGTCGCCGTAGGCGTAGTCGCCTGCGTTGCCGTTGCCGGTGACGAAGTCCTCGTAGCGGGTCTCGTAGTACTTGTAGCCCACATAGATGCCTTCCTGGTAGATCATGTAGGACTTAGCCTTGGCGGACACATCGCCGCCCTCGACATAGCCTTCGTAGGTGGTGGGGGTGAAGTTCCACATGGCGGGGGCGCTGAAGTTGTCGTAGCAGTAGGTATCGACCAGGCTGCCGGAGGGGTTGACCTTGCCGGTCAGGATCTCGGCCACGGCATTGATGCCGGAGATGCCCACGTCACCGATCCACAGTGCGGCGTCGATGTCGTACTCGTTGTTCTTGAGGAAATCGACCTGCAGGGCGTTGGCGGAGTTGATCAGCAAGATGGTCTTTTTGACGGTGCCGTTTTTCTTCATCTCGGCAACGTTCTGCAGCATAGCCTTCTCGTTCTCGTCGAGCGCCAGATAGTTGACCTCGCCGTAGGAAAGGTCAGCACCCTCGCCGCCGACGCGGGACAGGGTCACGATAGCGGCATCGCCGTACTGGGCAACGCTGTCCTTGACCTCGTCGGTGTAGACATCCCAAGGCACCTCGGCGGTGACCTCACTGGATTTGGCGACGGTGCCGCTCTTGGAGCGGGCGTAGTCCTTGCCGGCGCCGACGGTGTAGAAGTCCCACAGGGTGGGGTTGACGGTGACACCGACCTTTTCGAGGGCGGTGCGCAGGGTGTCGGCGGTGGAGGCATCAATATTGCCGGAGCCGGTGCCGCCGTACACGAGGTTGACGCTGCTGCTGGAGAAGGTGCTGACCTTAGCGTCGGCAGCCAGAGGCAGCGCATTGTTGTTGTTCATCAGCAGGGCAGCGCCCTCGGCCTCGACCTGCTGGGTCAAAGCCAGACCGTAGTTGACCATCTCCTCGGCGGAGTTGAAGTCACTGGTGTAATACTGGGCGTTGGCGTCCTCGTTCTGCAGCTTCCAGAAGCTGCCGCCGAAACGGGCTGCCATGGTGTTGTCGAACTTTTGCAGAAGGATGCTAAGCGGGATCGAAACGATCATCACCACGGCGCAGATGATTGCCAGAATCTTCCACGGCGTAATGTGCTTACGCTTGGTCTTTTTGTAGGCCTTTTTAAAGGTCTGCTTTTGCATTTTCAGATCATCCATTACGTTTTTCTCCTTGTTTTATATAAACCAGCCGCACGGTGCGGCGTGTTTCGTGGCAAAAGGCTTCCCCCTCGGGGGAAGCTGTCGCCGGAGGCGACTGATGAGGGGCGAGTGTGCCTGTGTTGCCCGTTGACCGGTTTTTACGGCAAGTCTGCCCTCATCCGGCCCTGCGGGGCCACCTTCCCCGAGGGGGAAGGCTTAGGAGCTCACACCCAGTTTGCGCTGGTGGACTTTTTCTTAGTCAGCTTGTAGTCCGGGTTCGGGGCATCGACCTTGCGGAAAACGGCATCGTCGATGCTGTCCCCTGCCACGGCCTGGACCTTCGTCTCGCCGTTCAGCTTGACACGGAACTTGAAGATGTGCTCGCCCTCCTGCTCGGCCAGCTTTTCGCCGTTGACATAAAGGCTTACCTGCTTCTGGTTGGAGTAGACCTTGACCTCGATCTCATTCTCGGTGCGGTCCGCATAGCGCTTGGAGCAGATATGCACGAACGGCTCGTCGCTCCACCACGCTTTATAGATGTAGAAGCTGTCCTTCTTGGTCTTGCGGTCAAACGTGACCAGGCCCTTATGGTTCATACCCGGCTCGCCGCCCTGGTCGCGGGCGTCGGCGGCAAAGTCGTACATGTTCCAGACGTGGGTCGCCCACAGCCATTTGTGGCGGTCAAAGCAGCGGAGCATGTACTCATGGTAGATGGCCTGGTATTCCTCGGTGTGGTCACCGCGGCGGGGATGGCTGCTGTGCAGGTTCGGCATACCCTCGGCACCGTACTCGCTGAAGCCCAGCGCGCGGTTCGGGTAGCAGAGGTGGAAGAAGTCCATCCAGAGGTCGTTTAAAAAGAGGCCCGGCACGTACCAGCCCAGATACAGGTTCCAGCTGACCAAATCGGTGATATGCGCCACCGGGTTGAAGGGTCCGCACATCGCGTAGCAGGCCAGCGTCGTCAGGCGGGTCTTGTCCATCTCATGGCAGAGATTGTTCAGCACATGATGGTTGTCGCGCATGTCGCGGTTGTCCTTCGTCGAGATCGTGATCTCGTTCGAGACGCCCCAGCAGACGATGCAGGCGTGGTTGTAGTTCTGGACGATCAGCTCCTTCATCTGGCTGATCGTGTTTTCACGGCCATTGGGCATGTGCTCGGAAATGTAGGGGATCTCAGCCCAGACGACCATGCCGGCCTCATCGCATAGGTCGTAGAAGTACTGGTCGTGCTGGTAGTGCGCCAGACGGATTGTGTTCGCGCCCAGCTCCTTGATGAGCTGCATATCCTCGTCGTGCATCTCGCGCGTGATGGCATTGCCCAGACCCTTGCGGTCCTGATGGCGGGAGACGCCGTGCAGCGGGTACGGGCGGCCATTGAGGAAGAAGCCCCGCTTGGGGTCAACCGAGAAGCTGCGCACGCCGAAGCGCTGACGTACCTCGTCCTGTACCTCGCCGTTCAGCACGAGACGCACCGCGCAGGTGTAGAGGTACGGGTCGCGGACGCCATCCCACAGGTGCGGGTGCTCCAGCGTGACCGTCGTGTCCCGGCCCTTGCCGGTCAGCACCTCGGCACCGGCGGCGTCGTAAATCGAGAACTCGACCTCGCCGTCGCCCTCCATCCAGGTCTTGACCTCGATGTCAGCGTTTGCGCCGTTGACAGTGGGCGTGATCTGCACGCCCGGGCCGCCGAGGTAATCCAGCGCGATGTGGTTCCGGTTGACGACCAGCAGGCTGACGTCGCGGTAGATGCCGCCGTAGAAGGTGAAGTCGGCCTTCTGGGGGTAGACACGGTCATTTTTGCTGTTGTCCGCCTCCACGATCAACTCATTGCTGTCGGCCAGCAGCGCCGTGACATCCGCGCGGAAGGTGGAGTAGCCGCCGTCGTGGCGGGCGACCTCCACCCCGTTCAGCGTGACCTTGGCGCTGGCATTCACACCCTCAAACTGCAGCCAGACCTGCTGGGTATCCTTGTCAAAAACGGGCGCCGTGAACTGCGTCTTGTAGATGCAGGTGCCGCGCCAGTAGTCGTTGCCGCCGTCCTGGCCGTCGATGTTGTTCCAGGTGTGCGGCAGGTCCACGGCAGTGGTCTTACCGTCGGGGCCGGTGAACTGCCAGTTCTTCATCAGCTTGGTCGTGCTTCGCATTGCGCCCTCCTGTGTTGTTTTTTTACTGTATCTGTATTGTACAGAACTGTTAAATTTCTGGCAATAGGTTTGCGAAAAGTGGTATTTCTGGCGGGATATTCGGTTTTTGGGGTACAAAAAAGGCCGCCCGTTTTTTGTACATCTTGCACAAAAAACAGGCGGTATTTTTTCTTTCATCCCCTGGTGAGCGGCAGCACGATCTTGACGGCGAACAGCTCTCCGCGGGGCTCTGTCGCCATGGTGCCGCTGTATTTCTGCACGACACGACGGGCAACCTTCAGCTCATAGCTGTGGCGGCGCCCGTGGTCGGACTGGCTGCCGGACAGCGCCGGGCCGATGACGTTGATGACCGCGAAGCCCTGCCGCCTGCATACAAGCAGGTCGATCATGCGGCGGTCATTCGGCTGCTGGGCTGCAGCGTCGATGGCCTGGTCGAGCAGGTTCGAGAACAGCGCGTACAGGTCACCCGGCTCGATGGCCGCAAGGCAGGTGCCATCGGCCACGCAGTTCAGGCGGATGCGCTGGGCCTCACACAGCAGGCTCTTTTCGGTCAGGACGACGTCCAGCACCTCATTGCCGGTGGCAGCGTTGGCGTCGTACATCCGGGCCGCCTGCTCGGCCTCGTCAAGGCTCTGCGTTGTGGCCTCGTCGGGCTGCAGGCGGCGCAGGTCGGCGATTTGAACCTTGAGCTCATGGCACTTGCGGTTGATGATCTGCACGTTCTGCCGTGCGATCTGGTACTGCTTGCGCTGGCGGTCATACAGAAGGTTCAGTGCGTCCATCTCCTTCTGCATGGCCGCTTTTTTGAAAAGCTCGGTCTGTAAATAGAGCAGCGTCACGCAGTAAAACTGGGTCAGCATCGACGGTGCGACTACCGCCGATGGCTGCAGCCCGACGCGCAGACTGGTTTGCAGTGCAAAAAACTGAAAGACGAATATCACGCCCAGAAGTCCGGCACTGCCCAGCTGGCGAGGGCCGATGTGGTAGATGCCGTCCTCCGGCATCGTGCGCGCCATGGTATACCGGACCGTCACACAGCAGGCAATGGCAAAGCCCATCTGCCCCAGCAGCATCGGCGTGCTGTGCAGCGGCAGATGGCGCATTCCAAGCGCCTGCGCCGTCCAGATCAGAATGCGCCACAGCTCATAGGCCGACTCCGTCGTCAGGACGATCCAAATGCTGCAATATGCGCTGGCCGACCAGTCCAGCAGCGTGCAGAGATGGGTTGCCACCGCAGCCCAGATGAAATAACCGCCGTAAATCACCAGCAGCATCGTCGGATTGGCGTGGCCGCTGTTGGCCCAGATGATGACCTGCGCAAGCGGCACTGCCGCGATAAAATTCAGGGCGGTGCGCATGGTAAAATTCCTGCGTTTTTTCAGCGGCAGCCAGTAGGCCAGCTCCGCACCGCACAGGCCGACAGCACAAACCACCCATGTCAGAAGTGTATCCACCTACAGCGCACCCCCGACATAGGCCGCCAGCGCGGCCAGAAAGGCCGTGCGCTGGCGGCGGCTGATCTCCAGCCGCTCCTCCCCCACCTGCACCAGATCATCCTGCACGCCCCTGACGTGGCGCAGGTTGACCAGATAGCACTGGTTGCAGCGCGCAAAGTGGTAGGCAGCCAGATCCTTTTCGGCCTTCAGCAGACTGCCGCGCACCGACCAGGTATCCGTGGCCGTGTGGTAGTGCAAAAGGCGGTCCCGCGTTTCCAGATAAAGGATGTCGTCGGTATCCAGCAGCTGCACCCCGCCGCTGACCTGCAAGGCCACCTGCCCGCCGCGGCGGCGCTGGATGCGCTGCAAGGCGCGCTCCAGCTTGGTGCTGAACTGGTAGTAGCTGACGGGCTTGAGCACAAAGTCGAGCGCGTCGACCTCATACCCGCGGATGGCATACTGTGCCATGTTGGTGACGAACACGAGCACCACATCCGGGTCCTGCCTGCGGATGCGCTCCGCCGTCGGCATGCCGCCGAGCTTTGGCATCTCAATATCCAGAAAGATGATGTCAAACCCGGGGCGGTATGGCTCCACAAGCTGTGCTCCGTCCGAGAAGGCGGTCACGTCCAGCTGGTGTCCGCTCTCCTGCGCATACTGCGCGATGAACCCGCAGAGCTGCGCCCGCATGGCGTCGTTGTCCTCGACCACGGCGATTTTCGCCATCTGCTGTGCCTCCTTTCCTACATAAGCCTGCCTATTGCATATATATTTATTATGGCAAAAGACAGCAAAAAAAGCAACACCTTTGCAGGAAAAGGTGCTGCCGTTATGATAAATTTTATACCAGCATGACGAGCGTGCCCGCGACAAGCACGGCCAGACCTGTCAGAGCCTTTCTGCTCAGGCGCTCATGGAACACGATGTAGGAGAACAGCACCGTGACCAGAATGCTCAGCTTATCGATGGGCGCGACGAGGCTGGCCGGGCCGAGCTGCAGCGCTTTGTAATAGCACAGCCAGCTGGCACCCGTAGCCAGGCCCGACAGACAGATGAAGCCAAGCTCATTTTTGGGCACCGCCTTCACCTGGCCCTGCTTGCCCTGCACAAACACCATGACCCACGCCATGATGAGCACCACGCCGGTGCGCAGCGCCGTACCGAGATTGGACTCGACCCCGGTGATGCCGACCTTGCCCAGGATCGAGGTCAGCGCCGCAAAAATGGCCGAACCGAACGCCGCCAGCATCCAGCCGTTTTCCTCTTTCTGGACGCCGCCATTTTTCTCGATCATCAGGAACGTGCCGGCGGCGATCAGCACAACGCCGATGCCCCTGGTCAAGGTCACACTCTCGCCCAGCAGCAGTGCAGCCAGCAAGATCGTCATGACCGTGCTGCTCTTGTCGATGGGCACGACCTTATCGATCTGCCCGCGCTGCAAGGCATAAAAATAGCACAGCCAACTGGCACCCGTAGCCAGACCCGACAGCCCCAGGAATACCAGACTTCTGGCCGGGATGCTGGCAATCGTCCCCTGTGAACCGACCACAAACACCATGACCCACGCAAAAATCAGCACAATGATCGTGCGGATGGCCGTGGCCACGGTGGAATCCGTTTTGCGAATGCCGCATTTTGCCAGAATGGATGTCAGACCCGCGAACAGCGCAGAGCCGACTGCGTACAATAACCACATACAAATCGCCTCATTCAGCACTATTGTACGCGCTTTGCCAGTCTTGTTCAACCTGCTTTTGTACAAATCGCGTTTTTACGCAAAAGCCGCACCCCGGTCTCTGCGCGGGGTGCGGCTTCGTACTTATTCGCTCAATTCATGTGCCAGCAGATAGAGCATAGCGGCGGCCACGATAAACCCGAAGGCGTACAGCTTGCCGGGCAGCATGTTGAGAGCCCCGGCATAGATGCCAATGAACGGGATGTGCGCCGTGACCATGCCCAGCACGCCAGCGTACTCGACCTTCAGCGGGTCGGGTTCGGCGTTGGCGTCGCCCTTGGTGACAAGCTCGCCCTCGACGATGTGGTTCTCCACAAGGCGGTGGATCACGACGCTGCTGCCGCTCCGGTAGGCGACGATCTCGCCGGGCTGCAATTCCTCCGGTGCAGCGGGCTGCACCAAGACAACGCTGTGCACCGGGATGGCCGGGTCCATGCTGCCGCTGACGACTGATGAGCACCTGCCGCGGTGTGCAGCAGGTGTTCATCAGTCGTCAGCGGTCCGGCTCACAGTCGAGGATCGACGGGATGTCCGTCCAGCGGTCTGCCTCGGCGGTGTAACGCTCATGCAGCCAGGCGACGGCCTTATCCAAGCCCGCCTGGTCGCCGTCAAACAGCTGCGTCTCGATCTTTTCCTCGGCGGTATGCTCGATGCTCCACGGGCCGGGCCAGACCTCGGTGCAGAGGGCCTCGCGCTTTTTCTTGCCGCTCTCGTCGCTCGGGTCGGGCACCTTGATGGGGGTGATGACATAGCGCATACCGCCCTCTGCCCCGGAATACGGGTTGCCGTTGTGGAACCAGTGATAGATCGGGAATGCGTCAAGCATGGTCGGCACCTCTTTTTGCACAAATAAAAATACCCCGAAACGAAACGCCTCGGGGTATCTTGGAGCGGGATACGAGTCTCGAACTCGCCACCTACTGCTTGGGAAGCAGTCACTCTACCGGATGAGCTAATCCCGCATCAGTGACTGCTATTATAGCGCAAATCAGGTAGGTTGTCAAGGGGGCAAGTTGGCGGCAACGGCAAAGCGGCAGAGCTCTTCCGGCCTTCGCTTATGCTCGGCCTGAGGGGCTCTGCGCTCTTACCTTTAAATCATACTGAACAAATCCACCTGGCTCGTTTCGGGCAGACTGCCCAAAGCGCCGACGGCGCGGAGCTTGTCAAAAACAGACTGCGCCACACCGCTGGCCTGCTGCAATTCCTCCACCGAGATATACTCCTGCCCGTGCATCGTGGCCTGTTCCAGCGCAACGGCGGCGGCATCACCCAGACCGCGGATGGCTGTGAACGGCAGACGCACCTTGCCGTCCTCAACCACGTACTTGCTGGCGTAGCTTCTGCCAAGCTCGATGGGCAAAAACTCGCAGCCGCGCTGCAGCATTTCGTTTTCCAGCTGCAGGCTGACCAGCGCGTCATCGTCCTTGGCGGTGCGCTCGTCCTTGGGGATCTTTTCGTTGTCGCGCAGGTGCTGCTTCGCCACACGGACGCCGCCCACGGCGGCCTCATAGTCAATATCCGCGCCGCGCACCGTGAAGTACACCGCGTAGAAGATGGCCGGATGGTAGACCTTGAACCACATCAGCCGGATGGCCGCCATCAGGTAGGCCACGGCATGGGCCTTGGGGAACATATACTTGATCTTGCGGCAGGATTCGATATACCAGTCGGGCACATCGTGCTCGCGCATGGCTTCCTCCCACCCGGGCTTGAAGCCGCCCTTGGCGACCTTGCCCTTACGCACGGCCTCCATGATGTCGAACGACATCTTCGGCTCCAGTCCCTTGCGCAGCAGGTACAGCATGATGCTGTCACGGCAGCCGATGACCTCCGCAATCGTGCAGGTGCCCGAGCGGATCAGCTCGTCGGCGTTGCCGGTCCAGACGTCGGTGCCGTGGGACAGGCCTGAAATTTGGATCAGCTCGGAGAAATTCTTCGGCTGGGCGTCCAGAAGCATCTGGCGCACGAAGTTCGTGCCCATCTCGGGGATGCCGAACGTGCCGGTCTTGGAGCCGATCTGCTCCTCCGTCACGCCGAGGGCCTCAGGGCTGGTCAGCAGACTGTAGACCTTCTCGTCGTTCATCGGGACGGAATCAATCGGAATGCCGGAGTATTCCTCAAAGAACTTGTAGAAGGTCGGCACATCATGGCCCAGCTCATCCAGCTTGAGCAGCGTATCGTGCAGGTATTTAAATTCAAAGTGGGTCGTCAGCAGACCGCCCTTGACGTCGTCCGCCGGGTGCTGGATGGCGCAGAAGTCGTAAATGTCGAAGGTATCCGGCACAACGACCATGCCGCCGGGGTGCTGACCCGTCGTGCGCTTGACGCCGGTGCAGCCCATGACAAGGCGGTTTTCCTCGGCGCGGTTGACGGTCTTGCCGCGCTCCTCGAGGTATTTTTTGACGTAGCCGTAGGCGGTCTTATCCTGCAGACCGGAGACCGTGCCCGCCTTGAACACGTTTTCCTTGCCGAACAGCTCCTCGGTGTAGCGGTGGACGTGGGACTGATACATGCCCGAGAAGTTCAGGTCAATATCAGGTTCCTTGTCGCCGTAGAAGCCGAGGAAGGTCTCAAACGGGATGTCGTGGCCCTCGACGATCATCGGCTTGCCGCAGACCGGGCAGGTCTTGTCGGGCAGGTCGAAGCCGTCAAAGTGTACGCCATCGTTGATCCACTCGCTGTGCTTGCAGTTGGGGCACAGATAGTGCGGCGGCATCGAGTTGACCTCGGAAATGCCGGAAAAGTGCGCGACGGCGGATGAGCCGACGGAGCCACGGCTGCCGACCTGATAGCCGCCCGCATTGGAGTAGGCCACCAGACGCACGGCAATGACGTACAAAACGGCGTAACCGTGGCCGCAGATGGAGTCCAGCTCCTTTTTCAGCCGCTTTTGCAGCACGTCGGGCAGCGGGCTGCCGTAGTCGCGCGCCGCATGCTTCCACGTGTCGTCGCGCAGCTCCTGTTCCGCGCCCGGGATGCTGGGCGGGTAGGTTCCCTTGGGGATGGCGCGCAGGTTGTTGTCGATGGTCGCGGCGATCTTGTTGGGGTTCGTCACCACAATTTCATACGCCTTTTCCTGCGGCAGATAGCTGAAATCCTCCAGCATATCGGGCGTGGTGCGGAAGTAGAGCGGAGCCTGGTTGTCCGCGTCCTTGAAGCCGTTGCCGGCCTGCAGAACAGCGCGGTAGATCCAGTCCTCCGGCTCCTGAAAGTGGGAGTCGCCCGTGGCGACAACCGGCTTATGCAGGTCCTCGCCCAGCTTTATGACGGTGCGGTTGAAGTTTTTGATGGCCTCGATCGAGTCCACCTGCCCGTTGCGCACCATGAATTCATTGTTGCCGAGCGGCTGCACCTCGAGATAATCGTAATAATCGGCAATGCGGAGCAGCTGTTCGTAGGGCTGACCGGCCACGATTGCCCTGTAAAGCTCGCCTGCTTCACAGGCCGGGGAGAGCAGCAGGCCCTCGCGGTACTGGTTCAGCAGGCTGCGCGGCACGCGCGGTTTCTTAAAGAAATACTGCGTGTGGGCGGCGCTGACAATGCGGTAGAGGTTCTTTAAGCCCACCTGATTCTGCACCAATATAATAAGGTGGTAGTATTTCTTTTTCAGCACCTCTTTGTTGCCGCCGAGGCCGGTGTTGATAGACTCCACCGTATGGATGTCCTTTTCCTCGAGGTCGGTCAGCATGACCTCATAGATGCGGGCCAGCGCCATGGCGTCATCGACGGCGCGGTGATGGTTGAAGGGCGGGATTTCGAGGTGCTTGTTGATGGTATCCAGCTTGTAGTTGCGCAGACCCGGAAAGAGCGCCTGCCCCATCGGCAGTGTGTCGATATAGGTGTTCTCGTCCCAGCTGACGCCCGCCTTCTCCCCTGCTTTGCGGATGAACAGCATATCAAAGCTGTGGGCGTTATGGGCCACAAGGATGTTGTCCCCGCAAAATTCTTTAAAAGCGCGGATGGCCTCCTCGGGCGTCGGGGCGTCGGCGACCATGGCATCGTTGATGCCGGTCAGGTCAACGACCTTCTGCGGGATCGGCTTGCCGGGGTTGACGAAGGTGCAAAACTTCTTTTCCTCGTTGATCTTGCCGTTTTCAACATAGACTGCGCCGATCTCGGTCAGGCGCTCGGTGTTGGAGTCGAGACCCGTCGTCTCGGTGTCAAAGACGACGAACGAGCCGGAGAGCGGCATCTCGGCGCTGCCGTAGACTGCGGGGATCATGTCATCAACGAAGTAGGCCTCACAGCCGTAAATCAGTTTAAAGTTCGGGTCTGTTTCGTGGATGGCATCGGTGGCCAGCATCGCTTCGGGGTAGCCCTGGCAGACGCCGTGGTCGGTGATGGCAATGGCGCGGTGGCCCATGCGGTGCGCCAGACGCACGATCTTGCCGGGGTCGTTGAAGCCGTCCATCGAGCTGGACTTGGTGTGCAGGTGCAGCTCGACGCGCTTTTCGCCGTCGGGCGCGGTATCCTGGCGCTGCTCACGCTCGACCTGCAAAACGTCGTAGGGCATGATGACAAAGTCATGCTCGTACTTGTCGTACATATAGTTGCCGCGGACGATGAGGGTCGTGCCGGGCTTGAGGCCCTCCCACTTGGACATATCCGCGCCTTCTTCCCCCATGACCTTGAGGTTGACGGAGCCGGAGTAGTCGGTAATGGAGGTAAAATAAATCTTGCGGCGGCTGCCCTTGACCTCGGTAGCAAAGACGTCGCCCCAGACCGTGACCTTGCCGCCGTCGCCCAGATCGTTGAGGCGGCGGGTGTCGGTGGGCTTGAACTGCTTGCCGTAGAACAGCTTGACCGGCTTGTTCGTGAGGGCGAGACCTTCAATCGTAAAGTCGGGCGGTGTCTCCTTGGCCTCGAACTTGACAACGGGGGCCTTCTCCTGCAGGTACTGCTCAAACTCCTCCTCGGTGCGCGCCTTACCGGAATCGGCCAGGCGGACAACGGGCAGACTTCCTGTGCGCTCCTGGATCATCTCGGCCAGCACGCGGGGCAGCTCGACGCTCTCAAGGATCTGGCGGCCCGCGCTGACGTGGACCGTGATGCCGTCCTCGCCAAAGGTGACGGGCTCGGACTTATCGAGGAAGCCGTTGACCGGCATTCCCTTTTCTTTCAATTCCTCGATCATCAGGCGCACGGCCTCGGGGGTGATGTTCGGGTAGGCAAAGTAGCTGCGGACTTGCAGCTCATACCCGGCGAACACCTCGGCAAGGGACGCACAAAGACGCCCGCACAGCGCCTGATCCAGAGGTTCAGCACTGCGCAGGCAGATGACGACCTGTCTTTGTGTGCGGTAAAGCTCCACGCGGTCCACAAGCACACTGCCGAACGCCGCGCAGAACTGCTGGTCCGCCGTAAACTGCGGCCAGACCTGGGTGACAAATGGTTTCAAATGGGGGTACCTCACAAGTGGGTGTAGAGACAAGGCTTCCTCCGAGGGGCTGCGCCCGCAGGCGCGTGTCGGAGTGCAACCGCCGTAGGCGGCTCTTGGCACGGAGACTGAAGCTGTCCGCGAAGCGGACTGATGAGGGCGGAGTTGCCGGGCATTACCCACAAACGGATTGCCGAGGACAGCTTGCCCCTCATCCGGCCCTGCGGGGCCACCTTCCCCCAAGGGGGGAAGGCTTTAGGGGGTCACATCTTATGAATTTCTTCCAGCAGCTGGCCGACAATATCGCCCTTGAGCATACGGATCTTCTCGCCGCGGATGAAAAGCAGGGCCTCGTCCTTACCGCCGGCAATGCCGATGTCGGCGTCGGATGCCTCGCCGGGGCCGTTGACAACACAGCCCATAATAGCGATCTTGAGCGGCTTCTTAAAGCCCTCGTCCCGCAGACGCGCCTCGACCTCGTTGGCGATCTCGATCATCGGGTACTGGGTGCGCCCACAGGTCGGGCAACTGATGATCTCGGGACCGGCGACGGCGTAGCCCGCCGCGCGCAGGATGTCATACCCGGCGTAGACCTCGTTCTCGGGTTCATCGGTCAGACTGACGCGCAGCGTGTCGCCGATGCCCTCCATCAGCAGACCGCCGATGCCCATACCGGACTTGATGAGGCCCATGCGGTTGCCGCCGGCCTCGGTCACGCCGACGTGCAGGGGGTAGTCCGTCTGGCTGGCCAGCAGACGGTACGCCGCCATCATGCGGGGCACGTTGCTGGATTTGATCGAAATAACGATATTATCAAAGTCGTATTTTTGCAGCAGCCGCACATGGTACATGGCGCTCTCCACCATGGCCTCGGGCACGGGAGCACCATACTTGGCCAGGATGTGCTTTTCGAGGCTGCCGCCGTTGACGCCGATGCGGATGGGCACATTTCTGGCGTTGCAGGCGTCGGCCACGGCCTTGACGCGGTCATCATCCCCGATGTTGCCGGGGTTGATGCGAATTTTGTCCGCACCTGCATCCAGCGCTGCAAGCGCGGCGCGGTAGTCAAAGTGGATGTCCGCCACAACGGGGATGTCCACCTTCTCTTTAATGGCAGCCACGACGGCGGCGTCCGCCGGGGTGGGCACGGTCACGCGGACGATCTGGCAGCCCGCCTTGGCGACGCGCTCTGCCTGGGCCACGTTGCCCGCAATATCCTTGACGGGCACATTCAGCATCGTCTGGACGGCAATGGGGTTCGTGCCGCCGATTTTAATGTTGCCGATCTTTACTTCTTTTTTTAATTGACGCTGCATCGTAGTTCTCCTTATAAGAATCGTGAAATATCGTGCATCGTGACCAGAATCATGAGCCACACCAGCGCCACCGTACCCGCTGTGTTGATCACGCCCTGCACGCGGGGCGGCACAGGATGGCCGGTCAGGCCCTCCCACGCAAGGAACAGCAGCTTGCAGCCGTCCAGCGCCGGGATGGGCAGCAGGTTAAAGATGCCGACGTTGATGGTCAGCAGAGCCAGCAGGGACAGTACCTCCCGCCAGCCGTAGTGCACGGCCTGGTTGACCGCCGACACCGTGCCGAGGGGGCCGGACAGTTCCTCCACGCCCACCTTGCCGGCGAGCAGGTCAAAAAAGCTGCCCAGAATAGCCCTGCTGTAGTAACTATACATATCGCAGGTCATGACAATGACGTGCCGCAGGTCCTTTTTCATCGGCTCAACGCGGAAATCCATGCCGTACAGCACATTGCCGTCCGCGTCGCGCGTCGGGGTGAAGGTCACATCCTGCAGCTCCAGGACCTCGCTGCCGCGCAGGACCACCACGTTGTAGGTTTCCTCCTCCGCGGTGTAAAACCAATCGGTTATGTCGTAGACCGTCCAGCAGGGGTTGCTGCAAATCTGCAAAATCGTGTCGCCTTCCTGCAGGGCTGCGGAGCTTGTGGCGTTCTCGCTGAAATCCGCAATCGTCGTACTGCCGACCTTGCCCATGGTAAGGACGAGCACCAACAGCACCGCGACGCCGAGGATAAAGTTCATCAGCGCACCGCAGAGCGTGACAAAAAAGCGCTGCCAAGCGGTGGCATCCTCAAATTTCTGGCCGCTGACGACCAGCGGGAAAAGCGTGATTTTGCGGGGCTTCGGGGCGGGCGGCGGTGCGCTCTCCCCGCTCTCGTCCTCCTCGTCGTCCTCCTCGTCAGGCAGGGGGCTGAACAGATTATAGCCGCCCAGCGGCAGCAGGCGGACAGAATAGGTCGTTCCGTCACGGGTCGTGGACCACAGGCGCGGGCCAAAGCCGATGGAAAATTCCTCGACATGGATACCGCAATGGCGCGCCGCCATAAAGTGGCCCAGCTCATGTACCAGAATGACGCTGCCAAACACGAGCAGCGATGCCAGCCCGGTCAGCAATGCAGTCATAGGCACCTCACAAGTAAAGTATTGGACATAGAGCTGTAGGGAGCGGGCATGCCCGGCCCGCGCGTGTATGGCAGGCAGGAGTCTGCCGGAAAGCTGAGGGCCGCACATGTGCGGCCCCTACCGGGCAGTTCCAATCAGATATGTGCCTCCACATAAGCGCGGGCCATGCGGTCACACTCGTGGACGTCGGCAAGCGTGTAGTCGCCGCCGAAGGAATCACTGTCGACGATGCCCTCGACCAGGCGGCCAATGTCCAGGAAGCCGATCTCGTCGCGCAGGAAGTGCGCAACGGCGGCCTCGTTCGCACCGTTGGCGGCGCAGGGAGCCAGACCGCCCTTGCGGATAGCCTTTTTGCAGGCTTTGAGGCAGCGGAAGGTCTCGTCGTCCGCTGTTGCAATGCTCAGCTTGGTCAGCGCGGTGAAGTCCAGCTCCGGCACGGGGCTGGGCAGGCGCTCGGGCCAGGTCAGCGCATACTGGATGGGAATGCGCATGTCGGGCACACCGAGCTGCGCAATGATCGAATGATCCGCAAACTGCACGGCGGAGTGGATGATGCTCTCACGCTGGACGACGATCTGAATCTTATCCTCGGGCAGACCGAACAGCCACGCGGCCTCGATCAGCTCCAGACCCTTGTTCATCAGGGTCGCAGAATCAATCGTGATTTTGGCGCCCATATTCCAGTTCGGGTGCTTGAGCGCGTCGGCCTTCGTCTTGGTGCGAAGCTGCTCGGTGGTCATACCGAAAAACGGGCCGCCGGAGGCCGTCAGCAGGATCTTCTCCAGCGTTTTGGCGCTGTGCTGATCCTGCAAGCACTGGAAAATAGCGCTGTGCTCGCTGTCCACGGGCAGCAGGCGGACGCCGTGCTTTTTGACAGCATCGGTCACAAGATGGCCGCCCGTGACAAGGCTTTCTTTGTTGGCCAGCGCCAGATCGTGGCCGCTCTCAATCGCGGCCAGCGAGGCGTCGAGGCCCGCAATGCCGACAACGGCGTTCAGCACCGTGCCCGCGCCGTCCATACAGGCCAGCGCGCGCAGTCCCTCCGCGCCCTTGAGCAGCTTCGGCGCGTCGGCCTGCCCGGCCAGCGCGGCGGAGAGCTTGTCAAACGCGGCGGGGTCGGTGACGGCGACGTACTTCGGGTGGAACTCCGCGATCTGCGCCAGCAGCTTATCGACGCTGGAATTGGCGGACAGGCCGAACACCTCATAGCCGTGCATACGGCAGACGTCCAGGCTCTGGGTGCCGATGGAACCCGTGGAGCCCAAAAGTGTGATGACTTTACTCATTTTTACGATTCCTCACAGCAGATAAAAGAAGTAGCGTACCGCGATGGAAACAAAGGGCGCGATGAACATGACGCTGTCAAAGCGGTCCAGAATGCCGCCGTGCCCCGGGAAGATCGTGCCGTAATCCTTGATGCCGACCTGGCGCTTGACGGACGACGCAAACAGGTCACCCAGAATGCCCAGCACCGATGCCACGGCACCCATGCCCAGCAGCACCAGATAATGCTTCGGCTGCACCTGAATGCTGATGACGTTGTATTTGGCCGACAGCAGCGAGTAGACGAGCGTCAGCACACAGCCCGCAGCCATGCTGCCCAGCACGCCGCCCACAGCGCCCTCCACGGTCTTGTGGGGGCTGA
>OICD01000328.1_pt1 | contig 29119 bp, 26 predicted proteins | sample 1581161 | NCBI WGS metagenome assembly OICD01 (sample SAMEA3882546, study PRJEB24775) | human gut metagenome | biome: human-associated habitat; feature: intestine environment; material: feces | place: Netherlands | collected 2009/2010 | reverse complement strand
ACACAGGCGGCTTTGCCGGCGGCCTTTGGGGACTGAATATCAAAAACTGCTATGCGAGTGGCAATGTAACACAGGCTGCGGCTGCTATGGCCTCTTTTGTAGGTACCGATGCCTCTGACTCAGCGTACTATGGCTCCATTACAAATTGCTTTGCAACCGGCAGTGTAACAGGCTCATCAGCCAATCTATACGCTTTTGCGCAGCAGGATGCGACTGTGAGAAGCGAAATAATCAATTGCTATTTTGCAGATGAAAACTCCGGTATTAAAAACACGAACGAATCTGCATTTGCAAAGACGCAGGATGAAATGAAAGCCGAAACTTTTGCAGCCTTACTGAATAACGGCGACGACAGTAACGGATGGTCTTTTGTGAACGGACAGGTTCTTTGCAGTGCAGAGCCGGCAGATTACAGGGCTGTGGACGAAGCGATGGCAGCCATTCCCGCTGATTTGACTGTGTATACCGACGAATCTGTTGCCGCATTGAATACGGTGGTGGACGGAGTTGTTAGGGGCAAAGCCTTTGTGAGCCAGGCTAATGTCAACGCAATGGCACAGGCTATCCAAGCTGCCATTATCGCCCTGCAATACAAGGATGCCGACTACACCAAGGTCGATGCAGCCATTGCCAAAGCAAATGCACTGAACAAGGACAACTACAAGGACTTCTCCGCTGTGGAAGCCGCCGTCAATGCCGTTGCCCGTGGCAAGAACATTACCCAGCAGGCAGAGGTTGACGCTATGGCAAAGGCTATCGAAGATGCCCTTGCTGCCCTGCAATACAAGGACGCCGACAAGACCACCCCGGCACCTGCTGCCACGGCCACACCGGCACCTGCTGCAACAGCCACTCCGGCACCTGCTGCAACAGCCACTCCGGCACCTGCTGCAACAGCCACACCCCAGTACACCATTCCGCAGACCGGCGACACAAGCAACCCTGCTTTGCTGGTTGTCCTTATGCTTGTCAGCGGTAGTGCGGCCATTGGTACAGCCGTTGTTGGCAGCAAGAAAAAGCACAACAGATAACTGAACAGCCCCGTTCCATCTTCCGGGCAAAGCAAAAGCGCCACAGCGATGTGGCGCTTTTCTATTGCCACAAAGCAGCAAATAGCGGGTTTCCCCACCATAAGCGATAAGTTATATTCCCCACCATCGTAAAGCCCCTCATACAATGACAATTTGAAAGTCACTCTGGGTATCCAGTAATACTCCACAAAATGAAAAAGCGCTCACCGTGAAAGGTGGGCGCTTTTCTCTTTTTTAAGCAGTACTTATAAAAGGTATATCACACCAGCATATCGAACAGTCCAATCATCAGAGGCATCGTCATGATGGAAAGCAGCGTACTCAGAACATACAATGCACTTGAGTGCGCCGCATCACGATTGTAGAGCTGCGCCATTGAGGTGACTGTCGCACAAGACGGCGTAATAGCCGATAGATAGACTGTCATTAAAATTGCTTTACCATCTGCAATCCAGTCAGATGCGTGGAACACGCGAAGTAGCAGCAGAACAATGATAGGAACTACAATCAGACGAAGTGCAACGGGAAGATAGTTGCGCGGTGTACAGAAGACTTTCTTTAACGGTACTTCTGCAATCGCCATACCGGCCAGCAGCATACCCATAGGTCCTATCATAGCACCTACGCTGCTGAGCGTACTCACGATAGGTGTAGGCAACGAGATATGCAGAAGGTACAAGAGCGCACCGGCGACAATCGCAATCAGGTTGACATTGGTCAGAATCTTCTTCCATTCGAGTTTTGCGCCTTCTTGCAGGCAGGCACTTGCGTGCGTCCAGAGAAGAATCAGCTGAACAATGACGAAAGCGCAGGAATACACGACATATTCCTCGCCGAGCAAAGCCTGAACCAGGGGGATGACGAGCGCAGCTGCATTGCTGTATATGATGTTGACCTGCTCCACAACATCCAATTTAAGCGTCCTTTTAAAGATAGCATTGAGGACCAGAAACACGACATGCATTCCGACCGCTATGCCCATCGAGTACAAGAGTCCTGTGCGAATCTGCGGCGTATCATCGATTTGAAATGCGTTGAGAACAACACACGGCATGACCAGATACACGAAAACTACGGACAAAACCTTGCTGTCTGAGGCTTTCAGAAGCCCTGCCTTGACGACTACATAGCCCATCAGAAGAACGATAAACAGCTGAGCTATCTGCTGCATGAGCAATATACTGACTTCCATAACAATCCCTTCCTTCGATTCAGAATAGCGTACTCCTTTCTCTGGAAAGAGTCAATATGCAACATGACGGAAGTTTTTAGCAAATGGCGTAAATCAACAGTTTGTGGCGAAGGTTGGGAGATGGCCATATGTACTGGATACTATGCACAGTTACAGGATGTTGCATTTATGCAAACGGTAGAACTTGATAGAGGAGTTGTAAAATCTAAAAAAATCAATGTAAACGCGATATTTTCTTTGGTATAATATAGTTAAGAAGCTACCCCCTAAAGGGAAGGAGGTCTACTATGAAAAGGAGAATTAGTACAGCGAAAAGAATTGTTGCTGTAGCCTTGGCTGCTACGGTTGCGGTTTCTTTGACCGGCTGCAAGAAGAGGAAAAACAATACCAATGCGGCAAGTTCGGACGTGACTACAAGCCAAAGTCAGGCAGCGGTTCCGGAAACGCCGGAAGTAACTGCCACACCTGCACCAACGGCTACGCCCGCACCGACCACCGCGCCCGCTGAGAACACCGATAAGAAGGACAACACCACCAGCGAGCCGACTAAGACGGAGAAGCCGAGCACCGGTACTTCGACTTCCGGTGGGACGACAAAACCGGCAGCGACAAAAACACCGGCACCTGCTCCGGCAGCTACTCCGGCTCCTACCGCAAAGCCTCAGGTAAAATACACCTTCACGGTTCGCCGTCATGAGGCGACCTGCACCACGCAAGGCTACGATGAGCATATCTGCCATGAGTGGGGCGGCATGAACTACAACGACCGCTTTGTTCCGGCAAAGGGACATAGCTGGGATGGCGGTACAGTCACGAAGGCTGCTACTTATACCGAGACCGGCATCAAGACCTTCAAGTGCAAGGAATGCGACGAGACGCGCACCGAGGAAATCCCGTCTCTCGACAAGACCTATCATATCAAGAGCGTTGTTGCTCCGACCTGCACCGCTGAGGGTTATACCATCTATGAGTGCAACGAAGTCCCCGGTCTGACCTATAAGGGCGATTACAAGGCAAAGCTGCCGCACGCCTACGATGCCGGTAAGGTCACAAAGCCCGCTACCATCTATGAGAAGGGTGTTAAGACCTTTACCTGCACTTCCTGCGGTGCTACATACACGGAGGATATCCCGGTAGTCGAGAAGACATGGCATAAGGGTAATACGGTAGCGCCTACCTGCACAGAGAAGGGCTATACCATCTACATCTGCGACCAGGATTCCGCTCTGACCGAAAAACGCGATTATACGAATGCACTGGGGCATGCTTGGAACGCCGGTACAGTTACAACGGCAGCAACCTGTACGACAGCTGGTGTTAAGACCTATACCTGCACCCGTAATGGCTGCAATGAGACTAAGACCGAGGAAATCCCAGCACTGGGTCATAAGTGGGATGATGGCACTGTAACGACGCCCGCCACCTGTGAGGGTGTCGGCGAGAAGACCTACAAGTGCCAGAATACCGGCTGCGCAGAGACTAAGACCGAGGAAATCCCGGCTGTGGGTCATAAGTGGGATGATGGCACTGTCACCAAGGCTCCTACCTGCACCGAGGATGGTGTTAAGACCTTCACTTGCCTGAATGATAAGAACCACACCTACACGGAACCTGTTCCTGCGACGGGACACGCGTGGGACGAAGGCGTTGTAACGAAGGAACCGACCTACGAAGAAGACGGTGAGCGCACCTATACCTGTCAGAATGACAAGACCCATGTGCATAAGGAAGTAATTCCTGCATTGGGCTATACCTTCACGGAAACTGTCGTTCCTCCTACTTGCACCGAGGACGGTTACACGCTGCATACCTGCAATGAGAATCCTGCAAAGACCTATCAGGATACACCTGTTGCTGCGCTGGGCCATCAGTATAAGGAAGTCACTACTCCCGCTACCTGTGGCGCTTCTGGCAGCGTAGACAATGTCTGTGAGCGCTGCAACGATAAGCAGCATGTGAGTGACCTTCCTGCTACCGGCGAGCATCAGTGGGATGAAGGCGTTGTAACGAAGGAGCCGACCGCTACTGAGACCGGCATCAAGACCTTTACCTGCACTGTTTGTGGTGCAACAAAGACCGAAGATATCGTCAAGGTACATACCCACGATTACACGCGCCTTGGCGAAATCGTGAAGGAGTCTTCTTGTGAGACCGAGGGCGAGCGTTGGGTGTACTGCAACTACGAGGGGTGCAACGAAAGAGTGTTGAAGCCTGTGCCAGCTATCGGCAGCCATGATTGGGACTTTGCGAATGCCGAGTGTCTGAAAAAGGCTACCTGCACCGAACAGGGCACTATGCTGATGCACTGCAAGCGCGACGCTTCTCATACCATGACTTACTCCTACGGTGGCACGGGTCATGTCTGGAACGAAGGCGTCATCACTACCCCGCCTACCTATGATGAGTATGGCGTCAAGACTCTGCATTGCAAGAACTGCGATGCGACCAAGACCGAAAAGGTCCTGCCCACCAAGTACACCTTCACCGTTACCGTTGTCCAGCCGACTTGCACCGAGGACGGCTACACGATGCACAAGTGCAATCAGGATGACAGCCTCTCCTACAAGGACAACATTGTACACTCCACCGGTCACCATGCCGCTAAGCGTGTCATAGAGCCTACCTGCAAGGAAGAGGGTCGCACCGAAATCTACTGCACCGTCTGCGGTGATGTGAGCAGCACTTTCGATTTCACGCCCAAAAAAGACCACACTTGGGATAACAGTGTCGTAACTACTGAACCAACGGCTGAAAAAGATGGCGTCAAGACCTATACCTGCACAGTTTGCAATGAAACGAAGACTGAGACCATCCCGCGTCTGAACGGCAGCGGCAAGTAAACTGCAAGCTTACAAAAAGCACAAGAAACACAAAGAGGAGCGTCTGCTTTGGCGGACGCTCCTCTTGCTGTGACTGAAAAAATGCATAAGTGCTCTTGAAAATCTTTTTGACATTGTTTGTCGCACTTGGTAGAATGATGACAGAAAAGAAAGAATGCAAATCCCATGGGGAAGGTTCTGATATGCTGCAGATTGCTATTATCGAAGACGAAGCAGATTTGGCTCAGCAGACAAAAGTTAATGCTGTTCGCTATCTTAACGAGCATGGACTCGAAGGCAATATCGCGGTGTTTAACGATGGCATGGATATTGCTGATAACTACAAACCCATATGGGATATTCTGCTGTTGGATATTGAAATGCCGCTACTAGACGGTATGAGTGCTGCTCAGAAAATCAGAGAACAGGATGCGACTGTCGTTATGATTTTTATTACCAGAATGGCTAATAAATGATGAGAAATTGTTCTCGTGAAGAAAGATTTAATCTGGAAGATTGATTAGAAGATTTGATTAAAATATCTCGAGTAAAAGTTTGCATATAAGATTTGCGTATAGAATGGACTTACTTGCGTCGATATGCTATAATAACATCAAAATGCCCCCGAAAGGATATCGATTATATGGGTAAGAAGAATACGAAACGCGGGTTCACACTTGTCGAGCTCATTGTTGTGCTGGTGATTCTGGCAATTCTTGCAGCACTGCTGATTCCGGCACTGACCGGGTACATTGACAAAGCCAGAAAGAGCCAGGTTGTAGCGGAGACGCGGATGCTGACGCAGGCTGTGCAGACGGAGATGTCTACAATATACGGTCTCAATAATTCGTTCAAAGGACAAAAAGATATTGGTAAGCCGTTGACGATTGCTTCAAAAACCGGAGTCCACCTAAATAACGGTGGAGCCGCATCTACTGGCGACTTGGGCAATTTGAAAGAGCACTACGAAGAGATAGTTCATCTTTCGGAAGTGCCTGCGTTAGAAAAAGGACTCACAGCCTCAAATGATGCCTATTTTTACTCATTCATTGACAAAAATGGCGCAGTGATGTGGACCGTATATGATAACGGCGAAGGGTATATCGGAATATATTGTGGCGATGACGGCAAGATTGATTCGTTTAAAAATAGCGAAGTCGAGAACGCAGAGGACTACAAAGACCTTTATGCGGGATATGTTATCTATTACAACGAAAGAGATGCGGGCGGTTTTGACGCGTTTACAAAAGATTTCTTTTACGCTTCGTTAGGAATTGAAAACTATTAAAACGAAGTGCTTCAAAAAGAATAATCAACAGTGATATGGTGAGTGCCATCATATATTAGAAAATCCCTCAGAGCAAGTTACTCTGGGGGATTTTCTCTTGGCAAAATATTAGAATGTCAACCGCATCTGATGCCACGCTACATTCCCATGCGTGGACTTGTCCGTCACGCCCTCGTCCACAAATCCGAACTTGGCGTAGTAGTGGACAAGCCGGTCCTTGCAGGTCAGGACAAGACCTTTTCGGTCCTGTTCCTTCGCGTCAGCAATCGCCTTTTGAATCAATTCACCCGCATACCCATGCTGGCGATATGCAGGCAGCGTATTGACACCGAAAATCATCTGCCACGCACCTTTCTCGTTGTGCATGGCGGCGTTCTCGTACATCTCATCCGTCAAGTCGGCGTCATCGGTCACGAACCCGTCCACGAAGGAGATGAGTTTGTCACCATCATACATCAGCCAGAAATGATTGCCATAATGGGCAACTCTCTCGGCAAACTCGGCGGCAGTAGCAGCCTCGGCGGGAGGAAAACACTCGGCCTCAACGGCAGAAAGTGCGGGAACATCATCAGAAACAGCGTATCGAATCGTCATGGCCGTCGCTGTACCTCACAGAGATTTTCCGAGATTATAAGCGTCCAGCAAAGTCTCGGTATGATTCTTAGCATCTCCTGGCTCGGCAATGCCTTTGCCAAACACATAGCCTTTGAGCTCGGCCTTCTCGAAGCAATCGACCCAACCCTGCAAACCGTTATAGGTTTTGTCGATGGCGTGTGCATCGTCATCTGCGGCGGTGGCAAGCATATAAATGTCGCGGAACTTATAGTCGGACTCGTACAGAGGATTCAGGCGGTCGAGCAGCGTCTTCATCTGGCCGCACATCTCGTAATAATAGATAGGCGTGGCGAAGATGATGACCTCGGATTCCTTGACCTTAGCCATGATTTCGGCTACATCATCCTTCAATACACAACGGCCGGATTTTTGGCAGGTCATGCATCCGATGCAGAACCGGATATCTTTGCCGTGCAGGGACACGAACTCAACCTCATGCCCCGCATCCTTCGCGCCGCGCTCGCATTCCTTTGCCAAAATCTCCGAATTGCTGTTTCCGCGCAGGCTGGTGGAAACTACAAGAACCTTCTTTACCATAGTTTTAACGCTCCTTTTTGCTCTGATTTTTGCTCACTAAACGCAGAAAATCTGCCGTGCCAGCATCGAGCCGCTGTTCGTATGCATGACTTTGTGGATGAAGCCCTTGATGCTTTCCTTGCTGTACTCGTTCTCGACGGCGTTCACGATGTAATCGGCCTCAATGAGGATTTGGTAGTCGATGCCGTTAATATCTGTCAGGGTATGGTGATGGCTGACCAGATACGCTACGCGGTCAACCTGTGCCGGGGTCAGACCAGTATCATGCAGAAATTCCCGCACCAAGGGCCCGCCTTCGAGTTCCTGATGCTTGCCGTCAGCGCTGCCGTATTTCTTTCGGCAGAGAGGGCAGGCAATATCATGCGTGATAGCGGCAACTTCCAGTATGTACTGCGTCTCAGCATCAATATGTTCGAGCTCGCCGATAGTCTTGGCGAATGTCCATACGCGAACAAGATGGTCGATGTCGTGGATGTTACCGTTAGAATAGCAAATCATCTTCTCTATAATTTCCGCAATAGTCATGCCTCATACCTTCTAATACTCTCAAAATTGCCGTTTGTCTTAGTCCGGAAAAACCTCGCCGAGTGAAAGCACCGCATTGCGTACACACTCAGGACAAGGGCAGAGCGGTTTGCCGGTTCCGACACCTTTCAAGTCCTTGCAGATAGTAGCGCCGCACTTCGCCTCAAACTTCTGCAGGAGTTCCTTAGAAATCCGAGGCGTGGCTTTGCCATCAGCCAGTATACCTGCCACCATCACAGCGCCAATAAGAGCGCCGCAGGTGCTCTCCATGCAGCCCATACCGGCAGCATACCCCGCCGTCAGCTTCATGAGGGTATCCTCACCAACAGGCAGCTTGTCCTGAAATACTTTGACAACCGACTGCGAGCAGTTGCACTTGCCGGTGGCTTTCAGTTCATACGCGGCTGCTGCGCGTTCCTCAATACTTTGCATATGATCACTTCCTGTTTTCTTTCTATTATAGCACGGAGAGGCGTCATTGAGAACGCATCCTCTTTTGATGTGAACAGCCTTTTAGAGCATAAAACACTCGAAAACAGCTAAAAATGCACAAAAAACACATATCTTGCTATTGAACATACAGCGAGATATGGTCGATTTTAATAGATTTGTTGCGATTTTTATAGAAATAGGCGCAAAACCAAGGGCAACATGATGTAACAATTGGTGTTCGGCTAGGAAAACTATGCGCAAAATATGTGCGGTGTTAGAGAAGACTTATGTATCTTGCTAGTGTAATATTGATATGTTACATTGACACAAAAATGACGATACAGCGCGATTGGGTCTGCGTTGGTTTTTGCCAATATTGCCCTAAGAACGGCAGTTTTTGAATTTTTACTCGGAAACAGCGTGACCGGCTCATTCGGAGCATATATTTATTGCGAACATTGTCGGTTTTTGTTGCAGAATTGGTTTTGGTATGATATTATTATTCAGTTACGTGACATTATTTGGTTGTAAGAATAATGCCGAAAAAAATTGGAGGAATTATAATGCTTTCTAAGATTCGTGCTCTTAAAGAGAAAAAGGGGTTCACTTTGGTCGAACTCATCGTTGTGCTGGTCATCCTGGCTATCCTGGCTGCACTGCTGATTCCCGCTCTCACCGGCTACATTGACAAAGCCAACAATCAGAAGGTCATCGCTACCACCCGTCAGGTCGTTATGGCTGCACAGACCGAGGTTTCTGAGGCTTATGCTAAGGCTTCTGACGGCAAGCTGACTGAGACTACTCTTGATAAAGACCACAAGGGCACCGCTCCTGCTCCTGAGTTTGACAAGATTTGCGCTCTGGCAGAAGTTTCTGTGAATAAGAATAGCGTTACTGCTATTACTATTACGTATAGTGCTGAGGGTCATGTTACTGAGGTTAAAGTTACCCAGAGCGGCAAGACCTGCACCTACACTGAGTCCACTGGCACTTATACCGTTGTCCCTGCATCTACCTAATTAGTCCTTTTCATAGCTAAAAATAAGCCCGGTGCTTTTGCATCGGGCTTTTATCGTAGGAATTAACGAATAAACTATCGGAGCATTGAATCGAATGAATCTTACAAAGAATATCTTATGTCATCATCAGGGTGGGGACATTTCCAGAAAAGAAGAGAAGATAGTATATCGGATTGTGCTAGGACTGTACTGTATCATGCACCTTGTTATGACTGCATTTCATGAGCCGTGGTATGATGAAGCCGAGGCTTGGCAGATAGCGCGATGCAACTCTATTTTCGACATCCTCTTTACTGTGCCTCATTATGAAGGACATCCGCCGCTTTGGCATCTGCTACTTATGATTCCGGCAAAAGTCGGGGTGCCTTATGAACTATCTCTATCGTTAGTCTCTCTTGCTTTTTCGGCGACAGCGGTAGCACTATTCTTGAAGTATGCCCCTTTTAATACATGGATTAAGGTTTTTGCTCCATTTACATACTTTGCCTTTTATCAGTATGGTGTGATTTCAAGACCTTACTGCATGACGATACTGACGATGGTGATTATCTCAATTACTTGGCAATCAAGAGACGCGAAACCATGGCGTTTTGTTTTGGGCATGGCGTTCCTGTGTCTTACCACTTCCTACGGCATCATAATTGCTGGCGGAATCAGCATTGTCTGGTTGTTGCAAATCATCAGTGAAAAGAAAAGCCAATTTTTGAAAGATAACCGAACGATGGCATTGATTGCCTTGCTCGTGTTAGCGTTGCTCCTGATTGCCGAAGTTATGCCTCGTCATGATACAAGCGCAACGGCAGGGGACGGCTTTACCCTTGTAGAGACGCTGTATAACTTGCTCTACACTTTTGTAATGATGATACCGGAATCGGCTATTACGAGAGTGATTCAGTATGACCAAGGTATCGGCTATGTTTCCTCCTATGGCCTTACTGCTATGTCGTCTGCTGTGATTCTAGGCGTTGTGATTTGGGGGTTAATTCTGTATTACGGGAAAAGCAAAAAGACACTTCTGTGGTTTGTCGTTCCGTATGCTTTGTTCGCAAGTTTTTCTTCTATTGTATATTTCTATGCACATCATATCGGAATCGGTCTTCTTGTCTTTATGTTTTGGGCTTGGATTACTGTACAGAGTGATGTTGAAATGCCAGATACTGAAATAAAGCAAGCGACTACAATTATCAGCAAATTCCTGATTGTTTTAGCTCTCGTTGTTTCCTGCTTTTGGACTATCAGCTCTTTCGCTCTTGATATACGCTATGACTATTACCCAAGCCGTGGAGTTGCTTCGTTTATCAAGGAAAACAATCTGGATGACTTCAAGATTATGACATCGTGGCGAAAAGAAGTCGACAATGATGGAGAAATTGATGTTCTTGATACGAATTTTGTTGGTGCAGCTGTGGGAATTTTCCCGTATTTTGAGCATAACATCTTTTATAACGCGCACGATGGCCTTGACCAACTTGCATATGACACGCATAAACGTGCAACCAATGAGGAAAATGCGGCCAATCTTAAGAACTGGAAAAATGCGGGATATCCGGATGTCTTGGTAAATGCGGCGAAGCCATCGGATGTGTTCGAGAATGATGAAAACTTGCCTGAGTATACGCTTGTCTTTGAACAGCCATACAGCATGGTATGGAAGGGGACAGTAGACATGTACGCGAGCACAGTTTATGTGCGTGAGGAGTTGCGCGAAGAACTGGGCTTGCCTGAGGTTGAGAAGAATCTCGAATACTACATCCATATGAGATGAGGGATTAGCGGATGAAAAAGGTGGTAATCATTGGTGCAGGACCGGCAGGTCTGACTGCTGCTTATGAATTACTCAAGCAATCGGATGAATATGAAGTATTGATTCTCGAAGAGTCGGAAATGGTCGGCGGCATTTCAAGAACCGTCCAGTACAATGGAAACCGTATGGATATCGGCGGTCACCGATTCTTTTCAAAAGACGACCACGTAATGAATTGGTGGACGAATCAGCTGTCACTTCAAGGCGCACCGGCTTTCGATGAAAAGAAGCTCAGCCGAGATTCGATGTGCGTGAACGGTGGTCCTGACCCTGACACGGACGACGAGGTCATGCTGCGCCGGAACCGTATTTCGCGTATCTACTACAACAAGCACTTCTTTGACTATCCCATCACCATGAAAGCTCAGACTTTCATCAACATGGGCTTTGCTCAGACGATGAAAGCGGGATTCAGCTATCTTGGCTCATGCGTACACAAACTGCCAGAAGATTCGCTGGAGAACTTCTACATCAATCGCTTCGGCAAGGTCTTGTACTCAATGTTCTTTGAAGGGTACACTGAGAAACTCTGGGGCCGGCATCCGCGTGAGATTTCTGCAGACTGGGGTAGCCAGCGAGTCAAAGGTTTGTCCATCACGGAGCTTGTGAAGAACATGCTCTCCAAGATTGGGCCGGTGAAGGAAAAGGAAGTCGAGACCTCCCTTATCGAGTCGTTCCTCTACCCGAAATACGGACCTGGTCAGTTGTGGGAGCATGTGGCGGACGAAATCACCAAGATGGGTGGCCGCATCCGGTTCGGAAGCAGCGTACAGGGTGTGACAGTCCAGAACGGTAAGGTGACTGAAATACAGTGCCGCAATGCGGAAGGACAGAACATCTCCGTAGCAGGAGATATCTTTATCTCCTCTATGCCCGTCAAAGACCTCATTGCCGGTATGGGGGATAGTGCCCCTGAGAATGTTCATCGTATAGCAAATGGCTTGCCTTATAGAGATTTTGTGACAGTCGGTATTCTGACGGATAAGCTGAACCTTAAAAATGAAACAGCCATTAAGACATTCAATGACCAGGTCCCGGACTGCTGGATATATGTGCAGGATACCGGTGTGAAGCTTGGACGTATCCAGGTATTCAATAACTGGTCTCCGTACATGGTTAAAGATGTTGAGCACACAGTATGGCTTGGCCTCGAATACTTTTGCACGGAAGGAGATTCGTTCTGGACAATGTCCGATGAGGAGACGGAGCGATTCGCAGCAGATGAACTCGTCAGAATGGGTATCATCAACGCTCCCGAAGAAGTAAAGGACAGCCATGTTGAGCGCGTCAAGAAGGCATATCCCGCCTACTTTGACACCTATGCCGAAATGCAGACGGTCATTGATTACCTGAAAAGCATTGATAACCTTTACTGCGTCGGCAGAAACGGCCAGCACCGCTATAACAACATGGACCATTCAATGGCTACGGCCTTTGAGGCAGTCGAGCTCATCACTGGTAAGAAGGATGATAGGAACACACTCTGGAATGTGAATACGGAAAAAGAATACCACGAAACACGAAACGCATAAAGGATTGTTGCAAGGATGGTGTTCAAGGCAAATAGGTGGTATGCAGGAGATTTCGGAGCGGCACGGATTATTTACCTGATACTTATACTGGCTATTATTGCTTGCGCAATCACCTTCGTTGACAAAGTAGTAGGCTGTATCAATGGAAGAATACAAAAAGATGCCTTGCCACAGGTACAATGTGAGCAGTAGGTATGGTATACTATAAGTTAAGGGGATAAGTGTGTCAGATACATTCCACAAAGATTTTCTTCGAAACTTACAGTGTAGGGTGACGAAAGCCGCAGCCTTAGAGTGATTCCCGAAAGGACCACATCATGCCAAGAAAAAAATCAACATCCACGACTAAGCGACGCCAGCAACTCGGCTTCGAAGACTGGTATGAGATTGCCAAGAAATACTATGAAGTGCACGGCGACCTCCTTGTACCTCGAATCTATGAGGATGAGGAAGGGCATAAGCTGGGCCGGTGGATTGAGCGGCTGAGAGCGTTCTATAATGGGAACCCGAAAATCAAAGTCGCGCTGACTCAGACGGGCATTACGATGCTCGAGAAAATAGGCATGGTCTGGAAACTCGAAAGCCGATACCCATGGCCGGAATGGTATCTGCAATGCAGACTGTATTATGCAGCCAACGGTGACCTGCTCGTACCAAAAATGTACAAGAATAAGCAGTATGCGCTCGGTAACTGGATTGGCGAACAGCGCAAAAAATATAAAAAAGGAACGCTCAAACCCGAACAAGTCGAAGCCCTCGAAAAAGTTGGCATGGTCTGGGAACTTGTGGACCGAGATGTCTGGGAGAAACGCTACAATGATGCTTACGCTTACTACAACGAGCACGGCAATATAGATGTGTCGCCTAATGTCCTGACGGCAGGCAATATGTATCTGCGTGACTGGCTGATAGCGCAGAAGAGCTTGTATCAAGAATCCAACTGCGAGACAGACCTTGACTGGGAGCGCCACGACCTGCTGGATGACATCGGAATGGACTGGGAAAAGCAGGTTGGCAGAAAATCTTATAGTTACGCATATCGAGCGCAGAGGTATTATAACGAATTCGGCAACTTGGATGTGCCGGAGGATTATAATGACATGATGGGCGGTAATCTCCACGAATGGGTAAAGCGTCAGTGGCGACTTTATCATCGCCCGACAACGGACAAGTCGGATGCCTACATAAGCAAGAAGAAAGAACTTGAAAACCTTGGCTTTGATTGGAGCTGCGAAGGTCGATGGGATTGGGATGCCAAAGAAGCTACTTGGCTGCAAAACTACAACGGTATCAAAGCCTATGTGGATGCGAACGGAAACCTGCCTACTGGTGAGAGTGCTATTTCCTTGACGACTAGCGTAAACAGCGAATTCTGGATTGCTGCTCAGAAAGCTGCTATCCGAAACGGAATGATGAACGAAGATAAGCAGCAGATGCTTGCTTCAATCGGTGTTGTATACGGCCAATTTAAAAGGAACGATGACTGGCAGGAAAACTATAACTTCGTTAAGGCATACTATGAGCAGCACAAGCAGCTGCCCGTCGGTGTCAATTCTCAGCAGATGAGTACCGGAAGCCTGTCCGGCTTTTGGATTGGTCTGCAGCGCAAGAAATTAAAGGACAACGCGCTGTCCGCTGAGAGAGTAAGCCTACTGAAAGAAATCGGCATCGAATACGGGCAACTTGAAAACAGCTGGAACGCGAACTACAATGCGGTAAAGATGTTCTTCGATGAACATCATCACCTGCCTGTACAGGACGCTTCGATTCTGCTTCCAAGCGGTATCCAATCTCGTAATTGGATTACCAACCAGAAGAAATTTCTCAAAGCAGGAACCGCCCCGGCGGACAGAGTAAAGCTTCTGAACAAAATTGGTATTGTTGCTGAAGCGGATGCCCCGAAACCGTCTAAGAGTAAGAGCGTGGCAGTGAAGAAAGCCGCTCAGACCAGTTCCAAGCCGAGTTGTAAGGTATCTAAGAACCCTGCGGAAGAATGGCAGGAGTGCTATGATTTCGTAAAGCGTTGCTTAGAAGAGAGTGGTACACTCCCAACAGGAGAGAAGTCTACAACGATGCCCAATGGCGTGCAAACGAAGTCTTGGATTAAGCAGCAGCGCATAGCGTTAAAGGAATCCGGATTGCCAGCCGATAAAGTTGAGCTTCTCCGCGCTATCGGCATTGTAGGCAATCTTATGGAACAGAACTGGATGCGTGACTACGAGTGCATAAAAGCGTATGTGGAAGAGCATCATCAGCTTCCTGTCTATAAAAACTCTTTCGAGTTGCCGGACGGAGGCCAGAGTGCGCAGTGGATTGCCAATCGGCGTACTCAGATACGCAATGGCACGATGCCGGAAGAAAGAGTAAAGATGCTGGCAGACATCGGTATTGTCTATGGGAGTCTCGCCGATAATTGGAAAGAAAGCTACAATGCCATCAAAGCCTATCTTGACGAGCACGGAGAACTTCCGCTCAAAGAAGCGTCCATAACTTTGCCGACAGGTTCGCAGTCCCATTGGTGGATTCGGAATCAGACGCTCATGCTACACCAAGGCCGACAGAGCGAAGACAAGGTCAAGCTGCTCAACGAAATCGGAATCGTGTAAAACAGATGACAAACCAAACCCAATATAGGACTTTCTATGGACATCGGGGAATTCGAAAAACGAATGGATGATGCTGTTGGCGAGGTAAAGCACCTGTTGGTACAATCCGGCTACTATGATAATCAGACTCTGGAAAACATCGACTGCGACAGGGATGACCCAGACGATGTGCAACGCTGGAATGAGCTCACGAACACGTCGAAGCTGCTCTTAAAGGCAGTTGACGACCTAAACTACCTACAACGCCCGATTGCCGGTACGAGGCGGTTGCACCTGGACACCAGCGGCAGATACGAGAAAGATTTCAACGAGTACACCTCTGGCTCTGGCCTCGAGTTTTTACTGGCGGATAATTGCAGCAAACCCTGCTGGGCGCGTTCACGCGTAGAGGTCGATGACGATGGCAACTACTATATCGTTGGTCACAAGGGTTTCAATATAGACGGCTTGGAAACGAGAACTAGAAAATAAGGAATATTGCTGAATAATGCGAGGACCTCTGCTTTCGTGGCAGGGGTCCTTTTTTCCGTTCTGGACGATTTGCAGGTAACCGCTCAACCACAGCGTCAAGCAAAAATAAAACTGGAGCCAAACCTGGCTCCAGCAGACTTCAAATTTTCTTTTTGTAAACGTCAGGCAGCTTGTCCGACCACGGTGCATATATCGGAGTCAGAACCCCGCTTGCACGGACTTTTAGCCCCACTTTCACGCGCTAAAGCCCCAACCTATGTATTGGAAACAAACGGATAACATAATAGGTCACTCTGTCTGAATGCTTAAGCCACCCTCACCGGTGACCATGGCAGCAAAAAGCTCTGCCAGCGTTTTTACTGGTAGAGCAGAAGTTAATCGTCTAGTTCAGGTACAGGGATATCGTTTCTTTGCAATAGATCTTCCAAAAGATGAATGCGCCGTAACAACTTGTTAATTTCGGCATCCATCTCGTGGAACGTTTCGGTGACCTCTTCCTCCGCAACGTTGGTTCTGCATAATTTCTTTCACGATACGGTCATAGCCCTTAATAGCTCCCACCAGCACCAGCAGGTTGAACGCCAGTTGCTCTGCTTGCTTTTCAGAATGCTGCTAATATTGCGAATAGAAGAACCTATTATGCGCTTACAAAAGCACGAACTTCTTGTACCGAAAGAGGCATGAAGTGTTCGTGCTTTTTTCGTTTTTGCAAGCGCTATCCAGCATGTTCTGTTCGGCTTTCCCATTTTGGCTTGTTCACATTATCCATCAAGTATAATTGATTGCGTCGATGAAATGAGTGCGGGAATAAAAGCTTGAAATAAATACTGGAATATAATTCTATTGGGATTTCAACAAAGTTCGACAGAAAAAGAGTGAGAACACGTTGAAATGGTTTGCTTGAATGTTGTATTATAACTAATACGGACAAATGTAGTATGATACGAATCATTCAACTGGATGCGGATAGTAAATTAAATACAGTCAATATGATGGCCACCTAAGAAGTCTTTTTTTGGCTTCTCTGGTGGCCTTCTTTATAAACCACATGCGGGAATTGTGAAATTTATATATACGATTCCCAAATCACCTAAGCGACGCAATCCATTGTAACTGAGGGGATAGGTGATTTTGCGGTGAAACTGCTTAGTTGCGCTCGGAGCAGGGGACCTCCTAGATGTGATTTGACCGAAACAATTCAAATCGCTATAGGAGGTCAAAATGACTGAATTAGAAATGTATGAACTTTGGTGCACACTTCGTTTATGGGCCAATTATAATCAGCTTAACCAGACGATAGAAAAAAACTGGCTTAGTAATTCGTTCAACAGCCATATCCTTGATTTGTTAGACAAAGAGGAAATTAAATACAGGTCAGAAAAACGTCTCCTTGGATATAGGAACAAGGGGAAAAGGCGACTTGCTGGTAATGCAAATCAGCCGATTATTATCAATATTGATGATGTGGCTGATGTCATTGATGTTCGTGCGGAAGATGAATTCGCTCGAGTAGAGCTTCTGGTATCATTGAAGCAGGAATTGGAAAGGCTCTCACCCAGAGAGCTAATGATTATTCGTACTTATTTGGATTATCCTATAGAGGTTGTGGCGAGGAAGCTTAAGGTTAGACCCAACACGATTTCTAAGGCACGAAGAAAAATTGCAAGAGAATTGAGAAAGAAGCTGGTTTGAGATGAAAAGGGAAGAACTGTGGACTCCATCTGCAAGGCGGTTTGAATGCCTGCTCAAGGCTGCGCAGAATGGCGACTATAACGCATACATGAGTTTGATGGCGAGGTTTTTTAAAGTAATGGATGACAAGGCAAGAAATAACTACTTGCGCGATTACGAGATGTTTACGGCACTGGCTGAACGAGTCTCAGAAGGAATCTTTGGCTTCAGTTCCGAAGATGCGTATCAGCGTGAATTGAACAAGGAAAAACACCCGTCAAAGAAGCGGAAGAAGTTCGGACGCAGGTGATGATCTAAGCGTTAGTAGTTAATATTGATTCAAATGAAAACAGATTGCTGCAAGCGTAGCAATCTGTTTTTATTTAAATCAGTTGTGTTTTAAGCAAAATTTGAATCATGTACCAATTGACTGCTACATATAACAATCTATCGAATTTTAGCCTCATTCACCTTATGAACAAGGGTATATTTGTAAAATGTGCCGAATTTGTGTACTTGTATAATTAAAGTGAATCCGATTTGTTGATAAATGTCGAATTGTGTGCTATTATATCAATACATATATTGGGAAAATATTGCGTTGGTAGACTGCTGAATTGTGCTAAGGATTTTCCATGAGTAATTTGTGGGAATGCCTTTTGCTGCTCAGAACTGCTTTCCCTGATTTCAATTGCAGTATTGAAAATAATATGTGTGCAAAGAAGAACGAGGAGTAAGAACATGACAAGGTTTAGGCATGACTTGATTTTGAGGATGACAAAGCTGTTAGATGCTGTGCTTGTGACGATACCATTTGCAATGTGCTGGTATCTATACTATGCTAAGCGCGTTGCATCGCCGTACTATGCAATGGGCGATTACCTGGTCGTGGCACTGTTCTTTGTGCTGTTCATCATCTTTGGACGCGTTTATGACGCCTTTCTGATGTCGATGCAGAGTATCTCCGAAATTATCTACGAGCAATTTTTGGCGGCTGCGGTCAGTGATTTTATCATGTATGTCGTGATCTGGCTTTTGTCCAAGCACCTGCCCAACATTCTTCCTGGCGTGGCAGCTCTTGTGGGACAGGTGATTATGGCCTCAATTTGGGCTTATAACGCTCACCACGCCTACTTTAAAACCTTCCCGCCGCAAGCCACAGCTGTTATTTATGATACCAGACGCGGTATGGAGCGGCTGATTGGTAAGTACGGTCTTGATGCCAAGTACAAAGTGGTTTCCACAGCTATGGCGGGGGAGTGCATCGAGAATCTTTCCATGCTGGACGGCATCAGCACAGTGTTTTTGAGCGGCATACACAGCCATGATCGGAATATTATTCTGAAATACTGTGTAGAAAACAACATTACTGTATTTGTAGTACCACGCATCGGTGACACCATTATGTCCGGTGCACATCACATGCATATGTTCCACCTGCCGATGCTTCGTGTTGGCCGGTATAATCCTCAGCCGGAGTATCTGTTTGTAAAACGACTGCTGGATATTGTTATTTCTGCTATTGCGCTTGTGATTCTGAGTCCGATCTTCCTTGTGACGGCTATTGCCATCAAAGCAACGGATCACGGTCCAGTATTTTACAAGCAAATTCGTTTAACGAAGGATGGCAAAGAATTCGGTATTCTAAAATTCAGAAGCATGCGGGTCGATGCTGAAAAGGACGGCGTCGCCCGTCTTTCCAGCGGCGAAAACGATGACCGCATCACGCCCGTTGGCAAAATCATTCGTGCTTGCCGCGTTGATGAATTGCCGCAGCTTATAAATATCTTGAAGGGTGACTTGAGCATCGTCGGCCCCCGTCCGGAGCGCCCTGAGATTGCAGCTCAGTACTGTGAGGAAATGCCGGAATTCTCCCTGCGCCTGCAGGCCAAGGCTGGATTGACCGGGTATGCACAGGTTTATGGCAAGTACAATACTACTCCTTACGACAAACTGACTATGGATTTAATGTACATAGCTCATCCGAGCATTGTCGAAGATTTGAAAATCATGTTTGCAACAGTGAAAATCCTGTTTATGCCTGAAAGCACTGAGGGAATTTCCGAGGGTCAAACCACTGCTATGAGTGGAGAAAACAACTAAATATCGACGTTTTCGTACATTTTGAACTGCTAAAAATTGGAAGAAACTCCAGAGTGGAATCAGGCACAAATGCAGCTCTTACAGTAGCGTCAAGCTGGAAAATCGGCAAAATGCCCTGTATAAGGGCGGTATAGCGCGCCCAATAGTGCAAAATGCCGAGAATCCAGGCGTGGGAGAGGGCAAAACGAGGTCATTTCGAGGTTTTTATGCCCCCCAAAAGCACTTTTATGGATGCGACGGTAGCTCGTGGGTTTATGTCTGATTGCACCGTGAGGGGATGTACCGAGATTGCGGTGACTTTCACATAGCGGTTTCGGGACGGAGCGATGATAACATCATCTGCGATTTCATCTCGGTCTTGGAGATGACAAGGCGGATGAGAGCAAGATGGTGATAACCACATGGTCGCAGAGATGCTCATTCGTGTGGGGTGATCCGGCATAAGCAAGGGAGCTACCGTAGCATGAATGAGTGGAACATGGAATAAAGGCAGGGGCTACCGTGGCGTGGATGAGTGGAATCTGGAATAAGCACATGACTTACCGTAACGAGCGTTAGTGCTGTCAGGACTAAAGACGGGAGCTACCGTAGCGAGTGATAGTGTCATCAGGACTAAAGACAGCGGTTACCGTAGCAACGTTCATTGTGGCGGTACAAGAGACATAGCGGTAGTGTGACTCACACTGCTGAGAACGATTAGTAGAGCTTTATAAGGAATAAACGGCTCAGACTCTTTGAGATTGAGTCTGGGCTGTAATCTTTGATATGCGGAGAGGAAGAGAAGATGGAAACTACGAAGCAGCCACTTATTACTGTTGTGATGCCGAACTACAATGGTCACCGTTTTGTAGAGCAGGCAATCGACAGTGTACTTAATCAGACTTATCCCAATTTTGAGCTGCTGGTAGTAGATGACTGCTCGAAGGACAATTCGCTGCAGCTTATCCAGCAGAAGGCACAGAGCGATGACAGAATTAGGGTAATTGCGCTGGAGCACAATGCAGGCGTGGCAAATGCCCGAAATGTCGGTATTAAAGAGGCAAGGGGAGAGTTCATTGCCCTTCTGGACAATGACGACTTGTGGACTGTAGACAAGCTGGAGCGCCAGCTTGCTCTTGCAAACAAGGGCGCAGATATTGTCTATTGTTCTTATGACTTTATTGATGAGAAAAACAACCCCATTAAGAAGCCTTTTATCGTTCCACAGCAGACGAGCTTTAATAAAATGCTGGCATCAAGCGTTATAAGCTGTTCCACAAGTTTTATCAAGACAGAACTGATGCAAGCACATCCTTTCAACTCGGATTTTTATCATGAGGATTATGTCCTGTGGATGGAGCTGCTCAGGGTTTGCCCAACTGCATACGGCGATGAGAAGGTACTGATGCATTACCGTCAGGTAACTGGGTCGAGATCAAACAAAAAGAGCAAAGCGGCAAAGGAACGGTGGAATACATACCGCAAGGCTTTGAATCTGAATATGACCACCAGTGTGTGGGCTTTTGTGAGGTACATGGCAAACGGTGTGATAAAGTATTATCTATAAGGTGCGGAGGAAAATGAAGATGAGAATAGCAATATATTTTTTAAGTGGAGAAGCTAGGTATTAATTTGATGAAGATCGGTCGCTTTTTTCGCAACGCTTGAAAAGTGATATCTTTGGTGAAAAATATACTAAGAATATATGAGCTTCAAGAAGGCGTTGAAATGTGCTTTCGAAGGGTGAAGCAATTTTTTGAGAAACGATGAAAGCGCAATTACTTTGAGTGGTGAGGAAAGGAATAATGCAATACCCGAAAATTTTGATTTTTTCAAATAATTGTTTATCCAAAAGCGATTCAAACGGAAGAACCTTAGGTAATTTCATAAGCTCATGGCCCAGAAATTCTATCGCACAGTTTTGTATTCATGCTCAGGACAAAGACTGGGATGTTTGCGCGAATTTTTATGCTGTATCCGATATGCAAGCAGTAAAGGCTTTTTTGCTTGGCAGAAAGATTGATGGACGCAGGATATTCTCAGCGGATGAGACAGCAAGGAAAGTTAGCGCAGGCGGAAAGAGAACAGTATCAAAAACACCTGTATCGATGCTTTTAAGAAATGCTGCATGGGCATCGTTGCGGTGGAAAAACGAGATATTCAATACTTGGGTAAATGATTTCAACCCGGAAGTCGTAATTCTGCAAGCCGGAGATTTGCCCGCTTTTTATGATATTGCAGTGCACATCGCAATGGAGAGAAAAATTCCGCTTGTAATCTATAACAGTGAGGAATACTACTTCAAAGACTACTGCTATTTTGGCGAAGATGCTTCGTTTAAGTGGTTGTACCCTATGTTCCACAACAAACTGAAAAAATCAGTAAGAAACGCCTTGAATTATGCGGCAGGCAGCATTTATATCAGTGACTACCTCAAGGAACTTTACGATAACGAGTTCGGAAAGCGTTCAATAACATTGATGACATCGGCAACAGAGAATGTTGGCCCGGATGCGCCAACAAATGAAACCGGACCAACGCGAGCTATTATATACGGCGGAAACCTGGGTATTGGACGGCATAAGGCTTTGATTGACATCGGCAATGCATTACAGAAAATCGATCCAACTTTGAAAATCGATGTCTATGGAAAATGCGATGATCCGGAAATTGCTCAGGAGTTGAATAGCTGTAGCGGAATCAATTATGCCGGAATGATACCGTATAGTGATCTTCAGGAAAAAACAAGACGAGCTAGACTTTTGATTCATGTTGAAAGCACGAGACCGTATTATGTCAGGGACATAAAGTATGGGTTCTCAACAAAGATTGCAGATTCTTTGGCATCAGGAGTGCCATTCTTTGTTTATGCACCAAGTGAATTGACAAGCGTTCAATATTTGACCGAAAACGCGTGCGCAATCATTGCAACTGATGAGAAGCAACTGGTTGAAAAATTGAAGTGCGCGCTATTTGATGAAAAAGCTAGAAATATGTGTGTAAGGAATGCGTGCCAAATTGCCGCAGTAAACCACAATCAGGAAAAGAATAAAAAAGGTTTTTATGATTTCGTGGTTGGCTCTTTGACTAATAAAAGTGAGAACGATAGGAATAAAGTATGAAGATTTTGCAAATAAATGTAGTCTATAAAGATAAAAGTACCGGAAGAACGTGCTCAGAGGTTGAAAAAGCCCTTATACAAGAAGGACATCAATGCATTACTGCATATGGATATGGAAAACATCCGAATGAAAAAAATGCATATCGCATCGACACAAAATTCGAATATGCGTTTCATAATATTGCATCAAGAATCACTGGCTGGGAAGGATATTTTTCGTATTTTGCCACTCGAAGGTTGATCCGTTTTATTGAACGCTATAATCCAGATGTTGTTCATCTGAGAAATATTCATGGACATTATCTGAATCTGCCATTGTTATTTCGTTATTTGGCGCAGAAACAGTATCCTGTAATACAGAATCTGCATGATTGCTGGGCTTTTACCGGGAAATGTGCATATTACACAACGATAGGATGTTACAAATGGAAAACCGACTGCGGAGATTGTCCTAAAATCAGAGAGTATCCACAAAGCCTTGTGTTTGACCATACTAAAAAAATGAAAGAAGATAAGGAAAAATGGTATGGCGCATTGGATAATTTGTATGTTGTAGGAGTATCTGATTGGACAAAGAGAGAAGCAGAGCAGTCTTTCTTTAGAAAAAATGCTAAATCGATACAGCGCATTTATAACTGGATAAATCAAAGTGTTTTTAAGCCATATGGAGAAATGGATTGTGAGACCAGAGCTAAGTATGGAATCCCCCAAGACAAGTATATGATTATTGGCGTATCTGCAAATTGGAATCCAGGTACGCCACGTTACGAAGATTTTATGAAGCTTGCTCAGATGTTGAGAGAAGATGAAGTGCTTGTTTTGGTTGGAAAGGCAGAAAAACAATTCGAGGAGAAGGCCATTAAGCATATCCAATTTGTATCAGATACAAGTGAATTGGCACAATTGTATAGTTGCGCCGACGTTTATGTTCATTGTTCAATTGAAGATACATTTGGAAAGGTTGTAGCTGAGGCGTTGGCTTGTGGAATTCCAGCCGTTGTTTATAACATCACCGGATGCGCAGAAATTGTTGATAACGAATCTGGAGTACGCGTTGAACCAAGATCGGTTGAAGGAATCAGGGCGGCTATTGATAAATTGAAGATGCAAAGTAAAGCGTTTTATAAAAATAGTTGTGTTGAACGTGTTGAATCGGAATTCAATTACGAGAAAAATGTTCACCAGCTAATTGAGTTGTATCAGAAAGTGGTAGGATGCAAATGAATACATCTGAGAGACTACGCATGGCAAGAGATAAATTGATTCTACTATCATATTTTATATGTGCGGTAATATGCTTAGCTTGCGTTTTTCAGAAGGATTCGGTAGTAAGCGTATGCTTTTATACATCCTTTTTTGTTATATTCTATCTTTTTGCAAGATATAGTTCTTCATCAGTAAGACACTTTTCTAAAGAATTATTATTCATCATAGCGCTGTCGATTATCAACGTTGTGATCAATCAGTTGGTCGCAGGTTCTGGCATCATCGGATTTGACTATTTTAAGAAGGTGATAATGTTTTTGACAACGGTTATCTTCTTCTACTATGTTTCATATGATGCAAATATTTCCGAGAAGATAAAAGACCGTATAGTGATAATTGTATTAGGAATTGCAGCACTTTATAGTTTGCTCTATATCACGAACAGACAACAATGTATGCTGTTTAATGAAAGAGTATCAAAATATCTTACTTTTGGGATGACAAATCCCAATTTGACAGGAATATATATGCTTTGTATTGAAGCATATTGCGTGATTGCGATTTTTCGTTTTGGAAAGCTGGTTGCAAAGGCTATTGCACTATTATTATCGGTTGCAATGGCGTATTTCCTTTTTTTAACGAACGCAAGAGATGCGATGATAGCACTTGTGCTGTTTTATGTGTTGGCTGTTGTTATGATTGTGAGAAAGAAAACATTTGGAAATTTTGTCACAACTGCTATTCTATGGTATCCATTGATTTTTTTCGTCATATATCTATTTATTATACATAATGAGAAAGTCACCAATCTCCTCTCCTTTCTAGTGTCTGAGGGAAAAACACTTGATACAAGATATGATAACTGGAGTAACACACTTGATATTTTGAGCAAAAGTCCGATTATTGGTGTTTATTGTGAAATTAGTAATGGTACGGGAATGTCACAGATGCTTAACACGCATTTGGATGTGCTAGCTTCATATGGAATTGTGGTATTTATTCTTTTTATGAGCTTCCTTAGAAAAATTGGTGTGTATACTTCAAGTGTAAGCAATAGCTCACAGAATTTTATTGCCCTTGCTGGTTTTTTTGCTTGTATCATAGCAGGATCTGGTGAGGCCGCATTAGTGTCTGGAGGAACAGGCATTTATATCTTGATTGGGGGACTTCTTTTATTTGCAAGGGATGAGATACCTAAAATGATTTCATAAAGGAATGAAAACGAAAATGAATGTTGTCTTTTTAACAAATTGTTACAATCATCATCAATCGGCGATGGCCGAGGCACTGTGGAATGAAACATGTGGGGAGTTCCACTTTATTGAAACAGAACTGATGACACAAGAAAGAAAGAACATGGGATGGGGAGAAAAAGACTACCCATCTTATGTGATTACATATGATTGTTACAGGGGAAAAAGATATGAAGTTCAAAACATAATTGATTCGGCGGATGTTGTTATTATGGGAAGTGCTCCAGATGAACTGTTGCTAAATCGTCTATCGGATGGCAAACTGACATTTCGATATAGTGAACGAATGTTCAAGGACAAGTGCCCAAACTGGCAGATTCCACTGCGAATAATGAAAAATTATTATAGATTTGGAAGATATAAGAGCGAGTATTTACTGTGTTCAAGTGGCTATACCGCAGGCGATTTTGCGAAAGTGAAAACATTTATAGGAAAGTGCTATAAATGGGGTTACTTCCCAGAGGTCAAACGGTATGATGTTGCTGACCTGATGAGTAGAAAGCTGTCGGTTACGTTCGGATGGAAACATCCAAAGGTTTCAATCCTATGGGCCGGTAGGCTTATAGGATTGAAACATCCGGATGTTTCAATCCAGTTAGCAGCATCTCTAAAGGAAAAAGGCTACTCCTTCATAATGAGTATTATCGGCAATGGAGAGATGGAGCAGCAGCTCCGCGATATGATTAAGGAAAAAAATCTTTCAGATTGCGTTGAGATGCTGGGTGCTATGCCACCGGAAAAGGTGCGAGAACATATGGAACAGGCAGACATCTTCTTGTTTACCAGTGACTTTCATGAAGGATGGGGAGCTGTCCTGAATGAATCCATGAACAGCGGCTGTGCAGTTGTTGCAAGCCATGCCATCGGCTCTGTTCCGTTTCTTGTCAGAAATGGAGAAAATGGACTGGTTTATGAAAATGGCAATCAGAGGCACCTTGAAAGTCAGGTTGAATTCCTTTTAAATAATCCAGAAATAAGAAGACAGATTGCAATTAATGCCTATCGGACTATCTCGGATGTGTGGAACGCCTCCGTTGCAGCAAAGAGATTCGTTGCTTTAGCAGAAAATCTAGCTTCAAATTCAAAGGCAGAGAATCTGTTCTCAAATGGTCCCTGTAGTGCAGCAGAGTTAATAGATAATAAATGGTTCAAAGAATAAATGAGAGAGCGAAGATGAAAATACTGAATTCGATAAAAAGAAAACTGGTGGTATTTCTGGTCAACAAGATTTTTGTTGGTACTAGACCCTATTTTTTTGAAATAAAACGAAAACTACTAATTTCAATCGGATATCAAATTGGAAAAGGAACACGGATTGTTGGACCTTTTGAAAGCTATTCTAAAATTGTAATCGGAAGAGATTGCTTTATAGGAAAAAATTTTAAAGTAAATGGAAACGGGAGCGTCGTTATTGGTGATTGTTGTGATATAGCTCCAGAAGTCACCTTTCAAACTGGTAGCCATGAAATCGGTGCCGGAAATAGAAGAGCGGGGAAAGGGTATAATTGCAGTCAAAAAGTTGGAAACGGAACATGGATTGGTGGCAGAAGTACAATTTGCAATAATGTGTCCATTGGAAACGGATGTGTTATTGCTGGGTGTGCCTGTGTGGTACATGATATTCCTGATAATACGTTGGCTGGTGGTATTCCAGCTAAGGTCATTAGGAGATTGGAAGTATGAAAGTTAAAGATTTATTGAAAAGTAAAGTTACAAGAAATGCAGGGTGGATTATAGCAGGAAGAGTCTACCATATGTTACTTGCATTTGTGGTTGGTCTTCTTACAGCTCGATATCTAGGACCAAGTAACTTTGGACTTATCAATTATGCGGCTACATATACATCTTTTTTTGCATCATTTTGCACACTTGGAATCAACTCAGTTATTGTGAAAAACTTTGTGGATCATCCTGATGAGGAAGGAGAAACTATTGGGTCAGCTATTGCCCTTAGAACGGTTTCTAGTGTCTTATCCGTTATTATGATGGTTTGCATTACATTTATCGCAGACAAGGGTGAAACGACTACACATATTGTTGTTTTTCTCTGCGGTATTGGCGTTATATTCCAAGTAATGGATACATTGAATTATTGGTTCCAGTCTAAACTCCAATCAAAATATTCTGCATTTGCAACCGTTATATCGTACACAGTTGTTTCTGCATATAAGGTATGGTTGCTGGCGACAGGCAAAAGTGTTGAGTGGTTTGCGGTTTCTACATCTATTGATTATTTGGTTGTGGCAATCGTTCTTCTGTTGGTGTACAAAAAGCATAATGGCCCACAATTTAAATGCTCAGTACACAAGGCAAAAGAACTGTTTTTCAGTAGCTATCATTTTATTCTAGCGGGGCTTATGGTTTCAATTTATGGAAGTACAGATAAGTTTATGCTGAAACAAATGCTGGATGAGGCAGAGGTGGGATATTATTCTACAGCTGTTTCTTTGTGCAACACATGGGTGTTTTTGTTAACGGCAATTATAGATTCGCTGTATCCAGTCATTTTGCAGTCCTTTGATAACAAAAAGCTGTTTGAACGAAAAAATAAACAGCTATATGCTATTGTGTTTTACGTTTCAGTTGTTGTCTCATGTGGATTATCTTTACTTGCATCACCGATTATTGATATTTTATACGGAAAGGCATATGCTCCTGCTGTTGCGCCGTTGAGAATTATTACATGGTATACAGCATTTTCTTATCTTGGTGTTGCAAGAAATGCTTGGATTGTTTCCTATAATAAACAGAATCACTTGAAGTATCTGTATGTAGGAGCAGCAGTCACAAATGTTATTTTGAATGCATTTATGATTCCCTTGTGGGGATCCTCTGGAGCAGCATTGGCATCGCTATTAACACAAATTGGTACAATTCTATTGTTTCCAGCACTTATAAAGGATTTGCGTCCGAACGCTATATTGATGCTAGATGCGATTCGCCTAAAGGATGTTTTTTGATAGAAAATCAGGAGGATAATTAAAATGTCTGCATTTGATAACGCAACCCTTATGATCACTGGTGGTACCGGCTCTTTCGGTTCTACCGTTCTGAAGCACTTCTTGGATTCCGACCTGAAGGAGATTCGCATCTTCTCCCGTGACGAGAAGAAGCAGGACGATATGCGTCACGAGCTTCAGGCTAAGCACCCGGAGACTGCCAAGAAGGTGAAGTTTTACATCGGCGATGTCCGCAACCCGCAGTCCATCCGTGACGCAATGCCTGGTGTCGATTACATTTTCCACGCTGCTGCTCTGAAGCAGGTTCCTTCCTGCGAGTTCTTCCCCATGCAGGCTGTCCAGACCAATATCATCGGCACTGACAACGTGCTGCACGCCGCCATTGATGCCGGTGTAAAGCGAGTGGTTTGCCTGTCCACTGACAAGGCTGCCTATCCTATCAATGCCATGGGCATCTCCAAGGCCATGATGGAGCATGTCATCTATGCCAACGCCCGTGTGGCTGCGGAACGTGGCGGCACCACGATCTGCTGCACCCGTTACGGCAACGTCATGTGCAGCCGTGGCTCTGTCATCCCGCTGTTCATCGACCAGATCAAGGCCGGCAATCCCATCACTATCACCGATCCCAACATGACTCGTTTCCTGATGAATCTGGACGAGGCTGTGGACCTGGTTATGTTCGCCTTCCAGCACGCCAACCCCGGCGATCTGTTCATCCAGAAAGCTGACGCTTCTACCATCGGGGATCTGGCCAAGGCTGTTCAGCAGCTCTTCGGTGATACTGGTACGAACATCATCGGCACTCGTCACGGCGAGAAGCTGTTCGAGACTCTGATGACCCGTGAGGAGCGTTTGCGCAGTCAGGACATGGGTCACTACTTCCGTGTTGCCGCTGACAACCGTGACCTGAACTACGACAAGTTCGTGGTCAAGGGCGAGGTACATACCATGG
>OICD01000302.1_pt1 | contig 30563 bp, 23 predicted proteins | sample 1581161 | NCBI WGS metagenome assembly OICD01 (sample SAMEA3882546, study PRJEB24775) | human gut metagenome | biome: human-associated habitat; feature: intestine environment; material: feces | place: Netherlands | collected 2009/2010 | reverse complement strand
TAAAGGGGATACAATGGCAAGGCTGCGGGCCGGGCATGCCCGGCCCCTACGGACTGCTGTGAACAGGTTGCGGACGAGATGGAGAGCAGCCGTTACTCTCCCGGCCTTCGACAAACATTTTAAAAAGGAGCTGTTATTATGATTGCACAGCACTATAAAGATATGCTGGGCTCCAAGTCGGTTATCCGTCAGATTTCTGAATGGAGCACCGCCCGCGGCGCGGAGATCGGCTATGAGAACGTGTTCGATTACTCGTTGGGCAACCCGTCTGTCCCCTGCCCGCCGCAGTTCACCGCGGCTTGCGCGGACCTGCTGGCCCACACCGACCCCGTCAGGCTGCATGGCTATACGCCGACGCTGACGCTGCCGTCCACCCGCAAGGCCGTGGCCGAAAGCCTGAACCACCGGTTCGGCATGGACTACACCGCCGACCATATCTTTATGACGACGGGCGCGGCGGGTGCGCTGGCCCATGCTGTGCGCTGCGTCGGCGTGCCCGGGCAGAACATCGTAACGTTTGCGCCGTTCTTCCCCGAGTACAAGCCGTACATTGAGGGCGCGGGGCTTACCCTGCGCGTGACGCCGCCGCGGTGCGCGGACTTTCAGATCGACTTTGAGGCGTTCGCGCAGCTCGTGGACGAGAACACCGCCGCCGTGCTCATCAACAGCCCCAACAACCCCAGCGGCACCGCCTACAGCGCGGAGACCCTGCAGCAGCTGGCCGACTTTTTGACCCAGGCGTCCGCCCAGTACGGCCACCACATCTTCCTGATTTCCGACGAGCCGTACCGCGAGATTTCGTTCGGCGGCAGGGTCACGCCCTACCCCGCAAAATTCTACGATGATACGCTCACCTGCTACTCCTTCTCCAAGAGTCTGAGCGTGCCGGGCGAGCGTATCGGCTATGTGGCCGCCAACCCGCGGTGCGAGGACGCCGCGTACATCGTGCCGATGTGCGGCCAGATCTCCCGCGGGACCGGCCACAACTGCCCGTCGTCCCTCATCCAGATGGCCGTCGAGCGCTGCCTTGACGTGACCAGCGACCTGTCCGTCTACGAGACGAACATGAACCTGATCTACGACGAGCTGATCGCGCTGGGCTTCACTGTCGTCAAACCGGACGGCACGTTCTACATCTTCCCGAAGGCGCTGGAGGACGACGCAAAGGCGTTCTGCCAAAAGGCGCTGAAATATGACCTGGCGCTGGTCCCCGGTGACAGCTTCGGCTGCCCCGGCTACTTCCGCATGGCGTACTGCATCGAGACCGAAAAAGTCCGCCGCAGCTTTGCCGCGCTGGAGAAATTCGTGGCCGAGGAGTACGGCGTCACCAAACACTAAGGAGATTTTATGTCGATTCTACGCCGCATTTTTCCGATTTTGCTGACATCTGCGCTGCTGTGTGCCTGCGTGCAGATGCCCAACACCCCACAGGACGTGCTGCCCGCCACGACGCCGCAGCCCACGGCGGCCCCCACCGCCACGCCGGAGACAAGCCCCACGCCGACGCCTGAGCCGACGGTGGCCCCCGCGATGGCAACGGCCACGAGCAACGCCACCAAGGACGCGCCGCAGATCAAGGACCCGACGACCTGGGACGACAACGCCGCCGAGACGCTGGCCGGGCTGGAAACGCAGTTTGCCGCCTACGGCCTGACGCTGAACGCGAAGGAGGGCTGCCCCTACCTGCTGGCGGTCAACAACGCAGGCGGCGTGGTCACGGTCTACGCCGTGGATTCCGCCACAAAAAAGTACGCTGTGCCGTTCATGGCGATGGTGTGCAGCGGCGGCATGGACACCCCCACCGGGTATTTTTCGACCCCGGTGGACTACAGCTGGCGGCTGCTGATGGGCCCGAGCTACGGCCAGTACGCGACCCGCATCTATGACAGCTACCTGTTCCACAGCGTGCCCTACTACAGCCAGCACAAGGACGATGTGGAGTACGACGAGTTCAACCTGCTGGGCACCCGCGCCAGCTTGGGCTGCATCCGGCTGGCCGTGGTGGACGTGAAGTGGATCTACGACAACTGCCCGCTGGGCACGCCGGTCCTCATCTACAACGACGCCGACGACCCCGGCCCGATGGGAAAGCCCGGCACGATCTACACAGACCCCGCCGACACCGAGAAGCGCGGCTGGGACCCCACCGACCCCGACCCGGCCAACCCGTGGGACGATGCCTTTGAGAGCGGCACCGCCATCCGCAGCCAGGCCGCCTGGGACCAGTGGGAGACCGAGCGCGAAAATTGGATGAGCAGCCTGACGCCCACCGATTTGCAGGGGTGGAGCACCGATTCCAAGATCGCGGGGACGCGCGGTTGATTTTTGCGCCGTAGGGGCCGGGCATGCCCGGCCCGGAGCATAGCGAGGGGCACCCGTTCATTGGAAGGTTTGTAGGGGAGGCATTCATGCCTCCCGGGACGTTTCCGTCAGCGCAAGCGGCCCGGGAGGGATAAATCCCTCCCCTACGGTTTGCCCATTAGCGCGCGATAATAGAACACCGCCGGGCCGGACATGTCCGGCCCCTACAGCTCGGCAAAGAAAAAAGCACCTGCCTTCGTGTAAAAGGCAGGTGCTTTTCTATTGCAATATCAGCTGAACATCACCACGTCCTGCGCGGGCTTTTCGCCCGGCTCGACGGAGATGGCGGTCAGGACAGGGCCGGTGGAATCGGGGGTCTGGCCTTTGTAGATGGGGTGGTACTTGACGTTGACCTTGGCCGTAATGTTGATCCAGCTGCGCTGCTCCAGCGACTTGTAATCGTCGTACTTGCAGGGCATGCCCACAAACTGGATGTCCTGCACGCAGCAGGTCATGGCAAAGCGTCCGGGCACAAACGCGCCCTTGCCGGCCTGGGGGGTCTGGCAGACCTGAGCCAGATATTTGACCGTCTTGCCGTCATATTTCTTCGGGTCGTCCATGCAGTCCATGTACCATATACCGAAGAACTCCTCGGGGATCTCAATGACCGGCGCGTCCACGTCGAAGGGCAGCGGGTCGGGGATGTCGTCATAGGCGACGCTGCCGTCCTTGAACTCGTAGGCGATGTCGCAGCGGCGGCTGGCCTGGCGCACCAGCTTGTGGATGAGCTGGCGGCTCTCGTCGTCGTTGACAGCCTCGGCGCGGTTGACGACCAGCAGCTCACTGCCGCGCAGCTTGTCCAGCAGCAGGCTGCGCATGGCGCTGTCGCCTGCGTAGGTCTTGATGGTCGTACCGTCGGCGGTGGCCAGGCTCTGGTAGACGAGCCAGTTGTCGGGCAGGGCGTCGTACAGGTCCTGAATGAGCCACATACCGTTGTACTCGATGATGACGCGGCCACAGCCGGACTTCTTTTCGAGCGCAGTCAGGTTCTCGGCGGTCAGTTCGCTCTTATCCTCGATCTGGGCAACGTGCACGCCGCCGAAGGCGAACTTGGACGGGTCATACTCGATCTCGCCCTCCTCGCAGACCAGCAGCAGGGTCTTGTCGCCGGAGTCGAAGTTGGGGTCCTCCATCGTTTCCTGAATGAATTTCGTCTTGCCGCTCTCCAGCTGGCCGACGAAGAGATATACGGGGATTTGTTTAGGCATAGGGGACGTCCTTTCGGTTAGTAGCAGTCAAAGGCTTCTCCCCCGGGGGAGAAGCTGTCCGCGAAGCGGACTGATGAGGGGAGAGCGAATCGCGGCCTGTCATTCGTGGGCTGCTGCGGCAGGCTCGCCCCTCATCCGCCCTCGGTCGGGGCCTCGGGCACCTTCCCCCAAGGGGGAAGGCATTCTTATCAAACGTGGAACAATTCCGCGATCTCATGCTCCTTCAGCTGGGAGCCGATGACGCAGAGCTTGCCGGTGACGTCGGGGCCGCAGGGGCGGATCTCGTGCTCGCCGGGGACCATGTCGAACTCGTACCAGGTGTCGCCGCCGTCCACAATGCCCTTGGCGCGCAGGATCATGCCGTAAGCGCCCTCGTCCAGCGCGTGCAGGGCCTTGTCCAGATCCTCACGGCTGTATTTGTGGGCCGTCTCCTTGCCCCAGCTCGTGAACACCTCGTCGGCGTCGTGGTCGTGGTGGTGATGATGCCCGCAGGAGCAGACGCCGTGCTCGTCGTAGTGGTGCTCATGGTGATGCTCATGCTCGTCCTCATCGTCGTGGTGATGGCAGCAGTCGTGGTCGTGGTCATCGTCATCATGGTCGTGATGATGATGCTCGTGCTCGTCCTCGTCGTCCTCCTCGTCGTGATGATGGCAGCAGCAGTCGTGGTCGTGCTCGTCCTCATCGTGGTCGTGATGGTGATGATGGTGGTGCTCGTGCTCATCCTCGTCGGCATGGGCCACGTTGGCGGCGCGGGCCTCGGTCAGCAGCTCGGCGACGAGGTCGCGCTTGCCGTCCATGACGGAGACGATCTGTGCGCCGGTCAGGACGGTCCAGTCGGTGGTGACGATGGTGGCGGTGGGGTTCTTCTCGGCCAGCAGGGCAACGGCAGCAGCGACCTTCTCCTCACTGGCGTTGCCGGTGCGGCTCAGGATGATGCAGGACGCATGGCTGACCTGGTCGTCATAGAACTCACCGAAGTTCTTCATATACATCTTGACCTTGTTCACGTCGGCGACGGTAACAAAGCTGTTCAGGATGACGGGCAGATCCTCGGCGACGCCCTCGACTGCGCGGGTCACGTCGGACAGCTTGCCGACGCCCGACGGCTCAATGAGGATGCGGTCCGGGTGGTAGGTCTCGACGACCTTCTTCAGTGCCTCGCGGAAGTCGCCGACCAGGCTGCAGCAGATGCAGCCGGAGTTCAGCTCATTGACCTGAATGCCGGCCTCGCGCATGAAGCCGCCGTCGATGCCGATCTCGCCGAATTCGTTCTCGATCAGGACGATCTGCTCACCGGCGAAGGCCTCCTTGATGAGCTTTTTGATAAGGGTGGTCTTGCCGGCGCCGAGGAAGCCGGAGAAAATGTCGATTTTGGTTTTCTTTTCAGCCATAGTTGGGTACCTCTATTCAAGATGTGTTCAGATGTTCAGTTGGTTGGCAATCTATTACACTAACTGCTAATACTATTATAACAAACACGTCAAGGGGTTTTGCGCCATTTTGCGCGGGAAATTTTGAATTTTTTGCAAAATTTATTGGATGGGGCCGCACTGTAGGGGCCGGACATGTCCGGCCCGGGGGTCGGCGCGGCCACCCTTTAATGGGCAATTGCCTTTAATGCTGCAGGCCGGGCATGCCCGGCCCCTACCGCGCGGCTGCCACCGGCTGCCCGGAGGGGTCAAGACCCCTCCCTACGGGCTATCGTTCACGGGTGCTTTGTAGGGAGCGGTCTTGACCGCTCCGCCGGGTAGGCAGACGTTAGCGGGTTGGCCCGTAGGGGCGGCATATATCCCTCCATTACGCATTGCCCGCAAACCATCTTCTGCATGGCGGGGCGTCGGGGACGCCGCCCCCTACGGCTCGCCGTATTTTTGTTTGTGCCCCCGGGCACAAACTCCACAATATTTATTATTTATTATTTCTTATTTATTATTTGCAGCATTCGTGGTATGATATACCTAACCCCAATATCTATCACAAAAAGGAGCGATCCATTTTGACTACCAATGAAAAAATCGCCGCGCTGCGTGCCGCTGCCAAAGCGGCGGGCGCGGACGGCGTGCTCATCATGACCAGCGACCCCCATTGCAGCGAGTACCTGCCCGGCTATTATAACGCTCTGCCGTGGTTCTCCGGCTTCATCGGCGAGAACTCGACCCTCGTTGTGACCCAAACCGGCAGCGCCCTGTGGTGCGATGGCCGCTTCTACGTGCAGGCCGACAAGCAGCTGGCCGGCAGCGAGATCGAGTGCATGCACGCGGGCTCCGCGGGCGTGCCCACCGTGGCCGAGTACCTTGAGAGCCACTTTGCGGACGGCCAGAGCCTGCTGCTGGACGGCAGCTGCGTGCCCGCCACGATTGCCAAGGAGTACATCGACGCATTGGCCAAGAAGGGTGCCTCCCTCAAGAGCCAGGACGTGGCCAGCCCGATCTGGGACGCCACCGGCGAGCGCCCGGCCCTGCCCGACACCCCCTGTGAGCTGCTGACCCCGGCCCAGACCGGCGCGACTGCCGCGGACCGCATCGCCATGGTGCGTGCCGAGCTGCAGAAGGCCGGTGCCACCGCGCTGGCCGTGACCGGTCTGGACTGCGTGGGCTGGCTGCTGAACCTGCGCGCCCGCGACCTGCCCTGCACCCCGCTGGCCGTCGCCTACGCGCTGGTCACGATGGACGCCTGCACGCTGTTTATCGCGCCGGGCCGCCTGTCCGACGCTGACGCCGCCACGCTGGCCGAGAGCGGCGTGACGCTGCGCGGCTACGAGGAAATTATCGACGCCGTCCACGCCTTGCCCGCCGACGAGGTGTTCCTGGTGGACGAGAAGGCCACCAACTACGCCCTGTACGAGGCCCTGACCGCCCACAAGACCGTGGCCGGTGCCGACCCGATTTTTGCCCTGAAAGGCATCAAGAACGAGACCGAGCTGAAGAACCTCCGCGAGTGCCATATCCGCGACGGCGTCGCCGTGGTACGGTTCCAGATGGATCTGGAAAAGGCGCTGGCCGAGGGTAAGCAGCTGACCGAGATCGACATCGACACGATGCTGCAGAAGCGCCGCGCCGAGATGCCCGGCTACTTTGAGGACAGCTTCTCCACGATTGCGGCCTACGGCGCCAACGCCGCCATGATGCACTACCACGCCGAGGGCGACGTGAACAGCGTCATCGAGCCGCGCGGCTTCCTGCTGGTGGACAACGGCGGCCAGTACGACTGCGGCACCACCGACATCACCCGCACCTACCCCGTCGGCCCGCTGACCGACAACGAGCGCCGCTATTACACCTGGGTGCTGCAGAGCCACATCGACATGGCCCGCGCGGTGTTCCTGGACTACTGCACCGGCTTTGCGCTGGATACCTTTGCCCGCGGCCCGGTCTGGGCGCACAAGGTCAACTACCGCTGCGGCACCGGCCACGGCGTCGGCTTTATCTCCGGCGTGCACGAGGGCCCGCAGAGCCTGCGCCCGAACAACCCCGTGATTTTTAAGCCCGGCATGACCATCACCGACGAGCCGGGCATCTACGAGACCGACGAGGTCGGCATCCGCATTGAGAACGAGCTGGAGTGCATCGACCTGGGCGAGAACCAGTACGGCCACTGGCTGGGCTTTGCGCCTTTGACGCTGGTGCCCATCTCCACCGAGCCGGTCCTTGTGGACGAGCTGAGCCGCGACCAGATCAACTGGCTGAACGACTACCACGCCCACGTCTACGAGATGCTCAGCCCCCGCCTGAATGAGGACGAGAAGGTCTGGCTGAAGGAGAAGTGCGCGGCGATTGGCAGATAAACAGCTGACAGGTGTTTATCTTTTATATTCCTGTAGGGGCCGGACATGTCCGGCCCGCAACATAAACCGGAAAGCAGGTGCTTGCCGGTAAGCTGCGGGCCGGGCATGCCCGGCCCCTACGCCTCAACAATGTTTTACCATGCAATAACGGCACACGTCCCCGGAACGGTCAAGACCGTTCCCTACAAAGCACCCGTGGACCCCGATCTGTAGGGAGGGGTCTTGACCCCTCCGCAGCTGCCGTTTGCCATTGTGACGCGGTAGGGGCCGGACATGTCCGGCCCGCAACATAAACCGCAAGCAGGTGCTTGCCGGTAAGCTGCGGGCCGGGCATGCCCGGCCCCTACGCATCAACAATGTTTTACCATGCAATAACGGCACACGTCCCCGGAACGGTCAAGACCGTTCCCTACAAAGCACCCGTGGACCCCGATCTGTAGGGAGGGGTCTTGACCCCTCCGCAGCTGCCGTTTGCCATTGTGACGCGGTAGGGGCCGGACATGTCCGGCCCGCAAAATAAACCGGAAGGCAGGTGCTTGCCGGTAAGCTGCGGGCCGGGCATGCCCGGCCCCTACAGAGCGGCATACTCAATGGCTATTTATTTCTCGCACGCGCCGTCGTTGCCCTCACCACACCCGTCGCAGTCACTCTCAAACCGGACCGCGTTCTTCGCCAGCTCGGGGTCAAGGCGCTGGGCGACCTGCATCATCAGGGCGCACTCCATCCGCTTGCGGAACACCTTGCAGCCGTACTCATAAGTGCCGTGGATGTCGCCGGTAGCGTGCAGGGCGTTGGCCGCGCAGCCGCCCGCGCAGTACAGGCGTGCCCAGCAGTCCTTGCAGTCGGGGCGGGCATAGACGTTGCACAGCTTGAACTCGTCGCGCAGGGCGGTGTTGGTCACGCCGTCCCAGACGTTGCCCAGCTTGTACGCCGGGTCGCCGACAAACTGGTGGCAGGGGTACAGGTCGCCCCAGGGGGTCACGGCCATGTACTCGGTGCCGGAGCCGCAGCCCGAAATGCGCTTGTAGATGCAGGGGCCGTGCTTGAGGTCCAAAATATAATGATAGAACGTGATCGGCTTGCCGGCCTTCTGGCGGCGCAGCATGTCGTTGGCCAGCAGCTCATACTGGTCGAACAGCTTGGGCAGATCCTCCTCGGTCAGGGCCTCGGGGGAGTCCGGCGGGGCGACAACCGGCTCCATGGACAGCTCAGTAAAGCCGAGGTCGTCGGCCATGTGGAACAGGTCCTTCGTAAAATCAACGTTGTGATGCGTAAACGTGCCGCGCATATAGTAGCCCTGGCCGCCGCGCGCCTTGACGAGCTTCTGGAACTTGGGCACGATGCGGTCATAGCTGCCGTTGCCCGCGAGGTCGACGCGGAAGCGGTCATTGACCTCCTTGCGGCCATCCAGCGACAAAACAACGTTGTGGCATTCTTTATTGCACCAGTCGATGACCTCGTCCGTGATGCCGATGCCGTTGGTCGTCATCGTGAAGCGGAAGTTTTTGTTGTACTTTTTCTCGATGCTGCGTGCATAGGCAACCAGCTGCTTGCAGACCTCAAAGTTCATCAGCGGTTCGCCGCCGAAGAAATCGACCTCGAGGTTGCGGCGGGTGCCGGAGTTTTCGATGAGGAAATCCAGCGCGCGCTTGCCGGTCTCGAAGCTCATGAGACCAGCCTCGCCGTGGAACTTGCCCTGCGCGGCGAAGCAGTAGCTGCAATTCAGGTTGCAGGTGTGGGCGACGTGCAGGCAGAGCGCCTTGACAACGTTGGAGCGGTTTTTGAAGTCAAAGGCGTGGTCGGCGTAGGCGTCGGGCGCAAACAGCTGGCCCGCGGCGGTCAGCTCGTCGATGTCGTCGAGCACGTCGCTGATGTCGGCGGCGGTCACATCGGCGCGATCCGCGTACTTTTTGGCAAGGGCTGCAGCAGCCTGCTCCCGGCTGCTGCCTTGGTCGATCAGGGCGATGGCGTCATAGGCGACGTCATCCACCGCATGCACGCTGCCGCTGTAGACATCCAGCACAATGTTGTAACCGCTTAATTTGTATTGATGGATCATGGTTTTCTCCGTTTTGTTATGGTGCAATGCGGCGGACAGCCACGGGCGGATATGGAATCCGCCCCTACGGCATTCCCCTTGTAGGGGCGCATTCTATATGCGCCCGCCGCACCCTTTGTATCATAGAAAATGCCGGGCTGCCACACGGCATCCCGGCATCAAAGCCAGCAAAAATTACTTGTCGGTCTTCTCGCAAGGCTGGTTGGCAATGCCGCAGCTGGTCTTGCAGGCGCTCTGGCAGGAAGTCTGGCACTCGCCGCAGCCGCCGTTCAGCAGGCTCTTAGCCATGTCGCGGGTCTCGAGAGTCTGGATGTGCTTCATAAAACAGTCACCCCTTTATACATTTTAGAATTATTATTATTGTACACGGAAATCCGGGGTTTGTCAATAGGGGCGGAGGGAAAACAACAGTCTGCGCGAGGCCCGTCGGAACCCCTCAGGCCAGCTTCGCGGCCAGCTCCCCTGATGGGGAGCCTTTCGCGGGCGCATGCCCGAATAAAGCCTCCTCATCAGGGGAGGTGGCCGCGCGCAGCGCAGGCCGGAAGGGTTCCGACGGGCTTTGTCGCTGCCTCCTTTTACAAATTACAAAACCGCAATCTCCTGCGCCCCGCTGCCGCCCGTATGCTTCAGCGCGGTTCCGGCCTGCTCCAATGCACGGCAGGCCGTCACCAGCTCTGCCGTCACTTCCTCGCCCGGTGCCACCAGCGGCACGCCGGGGGGATAGGCCCAGAGATACTCCGCGGCGGTCTCCCCCACCGCATCCCGCATCCTTACGGCCCGCGCGGGGCGCAGCAGCGCCTCGGCAATCGTGCAGCGGGCCGCGCCGGGGGCGGGCAGAATATGCCGCGGGGCCGCGGGCGGGGCCGCCGTTTTGTCCCAGGCGTGCAGCACATCGGCCAGCCGTTCCAGCGCGTCGGCGTCGTCGCAGGGGCTGGTCATGGCCAGTACGTTCGGGCCGCAGACCATCTCGGGCTCAAAGCCGTCGGCCCGCAGGTACGCCGCCCCCGCCGCGCCGATTTGCAGCAAAATTTTGCCGCTGTCATGCGCAAAAAAGTCAGGATGCGCCGTCAGTGTGTCCGCGCCACAGCACAGTATTTTTGTATTTTTCAGATCCCGCACCGCCGCGTCAAAGGCATCCAGTCGGGCGCGCCACGCGGCAAAGGCGGCCTCTCCCTCGTCGGCCAGCCAGCGGGTGCAGCCGTCCAGACTGACCATGAGCGGGTAACTCGGTGAGCTCGTCTCGAACACGTCCAGCTGGCGCTCGACCTCGGCAGGGTCGGCCAGATCGCCGTTCAGCTGCAAAAACGCGGTCTGGGTCAGGCTGGGCAGCGTCTTGTGGGCGCTCTGCACGACCAGATCGGCCCCTGCGGCTACGGCCCCGCCGCGCCAGCCGTACCGGGCGGCAAAGGGCAGGTAGTGCGCACCGTGGGCCTCGTCCACCAGCAGCGGCACGCCGCGGGCGTGGCAGATTTCCGCGATAGTACGTATATCGCTCAAAACGCCCTCATAAGTCGGGTTGGTCAGGATCACGCAGCGGGCGTCGGGCGCAGCGTCCAGCGCGGCGGCCACATCGGCGGGGCGCACACTGCCGTAGATGCCAAACTGCGGGTCCACGGGCGGCGTGAGCCAGCGGGCCGTCAGCTGCCCCAGCTCAATCGCGTGGTAGACGGCCTTGTGGCAGTTGCGCGCCGCAATGACCGTGCTGCCGAACGGTGCCAGTGCGCGGATGCCCGCCAGCAGGCCGACGGTGGACCCGCCGACGAGGTACCAGCACCGCCGCGCGCCGTACAGCGCCGCCGTGCGGGCCATGGCGTCGGCCAGAATGCCGTCCGCGTCGTGCAGGTCGTCCGCACCGTCGATCTCGGTCAGGTCCCAGGCATAGCAGCCCAGCCCCGGTGCGGGCGGCACCCGCCGCTTATGCCCGGGCATGTGCAGCGGGTAACGCGCCGCGGAGAGGGTTTCCAATTGTTGTTGCAGCGTTGATTTTGTCATATTTTTATACTTTTTATAAATAAGTGCAAGCTAAAAAGCCTCCCCTTTGAGGGGAGGTGCCCGCGGGGCGGAGGGGTGGGCGGGAGACACACACTTTACAGGTCTACACCCGGCCACCCCTCACCGCCTGCGGGCGGAGCTCCCCTCAAAGGGGAGCCTTTACGAAATCTCAATTTCCGCCTTACTGCCCGCCCGCGTTTTGGTCACGTGGATCTGTCTCGTCAGGCGGTCCTGCAGCGCCTCGACGTGGGAGATGACGCCGATGAGCTTATCGCCCCCGGCCAGCCCGGCCAGCGTGTCCACTGCCTTTTCCAGGCTGTCGGAGTCCAGCGAGCCGAAGCCCTCGTCGATGAACAGCGTCTCGATGACGACGCCGCCCGCGTTCTGCTGGATCGTGTCGCTGATGCCCAGTGCCAGGCTCAGCGCGGCCATGAAGCTCTCGCCGCCGGACAGGCTGCCCACGGGGCGGGTCTTGCCGGTGTAGGCGTCGAACACGTCGAGGTCCAGCGCGGTCTTGCCGCCGACGGCCTCGCTCTTGCGGCGCAGCAATCGGTACTGGCCATCAGTCATGCGGGTGAAGCGCAGGTTTGCGGCCTCGACCACGCCGTCAAAATAGAACGCCTGTACGTACTGTTCAAACGGAAGTTTGATTTTTCCGGTCAAATTGCCGTTGATCGTTTTGGACAGATTGTCCCACATGGCACGCTTCTCGCGGGCGGCGGCGCTCTCCCGCATCGTCTTTTGCAGCGCGTCGATGGCGGCGCGGTTCGTGTGCAGACGGTGCACGGCGGCGTCCCGGGCGGCCATGGCGGCAGCGCGGTCCCGGCGCAGGCGGGCCAGCGCGTCCTGCAGCTGGGTCAGTGCGTCGGGGTTGTCGCGCTTGGGCATCGTCTCGCGCATCTGCTGCACGCGGGCGCTGGCGGCAGCGTGCCCGGCCTTGGCGTTGGCGGCGCGGCGGGTGGCCGCAAAGCGCTGCTTTTCCAGGTCTGCCAACTGGCCGTTCAAAAGGTCGGCCTGCTTGGCCAGGCTGCGGGCGCGGTCCGTCTTTTGCTTCAGCTTCAGGTGGTCGGCCTGCAGGCCGCGCAGACCCTCGGTCAGGCTGGTCTGCTGGGCGGTCAACGCGATTTTCAGCTCGTCGGGCGTCAGCTCGGCGGCGGGCTTGCCGGTGTAGCGGTCCCCGCGGCGCGCGAAAAATCCATCCGCGTCCCGCTGCAAAGCCGCCCGCAGCTCATGCGCGTGGGCAGCGGCGTCACCGGCGGTGCGGCTGGCCGCGGCAGTGCTGCGGCGCTGGGCCGTCAGCGCCTTCTCCCGCTCCTCCAGCTGCTTTTCGGTGATGTGGTCCCTAGGCAGCGCGGCGATCTTCGGGTGCTTGGTGGAGCCGCAGACCGGGCAGGGCTTGCCCTTTTGCAGGTCCTTGGCCAGCAGGCCCGCGCGGTTGGCGTTTAATTGGCGCTGCATCGTGCTGTATTCTTCCTCGGCGCTGTCCAGTGCAGCCTGTGCGGCCACATACTCTGCCTGACGCGCGGCGGCGTCCTCGTCGGCCTTGTCGGCGTCCGCCAGATTTTGCAAGAGCTGCCTGCAGTCGGCGGAAAGCCCCTCGGCCAGTTCAATGCGGTGGTCGGTCTTGAGCAGGTCGGCCTCGGCCTGGCTCAGCGCGGCGCGGTCCGCCTCGTTTTTGGCAATATTTTCCTTCACGCTCGCCGTGCGCTTTTCCAGATCGGTCATAATGAGGTCGGTCTGGTGCTCCACATCGGCGGCGCGTTGCTCCTCGGCCACCAGCCCGGCCAGCTGGCGGCGGCGGGCGGCGCGTTCCTCGGCAATTTTCAGGCCGGCGTCACCGCGGGCAATCTTCTCGTCCAGCTCGTTCATAACGCTGGTCTGTCGTTTTTCGTTGGCGTCGTCGGCCTCCAACAGCAGCCTGCCCAGCTCGGCGGCAGCCCCTGCGGCAAACGGGTCGCGCTCGGCCTGCATTTCGGCCAGGTCGGCGGCGGTCTCCTCGTCGGCACCGTCACCGATCAGCGTGCCGACGTGCATCAAAAGTACATCGTCCAGACGCTTGCATTCCTCGTCGGCCTTACGGGCGTGCTCGACGGCGGCCTGACCCAGGCGCTGGTGGTCGGCGGTGTCAAAAATGCGGCGCAGGATGGCGGCGCGGTCCGCAGACGGCGCGTTGAGCAGCCGGGTAAAGTCGTTCTGCGCCAGCATCGACACCTGGGCAAACTGTTTGGCGTCGATGCCCAGCAGCTTGACCACGGCGTCGGTCACGGCTGACGCGCCGCTGACCGGCTCATCCGGCTCACGGATCAGCTCGGCCTTAGCGGGCACCTTGACCATGCCGGTGCCGCGCTTGGCGGCGCGCTGCTGGTCGGGCCAGCGGCGCACGGTGTAGCTGCGCCCGCGGTGGGTAAAGGCCAGCTCGACGCTCGTCTCGGCGTCTGGGGCGGCAAAATCACTGCGCAACATCGTGGTTTTTCGGTTCTCACCGGAGGTCTCGCCGTAGAGCGCAAACGTGATAGCGTCAAACAGGGCGGTCTTGCCCGCGCCGGTGTCGCCGCCGATCAGAAACAGTCCGCTGCCGCCGAACGCCGAGAAGTCCAGCTCGGTGCGGCCCGCGTAGGGGCCGAAGGCGGTCAGGATCAGCTTTTGGGGTTTCATTCGCTTTTTGACGCCTCCTCGCGCAATCTTTTCACAGCCACGGTCTCCTCCACGGTCAGGGGGCGTCCGTTCATCTTGGTGAAAAAGTCCTGGAACAGCTCGACAAAGGGCTTGCCGCGCACAGCCTGGGTCATGTCCAGCGGGTGCGCGACCTCACCTTGGGGCAGGTAGTCGAGCCGCATGGCGTTGGGATAGGCGGCGCGCAGCTGCGCCATGGCGTCGGGCAACGGCGTCGGGTCGGTCAGGGTCGCCCAGATGTAGTCCTCGGTGTCGGTTGGCCGGGCGGTCAGCCGGGCCAGCGGGCCGGTCAGGTGGCGCATGGCGCGGCGGGGCGTCAGCGGCAGCTGCTCGATTTTTTCCACGCCGCGCTTGCCGACCCGCACGAGGGTGACGGATTTCTGCATCCCGCACTCGTCCAGATGGTAGCAGAGCGGCGCGCCCGCGTAGCGCACGGCGTCGATGCCGACGCGCTGGGCGCGGTGGATATGGCCGAGTGCTGCATAGCAGAAGCCCGCAAACCGCGCTGCATCGATGGAATCCACCGTGCCGACGGTCAGGGGCGCGGTCTCGCTGCCGGAGAGCTGCGGCGGACAGACGCCGGAGACCACCATCTGGTGGGCGACGAGCACCCGGCGCGGGGCGGCGGGCTCACAGACGGCCAACGCCGCGCCGACGGCGGAGTCGTAGTCGGTGATGTCGGCGTCGGGCAGGTAGTGGCGCACCGTGGCCGCCCGCACAAAGGGCAGCAGCGTGAACTCGATGGGGCCGTGGCGGTCATTGAGTACGACCTGCTTGGGGCAGCCGGTGAAACGCCCGGCAATGTGTACGTTTTGTTCGGCCAGCAGACTGCTGGCAAAGTCGAGCCGCTCGGCGCTGTCGTGGTTGCCGGAGACGGCCAGCACCGGGATGCGGCGGGCGGCCAGCTGGGTCAGGAACCAGTCCAGCAGCGTGCAGGCCGCGGCGGGCGGCACCGGCGTGTCGTAGATGTCGCCCGCGATGACGACGGCCTCGACGCCGTGTTTTTCACAGAGGGTCAGAATTTGTTCAAGGATGAACCGCTGATCCTCCAGCATATCAAACCCGTTGACCCGTTTGCCCAGGTGCAGGTCTGCAAGGTGCAGAAATTTCATGGTGTATCTCCAGATTTTGCTTTTACCGCGCTGTAGGGGGCGGCGTCCTCGACGCCCCGCGGACCGATGCAAGCATCGGCCCCTACAGCTTTTACCGCCACAGCTTCTCCCAGGTCGTGATGTCCAGCGTGGTGCCGGGCAGGACCTCCACGGGGGCTGTCTCGGCCTTGCGGAAGCGGCACTTTTTGGCAAAGCCCTCGGCCTTCAGGTCGCGTGCCCACACCCGCATATACAGGCGGCTGCGGCCATCACCCTCGGCCAGCTTCTGCGCATAAGCCACGATGCTGCGGCCAATACCCTGCCCGCGGGCCTTTTCCTTTAAGAAAAGGCGGCTCAGGCACATGGCACCCGCGGGGCCGAGGTCAAGCGCGAAATAGCCCACCGGCTCGGTGCCGAGGTAGATCAAAAAGTAGTTGATGACGCCGCTGTGGATCTCGTCGTCGGTCAGGATGTCGCTCTGGTACTTATCGGCCAGTGCAGCGGCGACCTTGGGCGTCAGCTTGGTGTAATGCTGGACGAAAATTTCCTGCGCCAGCTCGGAAACCAGCTGGACGTAGCGGGTCTTGGTTACTTGCTTGAAGGTTGGATTCATGGCTGCTCCTTTTTTAGAGAATAGATAATAAAATTGATGATTCGCGTCGCTCAAAATTTTCTGCCGCCGTAGGGGCGCATTCTATATGCGCCCGCCGGTCGTCTGCCTGTTGACGGGCGGATATGGAATCCGCCCCTACGGATTTTGTTTTTATCTTTTATCTATTATCTTTTATTTTTTCTTATTCTATCGTCAAACTTGCCTTCGCCGGCATACACGCGGCCCAGTCGCCCTCGTTTTTCAGGGTGCCGAAGCCCTCGCACAGATGGTCGGGGCAGGGGCTGTCTACAAAGGCGATGCCGCCGTTTTCCACCCGCAGGTGGATCGTGTACAGGCCGGTGTCAATGTCATATTCGGCGTTTTTACGCAGATCAATGCGCTGCTCGACCTGCGGGTCGCCGTAGCGCAGCACTGCCGTGCGGCCCGTGCCGCCGTGGTGGGCGGCCAGCCACAGCACCGCGGCCAGCGCCAGAATTATAGCGATAAACAGCAGATTTTTTCGTTTCTCGGTCATGGCTCTCTGTCAAATTCCAGTTCTTCGGTCAGGCCGTCATACCCGGCCACGGCGGCAGGGTACGCGGTGCGCGCGGCGGCCAGGCCCGGCGCAGGGTCGGTCACGGCGGCGCTGTAGTGGGTCAGCCAGAGGCGGCGCACGTTGGCCGCGGCGGCCAGTGCGCCGGTCTCCCGGCAGGTGGCGTGGCCGTACAGCTCCGCCTTGGGCAGGTCGGCGTCGTCGGCGTAGGTCGCGTCCATGCAGAGCAGGTCGGCGTCCCGGGCGGCGGCCTCCAGCGCGGCGCAGGGGCGGGTGTCGGTGGCGTAGACCACCTTCAGCCCGCGGCGCGGCGCACCCAGCACCTGCTCCGGCGTGCAGCCGCCGACGGGCTCGCCCCTTTGCAGCGTTTTCCAGTAGGGCATCGGGATGCCCGCAGCCCGCGCCCTTGCGGGGTCGAACCGCCCGGCGCGGGGCAGCGCAAGCACATAGCCGCAGCAGGGTACGCGGTGGGTCAGCGGGAACGGGGTGATTTTCAGCGTGTCTATGTGGAATGGTTCGTCTGCGACCTGCCAGCGCACCGGGTACGCCTGCGGCCCTGCCAGCGCCGTGACGGCCTGCGCCACAGGCTCGATGCCCTTGGGGCCGTAGATCGTCAGCGGCTCGGTGCGGTTCAGGCTGCCCAGGGTCTGCAAAAGACCGGGCAGGCCTAGAATGTGGTCGCCGTGGTAGTGGGTCAGCAGCACCGCCGAAAGCCGATACGCGCTGACGCCGTACCGCCGCAGGCCGACCTGCGTGCCCTCGCCGCAGTCCAGCAGCACGCTGCGCCCGCCCACCGTGACCGCGGCAGCGGCCAGTGCGCGGTCCGGCAGCGGCTGCGTGCCGCCCGTGCCCAGCAGGGTTACTTTCAGCATGTATGCACCTCTTTTCCAATACTTCCCCATTATCAAGCGTATTATAGCACAAATCGGGCGGGCGGTAAAGGGGCGGTGCGGAAGCCTTCCCCCTTGGGGGGAAACCAAAAAAAAGTTGAAACACTCTCCCCAATTTTGTCGTATAATCTTTATGAAAGGGGGCGACGCCCATGACAGAGCACGAGTTGGACACCCTGCTGCGGGACTACGGCGGCGCAGTGCGGTCCGTCTGCCGGGCCATTCTGCCCGGCCACCCGCAGGACGCCGAGGAGGCCGAGGCCGACACATTTTACAAGCTCTGGCGCGGGGCACACCTGCCCGCAGACGAGACCCATCGGCGGCGGCTGGTGGTGCGGACGGCGCGGCAGTGCGCCATTGACCGCTACCGCGCGCTGCTGCGCCGGGGCGAGACGCTGCCGCTGGATGACCGCGACGACGCCGAGCTGGCCGTTGCGCTGGAAAGCGAGCTGGAAACCCGCGAGCTGATGGCGCAGATCATGGCACTGCCGCCGCCCGACGGGGAGCTTTTTCTGCGCAGGTACGTGTATGGCGAGACCGCGGCCCAGCTGGGCGTACATTTCAACATGCCTGCCGCAACGGTGCGTACCCGGCTGCACCGCGCACGGCTGGCACTGCAAAAGCTATTGAAGGAGGGCTGACCTATGACCGAACTGGAACGCTGGATGAACGACCACCCGCCGCTGGCAGACGCCCTGACGGCGGAGGAAACCGCAGCACTGCGGGCAAAAGTGCTGGCGCGCCGCCCAAGGGTGCATGTTTTGCGCGGCTGGCGGCTGGCAGCCGCGGCGGCAGCACTCTGCTTAGTGGCCGCGGGCGCGGTGGTGCTGGGGCTTTTCCACCCCATGAGCGCCGCCAACGAGACGAACGCACTGGTGCAGAAATACGGCGAGGTGCTGGACGAACCGCTGACCGCCGAGATCAACGGCCACACGGTCAGTGTAAAGGCACTGCTGCGGGGGCAGTACACATTACGGATATTGTACGATGTGGATAATGCGCTCGGAATGGAAGGCGATGATTTGGTGTGGGACACCGCGAATTTTACGCTGTACAAGCCCAAAGGCGCCAGCGAGCGGAAGTGGGACTACGGCGCAAGCAACGCCGATGTCGGGCCGATCAGCGGCTATGCCGTCGGCCCGTGGGATGGCCGTTATGAAGCAAGCGAGAACGACACGCTATCCTGCTTTGTGGATATACCTCTTTTGTACGAGAAAGGCAACAATCGAACACTGTATATCGGCGACCTGACAAACTATAGCGCCAAGGCAAGCGTAAAAATCACGCTGCCGGATGCGCCCCCAACACTGACAGTGGATGTGAAGAAAACCATCGCGCTGAAGGGTGGACACTGGTTCCATTATGATATGACCGACGAAGAAGCCGAGCAATATCCCGACGCAACGTTTGACATTCAAGAGGTTCGTATTGAACCGCTGGCGGTCAGCGTCATCGGCATGAATCACGGCAGTCTGCCGCTGGGCGGGACCTCGCGATACGATGTGCAGTCCCGCGTGAAGCTGTTCCGCGCCGACGGCACCGAGTTGACCTACGGCTGGGACGGGGAATTTTACAAGGGTTCCTATGGCCGCGAGAACAAAAATTCCGGACAGATGACCTTGCGTGTTGACAGCTACGACATCCTCGACCCCGAGGCCGTGGCATGGGTCGAGATCGACGGGGAGAGGTTTGAGGTGGAGTGAACGCGGCAAAGCCCCTCCGGCCATCGCTGACGCTCGGCCACCTCCCCTGTAAGGGGCGGCTTGTTGCGCGGGCGCAGTCCCGAGGGAGAAGCCAAAGAGAAAAGCACCCGCATGGCGCGAACCATGCGGGTGCTTACTTTTTATGTCAGTATCAGCCGAACATATTGATCAGGATACCAGCGGCAACAGCGGAGCCGATAACACCGGCAACGTTGGGGCCCATGGCGTGCATGAGCAGGTAGTTGCGGGGGTTGTACTCCTGGCCGACCTTCTGGGAAACACGGGCGGCCATGGGAACGGCGGAAACACCGGCGGAGCCGATGAGCGGGTTGATCTTGCCGTGGGTGACAACGCACATGACCTTGCCCAGGAGAACACCGCCGGCGGTGCCGACACCGAAGGCGACGATGCCCAGAACGATGATCTCAACGGTCTGGATGTTCAGGAAGGTGGCGGCGTTGGTGGTGCAGCCGACGGAGAAACCGAGGAAGATCGTGATGATGTTCATCAGCTCATTGCCGGCGGTCTTGGTGATACGCTCAACAACGCCGGACTCCTTCATCAGGTTGCCCATCATCAGGCAGCCGACCAGAATGGCGGCGTCAGGCAGGGTCAGGGCAACGATGATGGTGACGATGATGGGGAACAGGATCTTCTCGGTCTTGGAGACACGGCGGGGAGCAGTCATGACGATCTGACGCTCTTTTTCAGTGGTCAGAGCCTTCATGATGGGCGGCTGGATAACCGGCACCAGCGCCATGTAGCAGTACGCGGCAACCGCGATGGAGCCCAGCAGGTGCGGGGCCAGCTTGGTGGTGACGTAGATAGCGGTGGGGCCGTCCGCGCCGCCGATGATGCCGATAGCACCGGCCTCCTGGTTCGTAAAGCCCAGGATCTTAGCGCCGACGAAGGTGAAGAAGATGCCCAGCTGCGCGGCAGCGCCCAGCAGCAGGCTGGACGGGCGGGCGATCAGCGGCTCAAAGTCGGTCATCGTGCCGATGCCGAGGAAAATCAGCGGCGGGTAGATGCCCAGCTTAACGCCTAAGTAGATATAGTCGACCATGCCGCCGGACGAGCCGAGCAGCGCCCAGTCGATGTGGTTGGTGGAGTTGATGAAGATGTCCATGTGGAAGATGCCGTCGAGGGGCAGGTTGGTCATCAGCATACCGAAGCCGATGGGCAGCAGCAGCAGAGGCTCAAACTGCTTGACGATGGCCAGATACAGCAGCACGCAGGCCACAGCCAGCATGACGGCGTACTTCCAGCCGCCCTCGGTGAAGAAGATCTGTGCCCAGCCGGACTTGGCAAAAATCTCTGCAATATTGGTAAAAATAGCACCCATTTCCGTACCTCCTTACATAAAGGGCGTCGTGTGCTCACGCACACCGGCGTCGCCCCAGGCACCGCGGCGGGAACCGGCGGCAGGCTTGGAAACGCGCTTGATGCCGCGAATGACGGCATTGCCGCCGCAGACCGTGGCCACGGCAGCGGAGATCGCGGCGATGATCTCGCCGGGAATGGAGCCGTTGTCAGCCTTGGCCGCAGGGGCGGCGGGCTTGGCAGCGGGGGCAGGAGCAGCCTTGGCCGCAGGGGCCTTCGGCGCGGCAGGCTTGCCGTTCTTCTTATTGTTGATGTTGTCGAAGATCTTGCCTTCCAGCGTGATGATGAGGCACAGGGCCACCAGCATCGCGAAAACCAGTGTGATGCTGGTCAGCACAACGGTACCGTCACTGGCTTCAAGGGCAAGAAGAGCTAGGTTGGGCATGAATGATCCTCCTTTGAATGGTAGCAGCCCCCGATAAAGGGCTATTTGATGATATTATAGCACAAAGAAAATTTTTTGGGTAGATTTTTTTACAAAAAAATGAATAAATTTAGGGAAATGTACAGATGGTGCATGTAGGGGGCGGCAGGTTTCGGCGGGGTGAGGGCACCCCGCCCTACGCACGGGTTTGATGTGGGGGTGTAGGGCGGCCAGCCCTCTGGCCGCCGTGGCCGTTTGCGGCGGTGGGAGGGTGCCCGGGAGGGATGAATCCCTTCCCTACGGATTGAATCGTAAAAAGGATATGGCGGTAAGCTGCGGGCCGGGCATGCCCGGCCCCTACAGGATGCACAATTTCTCAGCGGTATTTTCGTCTGGTTGTACAGCATTTTCTACAAATATGAGCAAAACATGTTCCCGCCCCCTTGACTAGGCCGCAACTCTGTGATAGCATAAACGCAACGAAAGAACGGCAAAGGCGCCGGACAGTGTGATTCTGTCCGGCGCCTTTCTGTTTTGAAAAGTAAGAGAGGGGTTCTGTTCTATGTACAATTCCGCAGACGTTACATGGACACTGGTTGCAGCGTTTCTGGTGTTCTTCATGCAAGCGGGCTTTGCCTTGTGCGAGGCTGGCCTGACCCGTGCAAAAAATACCGGCAATATTCTGATGAAGAATATGATGGATTTTTGTATCGGTACGCCGTGCTACTGGCTCGTCGGCTTCGGCATCATGTTTGCCGGTTCCGGTGCGCTCATCGGCGGGTTTGACCCGTTCATCCGCGGCAGCTATGACTTCGGCACGCTGCCGGTCTGGGTCTACGCGGTGTTCCAGACTGTGTTCTGCGCCACTGCCGCGACCATCGTCTCCGGCTCGATGGCCGAGCGCACGAAGTTCAGCGCCTACTGCTGCTACTCCGCCGCCATCAGCCTGATCGTCTACCCCGTCTCCGGCCACTGGATCTGGGGCGGCGGCTGGCTGGCACAGCTCGGCTTCCATGATTTTGCGGGCTCCGCCGCAGTTCACTTCGTCGGCGGCGTCACGGCCTGCCTGGGCGCCTGGATGCTCGGCCCCCGCATCGGCAAGTACAACAAGGCCGGTAAGGCCCGCGCTATCCCCGGCCACAACCTGACCGCGATGGCCTTGGGCGTTTTCATCCTGTGGTTCTGCTGGTTCGGCTTCAACGGCGGCTCCACCGTCAGCATGACCGGCGATGACACGATGGTTTCCGCAGGTCTGATCTGCTTCAACACCAACCTGGCCGCCGCGCTGGCTACCGTTGCGGCGCTGATCGTCTCCTGGGTACGCTACGGCAAGCCCGATGTCTCCCTGACCTTCAACGGTGCGCTGGCCGGTCTGGTCGCCATCACCGCGGGCTGCGACGTCGTTGACCCGTTCGGCGCGGCCATCATCGGCATCGTCGCCGGTGTGCTCTGCATCTTCTCGGTTGAGTTCTTCGACAACGTTGCCAAGATCGATGACCCCGTCGGCGCTGTCTCGGTGCACTGCATGAACGGTGCGTGGGGCACCATCGCCGTCGGCCTGTTTGCCACCGAGGGCGGTCTGTTCTACGGCGGCGGCTTTGCCAAGCTGGGCATCCAGCTGCTGGGCATTGTCAGCGTGGCGGCCTGGGTGCTGGCCACGATGTTCATCATCTTCACGGTCATCAAAAAGACCATCGGTCTGCGCGTCTCCGAGAAGGAGGAGATCGACGGCCTGGATTACCACGAGCACGGCCTGACCAGCGCCTATGCAGGCTTCGCTATCAACGATCCGACCTACGCCGAGCTGGACGTGAACGAGAACACCGATCTGGGCGAGGACGACATCACCAAGGCCAGCCCCGAGAAGATCTCCGCTGCGGTCAAGGTCGTCAAGGACGCCCCGCTGCCCGCCGAGCTGGATTCCGGTATGCACAAGGTTTCCATCATCGTGCAGCTGGCCAAGTTTGAGACCCTGAAGAAGGCGCTGAACGACATTGGCGTTACCGGCATGACGGTGACCCAGGTCATGGGCTGCGGCCTGCAGAAGGGCAGCGGCGAGAAGTACCGCGGCGCCGAGGTTGACGCCACGCTTCTGCCGAAGGTCAAGGTCGAGGTCGTCGTGAGCAAGATTCCCGTGGATAAGATCATCGACACGGCCACGAAGGCCCTGTACACCGGCCACATCGGCGACGGCAAGATCTTTGTCTACAATGTAGCAAAGGTCGTGAAGGTCCGCACCGGCGAACAGGATTACGCCGCGCTGCAGGACGTAGAGTAAACGTCTCCCTATTATAATAAGGTATAAAGGTCAGTAAGCCAGCCCCTTCCGAAGTGGGATTCGGAAGGGGCTGGCTGTTTTGTGGGTAGGATCGCGGCGGCGGGAGGTGGACGGCGAGGGATGAATTTTTCCCTGCGGGCGAAACATTGACGGGATTTGGCGTGAAGCGGCGGAGGGGTCAACGCTTGGCGGCGCACAACGAGCGCCGCCAGTTTGCTTCGCAAACACGCTCGTGCGGTTGTTTGCCCCGCAGGGGCAAACATTGCTCACACCCCGGTTTCGCTCCGCTCAACCGTGGCCCCTGTTCGCAACCCCGCAACCCCTCCCTACGATGTAAAAGATAAAGGGGATGCAAAACGAAACCGGGAGCTGACGCAAGGCTGCGGGCCGGGCATGCCCGGCCCCTACGGGGTGGCGTGGACGGGTGGCGGACGAGAGGGGCAAGGGAGGGCGGCAGCCCGCCCCCTACGGTTGGCGGAAGGTTCGCGGCCAAGGATGTAGGGGGCGGCGTCCTCGACGCCCCGCGGAGGGGTCAAGCCCCCTCCCTACGATGCAAAAGATAAAGGGGCGGCAATGGCAAGGCTGCGGGCCGGGCATGCCCGGCCCCTACGGGGTGCTGTTTCCGGCAACGGGGGTTCGGGGGAACTCCCGAATTTCAAATCGGAGCAGAGGGCGCGGGCGTTAAGCGCGAACAGTAATACTGCGTTCGCGTAGCCCGCGCCCTCTGCGACCTCCTCTTTGGGAATCCAAGGGGCGTGCAGCCCCTTGGTCGCGGGTCCGCTGCGTCGAAACAGCGGCAGTTTTCTTTGGTTCTTTCTTTTGCTGCCAAAAGAAAGAACAACCTCCCGGGAGGCTGCCGCTAACCCTTCAGCCGTTCACTTCCCTCTCGCTGACTGAATATACTGCCGCGGCGTCTGGTTGTATTCCGCCCGGAATGCGCGGTAAAAGTTTGCGTAATCGCCAAAACCGCAGTATTGGCAGACTTCATTCGGCGGGACGCCGCCTGCTAAAAGCTGCTTCGCGTTTAATAGCCGCTTCTGCAAAATATAGCGATGCACCGTCGTGCCGACCTGCGCATCGAACTTCCGCAAAAGATGATACTTGCTGATGAAGAACTTCTCCGACAACTGGTCCAGCGTCAGGGCCTCGCTGTAGTGCTCGTTGATGTAGTGCAGCACCGCGTCCACGACCTGGTCACTCGTGCCGGTGGGGCGGGCGTCGCCGCGCTCGGCTGCGGCACGGTTCAGGCCGACCAAAAGCTCCACCAGCGCACTCTGGGCCAAAAGGTCACTGCCGTACGCCTTGTCCGCCTTTAACGCGCACAGCTTGTCCACCGTTGTGCGCAGCGGCGCGCCGGTGGCCCCGGGCAGCCGCAGCAGGTTCGTGTGGCCGGGGACTGTCGTGTCAAAGCAGCGGGTCAGACTTGTGCGCGGGGTGGACAAACCCTCCAGATAGGGCCGCGCGATCCAGAGCACGATGCGCTCATAGGCGTCGGCGTCGGTGGCAATGCGCGCCTGGTGCAGCTCCAGCGGGCTGCACAGCATCCAGTCGCCGGGGCGCACGCGGTAGAGCTGGTTCTCGACGATGTACTCCACCCGCCCGCGCAGCAGCAGGTAAATCTCATAGAAGTCGTGGTGGTGCAGCTCGACCTCGTTCATGTAGGTCGAGCGATAGCGGTAGACCTCATAATCCGGCGCGATCATCGTCTGGCGCTTGGTGTAGGGGTTGTAGTTTGACATAGGTGACTCCCAAAAAGCCTTCCCCTCCGGGACAGACTCCCCCGGTACGGGGGAGGTGGCGCATAGCGCCAGAAGGGGAGTAGGTGGCTGAGCGAAGCGAAGTCGGATGAGGGCCGACCTTGCCGCTGCCCCCCTGCAAGCGGGATTTTGCGGCCAGCTCTCCCCTCATCAGCCGCCTGCGGCGGCAGCTTCTCCCCCAAGGGAGAAGCCTTTTCTGCGTTGCTATGATTTTACCGCAATTTTCGCAATTTTTCAAGCAATCAGCGTTATTTTCTTGCAAAAAATCACGCGGTATACTATAGACATCGCGGGCGGTCGTGTGCCGCCCACCCCCACAGCAACAAAAGGAGCAAATCATTATGCAGATGAATGCGTCTTCCATCGTCAACCAGAAAGCCGAGTGGGAAAAGCTGGGCGTCAAGCTGCCCGCCTTTGACCACGCTGCCATGACTGCCGCCACCAAGGAGCACCCCATCTGGGTCCACTTCGGTGCGGGCAACATCTTCCGCGGCTTCATCGCCGCGCTGCAGCAGCGCCTGCTGAACGAGGGTGCCGCTGACCGCGGCATCATCGCAGCCGACACCTTCGACTACGACATCATCGACAAGATCTACACCCCGTATGACAACCTGACGATGAACGTCACCCTGAACCCGGACGGCACCACCAGCCGCGAGATCATCGGCTCTGTGGCCGAGGGCCTGCGCGCCAACTCTGCCGACGCGGAGATGATGGCCCGCTTCAAGCAGATCTTCACCGATCCCAGCCTGCAGATGATCTCCTTCACCATCACCGAGAAGGGCTACGCCCTGTACCGTCCCGACGGCAGCCTGATGCCCGTCGTGCAGGCTGACATCGACGAGGGCCCCGCCCACGCCCGCCACGCCATGAGCATGGTCGCCTCCCTGCTGCTGGAGCGTTTCCAGAACGGTGCCTATCCTCTGGCCGTCGTCAGCATGGACAACTGCTCCCACAACGGCGAGAAGCTGCAGGCCAGCGTTATGACCGTTGCCAAGGCATGGCTGGAGAAGGGCTTCGTCGGTCAGGACTTCATCGACTACCTGTCCGATGAGACCAAGATCACCTTCCCCTGGTCCATGATCGACAAGATCACCCCGCGCCCCCACAAGATCGTCGAGGAGTCTCTGGAGAAGGACGGCATCGAGGGCATGACCCCCATCGTCACCTCCAAGAACACCTTCATTGCCGCGTTCGTCAACGCCGAGCGCCCGCAGTATCTGGTCGTCGAGGACAAGTTCCCCAACGGCCGCCCCGCGCTGGAGAAGGCCGGTGTCTACATGACCGACCGCGAGACCGTCAACAAGACCGAGCGCATGAAGGTCACCACCTGCCTGAACCCGCTGCACACCGCCATGAGCGTGTACGGCTGCATGCTGGGCTATGACCTGATCTGCGCCGAGATGAAGGACGAGGACATCGTCGCCCTCATCAAGCGCCTGGGCTACGTCGAGGGTCTGCCCGTCGTCGTTGACCCGAAGATCCTTAACCCGAAGGCCTTCATCGACGAGGTCATCGAGCAGCGCCTGCCCAATCCCTTCATGCCCGACACGCCGCAGCGCATCGCTACCGACACGTCCCAGAAGGTCGGCATCCGCTTTGGCGAGACCATCAAGAGCTACGTCGCCGAGGGCCGCGACCTGAACAGCCTGGTCAGCATTCCTCTGGCCATCGCCGGTTGGCTGCGTTATCTGCTGGCCATCGACGACAACGGCAACGCCTTTGAGGTCAGTGCTGACCCGCTGAAGGACGAGCTGCAGGCCAAGCTCTCCGGCATCGAGTTCGGCAAGCCCGAGACCGTCACCGACCAGCTGGATAGCATCCTGTCCAATGCGTCCATCTTCGGCAGCGACCTGACCAAGACCGTCCTGGCCGACAAGATCAAGGCGTACTTCAAGGCCGAGATCGCCGGTGCCGGTGCCGTCCGCAAGACCCTGCACGAGGCCGTGAACGGCTAAGAGCAGCTACGCTGTAGGGGCCGGACATGTCCGGCCCGCCACGTAAAATGTATAACCCGCTCACGGGTTCGCAACCGGAAACTTGCGGGCGAGGCATGCCTCGCCCCTACGCAAACGACTATACAAACAAAAGGAGCACCACATGTCTATGAAAATGGGTTGGCGCTGGTATGGTGAGGGCAATGACCCCATCACCCTGAGCGACATTAAGCAGATCCCCGGTGTTGAGGAGATCGTCTGGGCCCTGCACAGCAAAATGCCCGGCGAGATCTGGGAGGAGGCCGAGATCAAGGAGGTCGTAGACCAGATCCATGCTGCCGGCTTTGACGCCACCGTCGTCGAGTCCGTCAACGTCCACGACGACATCAAGATCGGCCTGCCGACGCGCGACAAGTACATCGAGAACTACAAGCAGTGCATCCGCAACCTGTCCAAGTTCGGCGTCAAGACCATCTGCTACAACTTCATGCCCATCTTTGACTGGACCCGCACCGACCTGTTCCACCCCGTCGGCGACGGCTCCACCGCCCTGTTCTATCAGAAGGACCTGATCCAGGACGACTACAAGGGCATGGCAAACTACATTCTCGAATTCACCGAGAAGTACAACATGACCTTCCCCGGCTGGGAGCCGGAGCGCATGGCCAAGCTGGACGAGCTGTTCAAGGCCTACGCCCCCGTCACCAAGGAGAAGCTGTGGGATAACCTCAAATACTTCCTCGAGGCCATCATGCCCACCTGCCGCGAGTGCGACATCAAGATGGCGATCCATCAGGACGATCCCCCATGGGACATCTTCGGCCTGCCCCGTCTGCTGGTTGACGCCGAGAGCATTGACCGCTTCCTGACGATGGTCGATGACCCGTACAACTGCCTGACGCTCTGCTCCGGCAGCATGAACGCCAACCCCAACAACAACGTAGCCGCCATCGTGCGCAAGCACTGTGACCGCATCCCGTTTGCCCACGTGCGCAATATCCACCACTTCGAGAACGGTGACTTCTCCGAGGCTGCCCACCGCGACTGCTGCGGCGAGACCGGCATCATTGAGATCCTGCGCGCCTACCATGACTGCGGCTTTGACGGCTGCATCCGCCCCGACCATGGCCGCCAGCTGTGGGAGGAAGGCCCCGGCAACTGCCGCCCCGGCTACGGCAAGTATGACCGTGCCCTCGGCGTGCAGTACATGCTGGGTGTCTGGGACCTGCTGGACCGCCTGGACGAAGAAAAGTCCAAGTAATTTTTGCCATCCTCAAATTGCTGTATAACAAAAAGGACGCTGTAGCGATACGGCGTCCTTTTTTGTTAGAGTTTTATTGTATGATGAACCGCACCCTTTTCACCTCCCGGTAGGGGCCGGGCATGCCCGGCCCGCCACCTCACGGCTGCCGCCATTTAATCTTCCATTCGTAGGGAGGGGTCTTGACCCCTCCGCCGCACCTTGCCTCTGCCGCTGCTTTGCCTTTCACTCTGTAGGGGCGGCATATATGCCGCCCGCGCCTCCCTTGTCAAAGGGAGGTGGCCGAGCTTGCGAGGCCGGAGGGATTCCCGCAGCCTTGCCTTTACCGCCCTTCTGCCTTCCTTACCCCTTCACCACGTTCACCAGCTTCTCCCCTCTCGCAAACGCCCGCGCGTTCTCCATCGTCGTGATGGCAATGCTCTGCAATGCCGTCCGCGTGAAAAATGCCTGATGGCTCGTCACCACCACATTCGGGAAACTCATCAAAATCGGCACGACCTCGTTATGCAAAACGTCGTCCGAGAAGTCCTCGAATACCTGCCCGTCCTCGTCCTCGTAGACATCCAGCCCCACGCCCGCAAATTTGCGGGCCCGCAGCGCGTCGATCAGCGCGTTGGTGTCGATCAGCCCACCGCGGCTCGTGTTGACAAGAATCGCGTTGTCACGCATCATTTTGATGGTGTCAGCGTTGATTATATGGCGCGTCTCGGCTGTCAGCGGGCAGTGCAGACTGATAAGGTCTGCCGTGCGCAGCAGCTCATCCAGCTCCACATAGCGCACAATGCCGTCCAGCGCGGGGTTCCTGTACTGGTCGTAGGCCAACACCGTCATGCCAAACCCGTGACAGATGCGCGCCATGGCCGCGCCGATGCGCCCCGTGCCCACAATGCCCGCCGACGAGCCGTACAGGTTGTACCCCAGCAGACCGTCCAGCGCAAAGTTGTTGTTGCGCACCTTGATATACGCCTTGCAGATGCGCCGGTTCGCGGCCTGCGCCAGCGCCATAGCGTGCTCGGCCACGGCCTCCGGGCTGTAGCCCGGCACGCGCAGCACCGTGATGCCGCATTTCTGCGCCGCGGCCAGGTCCACATTATTGTACCCCGCGCACCGCAGCAGCAAGCAGCGGATGCCCACCTGCGCCAGCTTTTCCAGCACCGGAGCCGAACAATCCGCATTGACGAACGCGCACACAGCGTCCCCGCCCTGCGCCAGCGGCGCGGTGTCCGCATCGAGATTCGCCGTTAAAAACCTGATCTCGCAGCCATATTCCGGGTCCGCTGCCAGCACATCAAAGTAATAATGGTCATACTCCCGCGTCCCGTAAAAGACGATCTTCATAGCAATCCCCCCGTCATAGCCAGTATTTGCTGTTTGCACGCCTGCTATACCGCCCATATTTTATGCCTGTATGACAAAAAAGTACCCCCGCACGGCTTGCACCGTGCGGGGGTGTTGTTGTGTTGAATCACATGGGGCTTGGTGGATGCTAACGCGCCCAACCAGGAGCGGCAGCATTGGGTACCGCTACCCTATGGGGAAACCACACAATTAGTCTTTCTTGCGCAGAACGAGGCCGTAAACGCCGTAGCCCATCAGCAGGGCAACAACTGCCAGGCTGCCGCCGATCAGCGGAGCAGCATTGGTAGCACCGGTCTTAGGCAGAACCTTGGTGGTGTTAGCCGGGGCAGCGGCAGCCTTGACGACCTGCTTCTGGCTGGCAGAAGTGTTGGTCGTGTTGCTGGAAGAAGTGTTGGTCGTATTGCTGGAGGAAGAGCTGGAGGAAGAGTTGCCATTGTCGCTCTTAACATCCTGGAATACGGGGGTCAGGGTAACCCAGGCATTGCCTTCGTTATCCCAGTTGCCGTTCAGCAGAGCCTTCAGGGTGTCGAACTTGACATGCTCGCCCTTGACAAAGTTAGTGGTCTTGCCACCGTTCTTGTACTGCCAGCCGATCAGCTTCTTGCCAGCGGGAACCTTGCCATCGTACAGGTTGTCGGTCAGGATGGTGAACTCGTCCTTAGCGGTGAAGTTGTTCTGCGGAGCAGCAACATCTTCCTGAGCGCCGTCCTTATCCTCGACATACTTGATGGTGATGTTCTTCAGCTCGACATCGGTCTTGAGGTCAGCGTAGAAGTTCAGGTAAGCAACACCGTCCTTATCGACGTTCTTGCCAGCCAGTTCCTTCAGGGACTCGAAGGTGACCTTCTCACCAGCGGCATACTTAGCGCCGTTCTGGAACAGAGTCCAGCCAGTCAGCTTCTCACTGGCAGTCAGGTTGATGACGCCAGCAGCGTCGGGCAGGACATACCACTCGGAAGCAGCAGTCAGCTCACCGGTAGCGAAAACAGAGGTAGCGCCGTCAGCCTTGGTGAAGATCATCTTGATCTTGGTCAGGGAGACTTCAGGCTTCTTGACCTCGCGAACCTTAACGTTCACGGTGTCGTTGGTGCCGATGTAAACATCGCCGGTCTCGCACAGCTCATAGCCAGTGGGGACTTCCTTCAGCACAGAGGTGTTGAAAGTGGTAGCGCCATTCTCCAGCTCAATCTTCTCGATAGCGTTGGCCAGAGGCTCACCGTTCTCCAGAATATAGCTGACGTAGACAACCTTGGCAGGCTTTTTGGCCTCGCGAACCTTAACGTTCACGGTGTCGTTGGTGCCGATGTAAACATCGCCGGTC